>PDWJ01000139.1_pt1 | contig 103691 bp, 104 predicted proteins | sample 1430881 | NCBI WGS metagenome assembly PDWJ01 (sample SAMN01162460, study PRJNA174530) | Oral metagenome, whole genome shotgun sequencing project. | biome: Marine environment; feature: Marine mammal; material: Swab sample of the gingival sulcus; isolation source: swab sample of gingival sulcus...
AGGGCAGAGCCCTCCCCCAAACGGTCGCGCCGCATGGCGCGAAACTCAAAGCCGCCCGGAAAACTCCGCGATCACAGCTTCATAGACCGGGCGTTTGAACGGCACGATCAGATCCAGCATCTGCTCTGGCAACACCCATTGCCAGGCCGAAAACTCCGGGTGCTTCTGGGCGATCACCACGTCAGCATCCGCGCCATTGAACCGCAGCAGGAACCATTTCTGCTCCTGCCCGCGATAGCGCCCTTTCCACAGCTTCGGCACGAGATCGTGGGGCAGATCGTAGCGCAGCCAGCCATCGCTCTCCGCCTCAAGCGCAACCATGGCCGGGGACACGCCGGTCTCTTCCTCCAGCTCGCGCAGCGCGGCGATACGGGCCTCTTCGCCCTTGTCGATCCCACCCTGAGGCATCTGCCACGCACCAGGCGTGTCGATCCGTTCTCCGACCCAGACCCGGCCATCGGGCCGCGCCAGCATCACGCCGACATTGCGGCGATACGGCAGCGCGGCAATCTGCTCCGGCGTCATTGACCGGCCTCACGCGGGCCCAGAGCCGACAGCCCCTTCAGGATGTCGATGGCATAGGCGAGCTGGTAATCCTCCTCGCGCAGCGCGGCGGCGTCTTCGGCCTTGGCCCGGTCCGCTTCGATCTGTTCGATCTGATCGTCGGTCAGGCTGTCATTGGACAGCGCGCCGCGCAGGCTTGCCTCGGTGCGGGCGGGCCGCTCGTTGCCGTCCTCTTCCTCGGTTTCGGGGCGGCGCGGGGGCTGCTCCACGATGATGTCGGGCGAAATGCCCAGAGCCTGGATCGAGCGCCCCGACGGCGTGTAGTAGCGCGCCGTGGTCAGCCGCATCGCGCCTTGCGTGCGCAGCTGCATCAGCGTCTGCACCGAGCCCTTGCCAAAGCTTTTGGTGCCCACGACAATCGCCCGGCGGTGATCCTGCAGCGCCCCGGCGACAATCTCGGAAGCCGACGCGGATCCGCCATTGATCAGCACGACCACCGGCTTGCCTTCGATCAGATCGTCGGGCTCTGCCATCCACCGCTCGCCATCTTCGGCGTTGCGGCCACGGGTGGAGACGATTTCCCCTTCGGGCAGGAACGCATCCGCGACCAGGATCGCCTGATCCAGCAGCCCGCCGGGATTGTTGCGCAGGTCGATCACGACGCCGTTCACATTGTCGATCCCACCTGCGGCCTCGATCTGTTCTTCAAGACCGCTGCTCAGGTCGGGATAGGTCTGATCCGAGAAGGTCGACACGCGCAGAACCACGGTCTCCCCTTCGGTGCGCGCCCGCACCGCGTCCAGCTTGATCGTGTCGCGCACGATGGACACATCGAAGGGCTCGATCTCGCCTTCGCGCACGACGGTCAGAACGATCTCGGACCCAACCGGCCCGCGCATCATCTCGACCGCCTCGTTCAGGGTCAGACCCAGAAGGCTTTCGCCATCCACATGGGTGATGAAATCGCCCGATTCCATCCCGGCGGCGTCGGCAGGCGTGCCGTCCATCGGAGAGACGACTTTCACGAACCCTTCTTCCTGCGTCACCTCAATCCCGAGCCCGCCGAACGATCCGCGCGTCTGCTCGCGCATGTCCGCGGCATCCTCGGGCGACAGATAGCTGGAATGCGGATCGAGCGAGGTTAGCATCCCGTCAATCGCCGCCTCGATCAGCTCATCGGGGCCGACCTCTTCGACATACTGCGCGCGGATCCGCTCGAAAATGTCACCGAACAGGTCCAACTGCTCATAGACAGAGCTGGCTCGGCCACCGCCCTCCTGTGCCATCAGGGGCCCCGCAACCTGGGTTGTGGCGATCAGGGCCAGAACAGCACCGCCGGTGGCGGCCATCGCGACTTTCTTCATGGATACATCTCGCTCTTGTTCCGGCTCATTCCAACACGAACCAGGTGGCCGGGTCCACCGGATCGCCGTGTTCTCTGACTTCGATATAAAGCGACTCGCTCAGCCGCGCACCCTCACCATCGTTCAAAATTCCGTCGGCATCGGGGGGCGTGCCGCCCATGAGCCCCAGAGGGCTCCCGGCGGGCAGGACCTGGCCGACCTCTCCGAACACTTCCGCGAGCCCGGCCATGACGATCAGAACATCGGCGGCGGGCTCGATGATGGCCACGGTGCCGTAATCCAGCAGCGGCCCGGAGAAGCGCAGCGTCGCCGGAGCAGGCAGCGTCACCAGGGCGCGCGGTCGTGTGGCCAGGGTGACACCGGGGCGCCGGGCGCCGCCCGGTCCGGGCGCATTGAACGCGCGTGCAAGCTGCCCGGTGACGGGCGGGGACAGCTCTCCCTTTAGGGTGTCGGGCGGGGGCAGATCGCCCCCTGTCTCAACGTCCCCCAACATCTTCGCAAATCCGTCAAGCGTCTCCGCGCTCGCGATCAGCAGCGCCGCCTGCACCGGGTCTTCGGTGAACCGGCGCGGCAGATCAGAACGGGTGTCCACAGCATCGGCCAGAGCCGCACGCGCCGCTTGCGCGCCATCGAGCCCCTCGCGGAGCGTCTCTGCCGCCCCGTCCTGCAACGCCCGCAAGCGAGAGACCTCCTCAAGCTCGCTGCGCAGGCCTTCGGCCCGGGCCTGAAGTGCGGGGGTCACGTCAGATAGGATCATCCCACCCCGCGCCGTGCCGAGCGGCCCGGACGGGTGGAGCAGCAGCAGCGGCGCGGGCGCACGGCCCATGGTCTGCAACACGCCCAGAAGCTGAGCGACCTCTTCCGACTGGCTGTCCAGCTTGCGGGTCAGGGTCTCTTCGCGCAGCGCCGCGCGGCGCAGCCCCTCGCGCATGGCGACTAGCCCGTCTTCATAGGCCTGAACGGTCGCGGTCAGGGCGCTGATACGGTCCCGCGCGCCGCCCGCCGCCTGCAACTGGCGGCCAGCCTCGGCCAGCCGATCGCGCGCGGCCTCGGCAGCGGCGGCCGCATCCTGCGTATGGGCAGGACCGGCGATCAAAACCGCCAGGGCAAGGGCGAGGGCCCGGATCATCGGCGGATCAGGCTCCGCCCGGTCATCTCCGGCGGCAGATCCAGCCCCATCAGCTCCAGCAGAGTGGGCGCCAGATCGGCCAGCCGGCCATTGGCCAGGCTCGCGCCCTCGGGCCCGCCGACCATCACGACCGGCACCGGGTTAAGCGTATGCGCCGTGTGCGGCCCACCGGTTTCCGGGTCCACCATGGTTTCGCAATTGCCGTGATCGGCGGTCACGATCATCGCCCCGCCCGCCGTGTCCAACGCCGTCAGAACCCGGCCCAGCCCGGCATCCACGGCCTCGCAGGCGCGCATGGCGGCGGACAGATCGCCGGTATGGCCGACCATGTCGGGGTTGGCATAGTTGCACACGATCAGATCGTAACCCTGCTCGATCGCGTCGACGAAGCGGTCGGTCACCTCGCCCGCGCTCATCTCGGGCGCCAGATCATAGGTCGCCACCTTGGGCGACGCGGGCATGAACCGATCCTCGCCCGCCTCGGGCGCTTCCTTGCCGCCGTTCAGGAAGAAGGTGACATGGGGGTATTTTTCCGTCTCCGCAATGTGGAACTGGGTCAGGCCCTTTTCCGCCACCCAATGCGCCAGAGTGTTCGGCACCACCTGCTTGGGAAACACCGTGTCATACCAGGCGTTATGGGCCTCGGAATAGTCCACCATCCCCAGCCGCGCGGCCAGATCGGGCAGATCGCGGGCAAAACCGTCAAAGGCCGGATCGCCAATCGCCTGCAGAATTTCGCGGGCGCGGTCGGCCCGGAAGTTGAGACAAAAGAGCCCGTCCCCAGAGGCCATGCCAGCGTAATCCCCGATCACGGAGGCGGGGATGAATTCATCGGTGACACCGCCCTCATAGGCTGCGGCAATAGCGGCATCGGCGCTCGCCGCTTGAGTCCCCTGCCCGCGCACGATGGCGTCATAAGCCGCCTCGATCCGCTCCCACCGCTTGTCGCGATCCATCGCGTAGTAGCGCCCGATCACGGTGCCGATGCGCGCGCCCTCGGGCAAGGCCGCCTCAAGCTCCGCGACATAGCCGGTGGCGGATGTCGGGGCCACGTCGCGCCCGTCGGTGATCGCGTGGATCACCACCGGCACACCGGCGTCCCGGATCACCTTCACCGCCGCGATCAGATGGGTCAGAGCCCCGTGCACCCCGCCATCCGATACCACGCCGAAGAGATGCGCAGCGCCGCCGCTGTCCTTGAGCGCGGCAATGAACCGGCCCAGGGCGGGCTCTTCCGCGAAGCTTCCGGTCTCAATCGCGTGGTCGATCAGCCCCAGGTCCATGCGCACCACCCGGCCCGCGCCGATATTCATGTGGCCGACCTCGGAATTGCCCATCTGCCCCTCGGGCAGGCCAACATCGGGGCCATGGGTCACAAGCTGTGCATTCGGGCAGCGCGCCATGATCCCGTCAAACGCGGGCGTATCGGCCAAAGCGGGCGCGTTATTGGCGCGCTCCTCGCGCGCGCCCCACCCGTCCAGAATGCACAAAACCACCGGTTTAGGAGCCATCTGCTCAACCCTCCAAAATCTTTGCCCCGTTCCTACGCCCAAAGACGCCAAAGGAAAACGCCCCGGGCTTCTTTTGGCCGCAAATATCCTGGGGGGAGGCCGCAAGGCCGGGGGGCAACGCCCCCTTACACGCGGTGATAGGGCGATCCGGCCAGGATCGACGCGGCGCGGTAGAGCTGCTCCGTCAGCATGACCCGCACCAGCATATGCGGCCAGACCATGGCTCCGAAGGACAAGAGATGATCCGCCTCAGCCCGCAGCGACGGATCAATCCCGTCCGCCCCGCCGATGACGAAGCTCACGCAGCCTTCACCCCGATCACGCCAGCCGCCCAGGCGCGCGGCAAAATCGGGCGAGCTTTCCACCCGCCCGCGCTCATCCAGGCAAACAATCAGCCCGCTGGCCGCCTTGCGCAGCAGCGCCGCTTCGCTGGCCATCCCGCCGCCCTTGCGATCGTCGACTTCAACGACATCCACCGGGCCGAGCCCAAGAGCCCGCCCGGTTCGGTCGAACCGTTTCACATAGTCGTCGATCAGGTCTTGCTCGGGGCCGCCACGCAGGCGCCCCACGGCCACGATCCGAACCTTCACGCGCTCAGCGCGCGGCAGCCGCCTCGGGCAGCCACATCTTCTCGAGCTGGTAGAACTCGCGCACCTCGGGGCGGAACAGGTGAACGATCACGTCCCCGCCGTCGATCAGGACCCAATCGCCCGTTTCCTTGCCCTCGACTTTCGAGGCCACGGAAAACTGCTGCTTGAGCATATCCACCAGATGCTCCGCCATGGCGGAAACTTGCCGGGACGAGCGACCGGAGGCGATCACCATGTGATCTCCCATTTCCGATTTTCCGCGCAGATCAATCTGCACGACATCCTCGGCCTTGTCGTCTGAGAGAGAGGTCAGCACGGCGTCCAGCATCTGCGCGCTCGTTCCGTGTTGCGATGCGGCGCTCATCACAGCGCCGGTTTCTGCGGGGGTTTCCGCAAATGTGCCAAGAGACAGGACATGGTCCTCCAAAGATGAACGCCGCACAGCCCCGGCGCCGGGATGCCCCCAAACTAGCAACGCTTTACCGACATTTCAATGAAACACCGCTTGCGCCTCTTTGGCGATCCGGGCATCACGCCAGCCATGAACTGGATCACCATCATTCACATTCTGTGCGTCATGGGCTGGATGACCTCGATCTTCGCGGTCCCGCGCGCCCTGATCTACTGGAAACGCGAATATGCCAAGCTGGGCGAATTCGGCCCGACCGGAGACCTCACCATCCGGCTCTACCGGTTCTCGCTGGGGCTGGGGGTGATCGCGATCCTGACCGGGCTCTGGCTGGGCTGGAAGCTCTGGGCCTTCGCGCCGTGGGTGCATCTGAAGATCGGGCTCGTCACCTTGCTGGCGATCCATTACGCGATGACCGGCTTCATGGTGCTGCGCGCCCGCAAGGGAGAGTTCCGCGAAAGCGATCTCTTCTTGCGCATCTTCAACGAAATCAGCGTGTTTGGCGTGATCGCCGTGCTGTGGGTCGTGGTCGTCAAGCCCTTCTGAGCACCTGCCAGCCATCCTCGACATCTCGCAAGACGGCCCAGCCGCGACGCTGGAAGATCGGCGCCGCTTCGCGCGTCGTGGTGTAAAGCGGACCGGGCACGGAGCGCTCAACCTCCGCAACCAGATCGCCGCCGATCCCGCGCCCGCGCCACTCCGGCGCCACGCACAGCCCGCCCAGCCAAGGCGCTTCTTCGGGCCCGGCCCCGAACGACGTCCTGGTCAGCGCAACGGTGCCGATGGCCACGTCCCCATGCAGGGCAACCCATCCCTTCGGGAGGCCGGGACCGGAGCGCGCCGTCAGATCCTTGTCCGCATCGCCCTGCCCGCTGGCCCCATACCAGTCGGGCCATGTCGCCTCGAGCAAGGTTGCAAGCGGCCCAATCACATCGGGCCGCGCCGCCAGGGGCATGATTGCAAAGGGCGTCTCACGGGTCATGCGCCCAAGAAGCCGGGCAGGCGACGGAAGGTCAAGTCCGACCGCCCCAGCCCCTGCCCCGCGCACCGTTAATCGTAGCTGCGCTGATCCTCGATCACCACGCCGTCGCGGGGCAGCGAGCCTGCACCGACCTGCTCCACATCGCCGCGCAGCTTCAGGTGTTCTTTCACAGCGGCATCCAGAGCGGCGGGCTCAAGCCCCTCGCCCTCGACCTTGACGATCATCTTGTCGGCCTCGCCCTCACGGGTCGCGATCACGCGCACCCGGTCGGCTCCGGTAGCGGCCACCAGAGCGGCGACCTGCTCCGGCCGCACGAACATGCCCTTGATCTTCGCGGTCTGATCGGCGCGGCCCATCCAGCCCTTGATCCGCATATTGGTGCGCCCATCCGATGCGGGAGCGTCGTGCAGCGCGCTCATGTCACCGGTGGCGAAGCGGATCAGCGGGTAATCGGGGTTGAGCGATGTCACCAGCACTTCGCCCACCTCACCGGGCGCAACCGGATCGCCGGTGCCGGGGGTGACGATCTCCACGATCACGCCTTCGTCGATCACCATGCCCTCGCCGGGGGTGATTTCGGTGGCCACATGCCCCAGATCGGCAGTGGCGTAGCATTGCGTGACCTTGATACCGCGGGCCTCGTACCACTCGCGCAGGGACGGGAACAGCGCCCCGCCGGACACGGCCGCCTTGGTGATCGCCAGATCGACCCCCATGGCATCGGCTTTCTCAAGGATCACCTTCAGATAGTCCGGCGTACCCGCATAGGCGGTGGCGCCCAGGGCCTTAGCGGCCTGGACCTGCAATTCGGTCTGGCCTGTGCCTGCCGGGATGACGGTTGCGCCAACGGCGCGGGCACCGCTTTCCATCATGATCCCCGCCGGGGTCAGATGATAGCCAAAGCAGTTCTGCACCACATCGCTTGCGCCGATCCCGGCAGCATGCATGAAGCGGCCAAAGCGCCACCAGTCGGCAACATCCATCCGGCCCGGCTCGTAGATCGGTCCCGGAGACTGGAACACATGGGTGAAGCGGATCGCGGCATCGGCATAGCCGCCCAAGGGCGGGCGCTCCGACTGGGCAGAGACCAGATCGGATTTGCGCAGCACCGGCAGCCGCGTCAGCTCCGCAGCAGAGGTGATGGCACTCATGTCGATCCCGTCGAACCGGCCCCCATAGCCCTCCAGCACGGAGGCCGCCGCCAGTTGGCGCGGCAAGGCCTCTGCGATCGCCGCAGCGCGCGCCGCGCTGTCGCGGGTTTCCAGATCATCGTAGAAATTGCCCATTCTGTGGTCCTCTTCCCTTTGAACGGCCCCCTAGACCGCCACTCCAAACAATTTGCCGACTCCCGCCGTCAGAGCGAGCGCAGCCAGCCCCCAAAACACAACACGCCGCACCGCGCGTCCCGCTGGCGCGCCACCGGCCCGCGCGCCCACGGCGCCCAGCACGGCCAGAGCGGCCAGCGTTGCCACCACGACCGACGGAATGATCGCGCCACCCGGCGCGAACAGCGCCGCCAGCAGCGGAATCGCCCCAGCGATCGAAAAGGTCGCCGCCGAGGTGAACGCCGCCTGCAGCGGGTTTGCCTTGTGCACTTCGGACAGGCCCAGCTCATCGCGGATATGCGCATCAAGCGCATCGTGATCGGTCAGCTCGCGCGCCACCTGCGCGGCGGTTTCGTCGCTCAGGCCCCGCGCGCGGTAGATCGACGCGAGCTCCGCCTCTTCGGCAGAGGCATTCTTGTGCAAGGAGACCCTTTCGCGGGCGATATCCGCTCGTTCGATGTCGGACTGGCTGGAAACCGACACGTATTCTCCCGCCGCCATGGACAGTGCCCCCGCGACCAACCCGGCAACCCCGGCCAGGGCCACGGCCTGCGCCCCGGGATCAGCCGCCGCGACCCCCACCAGCAAGGCCGAGATCGACACGATCCCGTCATTGGCCCCCAGCACAGCCGCCCGCAGCCATCCCGCACGGGTGACATAGTGAGGGTCGGCATGGGCACGCTCGATGGTCATTGCGGTGATCCTTCCTGCTTCTGCTTTGGCACGGTTCGCCACGCGCAAAAAGCCACAGCTCCGGGAGGAATGGAATGCGCGGATATAGCGCGCGGCGCGAACGGCAAACGCCCGGCACGAGGGGCCGGGCGCGTCTCGTCTTCGCGGGCGAAGACCGTCGCAGGGCGCGGCGCCCAGAGCGGCGCTGCGATCAGGCCAGCCACCGCTTCCGCCGACGATAGGACCGCACATCGCGGAAGCTCTTGCGCCCATCATCGCTCATCCCGAGATAGAATTCCTTCACGTCCGGGTTCTCACGCAGCTCCTTGGCAGGGCCGTCCATCACGACGCGCCCGCTCTCCAGGATGTAGCCCTTGTGGGCGTAGCGCAGGGCGACGTTGGTGTTCTGCTCCGCCAGAAGGAAGCTCACGCCCTCGCCCTCGTTGACCGCCTTCACGATCTCAAAGATCTGCTCCACCAGCTGCGGAGCCAGACCCATGGACGGCTCATCCAGAAGGATCGTCTCGGGCCGGGCCATCAGGGCGCGGCCCATGGCAGCCATCTGCTGCTCCCCGCCCGAGGTGTAGCCCGCCTGACTCTTGCGGCGCTCCTTCAGGCGCGGAAAATAATGGTAAACCATCTCCAGATCCTTGGCGATCTCGGCGCCGCCATCGGTGCGGGTATAGGCACCGGTCATCAGGTTCTCTTCGATGGTGAGGTGCTCAAAGCAGTGACGGCCTTCCATCACCTGCACGACCCGGCGCTTCACCAGCTCCGACGGGCTCAGTTCCTGAACCTTCTCGCCGCGATAGATGATCGAGCCCTTGGTGACCTCGCCGCGCTCGGAATGGAGCAGGTTGGACACGGCCTTCAGCGTCGTGGTCTTGCCCGCGCCGTTGCCGCCGAGCAAAGCGGTGATCCCGCCCTTTTCGACCGTCAGGCTCACACCTTTGAGAACGAGGACCACATGGTTGTAGATCACCTCGATGTTGTTCACTTCCAGCAGCGTTTCCTGCTCTGCACTCGCATCCAGCATCTCACACCCCTCCGGCCCGTAGATCAGGGCGCGCATGCCCTGCTTCTTATTTGCACAAATACCTAATTTCGGTCCCGCGGGCAGGCACCCTGCCCGCGGGTTGGTCAGATCACTCGCAGGAGCGCGGCTCCACGCCGTTCTCTTCCGCGAAGGCCATCGAGTCTTCCTTGATCAGCGGATCAATGACGGAAGCGTCGCTGGCGATGTAGTCGGTCAGGACCTTCCACTCACCCGCAGCGGCATCCCACTGCTGCATCAGGCCCATGCCGGAGCCGCCGTGATCGGCGCAGGACACGGAGAACGCCGGGCCGATATTCGGCATGCCCAGCTCTTCCATGCGGGCATCGGTGATCTCCAGAGCTTCCATCCCGTCGCGCATCTGCGCGGCGGTGATGGCAGAGGTGCCGTGGATTTCCTGAGCTTTGGCAATGGCCTCGGCGGCCAGCATGGCGGCATACATGCCACGCGCGTAAAGCACGGTGCCGACATTGGAGCCGTCACCCGCCGCGTTGCCAGCGTCATGGACGAGCGTCTTGATCTCACCAAAGACCGGCATGTCTTCCACGGCGTTCATGTTGAGCGCCTTGTAGCCATTGGCCGCGGCCCCTGCCGGGATCACGTCATGCTCGGCACCGGCCCACCAGTTGCCGATGAAGTTCTCCATCGGGAAACCGATATTGGCGGCTTCCTGAACGGCGACCTGGTTCATCACGCCCCAGCCCCACATCACGACATAGTCGGGACGCTCGCGGCGGATCTGCAGCCACTGGGACTTCTGCTCCTGACCGGGGTGGTCCACCGGGATCAGGGTCAGGTCATAGCCGTACTGTTCCTGCAGCTTCTCCAGAGTGCGGATCGGCTCCTTGCCATAGGCGGAGTTGTGATACAGCAGCGCGATCTTCTTGCCGTCCAGGCTGTCGCCGTTCTCGGACAGAAGGTAGTTCACGATGATCGACGCGCCGTCCCAGTAGTTGGCCGGATAGTTGAACACGTTGGAGAACACTTCGCCATTCGCAGCCGAGGTCCGGCCATAGCCCATGGTGTGAAGCGGGATACCGTCGGCAGTCGCTTTCGGGATCAGCTGGTAGGTGATGCCGGTGGAGAGCGGCTGATACACCAGAGCGCCTTCGCCCTTGGTGGATTCGTAGCACTCAACGCCTTTTTCGGTGTTGTAGCCGGTCTCACAGCTCACGATGCGGATGGCTTCGCCGCCGATGCCGCCGTCACGGGCATTGAGCAGGTTCAGGTAATCCTGGTAGCCGTCCGAGAACGGGATCCCGCCAGCGGCGTAGGGGCCGGTGCGATAGTGCAGGTCCGGGATGACCAGTTCCGCGGATGCGGCACCTGCCAGCAGGGTGGCGCCCATCAGCGCGGAAGTCAGTTTCGTCAGTTTCATCGGGTTTCTCCTCCCATGGTTTGTCCGATGCGGGTGCCGGGGTTGTGAGTCCCCGGTCTGATTTGATGTTAGTACGGGAACGGCCAGAGGCGCAGTTTCTCCTTGCCGAGCCGCCAGAGCTGCGCGAGCCCGTGGGGCTCCGCGATCAGGAAGATCACGATCAGCCCGCCCACGATCACCAGCTGGAAATGCGCGACCAGATCCGAAGGCCATCCCATGATGTCCACGCCGACGATCTTGAGCGCCACCGGCAGCACCACCAGAAAGGCCGCGCCCGCGAAGGAGCCAAAGATCGACCCCAGCCCGCCGATGATCACCATGAACAGGACCGAGAAGCTCTTGTTGATGCCGAAGGCCTCCCCGACCTCGACAGCGCCAAGATAGACGGCAAAGAACAGCGCGCCCGCGACGCCAATAAAGAAGGACGACACCGCAAAGGCCGTCAGCTTTGCCTTCAGCGGGTTCACCCCGATGATCTCGGCCGCGATGTCCATATCGCGGATCGACATCCAGCTCCGACCGATGGTGCCGCGGGTCAGGTTCCGGGCGATCACCGCGCTCAGGAACACGAAGATCAGGCAGACCATGTAGGCGGCCCAGGACGGGGCGTTGGCGCCGGTCACGGCAATGCCGAACACGGTCCGCTCCGGCGCGGAAATCTGGCCGGAGGCAGAGTAGTTGTAGAACCACGGCACCTTGTTGAAGAGCCACACGAGGAAGAACTGCGCCGCCAGCGTGGCCACCGCGAGGTAGAACCCCTTGATCCGCAGCGACGGCAGGCCGAAGGCCGCGCCGACGATGGCGGTGATCCCGCCGGCCAGCACCACATGGATCAGGATCGACACTTCGGGAAAGGCGGTCATCAGCTTGTAGCAGGCATAGGCGCCCACAGCCATGAAGCCCCCCGTGCCCAGCGACACCTGCCCGGCATAGCCGACAAGGATGTTCAGCCCGATGGCCGCGATCGAGTAGATCAGGAACGGCAGGAAGATCGAATTGGCCCACCAGTCGTTCATCACGAATGGCAGAACCGCGAACGCGACAAACAGCACGACATAGTAGCGCATGCGGTCGAACGCGATCGGGAAGGTCGCGTTATCGTCGCGGTAGGAGGTCTTGAAGTCCCCTGCTTCACGGTAAAACATCTTGGCCTCTCCCCTTACTCTTCTTCAAACCGCGCGGCGCGGTTGCGCTTCGGCGCGTAGCCGGTTGCTTCGGTGTGACGGGCCAGCCAGAGATAGGCGAAAAGCCCGATCATAAGCGCCACAAAGGCGATCACGGATGCGGTGACGATCTGCCCGCCATTGGCGGCATGGGTGGTCAGGGCGATGTAGCCAAAGGCCCAGAACCCCGACCAGCAGATCACGTTGATGATGGCGACCAGTTTCGGCATCAAACCCTCTCGATGATCTTCTCACCGAACAGGCCCTGGGGCCGGAACACGAGGAAGACCAGGGCCAGCACGTAGGCGAACCAGTTCTCGGTCGCGCCGCCAATGGCGCCGCCAATGGTGTATTCAAAGAGCTTCTCGCCCACACCGATGATCAGACCGCCCGCGATGGCGCCAGGGATCGAGGTGAACCCGCCCAGCATCAGCACCGGCAGCGCCTTGAGCGCGATCAGCGACAGGGAGAACTGCACCCCGGATTTCGCGCCCCACATGATCCCGGCGACCAGAGCGACAAACCCCGCCAGCGACCAGACCAGGACCCAGATGAAGTTCAGCGAAATCCCGACGGACAGCGCCGCCTGGTGATCGTCCGCCACGGCGCGCATGGCGCGGCCCTGCTTGGTGTATTGCGAGAACAGCACCAGAGCGATCACCAGAAGGATGGCGACGAAGGTGGCGAAGATGTCCAGCTTGTCGATGAAGAAGCCGTAGAAATCCTCCCCGCCCAGCCCGGCGGTCGCTTCTTCGATCCACATGCTGCCACCCTTGGGCAGGCCGACATTCAGCGTCTTGATGTCGGAGCCCCACATCAGATCGCCCACACCCTCCAGGAAATAGGCCAGACCGATGGTCGCCATGAACAGGATGATCGGCTCCTGCCCGACGAGATGCCTGAAGATCAGATTATGCACCAACCAGGCGAACCCGATCATCACCACGACCGTCAGCGCAATCGCCAGAACCGCCGGGATGTGCCATCCGAAATGGTGGATCGATGTGCCAAAGATCGCGTTGATCAGGTGACCGAAGGGTACCTGCCCCTCCATGATCCCGACCAGGGTCAGCGCCGCGAACAGCGCCATGACGCCCTGCGCGTAGTTAAAGATGCCCGAGGCCTTGTAGATCAGCACGAAGCCAAGCGCGACGAGCGCGTAGAGCACCCCGGCCATGAGCCCGTTGAGGACAACCTCGACACCGTAAAGAAATGTAGCCGACATGTTCCCCTCCGTCAGTCGTGAGCCACGCCCAGATAGGCGTCGATCACTTCCTGGTTGTTGCGCACTTCGTCCGGGGTGCCGTCCCCGATCTTCTTGCCGTAATCCATCACGACCACGCGGTCGGACAGGTCCATCACGACGCCCATATCGTGTTCGATCAGGGCGATCGTGGTGCCGAATTCGTCGTTCACGTCCAAGATAAAGCGGCTCATGTCCTCTTTCTCTTCGACGTTCATGCCCGCCATCGGCTCGTCCAGCAGCAGCAGCTTGGGCTCCGCCGCCAGAGCGCGGGCCAGCTCGACCCGCTTTTTCAGGCCGTAGGGCAAACGGCCCACGGGCGTTTTGCGGATGTGCTGGATTTCGAGGAAGTCGATGATCTTCTCGACCTGCTCGCGATGTTCGATTTCTTCTTTTTCGGCTTTGCCGAACCAGATCGCCTGCTGAAGCATGTTCGATTTCATCTGGGTCAGGCGGCCGGTCATGATGTTGTCCAGCACACTCATCCCGTCGAACAGGGCGATGTTCTGGAAGGTCCGGGCAATGCCCTGCGCAGCCACCTGATAGGGGCGCATCGGCGGGCGTTTCTCACCGTGGAACCAAACCTCGCCTTCCTGAGGGTTATAGAACCCCGAGATGACGTTGAGCATCGAAGACTTGCCCGCCCCATTGGGGCCGATGATCGCGCGGATTTCACCTTCACGAATGTTGAAGGAAATATCCTTGATCGCGACCACCCCGCCAAAGCGCAGCGTGATGTTCTTCATTTCCATCATGACGCCGCCAATCGTGCGGCCGTCTGCGGTCACATAGGGTTCGACATCGTCAAGCATGTGACATCCCCTCTTCTTTGAGTTGGGCGCCGATCATTCCGCGGCAACCTTGCTGGCCACCGGGAAGACCTCGGCATCGCGCAGGTCCAGCGTCGCCTTGATGGAGCCCTTGCGGCCATCCTCGTAGGTGACTTCGGTTTCGGTGTAGACGGTGTCCGCCCCGTTATAGAGCCCGTCGATCAGGTCGGCGAATTTCTCGCCCACGATCTTGCGGCGCACCTTCCGGGTCCGGGTCATTTCGCCGTCATCGGCATCCAGTTCCTTGTGCAGCACCAGGAAGCGTTCGATCTGGCAGCCGGAGAGCATCTCGTCCTGCGCAACCGACTGGTTCACCTCGCGCACATGATTCGCGATGATGTCGAGCACCTTCGGGTTCTGGCTCAGCTCCTGATAGGAGGCGTAGGCGACATTGTTGCGCTCCGCCCAGTTGCCCACGGCGGTCAGGTCAATGTTGATGAAGGCCACACAGTGGTCTTTGTCAGCACCAAAAACGACGGCCTCAAGGATGTTCGGGAAGAACTTGAGCTTGTTCTCCACGTATTTGGGCGCGAACAGGCTGCCATCGGCCAGTTTGCCCACGTCCTTGGCGCGGTCGATGATACGGATATGGCCCGAGGATTTCTCGATGAAGCCCGCGTCGCCCGTCGCCACCCAGCCTTCGGCGTCCTTGGTGTCGGCGGTGCTCTCCGGGTTCTTGTAGTACTTCACGAACGTGCCGGGGGAGCGGTAGAAAATCTCTCCGCTGTCCTCGATCTTCACCTCGACGCCGGGCGAGGGCACGCCCACCGTGTCGGCGCGCACTTCGCCATCGGGCTGCTGGGCGATATACACCGTCGCTTCCGTCTGGCCGTAGAGCTGCTTCAGGTTGATCCCCATGGACCGGTAGAAGCTGAAAATCTCGGGCCCGATGGCTTCACCCGCGGTGTAGCCCACGCGGATGCGGCTAAAGCCGAGCGTGTTCTTGAGCGGGCCGTAGACCAGCACATCGCCCATGCGATACTTGAAATAGTCCCGCAGCTTGCCGCGATACAGTTTCAGACCGATCGGGTCTTTGGCCTTGAAGTGCTCCCGGGTGTGGATCGGGTGGCGCAGCTTCACAAAGAACAGGCGGATCGCGTTTTCCACCATGGTTTCAATGGCAAAGCCAATACCCATGGCATAGCGAAAACTGCGGCGTAGGCGGCGGCCCAGCGAAGGTTTCTTGGGCGACTGGAAGCGGCGCTTGCGCAGGCCGAACTCTTCACCCTTCTCCTTCGCGAAATCCATGAAGTGATGGAACAGCGCATATTTCAGCGGCCCTGCATCCTCCATGCGGATCATCACATTGGTGAGCTGGTTTTCAAACACCCGCGGCGGGGCGAAGAAATAGGTCGGCCCGATCTCGCGCATGTCGATCATCATCGTATCGGCGCTTTCGGGGCAGTTGGTGCAGAACCCGCACCACATGGCCTGCCCGACCGAGAAGATGAAATCCCCGACCCAGGCCATCGGCAGATAGGCCAGGATGTCTTCGTCCACCATCAGCGTGTCGAAATCCGACGAATTCTTCGCGGTCTCGATCACGTTGCGGTTGGACAGCACGACGCCCTTCGGCTTGCCGGTGGTGCCCGAGGTGTAGAGCATCACGCAGGTGCTGTCGTAATCCAGCTTGGCCTCGCGTTCGCGCATGAGCGGCTCAAGCCGGGCGTGACCGGCGCGGCCTTCGGCCTGCACGTCGGTCATGGCGTTCATGTGGGTGTGATCGTATTTGCGCAGGCCGCGCTTATCGACATAGACGATCTGATCGATACCGTGGACCGTCTCCTGGACCTCGATCACCTTGTCGACCTGTTCCTGGTCGGCGCAGACCACAAAGCGGGCGCCGCAGTGCTCCAACACGTAGGCCATCTCTTCGGCCACGGCGTCCTGATAGAGCGGCACCGGGATCGCGCCGCATTTCTGCGCGGCCACCATGGACCAGTAAAGCGCGGGGCGGTTACGGCCGATGATGGCGACGTAATCGCCCTCATTCAGGCCGATGGCCAGCAGACCCATGGCCAGGGCGTCGATCTCCTCCGCCGCTTCGGCCCAGGTCCAGCTTTGCCAGATGCCAAATTCTTTTTCTCGGTATGCGGGCTTGTCCCCGAATTCCGTTGCGTTGCGCGCCAGTAGCGCGGGCATATTGGTATAGGTGCCTTCGGCGGCCGAAGTCATCGCGTCTGTCCCTCCCTGTCCTGCCGGGCCTCCATCCGGCAGCGGCGCGCGGCTGAATGCCGCAGCGCATGGCGACAATTTGGTCAGGGTCGAGCGCAAAGGTCAAACGGTTTTTATGAACAAGCGTTCAATTATTTTCTTGCGACCGCCTTTTCACTAATTTTCAAAAGGATTCTAACGCTTTTGGAATATTTCAAAGGTGCCTTATATCTCGCTAACATTCAAAAATATGCAAGCGTTATACCTCGACTCATACGGGCAGGCACGAAATGGTGCGCATGAAAAAACGGGGCCCCGAAGGGCCCCGCCAGTGATCTCGGGAATGCAGGGACCGAGGATCAGTTAAAGCTATAGACGACCGACATACCCAGGGTGTTGTCGGTGTGCTTGTAACCCGGAGCCGGGTTATCCTTGTATTCCGTGGTCAGCGAGGTGCGCAGAGCCAGGGCGTCGGTCATGGCGACGTTCACGCCCAGCTCGTTCTTCACGGCAGTGTCGGTTTCCGACCACAGCACATCGGTGTCGTTGGTCAGGAACACGGTCGGGGTCAGCTTGTTGCTGTAGTAGGAGGACAGCGACACGGCCGCCTCTTCGATCACAGCGTTGCCCGCGTTGTCTTCGGCATAGCGGTAGCCGGGGCCACCTTGGATGGACCACTGGGTCTTGCCGGTGTTGACAATGCGATACCCGACACCGGCGCCCAGGAAGGCGTCGTACTTGTAGGTGTCGAACTTGTCATAGGCGACGGTGGTCTTGCCGAACGCATACAGGTTGCTGCCGATCTCACGGGTGTAATCGTAGCCGAACAGCAGCTCGTCCTTGGTGGTGGTGTCGTCCTTGTCGGAGAACCCATAGGCCAGAGCGATGCGGTGACCATTCTTGCCGTCGAAGTGGTTCAGGCGCATGCCCGCAGCGACATCGACATTGTCGGTGTTGCCGGAGGTCATGGAGGTGGAGGCGGACAGAGAACCGCTCCAGCCCAGTGCGCGGCCGGCGTTACCGAAGGTGGCCACATCGCGGTCATAGCTGTCCTGGATGTTTTCTTCGATGTTCTCGATCGCGTCCGTGGTGCGGTCTTGGTTCACGAAGGCGTCTTGCGCCACAGCGGCGCCAGCGGTCAGGCTGGCCACAGCAGCGGCGATAAAGATGTTCGTCCGGGTCATATCGTTATCCTTTTCATTGCTCGTTTTCGGATGAGCACGGGGGCATAGATAGGCGTCGCCAGCCCCGTGGAAAGAGGGGAAATTGGGGCATTTCTCCCCATGCCGAAAAATGGGAACTTTCCCGCGCATTCAGATAGATACACAGGCAAGAAGCCGCCGTCCGGACGCTCTGTTATCGCATAGCAACCTTGAACTTCGTGAACATGGGCACGGCTTCGCGAATGCCTCGGCCTTGCCGCGCCGAAGCGCATCCCTTACCCACGGGGAAAAGGAGTCCGCGATGGGGCAGATCACGTTAGTTCGGCACGGCCAGGCCAATTCCAAGGCGCGGACCGAAGAAGAGTATGACCGTCTCTCCGAGTTGGGCGCGCTTCAGGCCCGCCGGTTGGGAGACTACCTGCGCCAGACCGGCGAATCTTTTGATCTGGTCCTGCGCGGCACGCTCAACCGCCATGATGCGACCGCCCGCGAAATGGGCGAGATGGGTGCCGCCGTTGAGGTCGACGCACGCCTCAACGAGATGGACTACCTGACCTTGGGCCGCGCGCTCCAGGACAAGAAGGGCATCGCCCAACCAGGCCCGGATGCGTTCATGGATCACTTCATCCAAGTACTCACAGCCTGGAAACAGGCCGAGATCAACGGGCAGGAAACCTACGAAAGCTTCGAAACCCGCATCGCCGGCGTGCTGGATGCCGCGACCCAGCCGGGTCGGCGGGTGCTCTGCGTCACCTCGGGCGGCGTGATCGCGATGATGATCCGCCACCTCCTGCGACTGGATCTGCCCGCGATGGCCCGTGTCGCCTTGCCGATCTACAACACATCGCTCCACCGGATCGACGTGACCCCGCGCGGCGCGGTGCTGTCCGGCTACAATTCCATCCCCCATCTGGCCGATCCGGCCCATGTGGATCTACGCAGCTACTACTGAGGCACGCGATGACCCATTTCTGGCTCCGCCACGAGACCCGCGCTCACGAGGATCGCAGCCCTCTGACGCCCGGAGGCGCCAAGGCCCTGATCGACGCCGGGTTCCGGGTCACGGTCGAAGACAGCCCCACGCGGGTGTTTCCGACCCAGGACTATGCCGCCGCTGGATGCACGGTGGTGCAGGCTGGAACCTGGCCGGACGCACCAGTCGAGACGGTCATCCTCGGCCTCAAGGAGCTGCCCGAGACCGGCACCCCGCTCCCCCACCGGCACATCACCTTTGGCCACGCCTTCAAAGGCCAGCATTCCGGCCGGGCCCTGCTGGACCGGTTCAAGGCCGGGGGCGGCACGCTTCTGGATCTTGAATACCTGACCGATGCGAACGGGCGCCGGGTCGCGGCCTTCGGCTATTGGGCGGGCTATGCGGGCGCGGCTGTCAGCCTGTTGGCGCTTGCCGCTCAGACGGGCGCACCGATGGCGCCGCTCACCGGCTGGCGGGACAAAGCAGCGCTTCTGGCGGATCTGTACGCCGCTTTGCGCGACCATGACACGCTCTCCGCCATCATCATCGGCGCGCTTGGCCGGGTGGGCGTCGGCGCGGCGGATTTGTGCGCGGAAGCGGGCGTTTCGGTCACCGGCTGGGACATGGCGGAAACAGCCTCCGGCGGGCCCTTCCCCGAGATCCTGAACCACGATCTGTTCTTCAACTGCATTCTGGCGCGGCCCGGAACGCCGGTCTTCGTCGGGCCCGAGGCGCTCTGCGCCCCGCGCAAGCTCCGCATGATCGGGGACATCGCCTGCGATCCTGACAGCGATTACAACCCGGTGCCGCTCTATGAGGAAGCGACCAGTTGGGAGGCGCCAGTGGTGCCGGTCCATGACGATCCGCCGCTCGAAGTGATGGCGATCGACAACCTGCCCTCGCTGCTCCCGCGCGAATCCACCGAGGATTTCGCCGCGCAGCTTCTGCCGCATCTGCTGGCCTTTGACAGCGATGAGCACGGCGTGTGGTCCCGCGCGCGGGAAGAATTCGCGCGCCATTTGTGACCGCAGCGGGCCGACACGCGATCATGTCGGCCTTTGGCCTGCTCCGGTCGGGATTCTAAAAACCGACCGCGCTGTTAGTAGATGGCGTCTTCCAGATCGCCCGGATCAATGCCCAACGCATCCAGACCGGCCTCCAGATGGTCGGCCAGATGGGGCGAGCCCTTCAGATAATCCGCCGTCGGAGCCGTGGCCTCCGCGCGGGCCGTGGCGATGGCTTCGGCAATGTCATCGGCTTCGTAGGCGCCACGACCGACCCAGAAGATCGCGACCAGATCGGCTTGCTCATCCGGGTCCAGCCGCTCGATGAACGCGTCCAGCTCCGCTTCGGCGCGATCAATTTCACGCGCCAGAACAATGACCTGCGCCACTTTATCCCGGTTGATTTCGATCATGACATACCTCCAAAGACATCATGGGCGGCGTAGCGCCCCTTGCGCTTTGACCGAGGTCAGTTTTTGCGTCCCATGAGCGTGAAGTAAAGCCAATCCGGCATCAATTGCATCATCTGGGCGGCCAGCCCGGTGGGAAGCGGGAAATTCCGGGCAAAGCGTTCGCTCTGCATCAGGTCGAAAATTCGCTCCGCCGCCTGCTCTGGTTCGATCCTCAGCGGCATCCGGCCCTTCATGCCCGCCGTCATGTTGGTGCGAATATAGCCGGGGTTCGCGATCTGGACGGTGATGCCGCTTTCATTCAGATCGGCGCGCAGACTTTCGGCAAAGGACATCAGGCCCGCCTTGGAGGCAGCGTAGCCCAGAAAACCCGACATGCCGCGATAGGCCGAGAGTGATCCGGTCAGAACGATCCGCCCTGTGCCGCGCTCCAGCATGCCAGGCAGGACAGCGCCGACGGCGCGCGCGGCCCCCAGGAGGTTCACATCGAGCATCTTCTCGATCTCGGCCGTGTCGTAGCGCTGCGCGGTCATCGGGGTGAGCACCCCGGAGAGGTAGACCATCGTGTCCACCGCGCCGATGTCCTGCACTGCGGCCTCAAGCGCGGCGCGGTCGGTCACGTCCACGGGCATAGCCATCGCGCGGCCCGGAAGCTGCTGCACCAGCTCGCGCAGGCGGTCTTCGTTGCGGGCACTGACAATGACCTCGGCGCCGGTGCGGCTGAGCTTATCGGCCAGGGCGCGCCCGACCCCTTCGCTCGCGCCGATCAACCAGTAGCGTTTCGAGTTCACGTCATGCATGTGTCCGCTCCTTTGTCTGATGGGTCCAACCTAAGAGGCGCGCCCATGCATTGCGAGGGGAGCGCCGGAAGGATGCTCCCCTTCCTATGCAGCGAAGATGTCGCGGGCATGTCAGGGCGCGCGGATCAGTCCCCGATCAGTCCCCGGAGCGGACCACGCGCGGCGCGCGTTTGGGCGCGACATCCGGGACCGCAGGCGTGTCCTGCGACAGCTCGTCGAAATCGAAACTGTCGAGCCGCCGGGCCCGCCCGCCCGCCTTGCCTGCGCTGATCTTGATCTCATCCACGTCCTTCTGGGCCTGGGTGAAATGGCGATCCAGATTGCCAACGCGGGTCTCCAACCGCTCCACATCCTTGTGCAGCATGGCCAGCTCCTTGCGGATCATCCCCGCCTGTTCGCGCATGCGCACGTCCTTCAGGATCGCCCGCATCGTGTTCAGCGTCGCCATGCAGGTGGTCGGAGACACGATCCACACCCGCGCCTGGAACCCTTCACGGACGACCTCGGGGAAGTTGGCGTGCAGCTCCGCATAGACGGCCTCGGACGGGAGGAACATCAGCGCGCCATCGGCTGTTTCGCCGTCGATCAGGTATTTCTCTGCAATGTCGCGGATATGCTTGCGCACCGCCGCCCGCAGATCGCGCGCGGCCTGCTCCAACTGGCCGCGTGTGTCCGCATTGCGCAGGGCCTCATAGGCCTCCAGCGGGAATTTGGCGTCGATCACGATGGGGCCCGGCGGGTTGGGCAGGTGGATCAGGCAATCCGCCCGCTTCCCGTTCGAAAGCGTCGCCTGCAGCGTATAGCTGTCCTTGGGCAGCGCCTTCAGAACGATGTCGTGAAGCTGGATTTCCCCGAACGCGCCACGGGTCTGCTTGTTGCTCAAGATGTCTTGCAGCGACAGCACGTCCCCCGACAGGCGGGTGATGTTCTCCTGCGCGCGGTCGATGGTCTTGAGCCGCTGCTGCAATTCACCCAGCGACTGTGCTGTGTTGCGGGCCGAGGCCGACAGGTTCTGGTTCATGGCCTCCGTCACCTGCGCCAGCCGCGCCTCCATCAGCTCCAGCGTACGGGACTGCGCCTGCACCTGCGCTTCGCTGACCGAGGTGAGCCCGCCGAACAACTGATGCTGCCCGTCCGAGAGCCCCTTCACCGTCGCGCCCAGCCCGCCCATCTGGGCGGCGAGCGTTTCCGCCGTGCGGGCAGAGCGCCCGGCGCGGGAAATGACCAAAATCAGAAGAATTATGGTCAAAACGGCAAAGCCCGCCGCGATCAGCCCGGCGATGTGGATCGGATCGTTCAGGTCAATCTGCATTATGTCCGTCCAAACAGGCGTTCGATATCGCTCAGGCGCAGCTCCACATAGGTGGGGCGCCCGTGGTTGCACTGGCCGGAATGGGGCGTGGCCTCCATCTCGCGCAGCAGCGCGTTCATCTCCTCGGCGCGCATCCGGCGGCCCGAGCGGATCGAGCCATGACAGGCCATGCGCGACAGGATCGCTTCGACCTTCTCGCGCACCAGCCGGGTCTCGCCGCTCTCCGAAAGCTCATCGACCACGTCTTCGATCAGGGGCTTTGCGGCAACCTCACCCAGAGGCGCCGGGGTGGCTCGCACGGCGATGGCGCCGGGGCCGAAGCGTTCGATCTCCAGGCCCAGCTGCGCCAGATCCGGCGCGGCGTCCAGCAGGCGAGCAGCGTCGCCTTCGGACAGCTCCACCACCTCGGGGATCAACAGCGCCTGCGCCTTGACGCCGGTTTCCGCCATCTGGGTCTTGAGCCGCTCATAGACCAGGCGTTCATGGGCGGCGTGCTGATCGACGATGACGATGCCCGTCTCGGTCTGGGCGATAATGTAGTTTTCATGGACCTGCGCCCGCGCCGCGCCAAGCGGAAGCGCCTCCGCCTCGGGCGTTTGCTCGGGCTCGAACCGGGCGGAGGGCGCCGACATCTCGGCAAAGCCCGGCGCCGGGGCCTGCATCTGATAGCTGGCGGCGCGGGCATCCAGCGAAGGCCGGTCCATCTGGTAAACGCGCGGCGGCGGCGTACCTTCGGGCCGCAGGGCAGAGAGCGTTGCATCCGCCACCGTGGTCGAGGCCCGGTGCCCCGCATCATGCAGCGCATGGCGCAGGGCGCTGACGATCAGCCCGCGCACCAGGGCAGGCTCGCGGAAGCGGACTTCGGCCTTGGCGGGGTGGACGTTCACATCGACCTTGTGCGGATCGCAGTCGATGAACAGCGCCGCCGCCGGGTGGCGATCACGGCTGAGGTAATCCGCATAGGCGCCGCGCAGGGCGCCGATCAGCAGCTTGTCCCGCACCGGGCGACCATTGACGAACAGGAACTGAGACACCGCCGCGCCGCGCGAATAGGTCGGCAGCGCCGCATAACCGGTGAGCCGGATGCCCTCGCGCTCGGTGTCGATGCGCAAGGCGTTGTCGATGAACTCGCGCCCCATGACGGCGCCCAGCCGTCCGTGCAACGCGTCGAACAGATCGCCGGTTTCGGCGGGATAGCGCAGCACGACCCGGTCGCCGCCGCCTGTGGCATCGCGCAGGGTGAAGCCGATGGAGGGCTCCGCCATGGCGAGCCGCTTCACCACATCGGTGAGCGCCTGCATCTCCGCCCGGTCGGAGCGTAGGAATTTCAGGCGGGCGGGCGTGGCGAAGAACAGATCGCGCAGCTCCACCACGGTGCCCGAGGTAAGCGCGGCTGGGCGCACGGGATCTGCGCGGCCTCCGCTCACGTTGATCTCGGCGGCCTCCTGCCCGGCCCGGCGCGAGGTGATCGACAGCCGCCCGACCGCCCCGAGGGACGGCAGCGCCTCCCCGCGGAAGCCGAAGGACCGGATGTCGAGCAGGTCGCTCCCGTCGATCTTGGACGTGGCGTGGCGGGACAGGGCCAGCGGCAGGTCGCTCGCCTGCATCCCGCAGCCGTCATCGGCCACGCGGATCAGGCTTTTGCCCCCCTGCGCCACGGTGATGTCGATGCGCCGGGCGCCCGCATCGACGGCGTTTTCGACCAGCTCTTTCACGGCCGACGCCGGGCGCTCGATCACCTCACCGGCGGCGATACGGTTGATCGCCGTTTCATCCAGTTGACGGATCACGGGCGCCTCAGGGGCGCTTATCTTGGGGTCAGGCAGGGACATGCCCCAAGGGGTAGCATGTCCCGCCCCGAGTCGGAAAGGCTATTCAGGGAGCCCTTCGGGCTGGCCCGCAATCACGAAAGTGAGCCGGTCCGGGTCCAGCCGTTCGCGCCCGACCCGGTTGATCTGATCCAGCGTGACCGCGTTGATCCGATCATTGCGGGTGTTCACGTAGCTTGGGTCTTTCCCCTGAATCTGAAGCCCCGCGAGGATGCGCGCGATGGGTCCGTTGCCATCAAAGCGAAGCGGGTAGGCGCCGGTCAGGTAGGTTTTGGCCGCCGTCAGCTCGTCTTCGGTCACGCCCTCACTGGCCAGCAACTGCCACTGCGCGCGCACGACCTCCACGGCCTCCGCCATGGTGCCATTGCCCGACGCGAGCGAGCCCTGCCAGAGCTGCGCGCCCTCGCGGTCCACGAGGTAGGAATAGACGCCATAGGTCAGGCCGCGCTCTTCGCGCACGGCTTGCATCAGGCGCGATTGCAGACCGCTGCCGCCCAGAATTTCGTTCAGGATGTAGAGCGGAAAGAAGTCCGGGTCTTCCTGCGTGATCCCCGGCTGGGCAAAGAGCGCAACCGATTGCGGAGTGTCGAACGGCGCGACACTGACGCCGCCCGCAAGCTGCGGATCCGCCGGGCCGGGCAAATCGCGCTCTGCCAGTGGAAGATCGGCCAGAAGGCCATCGACGAGAACGCCCAGCTCTTCGGCGGAGATATCCCCCACGGCAGAGATCAGCACGCGGTCGCGCACCAAAATGTCCCGATGGGCCTGAAGCAGATCATCGCGCGTTAGCCCCGCGACGGTTTCCGGCGTGCCCTCGCGGTCACGTCCGTAAGCATGATCCCCATAGACCTGTGCGCTGAACGCACGGCCCGCGATAGCGTTCGGATCCACGGCATCGGCGGCCAGCCCGGCCAGCACCTGCCCCCGCACCCGCTCCACCGCGTCGGGATCGAAGCGGGGCGCGCGCAGGGCCTCGCCCAGCAGGGCGGCGGCCTCTTCGCGGTTCTCGCTCAGCATCTTGGCGGAGACCGACATGCGATCCGCGCTGATGTCAAAGCGGAACTCCGCAGCGAGCGCTTCGCGCGCGGTCTGGAAGGCCTGCGCATCCCGATCCCCGGCGCCCTCTTCGATCAGGCCGCTCATGAGATAGCCCGCGCCCTCCTTGCCGGGACGATCGAGCGCCGCGCCGCCTTCAAAGACCAGCTCTAGCGCGACGAAGGGGATCGTGTGGTCTTCGACCAGCCAGGCTTCGAAACCGGCGTTCGTCTCGACCACGTCGATGTCGATGGCGCGCACGGGGGACGCCGCAAGCAGCAGCGCCGCGATCAGGAAACGGATGATCATGAGGGCTCCTTCGGCGCGCGGACGATCCCGGTAACGGCGCTGCGGCGGTCAAGCACCTGAGCCGCCACGCGCATCACGTCCTCGGCGGTCACGTCTTGCAAGATCGCTGGCCAGGCTTCGATATCCTCAAGCGTGAGGCTGGTGGTCAGCCCCTGCCCGTAGCGCATCGCCAGCGACCGCACGCTGTCGCGGTCATAGACCGCTTTGGCTCGGTATTTCATCCGCAGCGCGTCCATCTGCTCCGCGTCGGGGCCTTGCTCCAGGAACTGCGCAAGCGCGGCGTCCATCTGAGCCTCAATCTCCTCCAGCGTCACGCCATCGGCAGGGGCCGCGTAGATCGAAAAGGTCGTGTCATCGAAAGACAGGCCCGAATAGCCCGCGCCGGTGAACACCGCGTTTTGCGTGTCGAACTGAAGCGCGCGGCCCAGCACGGAGGTAAAGGGCGAGCCGCCCAGAAGGTCAGCCAGATAGGTCAGCGCGGCGGCGTCTTCCTGCGCGCCGGGATCACGCTCGGGCGCGAGGTAGGAGCGCACGACATAGTCCCGCCCGACGCGCGGGTCTTCAAAGATCACGCGCCGCTCGGCCCTTTGTTCGGGCTCCTGCGCCCGCTCGCGTGGCGCGATGCCCGGGCTTGGGGCCAGCGGGCCGTAATGGGTTTTCGCGAGGGCAAAGACCTCTTCGGGCTGCACATCCCCGGCCACCACCAACACCGCGTTGTTGGGCGCATAGTTCAGATCGTAAAAAGCGCGGGCGTCCTCTTGTGAGAGGGTCTCCATCTCATTGCGCCAGCCGATCACGGGCGTGCCGTAAGGGTGGGCCAGATACTGCGCGGCAGCGATCTGTTCGCGGGCAAGCGCGCTTGGATCGCTGTCGGTCCGCTGGCTGCGCTCTTCGAGGATCACGCGGCGTTCGGTGTCCACGTCATCGGCGGTGAGCTTGAGATTGCGCATCCGGTCGGCTTCCAGCTCCATCATCAGACCAAGCCGGTCCGCCGCGATCCGCTGGAAATAGGCGGTGTAATCGTAGCTGGTGAAGGCGTTATCGCTGCCACCATTGGCGGCGACGATGCGCGAGAACTCCCCGCTTTCGCGGGTCTCGGTCGCCTTGAACAGGAGGTGTTCCAGAAAATGGGCCACGCCGCTTTGACCCGGCGCCTCATCGGCGGCCCCTGCGCGCAGCCACATCATATGCATCGCCACCGGCGCGCGGTGATCTTCGATCACCACGACCTCAAGCCCGTTGTCGAGCGTCGTCGAAGTGACAGCGGTTTCCGCCACCACCGGCGCGGCCAAGACGGCTGCCGCGAGCGCCGCGCGCAGAACGCGCATCAATGCAGCACCGCGCGCGCGCCAATCGGAACACGGTTATAGAGATCCGCGATATGTTCGTTCACGAGCCGCACGCAGCCATTGGACACGGCGGTTCCGATGGTGCCCGGTTTGTTGGTGCCGTGAATGCGCAGGAACGTGTCGCCGCGCTCTTGCGTGAAGAGATACAGCGCCCGCGCGCCCAGCGGGTTGTTGGGCCCGCCCGGCATCCCGTCGGCATATTTCGCATAGGCGTCCGGGTTGCGTTCGATCATCTCTTTCGTGGGCGTCCAACTGGGCCATTCTTTCTTGGCCCCGATGAAGAAATCGCCCCGCTCATAGAGCCCGGCACGCCCGATCCCGACCGCATAGCGAATGGCCCGACCTTCGGGCAGAATCAGGTAGAGCGCAAAGGCCCCTGGATCGACATGGATTTCACCGGGCAGGAACGCACCAGAGATGCGCACGACGCGCGGGGTGATGTCGGGGGCCTGCGGCTCGGCCGGGGCGACGGCATCTTGCGCAAGCGCCGGAGCAGCGAGCGTGGTGGTCGCGGCAAGCGCCGTGGTCAGGAAGCTGCGGCGGGTGGTCATCGTGTCTCTCCGGTGGTTTTTACTGGCCCATCATCTCTTCAAGGCAGCCGATCTCATAGCACGCTTTGGGCGGCATCTTCGGCAGCAGGCGCACGGTCGTCCCCATGGGTGTGCGCGCAAACAGGTCGAGCATGTAGGCGTTGATCATCCGCACGCAGCCCGAAGAGGTTGCACGGGTGATCGTCCAGGGTTCGGGCGTGCCGTGAATGCGCATCATCGTGTCGCGCGAACCATCGTAGAGATAGAGAGCCCGGCTCCCCAGCGGGTTCAGCGGCCCACCCGGCATCCCGCCCGCGTATTGGCGATATTTGTCGGGCTCGCGCCGGATCATGTTGGCCGTCGGGGTCCAGCGGGGCCATTCGACCTTGCGCCCCACCGTAAACGTGCCTGCGCGGTAAAGCTCAGGCGAGCCGATCCCCACGCGGTAGCGGATGGCTTCGCCTCCGCCCAGCCCCCAGTAGAGACAGAAGCTCGACGGAGCGACGACGATCTCCCCGGCGCCGACATAGCTTTGCAGCCTGACGCGGGCCGGTTTGTGATCATCAGGGATGATATAGGTGCTGGCAAGCGCGGGGGCTGCCAGGGCCGTGCCCGCCGAAGCGGCGGCGGCGGTCAGGAATGAGCGACGCGAGATCATGATTATAGGTCCATTTGGCAGCAGTGTTACCGCTGTTAATACGGCCTTATCCCGTAAGTTCCTAGTGTTATCGGATCACAAAGCCGCGTGCGCGCGCCCTGTTGCGTGCCACAGCCCGCCTGTAGGCCCATTTCCGTTGCCACTTGCGCCACCGCTCAGGCATGGTCTCACGCGGTCTTTGCCCATCGGTGTCGATATCGCTCGCGGCTCCCGATTGATTGAGCATCGCTGGCTCAAGCGCCAATCCCGTCCCGCGCCAGGTCGCAAAATCAAGCACGGCGTGATCCAGCGGCATCTCCGGCGACGCGTGGCTTTCCAAAAACGCCTGAGCGCCGGCTCGGGACCACAAGAGCCCGTGGCTCAGCACCGGCAGCACCAGGGCATGGGCAAGATCAAGACGAGGCGTGGTCGCCAAGGACGCAAGCGGCATCCGGTATTTCGGCTTCGGGGCCTTGCCGATATTGACGACCTCCCACCGCCCCTCCAGATCGGGGCGTTGCAGACAGGCGACAAGCGCATCGAGCGCCTCGCGAAACCCTTCTGGGATCTCGGCATCATCTTCGAGGATCAGCCCAAGCGGCGCCGCCGTGCTTACCAGATCGCGCAGCGCCCCAACATGGCTGAGATAGCACCCCACCTCGGCAGGGCGAAGGGGGCGGCCGTAGCGCCGCCGTGCCGCGCTCGAATCACACAGGCCTTCGTCGGCCGGGTCGCGCCCGGCCATGTCGACCGCATCGAAGCGGGTATAGCTCATCCCCTCCCGGTCCAGATCGGCGGCGATGCGCGCCATGCGCTCGGGGCTGCGGGCAAGGTTTATGACGATGATCGGAATACTCAAGCTGTGCCCCTTCTGCTGCAAAGCGAGGTTATCATCATGCGAGGCCTCAACAAGGCGGCCCCCTGACGGAAGAGGCCCCGAAACCTGCGTTTCGGGGCCCCTCCTGGAAATGCGGTGAACAGGATTACTCCTCTTCGCCCTTTTCCTCTTTCTTGGCTTCTTCGCCGGTCTCCTGATCGACGACCTTCATCGACAGGCGGACCTTGCCGCGATCATCAAAGCCCAGCAGCTTGACCCACACTTCCTGACCTTCTTTCAGAACGTCCGAGGGGTGGTTCAGGCGGCGGTTTTCGATCTGGGACACGTGGACCAGGCCGTCGCGCTTGCCAAAGAAGTTCACGAAGGCGCCGAAATCGACGATCTTCACGACCTTGCCTTTGTAGATCTTGCCCTCTTCGGGCTCTGCCACGATGGAGTAGATCATCTCGTGGGCCTTCGCGATGGCATCGGCATCGGAGGACGCGATCTTGATGATCCCGTCGTCGTTGATGTCGACCTTGGCGCCGGACACTTCGACGATCTCGCGGATAACCTTACCGCCGGAGCCGATCACTTCGCGGATCTTGTCGGTCGGGATCTGCATGGTTTCGATCTTCGGCGCGTGGACGGAGAAGCCTTTGGCTTCGGTCAGCGCTTTGGACATCTCACCCAGGATGTGCATCCGGCCCTCTTTGGCCTGCGCCAGAGCTTTTTGCATGATCTCGGGGGTGATCCCGGCCACCTTGATGTCCATCTGCAGCGAGGTGATGCCGTTTTCGGTGCCCGCCACTTTGAAGTCCATGTCGCCCAAGTGGTCTTCGTCGCCCAGGATATCGGTCAGAACGGCGTAGGAGCCGTCATCTTCCAGCACCAGACCCATGGCCACACCGGCCACCGGCGCCTTCAGCGGAACGCCCGCGTCCATCATGGACAGGGAGCCGCCGCAGACGGACGCCATGGAGGACGAGCCGTTGGATTCGGTGATCTCGGACACCACGCGGATGGTGTAGGGGAAGTCCGTCGCGGCGGGCAGCACGGCCTGAAGCGCGCGCCAGGCGAGCTTGCCGTGGCCGATTTCGCGGCGACCGGGGGAGCCCACGCGGCCCACTTCACCGACCGAGTAGGGCGGGAAGTTGTAGTGCAGCAGGAAGTTGCTGCGGTAGGTGCCGGTCAGCGCGTCGATCATTTGCTCGTCGTCGCCGGTGCCCAGCGTGGTCACGACCAGACCCTGGGTCTCCCCACGGGTGAACAGGGCGGAGCCGTGGGTCCGCGGCAGGATGCCGTTTTCCGCAACGATCGGGCGCACCTCGTCCAGAGCACGACCGTCGATCCGCTTGCCGTCTTTCACAACGGCGGAGCGCAGCACGGTGCTTTCCAGCTTCTTGAGGGCGGAGCCGAGGTTTTCGTCCTCAAGCTGCTCTTCGGTCAGAGACGCTTTGATCTCTTCCTTGGCGGTGGCGACAGCGGCAACGCGCTCCTGCTTGTCGAGGATCGCATAGGCGGTCTTCATCTTGTCTTCGCCCGCGGCCTTCACGGCCTCGTAGAGATCGGCGTAATCCGGCGCGGCGAATTCGAACGGCTCTTTCGCGGCTTCTTCGGCCAGCTCAATGATGCAGTCGATGACCGGCTGGATCTGTTCATGGGCGAAAGTCACAGCGCCGAGCATTTCTTCTTCGGTCAGCTCGTAGGCTTCGGATTCCACCATCATCACGGCGTCTTTGGTGCCCGCAACAACGAGGTCCAGACGCTGATCCGGGTTCGACCGCAGCATGTGCATGTCGTCGACTTCCGGGTTCAGAATGTATTCGCCATCCTCATAGCCCACGCGGCAGCCCGCGATCGGGCCCATGAAGGGCGCGCCGGACAGGGTCAGAGCAGCGGAAGCCGCGATCATCGCCACGATGTCGGGATCGTTGACCAGATCGTGGGACAGCACGGTGCACATCACCAGAACTTCGTTTTTGAAGCCGGGGACGAAAAGCGGGCGGATCGGACGGTCGATCAGACGCGCGGTCAGCGTCTCTTTTTCGGTCGGGCGCGCCTCGCGCTTGAAGAAGCCGCCGGGGACTTTACCGGCCGCGTAGTATTTTTCCTGATAGTGGACGGTCAGCGGAAAGAAATCCTGACCCGGCTTTTGCTGCTTGGCAAAGGTCACGTTGGCCATGACGGAGGTCTCGCCCAGAGTGGCGATGACGGTGCCGTCGGCCTGACGGGCAACCTTGCCCGTTTCCAGCGTGAGCTCTTCTTCGCCCCACTGGATGGATTTTTTCACTTCGTTGAACATGTGTCGTATCCTGTCTGGGAGCACTTCCGGGCCCTTCCCGGATCTCCCTGTGTATGTGGCGACCCCATTGCCGCCGGCCCCTGTCATCCTCTTGTGACTGCGCCGGGGCCGGGCGCAGGCGTCTCAGATGGCCGCGCCATACATGAGAATACCCTCCATGGAAAGGAAAACCGGCGACAGCGGGCTTGACCCCTGCCCCCAGCGGCGTATTGAAACTCCACACCATAACCCGCAACCGGGCGTTCAGTGGGCGCCAAACCGACGAGGACAGCGCGATGACGCAAATCTCCCTCACATTTCCCGATGGCAATTCCCGTGATTTCGATGCGGGCGTGACCCCTGCCGAAGTGGCGGCGGGCATCTCCACCTCGCTGGGCAAGAAGGCCATCAGCGCCTCCGTGAACGGCCAGCACTGGGACCTGCAATGGCCCATCGAGCAGGACGCTCAGATCGCCATCCACACCATGGCCGACGACGACCAGGCGCTAGAGCTGATCCGCCACGATCTGGCTCATATCATGGCCCGCGCCGTGCAGGAGCTGTGGCCCGACGTGCAGGTCACCATCGGCCCCGTCATCAAGGACGGCTGGTATTACGATTTCGACCGGGAAGAGCCCTTCACCCCGGAAGATCTGGGCGCCATCGAAGCCAAGATGAAAGAGATCATCAACGCCCGCGATGCCGTGCGCACCGAAATCTGGCCGCGCGAGAAGGCGGTGAAGCACTATGAGGACAACGGCGAGCCCTACAAGGTCGAGCTGATCGACGCGATCCCGGGCGATGAGCCCCTGCGCATGTATTGGCACGGCGAGTGGCAGGACCTGTGCCGCGGCCCCCACCTGCAGCACACCGGCCAGGTGCCCGGCGATAGCTGGAAACTGATGAGCGTCGCGGGCGCCTACTGGCGCGGCGACAGCAAGCGCGCCATGCTTCAGCGGATTTACGGCGTGGCCTTCAAAGATCGCAAGGCGCTCAAGGCCCACCTGACCATGCTGGAAGAGGCCGCCAAGCGCGACCACCGCAAGCTGGGCCGCGAGATGGACCTGTTCCACATGCAGGAAGAGGCCCCCGGTCAGGTGTTCTGGCACCCGAACGGCTGGACCATCTACACCCAGCTTCAGGATTACATGCGCCGCAAACAGCGCAAGCACGGCTATCAGGAAATCAACACGCCGCAGGTCGTGGACCGCAAACTGTGGGAGGCCTCGGGCCACTGGGACAAATACCAGCACCACATGTTCATCGTCGAAGTCGATGAATCCCGCGACGGCGAAAACGACGACGCGACCGCCAAGAACAAGGCCGAAACCCGGATCAACGCGCTCAAGCCGATGAACTGCCCCTGCCATGTGCAGGTGTTCAACCAGGGGCTCAAATCCTATCGCGACCTGCCGCTGCGGATCGCGGAGTTTGGCTCCTGTTCGCGGTTCGAGCCCTCGGGCGCGCTGCACGGCATCATGCGGGTGCGCGGCTTTACCCAGGACGACGCGCATATCTTCTGCACCGAAGAGCAGATTCAGCAGGAATGCGCGAACTTCATCGACATGGTGGCCGAAGTCTACGCCGAGCTCGGCTTCGACGATTTTGAGATCAAATTCGCCACCCGCCCCGAAAAGCGGGTCGGATCGGATGAAAGCTGGGACTACGTCGAAGGCGCGCTTGAAAACGCGATCAAATCCGTGGGCCGTGACTACACGCTGGAGCCCGGCGACGGCGCCTTCTACGGGCCCAAGCTGGACTTCTACCTGACCGACGCCATCGGCCGGGTCTGGCAATGCGGCACCTTCCAGGTGGACCCGAACCTGCCCGAACGGCTGGGCGCACACTATGTGGGGCAGGATGGCGAAAAGCACCGCCCGTTCATGCTGCACCGCGCGACGCTCGGATCGTTTGAGCGCTTCATCGGCATCCTGATCGAGAACTGGGAAGGCAAGCTGCCCTTCTGGCTGGCCCCGCGCCAGGTGGTCGTTGCTGCCATCACCTCGGACGCAGATGACTACGTCGCAGAGGTCGTGGCGGAGCTTCAGGCCGCTGGCATCCGCGCCGAAGCCGACATCCGCAACGAAAAGATCAACTACAAGGTCCGCGAACACTCTGTCGGCAAGGTCCCGGTGATCCTCGCCGTCGGTAACCGCGAGGTCGAAGAGCGCACGGTCTCCGTCCGCCGCCTGGGCGAGAAGCAGACCTCGGTGCAGCCCCTGTCCGACGTGATCGCATCGCTTGCTGCGGATGCGACGCCTCCGGATCTGCGCTGATCCGCACGGACACTGCCATGACAGGAACGGGGCGCCCCACGGCGCCCCGTTCGCGTTTCAACAGCTCACATCCCGCGTGATCACACGCCGCACCGCCACGCAGTTTTGAAACATTGCGATGGAATAAATCCCAAACGGCAGATCCCCGCTCAAGCGGATATACGACAACCCTATGTTTCTAAAGTATATTCAATATGCGAAATGCACCACCACCCTGACAGACGCGTGACACACGAGTCTGTGAATGGATCGGTTCAGTCAGGCAGGCCAACCTTGGGGCGTCGGGTCGGCATGGTGCCGGACCGCTCACACAAAAAGCCATGAGGACACCCCCATGACCAACACCAAAACCCTCGCCATCGCCGTCGCCGCTGCTGTCGCCGGGCTCGCCACCACCGCCCACGCCGGCGGTAAGGAAAAGTGCTATGGCGTCGCCATGGCTGGCGAAAACGGCTGCGCTGCCGGTCCCGGCACCACCTGCGCCGGCACCTCCACCGTTGACTACCAGGGCAATGCCTGGGCGCTCGTCGACGAAGGCACCTGCATGGACATCGAACTGCCCGCCATGGACGACGGCACCATGCGCAAAGGCTCCCTTGAGGCGCTCGATCGCGACCTGCCCGAAGCGTAAACCACCGCTTTCTTTTTAGCCCCAAATATCCTGGGGGAAGCCCGCAAGGGCCGGGGGTGAAACCCCCGAGAAAAGGGGTGGGAGGGCGGGCCCTCCCACCCATCCCCTCACAAGAAACGAGCGGTTCGATGCGCGACACCCTTTCCGATTTCCGCCTGCCCCCACGCCCCGGCGTCGGCTACAAACCGCAGCATTTCAGCGCCATCCAGGACGACGCGACGCCAGTCGAGTGGTTCGAGATCCACGCAGAAAACTACATGGGCGACGGCGGCCGCCCCCTCGCGCAGCTGCGCTCCTTGTCCGAGCGGTTCCCGATCTCGGTGCATGGCGTCGGGCTTTCGATCGGCGGGGAGCGCCCGCTCGACAAAGACCACCTTGCCCGGCTCAAGACGCTTGTCGATGCGATCAACCCGGCCAGCTTCTCTGAACATCTTGCCTGGTCGACCCATGACATGGGGTTTTTGAACGATCTTCTGCCCCTGCCCTACACGACCGAAACCCTGACCCGCATCTGCGATCACATCGACGAGGTGCAGGCGCATCTGGGCCGCAAGATGCTGCTTGAAAACCCGTCCTCTTACCTGGCCTTTGCCGAAAGCACCTGGGCCGAGACCGACTTCCTGCGCGAAGTTTCGGACCGCACCGGCTGCGGGCTACTGCTGGACGTCAACAATGTCTTTGTCTCCGCCACCAACCTGGGCACGTCCCCGCAAGGCTACATCGCGCAGTTCGCGCTTGACCGGGTGGGAGAAATCCACCTCGCGGGCCACGATGAGGACGAAGACGACCACGGCCGCCCGCTTCTGATCGACAGCCACGGCCGCGAAGTCGCGGAGCCGGTCTGGGCCCTGCTCGACATGGTGCTGGACCGCGCCGGCGCGCGGCCGCTTCTCATCGAATGGGACAATGATGTGCCGGATTGGCCGGTTCTGGCCGCCGAAGCGCGCCGTGCTCAAGATGCCTTGGAAAAGGTCTCCGCATGAGCCAGACGATCTTCGCCAAAGCCCTGCTGAACCCGGATGCCCCCGTCCCCGAAGGCGTGATTGACCCGGATGGGAACCCGACGCCGAAACGCTTCGCCGTCTATCGCAACAACGTGGCGGTTTCACTGACCGAGGCGCTCGAACAGGCCTTTCCCGCGCTGCAAAGCCTGATCGGTCCGACCCGGTTCAAGGCGCTTGCCGGGCTGTACCTGCGCGCCCACCCGCCCCGCGATCCGCGCATGATGGTTTACGGCGATGGGATGGCCGATTTCCTGCCGCAGGTCACCCAGCTTGCGGCCTATCCCTATTTCGCCGATGTCGCGCGGCTGGAGCAGGCGATCCGCGAGAGCTACCACGCCGCCGATACTGCCCCGCTCGATCCGGCGCGGCTGGCGGCCCTGCCGCCCGAGGCGATTGCGGACACCCGGTTGCTCTTTGCGCCCGCCGTGCGACTGGTCAGCTCCCCCTTCCCGGCCTTGAGCATTCGCGCCCGCGCGCTTGATCCAGAGGCGCCAAAGCCGACCCAAGGGGCGCAATCCATCCTCATCACCCGGCCGGAATTCGATCCGGTTCCTCATCTGATCGGCCAGGATCAGGCCGATGCCATCGCCGCGCTGATGAACGGCGCCCCGCTGGGCGAGGCGCTTGCATCGACCGACCCGAATGCTCTGCTGGCGCTGCTTTTGGGCAGTGCCGCGCTTACCGACCTGGAATGAAAGGCCCCGCCATGCTGACCCGCCTCGACCGCCTTGCCGACCCGCTTCGTTTTGCTGCCACACCGGTTCTGACGACCCTGGCCCGCTTTGCCTTCGCGGCGGTGCTGCTGCGCTATTATCTCAACTCGGCCTTCACGAAGTTCGACGGGCTCGGCCTCGACGCGGGCGCCTATATCCAGATCCTGCCCAAAGCGATGGAGGCTGCCGGATACGACCCCTCGCAGCTGGGCTTCGTGGCGCATTTGATCGTCTTCGCCGGGGCCATGGCAGAAATCATTCTGCCGATCCTGCTGATCATCGGGCTCGCCACACGGCCCGCCGCGCTTGGCATGATCGTGTTCATCCTGGTGCAAAGCATTGTCGACGTGACGGGTCACGCGGTCGACGCAACCACGCTGGGTGCCTGGTTCGACACCCAGTCGGGCGCGCTGATCCTGGATCAACGACTGATGTGGATCACGGTTCTGGCGATCCCGCTGATGCTGGGAGGCGGGCCGCTCTCGCTTGATCGGTTGATCTACAAAAGGTTCGCCTGAACGTTCGCAGACCAGCCCAGATACCAATCGCCTTTGTGCTCGATCACCGGGCGCTTCATGACCGTCGGGTGCTCCTCCAAAAGCTCGCGCGGGCGCTCCATCTGCTGAACTTCGGTCAAACCCCGCCAGGTTGTAGACCGCCGATTGATGCAGTCGTCCCCGAACAACACCGCGATCTGATCCATGTCGGTCTCGGACATGCCGTCCGCCCGCACATCGATCACCTCCGGCTCGTGCCCCGCCTCACGCAGCGCGGCAAGCGCCTTGCGGCAGGTGTCACAGGTCTTCAGACAGAACACGCGCATTGCTTCCTCCCCTGGATGTCACGCCAATTTCGCATTCCGCTTTTAGCCTGCAGCGCAGGAACTTGCGACGGCCTCTTTCACACGGGCCCAAGAAAGTGCCCGAAAAGACAAAGTCCAAGGAGTCATCCCATGCCCAACGGAACCGTAAAGTGGTTCAACACCACGAAAGGCTATGGTTTCATCGAACCCGAAGGCGGCGGAAAGGACGTGTTCGTCCATATTTCGGCCGTTGAACGCTCTGGCCTCACGGGTCTGGCCGACAACCAAAAGGTGAGCTTTGAGCTGATCGAAGGCCGCGATGGCCGGGAGATGGCCGGAGACATCAAGCCGCTCTGACACGCCTTGCATGGCGGCCTGTGGGGCGGTATACAAAAGTATGCCAACGTTCCTGATCGCCCTGCATCACATCCAACTTGCGATCCCGGCTGGCTCCGAAGATGACGCGCGGACGTTCTACGTTGGCGTGCTTCGCATGTGCGAAATCGACAAACCCACGGCCCTGCAGGGTCGCGGTGGGTGCTGGTTCGAAAGCGGCACGATCCAGCTTCATCTGGGGGTCGAAACCCCCTTTACCCCGGCCCGCAAGGCGCACCCCGCTTTCGTGACAGGTGATCTCGATCAGCTCTGCGCCCAGCTCGACGCCCATGGCGTGGACTATCGGCGCGATGCTGATCTGCCCGATGCGCGGCGCGTCTTTGTCTCCGATCCGTTCGGGAACAGGATTGAACTGATCGAACCCCTCAAGCCTTAGTGTTTGTCTCCCCTTTTCTTGGCCCCTTTGTTGGCGCAATAAGAATGCGCAAACAAAACCAATGACTTTGAAAGGGACATCCCATGCGCTTTGCACCTCTTTTTCTGGGATCGCTTGGCCTTGCTGCTCTGGTCGGCTGCTCCGACTTTGGCGATGATACCGGCCCCTATGCGAATGACGGCGAATGCGATGACCCGCGCTACACCGGGCAGGGCATGGCGAGCTCTTTGAACGACGAGAGCATCGGCAGGGACGCAAGCGACTGCGCTGCAATGCTCGCCGCCGGCCGCATCCGGCCGATCCGTCAACGCAGCCAGTGGGAGCCTGCGCAATGCCGGGCCATCAGCTTTGGCGACAACAGCTCGCAGTGGGCGCGGGATGGTGAATGCGACGATCCGCGTTTCGCCGGACCGGGCGTGGATGAAATCCTTCTCCCCGCCGACAAGGGCCACGACGCCGCCGATTGCCGCGCCCTTTGCGAGGCCGGAGAAGCCTGGCCGCGCTGACCCCGGCGCCCGGGTCGCAAGTCCCCCTTGCGACCCCTCCCCGGAGCACGTCACAAAGGGGCATGACAGCCCCCCGATTCATCCACCTGCGCACCCATACCGAATACTCGCTCCTGGAAGGCGCGATTCCGGTCAAGAAAATCTGTGGGCTGGCGAGCGCGCAGGATATGCCCGCAATCGCGGTTACGGATACCAATAACCTCTTCTGCGCGTTGGAATTTTCCGAAGGCGCGGCCAAGGCCGGGATGCAGCCGATCTTGGGCTGCCAGATTGATCTGGCCTATACCGAAACCGCGCCGGGCAAACGGCCCGAATTGCCCGCCGGGATCGTGCTGCTGGTCCAGGATGAGACCGGCTATCGCAACCTGATGCGGCTCAACACGCTGCTGTGGACTGACGCAGCCGGAGAAATCCCCGCCGTCACCATGGAGGAGCTGGCTACCCATTCCGACGGGCTGATCTGCCTCACCGGCGGGCCAGATGGGCCCCTTGGCCGACTGCTGCGCGCGCAGCAGCGTCCCGCCGCCGAAGCCCTTCTGACACGGCTGGCCGCGATCTATGGCGACCGGCTCTATGTCGAGCTTCAGCGGCACCCCGAAGACGGCGGCCTGCCCGAAGCGGAACGGCAAAGCGAACCCGGCCTCGTCCAGATGGCGTACCAGATGCATCTGCCCCTGGTCGCCACGAACGATACCTATTTCCCCGCGCCAGACCTCTACGAGGCCCATGACGCGCTGATCTGCATCGCGGACGGCGCCTATGTGGACCAGCAAGATCCGCGCCGAAAACTGACCCCGCAGCACTATCTGAAGAGCCCGGCGGAGATGACCGCGCTCTTTGCGGATCTGCCCGAAGCCATCGAAAACACCGTCGAAATCGCGCAAAGATGCGCATTTCGCACACATACGCACCCCCCGATCCTGCCGCGCTTTGCAGAGGACGAAGTGGAGGAGCTGCGCCGTCAAGCCCGCGAGGGGCTCCATGCGCGGCTTGCCGTCATCCCCCATGCGGCGTCGGTCGAGGACTATGAGAAGCGGCTCGAATTCGAGCTGGGCATCATCGAAGGCATGGGCTTTCCCGGTTACTTCCTGATCGTGGCCGATTTCATCAAATGGGCCAAGGATCACAACATTCCGGTCGGGCCTGGACGGGGCTCGGGGGCTGGCTCTCTGGTCGCGTACTCGCTGACGATCACCGACCTGGACCCGCTGCGCTATTCTCTTCTATTTGAACGTTTCCTGAACCCAGAACGGGTTTCCATGCCCGATTTTGACATCGACTTCTGCATGGACCGCCGGGAAGAGGTCATCCACTACGTCCAGGAAAAATACGGCCGCGACCGGGTTGGGCAGATCATCACCTTCGGCGCCATGCTGTCCAAGGCGGCCGTGCGCGACATGGGCCGCGTGCTCCAACTGCCTTACGGGCAGGTGGACCGCCTGTCCAAGCTGATCCCCGTCGAAGGGGTCAAGCCGGTGTCGGTCGAAAAGGCTCTGGCCGATGAGCCGCGCCTGCGCGAGGAAGCCGACCGCGAGGAGGTCGTCGCCCGGCTTCTGACCTACGCCCAGCAAGTCGAAGGTCTGCTGCGCAACGCATCGACCCACGCCGCCGGGGTCGTGATCGGGGATCGCCCGCTGGACCATCTGGTGCCGCTCTATCAGGATCCCAAATCCGATATGCCCGCGACCCAGTTCAATATGAAATGGGTCGAGCAGGCCGGGCTGGTGAAGTTCGACTTCCTCGGGCTCAAGACCCTGACCATGATTCAGAACGCGATTGATCTGATCCACGCGCAGGGCCGTGATCTGCACGTCAAAGCGGATGGAACCATCCTGTATGAGCCTGTTGAGGGCTCAGAAAATCAAATCAACGCAATCCCGCTGGATGATGAGCCCACCTACAAGCTCTACGCCTCGGCCAAGACCGTCGCCGTGTTCCAGGTGGAAAGCTCGGGCATGATGGACGCGCTGCGGCGCATGAAGCCGACCTGCATCGAAGACATCGTCGCGCTCGTTGCGCTCTATCGCCCCGGCCCGATGGAGAACATCCCGACCTATTGCGAGGTCAAGAACGGCCAACGGGAGATCACCTCCGTCCACCCGCTGATCGACCACATCCTTGAGGAAACCCAGGGCATCATCGTCTACCAGGAGCAGGTGATGCAGATTGCCCAGGTCATGGCGGGCTACAGCCTTGGCGGCGCCGACCTGCTGCGCCGCGCCATGGGGAAAAAGATCAAGGAGGCGATGGACGCCGAACGCCCGAAATTCGAAAAGGGCGCCGCCGAAAACGGGGTCGATGCGAAAAAGGCCAGCGAGGTCTTCGACCTGCTGGAGAAATTCGCGAACTACGGCTTCAACAAGTCCCACGCCGCAGCCTACGCGGTGGTGAGCTACCAGACCGCTTGGCTCAAGGCGAACCAACCGGTGGAGTTCATGGCCGGGGTCATGAATTGCGACATCCACTTGACCGACAAGCTGGGTGTCTACGTGCAGGAAGCCCGCAAAGGGCTGGGGATCGAGATCGTTCCGCCCTGTGTGAACCGCGCGCAGGCCCGATTTTCGGTGTCAGAGCAGCGGATCGTCTACGGGCTCGGCGCGCTCAAGAATGTCGGGCTCGACGCCATGGAGCTGATCGTCGCCGGGCGAGGAAATGATCAATTTGAAACGCTTTTTGACCTCGCACGGCGCGTCGATCTCAAACGGGTGGGCAAGCGCCCGCTTGAAATGCTCGCCCGCGCGGGGGCGTTCGATACGCTCGATCCCAATCGTCGCCGGGTGTTTGAGAGCCTCGATGCCCTGACCGCCTATTCCGCCGCCGTGCACGATCAACGCGCCAGCGATCAGGTCAGCCTGTTCGGTGAAGCGGGCGAGGATCTGCCCGAGCCGCGGCTCAGCAAGGCCACGGACTGGCTCCCGGCGGAGCGGCTGGCCGAGGAGTTCAAGGCCGTCGGCTTCTATCTCTCGGGGCACCCGCTGGACGATTATCGCCTGCCCCTGAGCCGCAAAAACGTGCTGATGCTCGATGAGGTCGAAGCGAAGGTTGCCAATACCGGCGCGATGATCGCCAAGATGGCGGGCACCGTCGCCGGGCGTCAGGAGCGCAAATCGGCGCGGGGCAACCGGTTCGCCTTTGTCCAGCTTTCGGACCCGACGGGGCAATACGAGGTCACGGTATTCTCGGACACGCTGGAGGCCGCGCGCGATACGCTGGAGCCGGGGGAGCAGGTGGTGCTCACGGTCGAGGCAACGTGGGAGTCCGAACAGCTCAAGCTGCTGTGTCGCAGCGCAGCGCCCATCGACAGCGTGGTGGCAAGCGCGACAGGGGGCGGCTTACGCATCTTTGTCGCCGGAGAAGAGGCCGTCGCCCCTGTCGCCTCGCTGTTCTCGGACGTCTCCGGCGCGCCGGGCGCGCGGGGATCGGTGCTGATGTGCCTGATGGGCGATGGCCTGCCGGGCGAGGTTGAGCTGGATCTGGGCGGGGATTTTCCCGTTTCGCCGCAGGTCAAGGGCGCTCTGGGCATCCTCCCCGGCGTGCTGTCGGTGGAAGAGCTGTAGACCCCGCCCCGCCTTCGCCCTAGAATCGCGGCAAAAGATGCCGGAGGGGCCATGAGCGGACAGGGCTGGAAATACGCAGCGGCGGCGATCGTGCTGCTCGCGGGATGCGGCGATCCGCTGCGCGATGTCGATCGGCTGTCGGACATCGAAACCGTCAGCCCGCCCGAAAACGCCCGGGCGATCACGGCCAATGTCAGCACCACGCAGCGGCCCGGGTTCTTTGGCATGCTGTTTGGGAACTCCGATCAAGGTCAGGGCGGACCCCGCGTGCCTCCGCAAGAGGACGCCGTGGCCCGCGCCCTGGAAGACGCCACCCGTGAGCAGCCCCCCGAACCCACCAACGCCGCAGCCCCGCCCCCGTCCCGAGCCGGAGGATTGTTTGGCGGGCTCTTCGGAGGCGGTGCAGCCGCGCGAACAGAGCCGATAACGGTGCGCACCCCGACACGGCCAGGCCGCGTGGGCAATGGCCCGGACAGCCAGCAAATCGCATCCGGGGAGAAACTGCCCTTTGGAGAGATTGCACGGGTGTGCGATCTGCGGCGTTCAGACCGGGGCACGAAGATCGGAGAGGCCGGCGGCATTACCCTGTGGGATCCGTTCCCCAACTCCACCGCGCCGCGCCCGCACTACCTGACCGGCTTTCCAGACGGCTGCGCGCGCAGCTTCACGGCGGCGCTCGCCATGTTCGGCGCGGCGGATATGCACGAAACGACGCGCTACAGCGCTTCGGGTCCCTACGATGCTGTCGATCAAGCCTATGAGGACGTGAAGTCCCGCGTCTGTCGCGCGCGCCGGGGGCAACCTTGCGGCGACAAGATGCCCCGGCTGGAGCGGCAGCTCGCCTTCGTGTCCGCCTATGACAGCTTTGGCAACAGCACCAACAGCGCGGCGTTCCTGATCCATGCGGGCAAGGTTCTGGCGGCGACCCGGCGGGACCGCTAGGCCGACAGATGCGCCGCCACCTGGCGCCGGTGCGGCGCTGTGCGGTGTTCGAACAGGTAGATGCCCTGCCACGTCCCCAACCGAAGCCGCCCGTCCTGGACCGGGATCTGCAGGCTCACCGGCAACAGCGCCGCCTTGATATGGGCGGGCATATCATCGGGGCCTTCATAGGTGTGGGTCAGGTAGGACATGCGCGGATCCGTCGTGGGTGGCACCAGACGGTGGAAGAAAGCGGTTAGGTCGGTCTGAACTTCGGGATCGGCGTTCTCCTGGATCAGCAGACTGGCCGAGGTGTGCTGCACCAGGAGCGTCAGGAGGCCATCGCCTTGGACCCAAGCGGCCACGTCGCCGGTGAACTCATAGAGACCGGGGCCTTGGGTGGGGATGGAGAAGGTGGTGTGCATGGGGTCAGCATGCCCTGATATGCATGGCCCATCCAAAGCTGATCACAGCCAGAAAGGCCGGCATCGCCAACATGTTCACAATGAAGCATAGCGTCAGATAGGTTGCAAAAGGCTGCTTCCGGGTCTTGTGGCGAAAAGCCCGTTGACCGATGCGAACGCCTATCGCGCCACCACAGAGCGCGATCAAAAGCAACGTTGCTTCCGATATTCGCCATGCCCCACGCTCCGCTGCACGTTTATCGCGTAGCATTGCCAGAAAGCCCCATATGCTCATGACGCCCACGAACGCGAGGAACAGTCCCAGCTGCAGCGCTTGGGTATCGAAATCAGCTATACAAGCGAGCGTGTGACTGCCCTCCCTCACAGCATCCGCCATGGGATCGCGAGACGAGGGCGTCACAGTAATCCATTGTTCATCGAACCATCACTGATCCAGGAACGACCGCAGTTTCCGGCTCCGCGAAGGATGCTTCAGCTTCCGCAGGGCCTTTGCTTCGATCTGGCGGATCCGTTCGCGGGTGACCGAGAACTGCTGCCCCACCTCTTCGAGCGTGTGATCCGTGTTCATCCCGATGCCAAAACGCATCCGCAGAACCCGCTCTTCGCGCGGCGTGAGAGAGGCCAGAACCCGCGTCGTCGTTTCCTTCAGGTTCTCCTGAATGGCACTATCAAGAGGCAGAACGGCGTTCTTATCCTCGATGAAATCGCCCAGCTGGCTGTCCTCTTCGTCGCCAATCGGCGTCTCAAGGGAAATCGGCTCCTTGGCGATCTTCATCACCTTGCGGACCTTATCGAGCGGCATTTGCAGCTTCTCGGCCAGCTCTTCATGGGTCGGCTCGCGACCGATCTCATGGAGCATCTGGCGCGCGGTCCGGGTGATCTTGTTGATCGTCTCGATCATATGGACCGGGATCCGGATCGTGCGGGCCTGGTCGGCAATCGAGCGGGTGATCGCCTGACGGATCCACCAGGTCGCATAAGTCGAGAACTTGTATCCCCGGCGGTATTCGAACTTATCGACCGCTTTCATCAGGCCGATGTTCCCTTCCTGGATCAGGTCAAGGAACTGAAGACCGCGGTTGGTGTATTTCTTGGCAATCGAGATCACGAGCCGCAGGTTGGCTTCGACCATCTCTTTCTTGGCCTGACGGGCTTCTTTTTCGCCCTTTTGCACCTGCTGCACGATGCGGCGGAATTCGCTGATATCGACCCCGACATACTGCCCCACCTGCGCCATCTCGGCGCGCAGATCTTCGATCTTGCCGGTGGAGCGTTCGATCAGAGCCTGCCAGCCCCGGCCGGTTTTCTCGCGCATACGGTCGAGCCATGTCGGGTCGAGCTCGCAGCCGCGATAGGCGTCGATGAATTCGCGGCGGTTGATCCGGGCCTGGTCCGCCAACTTCACCATGTTCGAGTCGATCGACATGATGCGGCGGTTGATGCCGTAAAGCTGGTCCACCAGAGCTTCGATCCGGTTGTTATGAAGGTGCAGCGAATTCACCTTCACCACCAGATCCGAGCGCAGGGACTGATACCGCTTCTCTGCAGCGTCCGAGAAGGTTTCCTCGTTCAGCTGGGCGGAAATCCGGGCGTCCTGCATTTCGGACAGCTCGGCGAATTCTTCGGCGATCAGGTCCAGCGTCTCCAGCACGCGCGGCTTCAGAGCAGCTTCCATCGCGGCGAGCGACATGTTCGCCTGCTCGTCCTCGTCGTCGTCATCGTCCTTGGCGATCGGGTTGCCATCGGCATCCAGCTCGGGGCCGGTATCCTTGGCAGGGGCGGCATTCGGCGTGTTGGCCGCCGCCGGGGCGGCGCCCACGACCGGCTCTTCCTCGTCATCGCCCATCTGGCCCGAGAACGTGGTCTCAAGATCGATCACGTCGCGCAGCAGAATGTCTTCGCCCAGAAGTTCGTCCCGCCAGATCGTGATCGCCTGAAAGGTCAGCGGGCTTTCGCACAGCCCCGAGATCATCGTGTTGCGGCCGGCCTCGATCCGCTTGGCGATGGCAATCTCACCCTCGCGGGAGAGCAGCTCAACCGAGCCCATCTCACGCAGATACATGCGCACCGGATCGTCGGTGCGGTCCAGCTTCTCGGTGGCGCCTTCGCTGACGGCAACCTCACGCGGACCGCCGGTGGTGGCCACTTCGCGCGATCCGCTGGCGTCGTCGCTGTCGCTGTCCTCGTCCTCTTCGGTGATCTGGATGCCCATTTCGTTGAGCATCGACATCACGTCTTCGATCTGGTCCGAAGAGACCTGATCGGGCGGCAGAACCTTGTTGAGCTGGTCGTAGGTGATCGAACCCTTTTCACGGGCTTCTGCGATCATCTTTTTGACCGCGGCCTGGCTGAGGTCCAGCGACACGTCGTCTTGATCGTTGGTCTTCTGCTCGTCGGTATCCTTGGCGGCCATGGGGGCTCCTTCACGGGGGCGCATGTGATTCGGCGCAGATGATTCGTTTGACCGAATCAACCGCGCAGCGAGATGATTCGCAACCCGAAGCGCATGCTGCGGGCGCGGGGCGTGGTTTTTCAGGCGCCGCTCAGTCGCGGCGGCTGGGTTTGGCGTAGGTCAGGCCGCTCAGAAGCTTCTCCAGAGCGTCCTTTTCATCGCGGCGGATCGGGGCGCCGTTGGGGCCGAATTCGTATTCGACACGGCTTTCGGCTTCGGCGCGTTCGGCCTGATGAACGGCGCGCAAGGACAGGCCCAGGCGGCGCATCATCTGCTCATCGCCATGTTGGGAAAACTCCTCAAGCGTCTCGACCATTTCGCGGGCATGTCCACGGCGGGCGTTCAAGCGTTCCAGCTCATCTCGGACAACCATTCCGGCGGTTTCCGTATTGGGGTGACGCACCACGGGCATCACCGCGACATGGGGGCGGGTCAGCAAGGCGTCAAGGGCTTCGGGCCCCAAAGCCTCAGCCAGACGCGCCTCAAGCCCGGAATCGCCCGGATCCGCCAGCAGAGCGCGGCGGATCGCGTCATGGTCGGGGTCGGTAAACTCCATCTCTTCGAGCGCGTGGATGAAATCGGGCAGGATGCGTTCGTTGCGCACCAACACGGCAAGGATCTGCGCCTCGCGCAGGGCGTCTTGGTCCGCCAGCCCCCGGGCAAGCGCGGATTGCCGAGTGTCCGGCTGGGCGCCCCCCTCCCCCCGTTTGGGCGCGCCGCGCCGCCCAGAGGCGCCGGGCCCGCGCGCCCCGCCCGAACGGAAGAGCTGCCACCGCAGATCCTTGATCGTCTGCCCGTAATGGGCGCGGATCGACGGATCCTTGATCCGCCCGATCGCCTCGCGCAGGCTTTTGTCCAACGCCGCCTTGCGCTCCGGGCTGTCCAGAACGCGGCCTTCGGTTTCGCGCCGCCACAAAAGGCTGACCATGGGCTGAGCCGCCGCCACGACCTCGGCCACCGCGCCGGGCCCTTTGGCGCGCAGCAGATCATCCGGGTCCATGCCTTCGGGCATCAAGGCAAAGCGCAGCGACTGCCCCGCCTCCAGCAGCGGCATCGCCAGATCCATCGCGCGGTAAGCGGCCCGCAAGCCTGCGGTATCGCCATCAAGGGCAATCACCGGCTCCGGTGCGATCCGCCAGAGCATGGCAAGCTGGTGTTCCGTGATCGCCGTGCCCAGGGGGGCCACGGCTCCGGCAAACCCAGCCTCGGCCAGAGCGATCACATCCATGTAGCCTTCAGCCACGATCAGCGGCTGACCTTTGCCTGCGGCCTCGCGGGCGGGGCCGTGATTGAACAGGCTGCGGCCCTTGTCGAACAGCTCCGTTTCCGGCGAGTTGAGGTATTTCGCGTTATCGCTTGGGTCCATCGCCCGCCCGCCAAAGGCGATACAGCGCCCCCGCGCGTCGCGGATCGGGAACATGATCCGGCCTCGGAATGTGTCATAGGGCTTGCCGCCCTTCGTGCTGGGCTTGGCAAGCCCGGCGCCCAGGATCAGGCCTTCGTCGATCCCCTGCCCGCGCAGATGATCCCAAAGCCCCTGCCAGGCGTCGGGGGCAAAGCCGATCTCCCAGCGATCAAGCGCTTCCGGCCCCAGCCCGCGCCCTTCCAGATAGTCCCGCGCCGCCGCCCCGGCACCGCTGCGCAACAGCATCCGATAGTGCCGGACGGCCTGTTCCATGACCTCGCCCAGTCGGGTGCGGCGGTCGGCCTTCTGCTGCGCCTGCGGATCGCGTTCGGGCATGGTGAGCCCGGCCTCGCGGGCAAGAATGCGGACGGCTTCCATGAAGTCCACGTTCTCGGTCTCGCGCACGAAGGAAATCATGTCCCCTTTGGCGTGACAGCCAAAGCAGTAGTAGAAGCCCTTCTTGTCATCGACATGGAAGCTGGCGGTCTTTTCCTGGTGAAACGGGCATGGCGCCCACCAATCGCCCTTGGCTTGGTTGGATTTGCGCATGTCCCACATGACCTTGCGCCCAGCCACCTGGGCCAGGCTCAAGCGTGTGCGCAGTTCATCCAAAAAACCGGGGGGCAGACTCATTGCGCCAGTATCCCCGGAGCGGCGCGGAGAGTCGAGACGGGGAAAGCGATCCGATGAGGGGCGCGGCGCCCGCTACCGCTCCGTCAGCTTCAGCTCGATCCGGCGGTTGGCGGCAAGCGCCGCGTCGCTGTCGCCTTCCGCGATGGGGCGGTATTCCCCGAACCCGTTCGCCGCGAGCCGCTGCGGCGGGAACCCGAGCGCATCAATCATATAGCGCACGACGGACAAGGCGCGCGCCTGGCTCAGCTCCCAATTGTCCGCGAACTGCCCAAAGCCGGAAAGCTGCGTGGCATCTGTGTGCCCGTCCACCCGGATGATCCAGTCGATCCCATCGGGGATCTTGTCGGACAGATCCCGCAGCGTCTGCGCGATGGAGGCGATCTGCTGTTTACCGTCTTCGGACAGCACCGCCTGACCGGGCTCGAACAGCACTTCGGAGGAAAAGACAAACCGGTCCCCGACCACGCGCACGCCCTCGCGGCCAGCCAGGATCGCACTCAGCTCCCCGAAGAAATCCGAGCGGTAACGCTCCAGATCCTGCGCCTCCTCGGCGAGGCGGTCACGCTCTTCCTGAAGGCGGATGCGTTCGGCCTCTTCCAGCTCCGCGCGCTTTTTCTGCTCCGCCGCCGCCCGCGCCAGGGCGGTGTTGAGCCGATCCCCCAGAGAGCTGATCTGCACCTGCGCTTCACGGTCCGCCTCTTCGGCCAGGTCCAGAAGCTCCTGCAACGTGCCGATCTGGCGCCGCAGCTCGGCCACCTGTTCGTTCAACGCCGCAACCTGCCGCTGCGCACGGGCCGAGAGCTGCTCTTCCTCGGTCAGCCGATCCCGCGCCGTGGCCAAAAGCGCGGCCTGCCGGTCCGCTTCGCTTTGCGCCTCGGTCGTAGCGTTTTGAGCGCTGTCGCGGGCCGAAAGGGCCGCGGCAAGCTGCGCCTGAAGCGCCGCGCGGGCCGTTTCGGTATCGGTGCCGCCCGATTGCAGCGCAGCCACCTCCGCCGCGAGGCTTTCGCGAGCGGCGAGCGCCTCGGCCAGGCGGGTTTGCAGGGCCTCTTGTGACTGGCGCGCGGTGGTCAGCTCTGCCTCGGCCTCAGCCGTGCGGGCAAGCGCCCGGGCCAGTTCGTCTTCGAGCGAGGCCGCGCCTTCATCCGCCGCCTGCCGGGCCAGCACGGCGGCGGCCAGCTTGTCCTCCAGCTCCTTGCGGCTGGTCGCGCCCTCAGCGAGAGCCGCGTCCAAGGCAGCCTGCGCCGCCTCCAGCTCGCTTTGCGTCGCATCCTTTTCGGCCAGAGCGGCGGCCAGCTGTGCGCCAAGCTCATCTTGAGCCTGCGCTGCCTGATCCAGCCGGGCCCGCGCATCAGCCAGTTCGTTCTCGGTCACGGAACGAGAGGCCAATACTGCGGCAAGCCGAGCGTCCAGCTCGGCCCCGCTTTCGCGGGTCGAGGAAAGCGCCTCCTGAGCTTCCCGCTGCGCCAGAAGCGCCGCCGCGAGATCGGTCGCCGCTTCATCCTTGGCCAGATTAGCCGCGGCCAGAAGGGTCAGCGTTTCTTCGGCCTCTCGGCGCTTTTCCTCAAGCGTCAGGGTCATTGCGGTCAGTTCGGCATCGGCGTTTTCGAGCCGTTTGCGCAGCGCCTCGGCAGCAGCGGCATCGGCCAAACGGTCCGCCTCAAGCTGGTCGATCTGGCCCTGTGCCTCCGCCTGCCCGGCCTCCAGATCCGCGATCATCGCATCCAGAGCATCGGCCCGCGCCGCCGCCAGACGTGCCGCTTCGGCTTCGGCGTCGATCTCCTCACGGGCCTGAGCAAGCGCCAGGTTCAGCGCCTCTTGCTCCGAGAGCAGCGCCCCGGCCTGCGCCTCCGCAGCGGCCAGTTGCCCACGCACTGTCTCCAGATCGGCATCGCGCGCCTCCAGATCGCTGGTCAGCGCCGCGATCTTGTCGCGCGCCTGCGTGCGATCTGCCAACAGCCCGGCGACCTGCGCTTCGAACCCGGTGATCTTGGATTGCGCATCGGACAGGGCCGCAGCGGTGGCGTCCCGCTCCCGGGTCAGCGATGCGATCAGGGCCGATTGGGCCTCCTGATCCTCGCGGGCCGAAGACAGCGCCGATGTCAGCGTGCCCACCTGAGAGGCAAGCGAGGCCGACCGGTCCTGCTCCAGCCCGAGGGCCCGCGATAGCGCCGCGACCTCGGCGGAGAGCTGTCCCAGCTCCGCCTCCTGCCCGCTGATCGTCTCGCGCAGCACGAACTGCACCACCATGAAGATGGTGAGCACGAACATCAGCACCAGCAAAAGCCCGGTCATCGCATCGACGAAGCCCGGCCAGATCGACGCCTGAAACCTGTTCCCGCTGCGCCGCGACAGAGCCATGGCCTACCCGCCGTTTCGCGGGGTGTCGCGCAGGGCGCGCACAAGCTGAGACATGTCCGAACGCAGCTCCGCCACGGTCTCCTGCCGCCCGGCGGCGATCTCTTCGAGAACCCGCAAAAGCTGCACGTCGATGGAGCGCAGCCGCATCCGGCTCTCGGCATCGAGCCCGCCTTCGAGCCCCGCCTGCTTCATGGCCTCCAGCAGCCCCTCCTGCCCGTCGGCCACGCGGCTCAACGTGGCGGTGGCTTCGCTCGTGTCCATCCGTTCGGCCAGGACCTTCACGGCATCGGACAGCTCACCCATACGGGCGTCGGCCTCCGTCCGGCTGATATCGGCCTGGGTGAACATGTGCTCAAGCGCATCCATCTGTTCCGACATCTGGGTCAGGATCGCCTCCATGACCTCCTGGTCGGAAGCCGTATCATCGCCCTGCGCCAGCCCCACGCGGGTGATCGAGCCAAGCCATTCCTCAAGCTCGCGGTAGAACCGGTTCTGCCCGTGCCCGGCGAACAGCTCCAGCAGCCCGACGACCAGCGACCCGGCCAAACCGAGAAGCGAAGACGAGAACGCGACCCCCATGCCCGACAGCTGCCGATCCAGCCCGCCCATCAGGCGATTGAAGACCTCGATCCCGGCCTCCCCCTCTTCGGGGGCAAGGCTGCGGATCGTGTCGACAAGCGCCGGGACCGTCGTGGCGAGCCCGTAGAACGTGCCCAAAAGGCCCAGAAAGATCAGCGTATTGACGATGTACCGGGTGATCTCTCGGTCTTCTTCGATACGCGTGCCGACACTGTCTAGGATCGACCGGGACGAGGTGGCCGAAAGCTGCATCCGGCTACGCCGCGCGCCCAGAAGGCTCGACAGTGACGCCATCAGCTGCGGCGCGCGCGTGTCGTCCATCTCAACGGCGCCGGTGAAGGCTTCGATCCACCGCACGGATCGGATGAGCTGCCAGACCTGCCAAAAGCAGGACAGAACCCCGATCACGAACACGGCAAAGATAAACGCATTGAGCCCCGGATTGGCGGTAAAGACCGGCATCACGCTGGGCAGCGCCAGGAAGGTGCCCGCCCCGACCAGTCCCAAAACCACCAGCATGGAGACAACCTGCCGCGTCGGATGGGAAAAATGCTGTCGTCTCGGGCCTGCCGCGCCTGCTGCCTTGTCCATCGCGGACTGCTCCTGCTCGCGTTGTCGCTGTGGGCGAACCATAGGGGCTCGCGCGGGAAAACCCAAATCTAATCTTGGCGCATCGCCAGCACCCGCGTGACCAACCACGCCATATCGTCATCCCGGATCGCCAGCAGATCCAGATGGGCAGCGGTGTTCATCAGGTATTCACTGTTCGGGCCCCGCCCGCCGGTCGCACGGGCGATCCTTTGGGCCTGCTCTTCCAGGGACAATTGCACGAACTGATCGTGCTCCATGTCGATCACATAGGTCAGCGCCTCGACCACCCGCCCGTCATCCAGCCGAAGCGGCAGGTGGCGCTCCAGATATGCCGCCGATACCAGCTCCCGCTCACGCAGATAGGCCAGCACTTCGTCCTCTTCGCCCTCAGCGACCCGAAAGGCCACGCCTGTGCAGGCCGCGCCAGGCGCCTCGGCCAGAGCCAGCACCAGCCCCGGACATTCCGGCGTGCCGCGATGGTGGATCGAGGACATGCAGAAACTGCGGTGATAATCCTTTAGCCGCGCGCGATGCTGCTCTGCCGGAGTGAACCCGGGATTCCACAAAAGCGATCCGTAGCCGAAAACCCACATTGACGCGCGCCTCACTGGTGTTTCTATGCAAGCCGTCTTATCGGGCATGGCAATCAGCTTTGAAAGGGCTCCTATGCGTCGGCTTCTGATTGTGATTTGCCTCTTGGTCGCCGCCTATAGCGGGTACTGGGCGCTTGGTCGCGCGGGGCTCGTGCGGGCTCTGGACGCAGGCGAAGCGCGGCTGGGCCAGTCGGTTCAGTTGACTTATGCCAACCGCGCGACCTCCGGCTACCCGTCGCGCTTTGACACCACCTGGCGCGATGTGACGCTGGCCGTGCCGGGGCTGAGCTATCGCGTGCCGCTGGTGCAGGTCTTTGCTCTGTCCTACCGCCCCAACCGCGCCATCCTATTTGCCCCCGGGCCCCACGATGTCACAGTGGCCGGACATGCGGTCAGGCTGAAAACCGACGATTCCCGCGCGAGCGTTCAAGTGGTGCCCGGCACCGAGCTCGCGCTCGACAAGCTTACCGCCCAGTCCGAGAAGCTCTCCCTGCTGGTTGATGGCGCGCAGGTGCTCACGGCCCAATCCGCCCTGGCGGCGCTCCATCGCGGCGGCCCGCCCGAGACGCGGATGAAAGCCTATCTGGAGGCAAACTCGATTGATCTGGGCGGCGCCGTGTTCGACCGGGTTGAGCTGGACGCCCTGCTTGATCTCGACACGCGCGCGACACTGCGCGGGGTGCGCCCACGGATCGCGGCCCTCAGCTTGCACACCGCCCGCATCACCGCGGGGGACTCCCATGTTGCCCTCGGCGGCGCCCTCACCGTCGATGGGGCGGGCCAGCTTCAGGGGGAGCTGGCACTGACCGGAACGGGGTGGCAGCGCATTCTCGATCTCGCCGTGCAGGGCGGCCTGCTGGAGCCGGGCATCGCTCAAACCTGGCGCAATATGGGCGAAACCCTCAGCGGCCCCGGCGCGCTCAATCTGACATTGCCGGTTCGCAATGGCCGCGTTCTGCTTGGCCCGGTGCCGATCGTGATCTTGCCGCAGCTCGCACCGCCGCGCTGATCCCAACTTGGCCCCGCGAGGGCACGCCCCTCACCGGCAGTAGGGACCGCTGCGATAACGCGCCGTATCAAAGTGGAAGTGATCGCCGTGATAGCGGTCCGATCCGGGGCCCAGCACGGTGCCAAACGTGCCGCAGGCCTGCCGCCGCATATTGGCAAGCGCCTGGCCCTTCCAGCCGCGCCCCCAATCGCCCAGCACCCGGATCCGCGTGCCATCGCGCAAGGTGAGCCCACCGATATCAATCGCATGCCCCTTGGCGTGTTCACTCAGCCGCGCGCCGGGGCGGCTGTTGCGGGTCCGGCAGGCATAAGAGGCCATCACGTAGAGCTCTGCCGCGCCGCCGCCCCGACGGGCGACGCTCGGCTTGACCGAGCGCTCAACCCACCTCAGCAGCGCCTGCGCGGTCTGGCAATCGACCCGCGCCGGGGTTGAGAGCCGCACACCGGCGACCGATCTGAGCCGCACAGGGTTCGCAATGCCGCAGCCCGACCCCGGCGTGCCGATCCGGGCGATGGCCTCGCCCTGCAGGGCGGGGGTGCCGCACACGGCCCCGCGGGCGCGGGCGGCGCGGGCAGCCTCGGCGGCGCGGGTGATCCCGGCGGGGCGCGCGGGCGGGCGCAGCGCGACCGTCACGCGGCTCGCCAGAGCTCGATCCGCAAGCCCCTCGGGCCGGATCGGGGGTGCATCGGGCCGCGCGTCAACGGACGGTGCGCTTGGGGTGGTCACCATGATCTCTGGCGCCGCCGCTGCGCCCGGCTCGGTGGGGGCGACCTCCTCCGGTGCGGGCAAAGGGCTGGCAGGCAACGGCTCATCGACCGGCGCCTCCGGGGCGGGCCGCGCAATGGGACGCTCCGGCGCCTCTGGCTGTGGCCGCGCCTCTGGCCGCAAGCCCACGCCCTGGGCGCTCGCCGGTCCGGCCAGAGCGGCCAGAACGAGGACGAGCGCCAGCGGCTTCACCGCTGGGCCCCGCCGCGCCCGAAATTGGGCTCTTCGGTATCCTGACCGGCTTCGATGATGCCGCGCCGGATGGCCCGCGTGCGGGTGAAGTAATCGTGCAGCAACGCCCCATCCCCGGTGCGGATCGCGCGCTGAAGGGCGAACAGCTCCTCGGTGAAACGGCCAAGGATCTCAAGCGTCGCATCCTTGTTCGTCAGGAACACATCGCGCCACATGGTCGGATCTGAGGCCGCGATCCGGGTGAAATCCCGAAAACCGGCGGCGGAGTATTTCACGACCTCGCTGTCGGTCACGCGGCTCAGGTCATCGGCCACGCCCACCATCGTGTAAGCGATCAGGTGCGGCGTGTGGCTGGTGACGGCCAGAACCAGATCGTGGTGATCGGCGTCCATTTCCTCGACGAACGAGCCCATGCCCTCCCACAGGGCGCGCAGCCGCGCCACCGCTTCGGGCGCAACGCCGGGCTGCGGCACCAGCAGGCACCAGCGGTTTTCGAACAGCTCGGCAAAGCCCGATTTCGGGCCGCTTTGTTCGGTCCCGGCGAGCGGGTGCGCGGGCACAAAATGCACCGACGGCGACAGATGCGGCGCGACGGCGTCGATCACCGCGCCCTTGACCGATCCGACATCCGACACGGTGCAGCCCGGCTTGAGGTGCGGCGCGATCTCGCGCGCAACGGCGCCCATCGCCCCGACCGGGACGCAGAGCACGACAAGATCGGCGCCCTCCACGGCCTCGGCCGCCGTGTCCACAACGCGATCCACGAGGCCGATCTCTTCCGCGATGGCCCGGCTGTCCTGGGAGCGTGCCGTTCCGACGATCTCTCCCGCGAGGCCGGCCTTGCGCATAGCAAGCGCCATCGAGCCCGCGATGAGCCCAAGGCCGATCAAGGCGACGCGGTCGTAGATCACGCTCATGCAGCGCCCTCCTTGAACTGGCCGATGGCATGGGCGACGCGGCGGCAGGAGGCTTCATCCCCCACGGTGATGCGCAGGCAGTGCGGCAGGCCATAACCCGCCACGCGGCGCACGATGATCCCTTCGCTGCGCAGGAAATCGTCGCAGGCCTCGGCCTCTTCCGCACAGGCGAACCGGGCGAGGATGAAATTCGCCATGGAATGATCGGACGGCACGCCCTTTTCCATTAGCGCCCCGGCCAACCAGTCGCGCAGGCGAATGTTGTCGGCGCGGGTCTTCTCCACGAAATCCAGATCGCGCACGGCCGCTTCGGCGGCGACAAGCGCCGGGCCCGACAGGTTGAACGGCCCGCGAATGCGGTTGAGCACGTCGATCACGGGCTTGGGGCCATAGCCCCAGCCGATCCGCATCCCGCCCAGACCGTAGATCTTGGAAAAGGTGCGGGTCATGACCACGTTCTCGCGGGTCTCGATCAAGGACGCTCCGCCGTCATAGCCTTCGACGAATTCCGCATAGGCGCCATCGAGAACGAGCAGCACGTGACCCGGCAGCCCATCGGCTAGCCGCGCCAGCTCGGACGTGCCGATCATGGTGCCGGTCGGATTATTGGGATTGGCGATAAAGACCAGCCGCGTGGCGGGCGTCACCGCCGCCAGGATCGCGTCGATGTCGGTCACGCGGTCGCGCTCCTTGACCTCCACCGGGGTGGCCCCGGCGGCGAGCGTGCTGATGCGATACATGGCAAAGCCGTGTTCGGTGTGAATGACCTCATCCCCGGGCCCGGCATAGGCCTGACACAGGAAGTGGATCACCTCGTCCGAGCCATTGCCGCAGATGATCCGCTCCGGGTCGAGCCCGTGGACCTCTCCGATGGCGGCGCGCAGCGGCGCGTGATCGGTGGAGGGGTAGCGATGCAGTTCGTGCAGGGTGCGAGCGATTGCCTCGCGGGCGCTGTCAGGCGGCCCCCACGGGTTTTCATTGGAGGAGAGCTTGATGACGTTGCTCTGCCCCGGAAGGCTGGACGCACCTCCCTGGTAGAGCGCGATCTCCATGATGCCCGGCTGCGGGCGAAGGCCATCGGATGGCATGTCTAATCCCCTGATCACAAACGTGGGCGACCCTAGCGCTGCCAGGCCGGTTGCGCCAGAGCGCGCACGCGGAAAAGGGGGATTTCGCGCGCCGTGGCGCGCGACCGTCTAGAGGACGGCCTCAGAGACCCAGCTTCTGCTTAAGCGCCTTGAGCGCGGGCCGGGCCCCACCGGACCAATCCGCCGCGCGCGAGCGCAGGAGCGTGGCCTGGCTGGCGTGGATCAAGCCGTCTTCGAGGATCCGCAAGCCGTTGGCCCGCAGGGTTTCTCCGGTGGAGGTGATGTCCGCGATCGCTTCGGCGGTCTCGTTGCGCACGGTGCCTTCGGTCGCGCCCTGGCTATCGACCAGCCGGTAATCCGCCACCCCGGCATCACGCAGGAATTCGCGGGTCAGCCGGTGGTATTTCGTCGCGATCCGCAGGCGTTGGCCATGGGTGCGGCGGAACAGGGCGGCGGCGGCATCCAGATCGCCCAGCGTGGTCACATCCACCCAAGCGTCGGGCACCGCGATGATGAGATCGGCGCCGCCAAAGCCCATGGGCTCCAGCTCTTCGATCTTCTGATCCCAAAGCCCGATCTTTTCGCGCACGAGGTCGGTGCCGGTCACGCCCAGATGCAGCGCACCAGAGGCCAGATCGCGCGGGATTTCCCCGGCGGAGAGCAGGACCAGCTCAAGCCCGTCGATGCCCTCAGCGCTGCCGGTGTAGTCGCGATCGGACCCGGCGCGGGACAAGGTGATCCCCCGATCCGAGAACCAGTCGAAGGTCTTTTCCATCAGCCGCCCCTTGGACGGCACACCAAGCCGGATCATGCGGGATCCTCCATGAGGTCGGGGCGGATCATACCGCCCACCGCCGACAGGGCCGCACCGCCGCCCAGAGCATAGGTCAGCGCGTCATAGCGCCCGCCCGTGGCCAGCGGCGGCTGGGCGGGATCGGGCCCGTGGAAGGCAAAGACGAAACCGTCGTAATACTCCATGCTGGCCCGGCCGAGCGCGGCATCAAAAGCCAGCGTCTCAACGGCGATGCCATGCCCGGCCAGTGCCTCCAGACGCGCGGCGAGCTGATCGACCGCCGGGGTCAGGCCCGGCAGATCCACGGCCAGATCGCGCAGGGCGCTGACCGCATCCGGGGCCGCAGCGCGTAGGGCCAGCACCGCATCCAGCACCTCGGCTTCGAGCGCGGCAATGGGCGGCGTCTGCGCATCCTCGCGCAAGGTGGCGAGACGGGTTTCGATCTCGGCGCGGGTGCGCAGGCCGGGGATCGCGTCGAAACGGGCCAGCGGGTCCGCCTCAGCCAAAAGCGCGGTGCGGCCCGGCGGCGGGGTCAGCTTGCCGGTGAACCGCTCGATCAGGCGGCGGAAGCGGCGCGGGCGCCAGATGTGGCGCAGCAGCGCCGCCTTGCGCGCAGGCGTCGTGGAGAGCCCGTCGATGGCCGCGCGCAAAAGGCCCATATCGCCGATCACCGGGGTGACGTTCTGGTCCGCCACGGCGCTCGCGATCAGGGCGAACACCTCTGCGTCCTCGTCGGCGCGCGCCCCGGTGCCGAACAGCTCGAACCCGGTTTGCAGATATTCCACGGCGCGGGTGTCATCGTCCTCCTGCTTGCGGAAGACCTCGCCCGAATAGGTGTAGCGCGCCGGGGTTTCGGCGCCGGACGCCATGTGCATCCGCACCACGGGCACGGTGAAATCCGGGCGCAGCATCATCTCTCCGCGCAGCGGATCGGTGGTGGTATAGGCGCGGGCCCGGATGTCTTCGCCGTAAAGGTCCAAAAGCACGTCCGCCGGCTGCAGGATCGCGGCTTCAACGGGGGACGCCCCGGCAGCCGTGAAGCGATCCGTCAGGGCGCTCGCCCGCGCCCGCGCGTGGGCCTTGGCAGCGCTGTCGATCATGAGCCCGCTCCCAGCATCTGCTGCACCGTGGCCACCAGATCCCCGCGCGAGACTTCACGCTGGCTGGGGTTTTCCTGCCATTCCTCAAGGCTCGCGGTTTCCGCGATCTGTGCGCCCAGGATCAGGTCCTTCACCTGCACCACGCCGCGCTCATGTTCGTCGCCGCCTTCGATGATCGCCAGCGGGGCGCCGCGTTTGTCGGCGTATTTCATCTGGTTGCCGAAGTTCTTGGGATTGCCCAGATAGACTTCGGCCCGGATGCCAACCGCGCGCAGCTCTGCCACCATGGCCTGATAATCCGCCATGCGGTGCTTATCCATCACCGTCACCACGACCGGGCCGGGCGTCTCACCGCCCACGCGGCCCTTCTCGCGCAGCGCGGCCAGCAGGCGGTCCACCCCAATCGACACGCCCACAGCGGGCACTTCCTGCCCGGTGAAACGTTTGACCAGATCGTCATAGCGCCCGCCTCCGGCAACCGAGCCAAACTGGCGCTTGCGCCCCTTGTCATCGAGGATCTCAAAGGTCAGCTCTGCCTCGAACACGGGGCCGGTGTAGTAGCCAAGGCCGCGCACGACGCTGGGGTCGATCTCGATCCGGTCGGTGCCATAGCCGCCCGCCGCCAAAAGCGCGGCGATCTGTTCCAGCTCATCCACGCCCTGCGCACCGACATCGGAGCCGCCCACAGCCGCGCGGAGGTTGGCCAGAGTCTCTGCGGCCCCTGCCCCCTTCGAGGTCAGGAAGGCCAGCACAGGCGCCGCCTGATCGCCGGAGAGGCCCACACCATCGATGAACGCGCCCGAGGCGTCCTTGCGCCCCGTGGTCAGCAGCTCGCGCACGCCCGCTTCGCCGACCTTGTCGAACTTGTCGATGGTGCGCAGGACGTCGTCGCGCTGCGCGTCATCGACCAGCCCCATGCCCTCAAGCACGCCGTTCAGAACCTTCCGGTTGTTGAGCCGGATCACATAATCCCCGCGCGGGATGCCCGCCGCTTCCAGAGCGTCGGCCAGCATCATGCAGATTTCGGCATCCGCCGCCGGGTTGGCACTGCCCACGGTATCGGCGTCGCATTGGGTGAACTGGCGGAACCGGCCCGGGCCGGGCTTTTCGTTGCGCCACACGGGGCCCATGGCATAGCGCCGATAGGGCGTGGGCAGATCGTTGCGGTGCTGCGCATAGACGCGGGCCAGCGGCGCCGTAAGGTCATAGCGCAGCGCCATCCAGCTTTCATCCTCGTCCTGCCAGGCGAACACGCCCTCATTGGGGCGGTCCACATCGGGCAGGAACTTGCCCAAAGCTTCGACCGTCTCGACCGCGCTGCTTTCCAGAGCATCAAACCCATAGCGATGATAGACCTCGCGGATGCGGGTGAGCATCTCGTCGCGCTCCAGCACTTCGGTGCCGAAATAGTCGCGGAATCCCTTCGGGGTCTGGGCCTTGGGGCGGGGGGTCTTCTTGGGCTTGGCCATCGGGGCCTCCTGATGCATCGCGCCGCCCGTCTAGCGCGGTGCCCCTAGAGGGGCAACTCCGTCGTGTCCTTAAGCTCGCGCAGAGAAAACGCCGAGGTGACAGAGCGCACGCAGCTCGCCCGCAGCAGATGGGCCGACAGAAAGGCCTCATAGGCCGCCACATCGCGGCAGCGGATCTTGAGCAGGTAGTCATCCGCGCCCGACAAAGCGTGCGCCTCCATGATCTGCGGCTGGGTGCGCACGATCGCGGCGAAACGGCGCACCGACTCTTCGCTGTGATCGGTCAGGGACACATGGGCAAAGACGCACAGCCCCAGATCCAGCTTGGCCGGGTCCAGCAACGCCACCCGCGCACGGATCACGCCCGCCGCCCGCAGATCGGCCAGCTTGCGCCAGATGGTCGAGGCGCCCATTCCCACGGCCTGAGCCAAATCCTGCACGGATCGGCTGGCATCGCGCTGCATCTCGACCAAGAGACGCCTTTCGAGATCGGATAACATCAGCTTTCGCCCCTTATTGGAATATATCTCTCTCAATAGCACAGCTTCCGCAGGCGATTGCGAAGATTTTTCAGTCTCGCCGGGCAATCCTCTCGGGGGAGGACGACAATGGCTAAGGACAGCAGCTACATTTCCAAGGAAGCGGGTCCGGACGGGCTCTACCCCTATGACGCCAAGGAGGACCGCGTCTGGTCCGTTCTGATGGAACGGCAGATGGCCGACCTGCCCGGCCGCATCGCGCCCGAGTTCCTGGACGGGATCGACATGCTGGGCCTGAAGCCCGACCGCGTCCCTCAGGTCCGCGACATCAACGCCCGGCTGAAAGAGGCCTCGGGTGCGGGCGTCGAAGGTGTCCCCGCGATCATCCCGCCCACGCGGTTCTTTACGCTCCTGTCAGAGCGCAAGTTCCCCGTCGCGACCTTCATCCGCCGGATGGAGCATCTGGACTACATCGAAGAGCCCGACCTGTTCCACGAGGTCTTTGGACATTGCCCGATGCTGACCAACCCTTTCATGGCCGATTTCATCCAGGGCTTTGGCCAAAAGGCCCTGTCCATGGAGAAATCCCACCGCTGGCACATGTTCCGGCTGTTCTGGTTCACCGTCGAATTCGGCATGATCGACACACCCCAGGGCCTGCGCGGCTATGGCGCCGGGATCGCCTCCTCTCCGGCGGAGCTGCGCAACGCCACGGGAGGCGGCGCCAGGATGCGCCCCTTCACGATGCGCGAGGCGCTGCGCACCCCCTACCGCATCGACATCGTGCAGCCGGTCTATTTCGTGATCGACAGCTTCGAGCAGCTCGCGCGCACGCTCGATCAGGATTTCACGGCACTTATCGACGAGGCCAAGACCCTTGGCGATCTGCCCCCGCTCTTCGATCCCGCCTGAACGGGCCGCGCCCCGGATTCCATTTGACTCCCACCCTGCCCGCTCCTATACGCGCGACTTCATTGGTGTTGGTGGCCCCCGCAAGGGGATGCCTGTCGGGCCTAAGGCCAAAGGACAACGCCCTTTTGAAACACACAAAAGGAGACCAGCCGTGACCAAACGCACGTCTGCCAAGTACAAAATCGACCGCCGCATGGGCGAAAACATCTGGGGCCGTCCGAAATCCCCGGTGAACCGCCGCGAATACGGCCCCGGCCAGCACGGTCAGCGCCGCAAGGGCAAAATGTCCGACTTCGGCCTGCAGCTCCGCGCCAAGCAGAAGCTGAAAGGCTACTACGGCGATCTGACCGAAAAGCAGTTCCGCCGCATCTTCCGCGAAGCCGAACGCCTTAAAGGCGACACCGGTGAAAACCTGATCGGCCTGCTGGAGCGCCGCCTGGACGCCGTCGTCTACCGCGCCAAGTTCGTGCCGACGATCTTCGCCGCCCGCCAGTTCGTGAACCACGCCCATGTGCGTGTGAACGGCCAGAAGGTGAACATCCCCTCCTACCGCGTGAAGGAAGGCGACGTGATCGAGGTCCGCAACCGCTCCAAGCAGCTGGCCATCGTGCTCGAAGCCACCCAGCTGGCTGAGCGTGACGTGCCGGACTACATCGACGCCGACCACTCCAAGATGACCGCGACCTTCGTGCGCACCCCGGGCCTGGCCGACGTGCCCTACCCGGTGCAGATGGAACCGAACCTCGTCATCGAATACTACGCTCAGAACTAAGCCTGAGCCGATCCATTCCGAAGAGGGCCGCAGCAGAGATGCTGCGGCCCTTTTTCGTGCGCCCGCGCCGGGCGCCCCGCTCCGCAAGGAACGCACAAAAAGAGAGCGGCCCCAAAAGGGCCGCCCATTTAGCTCAGAGCTGGAAGGTCAGACCCGGAACGCCTCACCCGTCTTTGCGGATGGTCTCGTTCTTCGGATCGTAGGGGCTGTCTTCGACCACCTCGGCCTCCCAAAGCTGGTCGAACATCTTCACCTTCAGCCTGGTGCCGGGCTCCGCCAGATCGGGGCGGACATAGCCCATGCCGATACTCTTGCCGAAGGCCACCGAGTAGCCGCCCGAGGTCAGCCGCCCAACGCGCGTGTCCCCATCGTATAGCGCCTCGCGCCCCCAGGGATCCGCGTCCTCGGGCCCGTCGATCAGCAGTGTGCAGCATTTCGATCGAATGCCCTTCTGCTCCATCGCCGCCTTGCCGTGGAACTCCTTGGAGAGGTCGATGAAACGCGGCAGGTCCGCTTCCGCCGGGGTCGCATCGCGGCCCAGCTCATTGCCGAAGGCGCGGTAGCTCTTCTCCTGCCGCAGCCAGTTTTGCGCCCGCGCACCGACCAGCTTCAGCCCGTGTTCCGCACCGGCCGCCTCCAGAAGGTCGAAGAGATAGTTCTGCATCTCGATCGGGTGGTGCAGCTCCCAGCCCAGCTCCCCGGTATAAGCGACCCGGACCGCGCGAACGGGGCACATGCCCAGCTCGATCTCGCGGCAGGACAGCCAGGGGAAACGCTTGTTGGACAGCGCCGTTTCCGGCTCCGCGTCCTTGATGACAGCCTTCAGAAGATCGCGCGATTTCGGCCCGGCGACGGCAAAGACACCCCACTGCGTCGTCACATCGTGGATGTCGATATGGCCGAACGTGTCTGCCTTATCCTCTGCGGCCTTGCGCAGAAAATCACTATCATAGGCGGTCCAGGCGCCCGCAGAGACCAGATAATATTCGTTTTCTGCAAGCCGCACGATGGTGTATTCCGTGCGCGTCGTCCCGGCATCGGTCAGCGCATAGGTCAGGTTGATCCGCCCCACGCGGGGCAGCTTGTTGCAGGTGAACCAGTCCAGAAACGCCGTCGCGCCGGGCCCGCGCACGATGTGCTTGGTGAAAGCCGAAGCGTCGATCAGCCCCACGCCCTCGCGGATGGCCTTGGCCTCTTCGACGGCATGGGACCACCACGCGCCCCGGCGGAAGCTGCGGGCGTCGTGATCGAAGCTGTCTGGCGCATCCAGCGGGCCGAAATAGTTGGGCCGTTCCATGCCGTTAACACAGCCGAACTGGGCGCCGCGCGCCTTCATCCGATCATAGCACGGCGCCGTGCGCAGCGGGCGGCAGGCTTCGCGCTCTTCGTCGGGGTGGTGGAGGATATAGACGTGCTCGTAGCACTCCTCGTTCTTGCGCGCCGCGTACTCGGTCGTCATCCACGACCCGTAGCGTTTGGGGTCGAGCGAGGCCATGTCGATCTCCGCCTCGCCCTCGACCATCATCTGCGCCAGGTAATAACCTGTGCCCCCGGCGGCGGTGATCCCAAAGGAAAACCCTTCGGCCAGCCACATGTTGCGCAAGCCCGGCGCGGGGCCGACCAGCGGGTTGCCATCGGGCGTGTAGCAGATCGGCCCGTTGAAGTCGTCCTTCAGCCCCACGGTCTCCGAGGACGGAATCCGATGGATCATGGACATATATTCTTCCTCGATCCGCTCCAGATCGAGCGGGAAAAGATCGGCACGGAAGCTGTCCGGCACGCCGAATTCGAACCGCGCGGGCGCGTTCCGCTCATAGGGCCCAAGGATCCAGCCGCCGCGCTCCTCGCGGACATACCACTTGGCATCGGCATCGCGCAGCACCGGGTGCTGCGGATTGGTCTTGCGCCATTCGACCAGAGCCGGGTCGGGCTCGGTGACGATGAACTGGTGTTCAACCGGGATCGCCGGGATCTTGATCCCCAAAAGCTGCGCCGTGCGCTGTGCGTGATTGCCGGTGGCCGTCACCACATGTTCAGCGGTGATGACCTGCGTCTCTCCGGAACTGACCAGATTTCCGCCCTTTTCGGTCATTTTGCTGACGGTCACGCGCCATTCGGAGCCGGTCCACTCATAGCCATCGACCTGCCATTTGCGCTCAACGACCACGCCGCGCTGCCGGGCGCCCTTGGCCATCGCCATGGTGACGTCTGCCGGATTGATGTAGCCATCCGTCGGGTGATAGATCGCGCCCTTCAGATCTTCGGTCCGCACCAGAGGCCAGCGGTCCTTGATGTCATTCGCGCTCAGCCACTCATAGGGGACGCCGCAGGTCTCTGCCGTCGAGGCGTAGAGCATGTATTCATCCATCCGCGCCTGCGTTTGCGCCATGCGCAGATTGCCGACGATGAAGAACCCCGCATCCAGCCCGGTTTCGGCCTCAAGGCTCTTGTAGAACTCAACCGAGTATTTGTGGATATGGGTGGTCGCGTAGCTCATATTGAAGAGCGGCAGCAGCCCCGCCGCATGCCAGGTGGACCCTGATGTCAGCTCATCGCGCTCCAGCAGCATCACGTCGTCCCACCCGGCCTTGGCCAGGTGATACGCGATAGAGGTTCCGACGGCGCCGCCGCCCACGACCAGAGCTTTGACATGGGTTTTCATCGGGTCTCTCCTCTCGCGACTCGTTTACCCGCTTATCGCAAGGGGAGCCTTCGGCGCCGCCGCCTGCTCCGACCTTCCGGGGATGGAATGCGACTTGGGTCGCGGGCAAAACGACGCATCCGGGCGGGTTTTCCCCGTGGAAGATGCCGGGCAGAGCCCCCATCTGTATCTCATGAACAGACGCGACTTCACAAAGCTCTCTGCCGCGGCGGCGGCCTCCGCCGCCCTGCCCCTGCCAGCCCTTGCCCAAAGCGCCGCCCCGCGCGCCGCCGGGCAAGCCGGATACATCTGGGCCGTGGCCATGGCCAAATCGCAAGGCCGCGTCTCGCGCGAGATGCTGACCGGCCAGTTGGGGCTGACCCCACGCGCCGCACGCGCCATGCAGGCGCGGCTGGTCACGCGCGGCGTTGTGTCCACGCCCAACGCGGCCGGGATCAGCCGTGCCATCGCCCCCCTGTTCGAGGGCGGCCTTCCTGTCCCCGCCGCCGTGCAAGCCGCCGCAACCCGTGCGGGGGCGCCCTCCGCGCCGGACGCCCTGACCAAAGCCGGACACCGGATCGGCCAGGTGATGGAACAGGTCGCCGCGCCGAACCCCGAGGAGGCGCCTTCAGGCACGCCTGAGGAGCCCGAGGAGATTGAGCCTCCGGCACCGCTGGACTAGAACCGCCTCAGGCAACATCGGAGCGCTCCCATGAAGATCTGTCGCACCATCCCCGAGTTCCGCGCGGCCCTGTCCGGCCTGCGCGGCGAGGGCAAAACCCTTGGCTTGGTGCCCACAATGGGCGCGCTGCACGATGGCCATATGGCGCTTGTCGAGGCGGCGAAGGCGGAATGCGATGCCGTGGCCGCGACGATCTTCGTCAACCCGACCCAGTTCGGAGACCCCGCAGATCTGGAGACCTACCCGCGCACCGAGGCCGAAGACCTCGCGCTGCTGAAAGCGCGCGGTGTGGCGGCGGTGCTGATCCCGGAGGTGGGCGACATCTATCCCGAGGGCGACGAGACCATCGTAGAAACCACCCGTTTGGCCAATATGCTCCACGGTGAAGTCCGCCCGGGCCATTATCGCGGCGTCTGCACGGTGGTTACGAAGCTGTTCAACATCGCCCAGCCCGATGCCGCCTTCTTCGGGGAAAAGGACTACCAGCAGCTTCAGGTGATCCGCCGCATGGCGCGCGATCTGCATATGCCGATTGCGATCCACGGCGTGCCGACGCAGCGCGAAGACGACGGGCTCGCCCGCTCCTCGCGCAACCGGCGGCTCACCCCCGAAGACCGCGCCGCCGCCCCGGTGCTGTCCCGCGCGCTCGCCGCCGCCGAAGAGGCCGTGGCCAGCGGCACCACCGTTGAAGACCTGCGCACGCTGATCGCCAACACGATCACCGCCGAGCCCCGCGCGACCATGCGCGCCATCGACATCGTGGCGCCGGGGACTCTGGCGCCTGTTGAGGGACCGGTCAAAGCCCCGATCGCCATCATGCTCTCCGCCGAATTCGGCGGCATCCTCCTGATTGACCAGCGGGAAATCGGCGTCACCCATTAGGTTCTGATGGCCCCACTCATCCCAAGGGGGCGAATTGGGCGGCAGATCAACAGCGGGCAAGCCGCTAAGCCGTAACGCCGGGTTCAGCGGCGCAATGCCTCAGCCCGTTGCCTTGGCCCGCGCCGCCGCCTATCACTTCGAAGACCCGCAAAAGGAGCCAGCCATGAGCGCCCAGACCGAAACCGTCCGCCGCATCACAGCCCCTCAGATCGCCGCGCGTAAAGGGGGCGAGCCGATTGTGTCGCTGACCTCCTATCACGCCCACACGGCCTCGCTGGTGGATAAGGTCTGCGACTTTATCCTTGTGGGGGACAGCCTCGGCATGGTGATGCACGGGATGCAAAGCACGGTGGGCGTGACGCTCGACATGATGATCGCCCATGGCAAGGCCGTGGTGCGCGGATCGCAGCGGGCCTTGATCGTCGTGGATCTGCCCTTCGGCAGCTACGAGGAAAGCCCCGAGCAAGCCTTCCGCTCCGCCGCGCGGATCATGGCCGAAACCCAGTGCGGCGCGGTGAAGCTCGAAGGCGGCGCGCGCATGGCCGACACGATCCGCTTTCTGGTCGAGCGCGGCATTCCGGTGATGGGCCATATCGGCCTGACCCCGCAATCGGTGAACACGATGGGCGGCTTTCGCGTGCAGGGCCGCAAGGATGACTGGCAGGTTCACCTGGACGACGCCAAGGCCGTCGAAGAGGCTGGCGCCTTCGCCATGGTCGTCGAGGGCGTGGTGGAAGAGCTGGCCGACAAGATCACCGACGCGACCGCCATCCCCACCATCGGCATCGGCGCCTCGGCCAAATGCGATGGCCAGATCCTGGTGCTGGAAGACATGCTGGGCCTGAACCCCTGGACGCCGAAATTCGTCAAGGTCTACGGCAAGCTGGGCCCCATGATCGAAGAGGCGGTGAACAGCTACGCCGAAGAGGTCCGCGACCGCAGTTTCCCCGGGCCCGATCAGGTCTATCGCTAAGGCGCAGCGGCGGTTTCAGTGCCGATATTGGCGATGCTGCGCGGGGCATTGCTCCGCGCGCGCCGCAAGACGGGCTTAGATCCTGCCGCCAGCATCAGACGTGCATCAGCAGTATGGTGAGACGCCCTGACGGGCTCACAGCATCGCCGGGACCACCTGATCCGGCGGGCGATGCCCGTCATCGAAGGTCTTGATATTGAGCAGGACTTTCTCGCCCATCTCCAGCCGCCCCTCGACGGTGGCCGATCCCATATGCGGGAGCAGCACGACGTTCTTCAGCTCACGCAGGCGCGGGTTCAGGCCGGATTCGTAAACATCGAGCCCGGCCCCGGCGATCTCTCCGCTGCGCAGCATCCGCGTCAGGGCGTTTTCGTCGATCACCTCTCCGCGCGAGGTGTTCACGATCACCGCCGTCGGCTTCATCAGCTTGAGCCTCCGGGCATTCATCAGATGGAATGTCCCCGGCGTATGAGGGCAGTTGATCGAAATCACGTCCATGCGCGCAACCATCTGGTCGAGGCTTTCCCAGTAGGTCGCGCCCAGCTCGGCCTCGGTTTCCTCACGAAGGCGCCGCCGGTTGTGGTAATGGACCTCCATCCCGAACACCTGCGCCCGCCGCGCCACGGCCTGTCCGATCCGGCCCATCCCAAGGATGCCCAACCGGCGACCGGAGATGCGTCCGCCCAGCATGGCGGTCGGGCTCCACCCGGCCCAATCGCCGGACTGCATCAGGGCCAGGCCTTCGGGGATGCGCCGCGTCACCGCGAGGATCAGCGCCAGCGTCATGTCCGCCGTGTCTTCGGTCAGCACGCCCGGCGTGTTGGACACCAAGATCCCTCGCTGCCGCGCGGTCGCCACGTCGATATGATCGACCCCGGCACCGTAATTGGCGATCAGGCGCAGATTTTCACCAGCCTGCCCCAGCAGCCCGGCGTCGATCTTGTCGGTGATGGTTGGCACCAGCACATCGGCAGTCTTGACCGCCTCCGCCAGCTCTTCGCGGGTCATCGGAGCCTCGCTGGCGCGCAGCTTCACGTCGAACAGCTCGGACAAGCGCGCCTCCACCGGCTCGGGGAGGCGTCGCGTGACAACAACAGTCAACGGCTTGCGGGGCATGGGCGGGCTCCTTCCCTCTTTCCTTGAACGTCGGTTGGCGTCACATTGCGACAGGCGCAAGCGGACCACAAGAGTCCCGCACGCCCGAAATCGACCCATGAGGCCCCGATGAGCATCTTCCCTTCGCGCATGGCGATTGCGCTGCTGGCCGCGCTGTTTGCCACCGCCGCACCCGCGCAGGACACCCAGCCCGCCGCCGTGCCCCCCGCCATCGCCGCCACACGCGGCCAGATCACGAACCTGCCCCTGCCCCGCTTCGTGTCCATGCGCGCCGAAGAAGGCAACGCGCGGCGTGGCCCATCCCTGAGCCACCGCATCGACTGGGTGTTCAAGCGCCGCAACATCCCCCTGATCGTCACCGCCGAGCACGGCCATTGGCGCCGGGTCGAGGACATTGATGGCCAGGGCGGCTGGATGCACTACTCGCTTCTGTCCGGCGTGCGCACCGCCATCGTGGAACAGGATGTGATCTTGCGCGCGCAACCCGCGCTCAACGCCCAGGGCGTGGCACAGTTTCAGGCAGGGGTGATCGCACAGTTGCTGGAATGCACCCCCGACTGGTGCCGCCTGCGCGCCAGCCGCCAGCGGGGATGGGTGCCAAAAGAGGTGATCTGGGGCGTGCGCGCGGACGAGGTGTTTGAATAGCCTCTTGGACCGGGCCTCAAAATCGGTAAAGTAACTTTACCAATTTAGCGGAGGCCGTGGATCATGCCCGTCATTACCGAAATCGAGGACCTGCGCCGGCTGTACAAACGTCGCGCGCCCAAGATGTTCTACGACTACTGCGAGACCGGCAGTTGGACGGGCCAGACCTTTCGCGAGAACACCAGCGATTTCGAACAGCTCCGCCTGCGCCAGAGGGTCGCGGTGGACATGTCGAACCGCACCCTGAAATCCACGATGATCGGGGAAGAGGTCTCCATGCCCGTGGCGCTCGCACCGGTGGGGCTTACCGGGATGCAGCACGCCGACGGCGAAATCCTTGCCGCCCGCGCGGCTGAGAAATTCGGCGTGCCCTTCACGCTCTCGACCATGTCGATCTGTTCAATCGAAGACGTGCGCGAACACACCAAAGCGCCGTTCTGGTTCCAGCTCTATGTGATGCGCGACGAAGAGTTCGTCGACAATATCATCGCCCGGGCCAAGAATGCGGGCTGTTCTGCGCTTGTCATCACGCTTGATCTGCAAATCCTGGGCCAGCGGCACAAGGATCTCAAGAACGGCCTGACCGCTCCGCCGAAACTGTCCCTGCCCGTGCTGGCCGACCTGGCGACAAAATGGCGGTGGGGTATCGGCATGCTGCAAACCCCGCGCCGCGAGTTCCGCAATATTGTCGGCCACGCGAAGGATGTGGACAACGCCCGCTCGCTCAACGCCTGGACAGAGCAGAATTTCGAGCCGCGGCTCGACTGGTCGATGATCGCGCGCCTCAAGGAAAAATGGGGGGGCAAGGTGATCCTTAAGGGCATTCTCGACCCCGAGGACGCCCGCCGCGCGGTCGAGGTCGGCTGCGATGCGATCGTTGTGTCGAACCATGGTGGTCGGCAGCTCGATGGTGCGCTCTCCGCGATCCGCATGCTGCCCTCGATTGTCCGTACGGTGGGCGATCAGACCGAAGTCCTCTTTGACAGCGGCATCCGCTCCGGTCAGGACGTGCTCAAGGCCAAGGCGCTCGGCGCCAAGGGCTGCATGATCGGCCGTGCCTATATCTACGGGCTGGGCGCGATGGGCGAGGAAGGCGTGACCCGCGCGCTCGACGTGATCCACAAGGAGATGGACGTCTCCATGGCGCTGTGCGGCCATCGTGACATCAACGAAGTGGACGAAGACATCTTGCTGGTTCCCAGCGATTTCGAGGGCCGCTGGGTCTGAACGGCGCGGCCACTGTGATCAAGATATCCCGGCGGGACGTGGCTGAACGGCAAGGGGTGCAAAGCCCCTTCGCCCCGCTGGACAAGCACAGCGATTCCCCTTAAGGGGCAAGCCTTCACTGGCCTTACACCCTTGGAGGAAGGCCTCAACTCAAACAAAAGGATTTCCAAAATGGCTGGACAGATTCCTGATCTGCACGCTGAGGAACGGACGGGGACCGGCAAGGGGGCCGCTCGTCAAGCTCGCCGCGACGGCCTTGTGCCGGGCGTTGTCTATGGTGGCGGCGCCGACCCGGTCGCGATCAACATCCCCTTCAACAAACTGCTGAAGATGCTCAAGGCAGGTCGCTTCCTGTCGACGCTCTTCAACCTCAAGGTCGAAGGCCATGAGGACGTGCGCGTGATCTGCCGCGGCGTGCAGCGGGACGTGGTCAAAGACCTGCCGACCCATGTCGACTTCATGCGCCTCAAGCGCACCTCGAAGATCAACCTCTACATCCCGGTCGAATTCACCGGCGAAGAGGAATGCCCCGGCATCAAGAAGGGCGGCTACCTGCAGGTCGTGCGCCCCGAGATCGAGCTGGTCGTGACCGCCGCGGACATCCCGGAGAAGATCTCCATCGACGTGTCCGCTCTGGAAGTGAACGACACGATCCACATCTCCGATGTGACCCTGCCGTCCGGCGCCAAGCCGACCATCGACCGTGACTTCATCATCGCGAACATCGCTCCCCCGACCACCGTTGGCGGCGGCGACGACGAAGAAGAAGCCGAAGGCGAAGCCGCCGAGGCTGGTGGCGAAGAGGGTGGCGAGGGCTGATCCCCTTCCCCCCAAGACGCATTGCGAAAGGCCCTGGCACATGCCGGGGCCTTTTTCGTTTGCCCACCGCGACCGCGAGCACAAAAAAAGGCCGCCCAATCTCTGGGCGGCCTTCTTAGTTTTTCGCGTTAGAACCTTACCGGACGAAGTTCGACGGACGCGTCGGGTCCTGAATGGGCGAGCCCGATTTGAACGGCCCGGTGGCCACGGTCGGAGGCGCGACGCCGGAGCAAACCGGACGCCCATCGGGCGTCAGACGCTCGGACAGATAGCCTTCCACGCCGTCATCAATGATCCAGTGATCACAGCCGTTCGGATCCACCCAGATCCCGGCCACCAGGGTCGATACGTCATGCGCATTGATGCCGCGGTCGATGGACTTGTCGTTCGGGTTTGCGCCAATGCCCTCGTCACAGGCGCTCAGGGCACCGGCCACGGCCAAGGCGGAGATAATCTTCAGTGCTTTCATTGCAGCGGTCCTTTCCTCAGCGCAGGCAGTAGATTTCGACGCGACGGTTCTGCTGCATCCCGGCGGCGGTGCCGTTGGTTGCGCGCGGACGACGTTCGCCAAAGCCTTTCACATCCACGATGCGCGCCCCGACAGAGCGGCCGACTTCGGCCACCGCGTTGGCGCGGCGATCAGACAGAGCGATGTTATACTCATCCGAAGCGCGGCTGTCCGTGTGGCCGTAGATCAGATATCCGAACGCGTTCGCCTTTTGGAAGAATTCCTGAAGGCGGGCACGCCCTTGCGCACCGATATGATGACGATCGGTCGCGAACAGCTGATCGGTCGGCATTACGCCGCAGATCTCTCCGCGGTGGCACACCGGGCTGCCATCGCGGCGTCGCACCGGGGACATGTAACCTTCGGCGCCGTCATCCATGGCCCAGTGCGCACAGCCATCGGGATCAATCCAGATCCCGGGCTCGTAGTATTCGGGACGCGACTCTTGCTGTGCCGCTGCTGGGGTTACTACGCTCAACGCGAGCAACGTGAAGGCCGCACCCCCCAGTGCCGCCCGGATGGTCTTCTCAATCATTTTCGCCACCGTTCTTACTTGTCCAAAAGCCGACCCGCGCAGACGGGCGCGTCGGTATGCTCGGACATTAGCAAAAAACCCCTGCAAGGAAAGGGATTTCCTGCCGCAGCCCCATGGGTGTTGCTGGTCCAAAGACAATATCAAACGCCAACCATGATTGGCGCTGCTGCCTGACAGTTCGGTATCGGGGCTCGCGTCCAGCCTGCTCCGAACGCGACCGGATCATCGCGGCGGTGCTTCAGACCAGAACCCCGGCCAGCGAATTCGGCGCGCTGTCCACGATCCGCACGCGGACCAGGTCCCCGATTTGCGCGCCGGGCGCATGGACGTGGACCGCGTGAAGGTGATCCGACTTGCCCGACATCTGCCCCTCCAGCCGTCCGGGTTTTTCGAACAACACGCCGACCTCCTGGCCGACCATGGCCTCCTGAGCGGCGCGTTGCTGCTGCCCGAGCAGCTCCTGAAGGCGGGCCAGCCGCTCCGCGCTTTCCTCTGCGGGGATCTGCTCGCGCTCGGCCGCCGGGGTTCCGGGGCGCGGGGAGTACTTGAAGCTGTAGGCCTGCCCGTAGCGGACCTGCCGCACCAGCTCCATTGTGTCTTCGAAGTCCTCCGCGCTCTCGCCGGGGAAGCCGGTGATGAAATCGCCCGACAGCAGCAGATCGGGCCGCGCCGCGCGCAGGCGCTCAATCAGGCGCAGATACTCTTCGGCGGTGTGCTTGCGGTTCATCCGCTTGAGCACCCGGTCCGAGCCCGACTGCACCGGCAGATGCAGATAGGGCATCAGCTTGTCGCACTCGCCATGGGCCGCGATCAGAGCGTCATCCATGTCGTTGGGATGCGAGGTCGTGTAGCGGATCCGGGCCAGCCCGTCGATCTTGGCCAGCTCGTGGATCAGCCCGGCCAGCCCGCCGTCATGGCCGTGATAGGCATTCACGTTCTGCCCCAGGAGCGTGATCTCCCGCACGCCGCCATCGACCAGCCCGCGCGCTTCGGCCAGAACCTGCGCCGCCGGGCGCGAGCTTTCCGCCCCCCGCGTGTAAGGCACCACGCAAAAGGCGCAGAACTTGTCGCAGCCTTCCTGCACGGTCAGGAACGCGGTCGGGCCGTGGGCCGCACGGGATTTGCCCAGCTTGGTGAACTTGTCCTCTTCGGGGAAGTCGGTATCGACCGCGCGGGTGCCATGCCCCACCTTGGCCACCAGATCGGGCAGGCGGTGATAGGCTTGCGGCCCCACCACCAGATCCACCATGGGCTGACGGCGCACGATCTCTTCGCCTTCGGCCTGCGCGACGCAGCCCGCCACCGCGATCTTCAGATCCGGGTTCGCCGCACGGAAGGGTTTGAGCCGACCCAGCTCGGAATAGACCTTCTCTGCCGCTTTCTCGCGGATGTGGCAGGTGTTGAGCAGGATCATATCCGCCTCTTCGGGGCGGTCGGTCAGGGTATAGCCCTCGTCGCCTAGCGCTTCCGCCATGCGTTCGCTGTCATAGACATTCATCTGACAACCATAGGTCTTGATATGCAGCTTGGGCGGGGCCTTTTGATCCGTCATGGCGGGCTCTCATCGGTGTCGGGGGCTAGGCAGGCCCAATAGCCCGAGCGCGCGCGCCTTGCAATGCGCAGCCCGCAAGGGCATCAGGGAAGAACCTCAGCCGCCAAGAGCTTCGCCCCATGCGCCACGACAGTCTGGATCAGTTCCTGAGCACCCATAGCGGCCTGTTGGCCAAGGGGCCGGTGGCGCTGATCTTCTTGGAGGACCGCGTGGAGGTAGACAGCACCTTGCGCCATACGCTCTCGCGCGGGTTCGCACAGGTTCTGGCCTTTTCACGCCAGGGGATCGAGATCGCGCCCGACATTGCGCCGCGCGTGCATCACATCACGCTCGATATGATGGCCGATCACCCGGTGCCCACCACCGTGAACCGGATCATCGAAGAGGCCCCCGGCACCTGGCTGCATTACGGCTTCAACGGGGAATACCTGTTCCACCCGTTCTGCGAGGCACGCACCGTGGGGGAGATGATCGCCTTCGTGAACGAGGAGCGGCGCGATTCGATCCTGTGCTTCGTCGTCGATCTTTACGCGGGCGATCTGGAGACGAATCCCAATGCCGTGTCGCTGGACGACGCCTGGCTGGACCGGACCGGTTACTATGCGCTCGCCCGCACGGATGAGTGGGACAACCCGATTGATCGGCAGATGGATTTCTTCGGCGGCCTTCGCTGGCGCTTTGAAGAGCTGATCCCGGAAAGCCGCCGCCGGATCGACCGGGTTGCGCTGTTCAAGGCCAAGCCCGGCCTCAAGCTTCTGCCCGATCACCGCATGACAGACCCGGAATACAACACCTATTCCTGCCCGTGGCACCATTCTCCCACGGCGGCGGTGGCCTCGTTCCGCTCGGCCAAAGCGCTCAAGCGCAATCCGGGATCGTCCTTTGACATCCAGCAGTTCCGCTGGCGCAACTCCGCGCCTTTCAGCTGGAGCTCGCAGCAGCTCCTGGATCTGGGCCTGATGGAGCCGGGGCAGTGGTTCTGATTGCCTGATCGGCCCGCAAACTGCACAGCGCTGACGCAGTTTACCCCAGAAATTCGGTTTTTCCTCCGCAATCTTGCCACCTTTGGCCGTGATGGTCCTTTGCAACGCCCGCCCTGCGCTTTCCGTGCGGGGTGTGTCACCAGCCGAAGGAATCCTGATCCATGACGAGTGCCGCTCTGTACCCCGATCCGCAGCCGATCCTCGCCTGCACGGTCAGCCGCGACATTGAGGAGTTCGGCCTTCTCATTGAGGACATGGAAGCCGAAATGGGCGAGCACTGGGGCGATCTGCGCTTCAACGAAGTGGCACCGTTTCTCAATCAGCCCGAAGCGGCCAGCCTCCGCTTCCTGAGCTTCGCGATCGACGAAGACGACCTGGATCAACTGGAGCTGATCGCAAGCGCCATCCAGACCGCCAAGCACCACGGCGTGCAGGTGATCCTGGTGGCCGAGGACATTCCCGAAGGCCACCTTCAGCAGCTTTTGCGCGAGGGCGGCGAAGAGTACCTGCCCTACCCGCTCGCCAAGGGCGCCCTTCAAGGCGCGATTGCCCGCCTGGACGGAACGGCGGAGCCGCTCTTGCGACTGGACACCACAACTCGCGTGGAAACATCCCCGAACGAGGACCCGACTGCCGCCGTCGCACAGGCCGTGGAGGAGGCAGCGCCGGAAGACGACGACGCCGTGACCAGCGCTGAACCCGCCACATCGGAAGCGCCCATGATCGCGCAGCCGACCCCGGCCGAAGAGCCGGTGGCCGCAGAAGAGCCTGCCCGCGACACCCCGCCACCTCAGGCCCCGCCCGCAGAGGTCAAACTGGGCCCGCGCAGCGATGGCGCAGGCGCGGTTCTGGCCGTACAAGGGCTGTCGGGCGGGTGCGGTGCGTCGACCATGGCGGTCAACCTCGCCCGTGAATTGGCCGGTGCGACCAAGAAGAACCCGCCGCGCGTGTGTCTTCTGGATTTCGATTTTCAGTTCGGAACGACAGCCAACTATCTGGATCTGGCCCAGAAGGCCTCTGTGATCGAATTGCTGTCCGACACCGAAGCGATGGACGATGACAGTTTCGCCGGAGCCCTGCACCCGGCAGAAGCCGATCTGATGGTGCTCACCGCGCCGTCCGATTTGATCCCGCTGGATTTCGTCGCCCCCGAAGACGTGGCCCGGATCATCACGCTGGCCCGGTCGCGCTTCGATTATGTCATCATCGACATGCAGCGCACGATCACGGATTGGACCGAGACGGTGCTGCGCCATTGCGATCTGTTCTTCGCGGTCATGGAAATCGACCTGCGTTCGGCCCAAAACTGCGTTCGGTTCCGCAATGCGTTGCTGGCCGAAGGTCTGCCCGTGGACAAGCTGCGCTTTGTCCTGAACCGCGCGCCCAAATTCTCCGACCTCACCGGCAAGGGCCGGATGAAGCGGATGTCCGAATCGCTCGGTGTTTCGATTGAGCTGCACCTGCCCGATGGGGGCAAACAGATCACCCAAGTCGCGGATCAGGGGGAGAGCCTCGCCAAGGCGCTGCCCAAATCGCCGCTGCGCAAGGCGATCCAGAAGCTCGCCGCCGATCTGCACCAGACGGCCCACGCGGCCCAGGCCTGAGGAGACGCCCATGTTCGCGCGCTATCGCAAACAAGAGAGCACCCCTGCTCCCGCCGCTCCGCCGCGGGCGACCAAGGTCGCGAGCGCGCCCGAATCCACCGAGGCCGCGCCCAAACGTAAGCCCATAGCGGCCCGTCCCGCCGCCGCGCCCGATGAGCGCGAAGCCCGCCGCAAAGCCCGCCTGGGCGAGCTAAAGCTCGAAGTGCACAAGGCGCTATTGGACAATCTCAACCTCTCCGCGCTTGAGAGCGCGACGGAGCAGGACCTGCGCGCCGAAATCGACGCCATCACCAATGAGACCTTGTCCGAGCGCGATGTGGTCCTGAACCGGGAAGATCGCACGACGATCACCCAGGACCTCTATAACGAGGTCAAAGGGCTCGGCCCGCTGGAGACGCTGCTTCAAGACGATACGGTCAACGATATCCTCGTGAACGGCCCGCAGCAGATTTTCATCGAACGCGCCGGTAAGCTGGAGCTGTCCGACGTCACCTTCCAGGATGAACGCCACCTTCTGCGGATCATCGACAAGATCGTGAGCGCGGTCGGTCGCCGCGTGGACGAAAGCAACCCCTATGTCGACGCCCGCCTTGCGGACGGCTCGCGCTTCAACGCGATGGTCCCACCGATTGCGGTGGACGGATCGCTGGTGTCGATCCGTAAGTTCAAAAAGGACAAGCTCGGCATCGACGACCTGGTGCGCTTCGGCGCCTTCTCCGAAGAGATGGCAGCCTATCTGCAAGCCGCCGTCGCCACCCGCCTGAACGTGATCGTGTCCGGGGGGACCGGCTCGGGTAAGACGACCACGCTGAACGCTCTCTCTTCGTTCATCGACAACTCCGAGCGGATCCTCACCATCGAGGACACGGCGGAACTTCAGCTTCAACAGACCCATGTGGGCCGCATGGAAAGCCGCCCCGCCAACGTCGAAGGCAAGGGCGCGGTCAGCCAGCGGGACTGTCTGAAGAACGCTCTGCGGATGCGTCCGGACCGGATCATCGTCGGGGAAACCCGCGGCGAAGAGGTCATCGACATGCTGCAGGCCATGAACACGGGCCATGACGGGTCGATGACCACGATCCACGCCAACTCTGCCCGTGATGGGATCAGCCGTCTGGAAAACATGGTTGCCATGGCCGGGATCGAAATGCCGCTCAAGGCGGTGCGCTCTCAGATCGCCTCTGCCGTGAACCTTCTGGTGCAGGCCAGCCGCCTTCAGGACGGCTCGCGCCGGATGGTGTCGATCACCGAAATCACGGGGATGGAAGGCGACGTCATCTCCATGCAGGAGGTGTTTCGCTTCCAGCGGACGGGCCTGTCCCCCGACAACAAGATCATCGGTCATTTCACCGGCACCGGCGTGCGCAGCAACTATTCCGAACGCTTCAAGCTCTGGGGCTACGACCTGCCGTCCGAAATCTTCGAGCCCGTGCAAGGATAAACCATGACCTTCTCGATCGAGCCGCTCATCTACATCGCCACCTTCCTGGCCGTCTTCGTGATGGTCGAAGGGCTCTACCTGACCGTTTTCGGCAAGAGCATCTCGGCCAACAAGAAGTTCAACCGCCGCATGGAGCTGATGAGCAAAGGCGGGCGGCGCGAGGACGTGCTGGAGCAGCTCCGCAAGGAGATGAACCAGCACAAGAAGGCGGACCGGGTCCCCCTGTTTTCGCTGCTGGCGGTGAAGGCCCGCAAGGCCAACATCGCGTTCACACCGATGCAGCTGGTCGGGATCATGGTCGGCGTGTCGGTGATGGTGTTCATCGTCATGACCTTCGCCACATCGACCGCCCCCATGGTCCGCGCCGTGGTCGCGGGCGGGATGGGCGTATTCGGCGTCTATGGCTGGGTCAGCCGCAAGGCAAAGAAGCGAATTTCGATGATCGAAGAGCAACTTCCCGACGCGGTGGAACTGATGGTCCGCTCGCTGCGCGTGGGGCACCCGTTCTCCTCCGCGCTCGCGACCGTGTCGAACGAGATCAAAGACCCGCTGGCCACGGAATTCGGCGTCATCTCGGACGAAGCAGCCTATGGCCGCGACATGGGGGAAGTTCTCAAGGCGATGGCCGAACGGCTGGAGCTTCAGGACATGCGCTTTCTTGCCGTGGCGGTGACCATTCAGCAGCAATCGGGCGGCAACCTGGCCGAAATCCTGGCTGGTCTGGCCAAAGTGATCCGCTCGCGCTTCCGCCTGTTCCGCCGGGTCAAGGCGATCACCTCCGAGGCGCGTTTCGCGGGCATGTTCCTGTCCGCCTTCCCGCTGGTGGCGCTTGTCATGATGAACGTGCTCGACCCGCACTATTATGACGAGGCGATGGAACACGCCTTGTTCGTCCCGGCCTGCGTGGCTGTCGGCGGCTTTCTCATCGCCAACATCGTGGTGATGAAGGCCCTCGTGAACATCAAGGTGTGACCATGGCCCTTCTCGACACAATCAACGCGCTGCTCATCGACCTGCTCGGGCCGTTCGGTCCGGTCATGGCCATTGGCGGGCTTGGCATTCTGCTGACGGTGCTCGCCATCCCGATGCTGGCTTCGACCCGGGAAAAGGATCCGTTCGAGCGGCTTTCGAAAAAGACCCACGAGAAGCGTGGCAAAGATGTGGACGGACCCACCCTGCGCAACGCGCAAAGCGACCGGCTGGAGCGATTTTCGACCTTTCTGGAGCCGCAGGATGCCGAAGAATTCTCGGCCGCCCGGCGCAAGCTGATCCAGGCGGGCTATCGCAGCAACGAAGCCGTGCGGATCTACTACTTCGCACAGCTCATCCTGGGGCTGGGGCTTTTGGCGGCGGGGATGGCCTATCTGTTCATCAGTAGCGGTGGCGACGGCATGACGCCGACGAGCATCGTCACGAAAGGACTGATGCCCGGCGCGGCTGGCTACATGCTGCCCAAATACTGGGTTACGCGCCGCCAGGCCGCGCGCAACGAAGAAATCGCCTCGGGCTTTCCGGACAGTCTCGACATGATGCTGGTCTGCGTGGAAGCCGGTCAATCGCTGGACCAATCCATCGTCCGCGTCGCATCCGAGCTGCGCACCGGCTTTCCGGCCTTGTCGGAAGAATACGAGATGGCCGCCTATGAGATGAAGGCCGGTAAGGACAAGACCCAGGTGCTACGCGACATGGCTGAGCGGCTGGAGGATGACGACATCGCCTCCTTCGTCACCGTTCTGATCCAGTCGCAGACCTACGGCACGCCGATCGCCGAAGCCCTTCGCGTCTATGCGTCAGAAATGCGCGACAAACGCGTCATGCGGGCCGAGGAAAAGGCCAACACCCTGCCAACGAAGATGACGCTGGCCACCATGATGTTGACTGTTCCGCCCTTGCTGCTCATCTTGCTTGGACCTTCGCTGATCGATATCGGCAAGGTGTTCTCGGGCGGGATAGGTTTCTAAAAAGGCGCAATGCTCCACATCACACGGATGGCGATGGCCGCAACGCTGGGCGCCACCTTCTTTCTGACCGGCTGTGCCGATCCTCTGAGCCGGGGCGACGTCTTTGCCCCCGGGATCGCCGGAGAGGCGCGCGGCGACCAGATGGAGGTGGGCCACCGACTCATGGATGCCGGGGAATACGAACTGGCGCTGCGCGCTTTCACCCGCGCCGGGGCCCAGCGAGGAGGCCTGACGCCCGAGGTACTGTCCGCGCTCGGGTCGGCAAATCTGGGACTGGGGCGGCTGGGACAGGCCGAAGACCTTCTGCGCCGCGCCACGAAGGCAGAGCCGGACAATCCCGCCGCGTGGAACAATCTGGGCGTCGTGCTGATGGAAACCGGTCGCTTCCCCGAGGCGGTGCAGGTGTTCCGTCGCGCCTTTGCAACGTCTTCCGGGCAATCTGACGTGATTCGCGACAATCTCGCCAAGGCTCTCGCAAAACGCGATGACCCGTTCTATGCTGCGCCAAACGACAGCGGCGCCACGTTGGTGCGCCGGGGGGCGGGTGACGTCCTTCTGGTGACGGGCGTGTAAAGACCGCGGTTTAGGTTGAGCAGCCAGGAGCGCGCCCCATGCGCCACATTCTTTTTGCGACGGCATTAGCCACCGCGTTCACCGGCCTCTCGGGCTGTGACAAGTTTCGCAACAGCGGAGAGGCTGACGTCAAAGGCGCCATGGCCGACGTCAACGCGATTGACGGCACCGGTCTGAGCGACGTGATGCTAACCGTCGGCGACCCAGCAGAAGCCGTCGCCTATTTCCAGCGTGCGGTGGCCGAGAGCCCTGACCGAATCGACCTGCATCGCGGCCTGGCGAAATCGCTGACCCGTGCGGGCCGGGCCACGGAATCTGTCTCAGCCTGGAAACGTGTGCTCACCCTTCCGGGGGCGACCAATGACGACCGGGTGGCCTTGGCCGACGCCCAGCTGCGCGCCGGCGATACAGACGCTGCCGCCATCACTCTGACGGCGATCCCGCCCACTTTCGAGACCTTTGAGCGCTACAAGCTTGAAGCCATCGTCGCCGACAGCAAGCAGGACTGGGAACGCGCGGACAGCTTCTATGAGATCGCCGCCGGGCTGACGACCACCCCGGCCGGTGTGCTCAACAACTGGGGCTTCTCGAAGCTCACCCGCGGCGCCCCCAAGGACGCCGAGCGGCTGTTCACCGAAGCCCTGCGCAACGATCCCACCCTGTTCACGGCCAAGAACAACCTCGTGCTCGCCCGCGGGGCGCAGCGCAACTACGATCTGCCTGTCGTGGACATGACCCAGACCGAACGCGCGATGCTCCTGCACACTGCGGCACTGTCCGCGATCAAGCGCGGAGACGTGACCACCGGTAAGGGCCTGCTGCAAGAGGCCATCGACACCCACCCGCAGCATTTCGAAGCCGCGGTGCGCGCCTTGCGGGCGCTTGAAGCGAACGTGTCGAACGGATGAGCCTGCCCGCCATCGCCGCCCTGTGGTATCTGCCGGTGCTGGTGCCGCTGTGCTTGGCCGCCATGTGGACGGACCTCACGCGGATGAAAATCCCCAACAGGATCAATGATGTGATGCTGTTGGCGTTCATCCCGCTGGGCTTCATCGCGCTCCCCTGGGAGACCGCCTTGTGGCAATGGCTCAACCCGGCGGTGATGCTCGTGATCGGGCTGGGGCTTCATGCGCTGCGGGCCATGGGCGGTGGGGATCTGAAATTCATGATCGCCGCGTCCCCTTATGTCATGCGCCCCGATCTGGGACGCATGATGGTCCTTCTGGCGGTGTTCCTTCTGATCGGCTTTGCGCTGCACCGGCTGGCCCGGATGAGCCCCTTGCGCCGGATGACCCCGAATTGGACAAGCTGGAGCGCCACGGGCCGCTACCCGATGGGCCTGTCTCTGGGACCGGCCCTGATCGCCTATCTGATCCTTTCGGCCACCGGCTGACACCGACCTTCCCTTAATGCGCCACATTCGCACGGCACGGTAACGGCCAGACCCAAGTGCCGGAGACCGCTGCCCGTGACCATCGCGACCCCCGATCCGATCGCCCCGCCCGCCCCCAAGACGTTGGAAGCCATGCAGCTTCCGATGAACATGATGCGGGACATTCTCATCAAGACGATGTTTCGCAAGAACATCGACTACGCGAGCGATCTGGCGCGCGCGATCTGCCTGCCCTTGGCCGTGACGCTGGAGCTGATCGAGATGGGCCGCAACCAGCGGCTGATCGAGGCCACCGGGACGCTGAACGCGAACTCCGGCTCCGAGATGGGCTATCAGCTCACCGATGCGGGCAAGGAACGCGCGCTCGATGCTCTGGCCCAGTCCGAGTATTTCGGCGCCATGCCGGTGCCGATGTCCGTCTACGCGGAGCAGGTCAAACGGCAGTCCATCCGTAACATCCAAATGAGCCGCGAGCGGCTCAGCGGCGCCATGGGGCATCTGGTTCTGCCCCCCACCCTTCTGGATCAGCTTGGCCCGGCGGTCGGTGCTGGCCGCTCGATCCTGATGTATGGCCCGCCGGGCAACGGGAAATCGTCGATCTCCAACGGGATCCGCGACGCGTTGGGCGACAAGATCTACATCCCCCGCGCCATCGAATATGCGGGGCAGGTCATCACCGTTTATGACCCAATCGTCCATTCCGCCGCCGAAGAGCTGGTGGATGACCCCAATTCCCTGCGCCGCACCACGGGCCGCTACGACACGCGCTATGTTCGCTGCGAGCGCCCCACCGTGATCACCGGGGGGGAGCTGAGCCTGTCGATGCTCGATCTGGTCTACAACCCGACCGCGCGGACCTATCAGGCGCCGCTTCAGCTCAAATCTACCGGCGGCGTGTTCATCGTGGACGACCTTGGCCGCCAGGCAGAGCCGCCGCAGGCGCTCATCAACCGCTGGATCGTTCCGCTGGAAGAAAGCAAGGACATCCTCGCTCTGCAGTCGGGCGAGAAGTTCGAAGTGCCGTTCGACACGCTGGTGATCTTCTCGACAAACTTCCACCCCAACGAAATCTTCGACAAAGCGGCGCTGCGCCGGATCTTCTACAAGATCAAGATCGACGGCCCGGATCAGGCCGGGTTCCTGAAGATCTTCAGCCTTGTTGCCCGCAAGAAAGGCATGCCCCTGGACGAGGCGGCGCTGATCCACCTGCTGAAGGTCAAGTATCCGACGATTGAGAACGTCTATGCGAACTATCAGCCGGTCTTCCTGATCGACCAGATGATCTCCATCTGCGAATTCGAGGGCATCCCCTACCAGATGACCCCAGACCTGATCGACCGCGCCTGGGAGAACATGTTCGTGCGCGAAGAGGCCATCGAACACTAGGGCTGCGGCGCCGCCGCCCCCGGCGGCGCCTGCCCGATGGTCAGTCGAGGCTACGCAGCACCTCGCCCAGTGTCTCGATAATCTGGTCGATATGGGCTTTTTCGATGATCAGCGGCGGAGACATCGCAATGATGTCGCCCGTCGTGCGGATCAGAAGGCCTTTGTCATAGGCCTTCAGGAAAGCGCTGAACGCCCGCTTGGTGGGCGCTCCGGCGATTGGCTCCAGCTCAATCGCGCCGATCAGGCCCATATTGCGAATGTCGATCACGTGAGGGGCGTCGCGCAGACTGTGCAGCGCCTCTTGCCAATAGGGCGCCAGCTCTGCCGCGCGCTCGAACAGGCGCTCTTCAGCATAGATGTCCAGCGTGGCGATCCCCGCCGCCGAGGCCACGGGGCTGCCCGAATAGGTGTAGCCGTGGAACAGCTCGATGGCTTCGGGCGGGCCATCCATGAAGGCGTCGTGAATGGCGGCGGTGGTCAGCACGGCACCCATCGGAATCACGCCATTGGTCAGCCCCTTGGCCGTGGTGATCAGGTCCGGCTGCACGCCGAAATGCTCCGCCGCGAAGCTGGAGCCGAGACGCCCGAACCCGGTGATGACCTCATCAAAGATCAGCAGGATCCCGTGCTTCGTGCAGAGCGCGCGCAGGCGCTCCAGGTAGCCTTTCGGCGGCAGCAGAACGCCGGTGGAGCCCGCCATGGGCTCCACGATCACAGCGGCGATGGTTTCGGCGCCGTGCAGCGCGACGATCCGCTCCAGATCGTCGGCCAGATTGGCCCCGTGTTCAGGCTGACCCTTGGTGAAGGCGTTTTCCGGCAGATGGGTGTGCGGCAGGTGATCCACGCCGGTCAGCAGCGAGCCAAAGAAGCGCCGGTTGTTGGTGATCCCGCCAACCGAGATACCGCCGAAATTCACCCCGTGATAGCCCCGCTCGCGCCCGATCAGACGGGTGCGGCTGCCCTGCCCGATGGCCCGCTGATAGGCGAGCGCGATCTTGAGCGCGGTTTCCACCGATTCCGAGCCGGAATTAGTGTAGAAGACATGCTCGATCCCCTCCGGCGCGATATCCACCAGCCGGTTCGCCAATTCGAAGGCGATGGGATGACCCATCTGGAAGGCGGGGGCATAGTCCAGCTCTCCGACCTGCTTCGCGACGGCTTGGGTGATCTTGTCCCGCCCGTGCCCCGCATTGCAGCACCACAGGCCAGCGGTCGCATCGAGCACCTGCCGCCCGTCTGCGGTCGTGTAGTGCATATCCTTCGCCGCCACGAACATGCGCGGGTCGGATTTGAACTGGCGGTTCGCAGTGAACGGCATCCAGAAGGCGGAGAGGTCGTTGGGGCGCTGTGTCATAGGGGCTCCGATCAATTGTCGGCTCCACTGTGCCCCAAAGCGCGCCCGGCGCAAGGGGTTAGCCGCCCTCGGCCACCCTGCGCACGATCTCCATCCTCCGCGCATTCGGCGGGTGCGTGCCCAGGAACGCATCGCCCGGATCGGGCACGCGGCGGAAGAACTCCGCCCCGCGAACAGGATCGTAACCCGCCGCGATGGCAATCCGCGCGCCCATGGCATCGGCCTCCAGCTCAAAATCCTTGGAATAGGCCCGCCCGCCAACCGCGGCGCCCAGATCCTGCGCGGCGCGCACCGATTGCGCATCGCCCCCGGCGGCTCCGATCAGGCCGCCCAGCACGGCGGCGCCCAGCCGAGCGTTGTCCTGCGTGCGCGCCAGATGCCCGGCGATGTGATGCGCCGCCTCATGGGACAAGATGAAGGCCAGCTCATCTTCGTTTTGAGCCGACACGATCAGCGCGGGGGTGAAACCGATCAAAGGCCGACCGGCCTTGTCTTCGGTCTGAAAGGCGTTCGGAGGCTGGCCGGGACGGTCGTCAATGACCAACTGGAAATCACAATTCACACGACCTGCCGTCCACTTCTGGCACTCTTGCTCAGCTACGGGCTCAACACGGTCGATCACCCGCAGGAAACTGCGGGCCTTGGCCCTTATCGCCGCTGGGCCGGGCTGTTCAGGCGCCTGCAGGGGCACCGCGGACTGAGGCGCCCCCGTGCCGGTGGAGACCGGCGTGACGACAACCGGACCGGCGCAAGCGCCGAGCCCGAAAACAACGGCAAAAGCCGCAATAAGGCGCGAAGATCGTCTCATACGGTCATAATTAGCACGCCCCAAGGCTTTCGCAATCCGGCCACGCTCCCGCTCACGGGAGCGTGCTTCACGCGATGCAGAACACTGCGGGGCACACCGATCATATCGCTTGGAAATAATGGTGCCCGGGGGCGGAATCGAACCACCGACACGAGGATTTTCAATCCACTGCTCTACCCCTGAGCTACCCGGGCATCCGTTGGGGTGCGCTGCACTTAAGACAGCCCGAAAGCGGCGTCAAGCCAAGAAAATCCCCTTGATGCATGCTTGACCCGGCGCAAGCGGGCCGGAATTAGTCCCCCTGCATGACAGACGCATGGAAATGCATATCATTTGCCACGCAGATGACGCATTGAGACGGTGTTAACGCACTGTCACAACGAGTTCCGGGTGAAGGGGGCAGCAGATGGCCAAGACGACACGCAAAACCGCCACCAAGAAGGGCGCCTCTGAGGTGTCCTATGACGAGGTCATCGACATCCAGGGCGCCAAGATACCCTTCGTGCCCAGCATCATCACGCCGCGCATCGAAAAGACCATGCGAAACGCAAGCTACGAGGCAGGGGAATGCAAGGCTGTCCGCGCGCACATGCGTCCGGGGGATCGCGTGCTCGAACTGGGCGCCGGGGTCGGACTGGTATCCACCGTGGCGGCCGGGATCGAGGGCGTGGGCAAGATTGTCTCGATCGAAGCAAATCCCGACCTGCTTCCGGTCATTGCGGAGACCCATCGTCTCAACGGGATCACCACAGTTGAGACGCGGAACGCAATCGCGGGCGCGCAGAGCGCGGAAAGCGCCAAGTTCTATCTGCGCGCTGATTTCTGGGCCTCGTCGATGGAGCCCGACTCGCGCCCCTACGTCAAGGACGTGGATCTGCCCGTTTTCGCCGTTCGGGACCTGATCGAAGAGACCGACCCAACGGTCATCATCGCCAATATAGAAGGCGCGGAGGAAATCGTCTTCCAGGGGGCCGATCTGGGCCGCATCCGCACCATCATCATCAAGCTACACCCGTCGCTCTATGGCGACGATGGCGCGCGAAAGATCCTGTCGGGCTTCGCCGAGCAGGGCTTCAAGGCCGAGAAGGAGTTTCTTGACGGAGCGGTGCGGGTCCTGACTCGCGCGCCGAAAGAGGCCGTCGCGCTCCCCTATATGACCGGTCTGTCCAGCCCGGAGCACGCACCCGATCCGCGTTTTGTCATCACCACCTGCATGAAGAACGAAGGCCCCTTCATCCTGGAATGGATCGCCTATCACAAGGCGATCGGCGTGCAGGATTTCGTGATCTTCACCAATGACTGCACAGATGGGTCAGACGCGATCCTGGACCGGCTGGATGAAATGGGGGTGGTGCAGCACCTGACAAACCCCGCATTCCTGTTCGACAGCACCTTCTTCCAGCCCATCGCGATGAAATATGCGATGACGCTGCCCAAGGTGCGCAGCGCCGATTACGTGATCGAAACGGACGTGGATGAGTTCATCAACATCCATGTCGGGGACGGCACTCTGCCCGCGTTGCTTGATGCTGCGGGGCCGTTCCACGTGCTGTCGATCTCTGAGGTGAACTTCTCATCCTCGGGCCACTACACGTTCGAAGACGTCTGGCTGACCGAAGCCTTCACCGAACACGAGACGAAAGAACCCGGCCACTGGCAGGCGCGCCGCGGGGTGAAGTCGATCTTCCAGGGGCTCGACAACTTCGCCATCTATCCGGTGCACCGCCCGGGGGCGCATCCGGGGCTCGAAAAGGACTATGTGTGGCTCAATGGCTCGGGCAAGCCCGTGCCGGAAGAGTTCATCACCAAGCACGAAAACGGCATGGACCGGCGCGGATGCTACGATCTGGTGCAGCTCGATCACCACCCGCTGCGCAGCGTTGAAAGCTATCTGCTCAAGCGCGACCGCGGCGATGTGGTGAACGAAAAGAACCTGGTCGATCACCACTACTATCGCCGCCGGTCTTTGGGCGGCAATCACGAGCACACCATCGCAAGCAAGCTGGCCCGCGCCCGCGACGTCTGGCGCGATCTGATGGCCGACGAAGAGTTGGCTCGCCTGCACAAGGCCAGCGTGAAGGCCCACAAGGACAAGATCGTGAACCTGCTCTCCAACCCCGATCTGGCGGAGCTGGACGCCTGGATCAAGGAGACCTACTTCAAGGACAGCTGAGCCGACGCGCGCCGGGTCAATGCGATCCGGCGCACAAGCGCCAGCAGGAACATCGCGGTCAGCATCAAGATGACACTGGGCGCAGGCGCCGCGTCGACCCAGAAGCTCAGCGTGATGCCGGCCCACATCCCGATAAGGCAAATCGCCACCGACAAGGCCAGCATCGCTCCGAACCGGCGCACGATGAGGAATGCCGTGGCCCCCGGCGCGATCAGAAGGCCGATGGCCAGGATCAGCCCCACAGAGGACAGCGTTGCCACGATGGTCAGCGACAGCGCCGCGAGCAAACCATAGTGCATAAGCCCGGTGCGCAGCCCCAAGGCCTGCGCCTGCGCCGGGTCGAACGCCTGAAGCAAAAGGTCCTTCCAGAACAGCAGCAGCCCCAAAGCGACGATGGCGGAAACCACACCGGCAACCCAAAGGTCATTCTCTCCGACGCCGAGCATGTTGCCGAACAGGATGTGATCGAGGTGGGCATTGGTATCCACCCAAACGAACAGCACGATCCCAAGAGCAAACATCCCGGAGAACACGACGCCCATGACGGTATCGCGCTTCACGCGGCTGTTTTCGGCCAGATAGCCCGTCGCGACGGCACAGGTCATCCCGGCTGCGAACGCACCCGCGATCAGCGGCAGGCCCAGCACATAGGCGATCACGATCCCGGGCAGGACGGCATGGCTCACCGCGTCGCCCATCAGGGCCCAGCCCTTGAGCACGAGGAAACAGGACAGCAGCGCGGTGGGCACCGCGATCATGCTGGCGATCAGATAGGCCTTTTGCATAAAGGCGAACTGAAGCGGCATCAGAAGCGTTTCGATCATGATGCGCTCTCCCGCAGGGCCGCACGTGCTCGGGCGCGAGCCGCGCGCACGCCGTGTTTGGGCGCGAAGACGAAGGCGCTCAGAAACACCAGGGTTTGCAGGCAGACGATGATCCCTCCGGTCGCGCCGTCGAGGAAATAGCTCGCCCAGGCGCCGACAAAGCTGGTCACAGCGCCGACCGCGACAGAAACCAAAATGAGCGGCCCGAACCGGTCACACAGAAGGTAGGCGGTCGCGCCGGGGGTCACGACCATCGCCACGACCAAAAGCGCGCCGACGGTCTGCAGCGCCGCCACGACGCAGGCCGACAGCAGCGTGAAAAAGATGAGTTTGAGCAGCCCTGCCCGCAGCCCCACCGACCGCGCGTGGCTTTCATCAAAGAACACCACAACCAGATCGCGCCAGATCACGAGAAGCACCGCCAGGCTGATAAAGCCGATCAGGGCGAGCTGAAGCGTGTCCTCTGGGGTCACCGCCAGGATATTGCCCATGGTGATCGTCTGGATGTCGACCGATACGGGGCTGAGCGAGGCCATGAACAGGCCCAATCCGAAAAAGGACGTGAAGATCAGCCCGATGGTGACATCGGGTTTGAGCCCCGACCGCTCTGACAGCAACAGCATCGCCCCTGCCGCTAGCCCGCCTGACAGGAAGGCGCCCAAGGCAAAGGGCAGTCCCAGCATATAGGCGCCTGCCACGCCGGGAACGACGGAATGGGACAGGGCGTCTCCGATCAGAGACCACCCCTTGAGCATCAAAAACGCGGATAAAAAGGCGCAAACTGCGCCGACAAGTGCAGAAACCCACATCGCATTTGTCATGTAGCCGTAGGTGAAGGGCTCAAACAGGACGTTCATTCTCGCTCCCCCGCACGGCGTGTGCGATCGCCGTACTGAACGAACGGGCGCTCATCATCGGTCAGGATCGTGATCCCGCGCGCATCGCTGTCTTCGTGCAGATCCTTACCACCCAAGGTGAAGTGCCTGAGCACGCCGCCAAAGGCTTCTTTCAGGTTGGCGGTGGTAAACACATCATCCGTCAGCCCATGGGCCAGCACGGTCCCCTTCACGAGCACAACGCGGTCGCAGTATTCAGGAACCGAGCCAAGGTTGTGGGTCGCAACCAACATCACCCGGCCCTCTGCCCGCATCTCGCCCAGCAGGGCGATGATCTGCTCTTCGGTCTTCACATCGACCCCGGTGAAGGGCTCATCGAGCAAGATGACCTGCCCCTCCTGCGCCAGGGCGCGGGCCAGGAACACGCGCTTGCGCTGCCCGCCGGACAGCTCTCCGATCTGGCGGTGGGCGTAGTCCTGCATCCCCACGCGCGCGAGCGCAGATGCGACTTTCTCCCGGTCGGTCTGTGACGGGCGGCGCAGCAGGCCCATATGGCCGTAGCGCCCCATCATCACCACATCTTCGACCAGCACCGGAAAGGCCCAGTCCACCTCATCAGCCTGGGGCACATAGGCGACAAGATTGTCGCGCAGCGCCTGTTTGACCGACCGCCCCAGCAGCGTGATGTCTCCGCGCGCGACGGGGACGAAACCCATGATCGCCTTGAACAGGGTGGATTTGCCCGCCCCGTTCACCCCGACCAGGGCCGTCACCGTCCCGCGCGGAATGGCAAAGCTGGCGTCCCGCAGAGCCGTATGGCCATTGCGATAGGTGACCGTTACATGCTCCGCACGGATGCCGTCTGTCATTCGGTTAACCCTTCCGCCACTGTTTCGGATGTCACCCGCAGCAGGTCGAGATAGGTCGGCACCGGACCATCGGCCTGGGACAGGCTGTCCACGTACAGCACCCCCCCGTAGCGCGCACCGGTCTCGCGGGCGACCTGCTCCGCCGGGGCCGTGTTCACCGTGCTTTCGCAGAACACCACCGGGATGTCATGATCGCGCACGCCATCGACCACCTTGCGCACCTGCTGGGGCGTGCCCACCTGGTCGGCGTTCATCGGCCAGAGATACAGCTCCTTAAGGCCGAAATCGCGCGCCAGGTAGCTGAACGCGCCCTCGCAGGTCACCAACCAGCGATCCTCTTCGGGAACGGCCTGAATGCTGTCGCGGAGCGGGGCGATCACGGCACGCACCTCTTCGCGGTATTTCTCTGCATTGGCGGCGTAGATGTCGGCATTGGCGGGATCCTGTTCGCTCAAAGCAGACTCGATATTGGTAATATAGGTCAAGGCCGTATCAAGCCCCATCCAGGCATGGGGGTTCGGCTTGCCTTCATAGCCGCCTTCGCGGATCGACATCGGCTCGACCCCATCGGACAGCGTGGCCGAGGGCACATCGCCGAGATTTTCGAGGAACTGCTCAAACCAGAGCTCCAATCCCATGCCGTTCCACAAGATCAGATCGGCGTCAGATGCGCGCAGGATGTCCCGCGGCGTCGGGGAATAGCCGTGGATTTCCGCGCCCGGTTTGGTGACGGACACGACCTCGGCGGCGTCACCTGCCACGTTCTGCGCCATATCGGCCAGAACGGTGAAGGTGGTGACCACTTTCAATTTGTCTTCTGCAACGGCGGGCGTGGCGAGAAGCACGAGTACAAGCAGGGGAAGGCGCATGATATACTCCAGTTGCGAGTCATTCTCAAAAAGAGATAGACCACAGCCAACACAGCAAAGCAACCCAGTTGCGAATAATTCTCAGGAGGGCTCGATGAGCGAGATCCCAGCGATGGAAGAACGCATCGCGCATTTGACGCGGCAGGTCGAAGATCTGTCGGACGAAGTGGCCCGCCAGGCCAAGGCGCTCTCGCGGGCCGAGGCGCGGATCGAATTGATCATGGCGCGTCTGGCAGAAGCTGAGCTGGACGCGGGCGGCAGCGTGCCGCTGGCCGATCAGAGACCCCCGCATTGGTAGGCGCACTGCCCCTGCCCGGCGTCATCCTCGCAGGCGGTGCCGGGCGCCGGATGGGCGGCGTGGACAAGGCGCAGGTGCTGCTGGCAGGGCATGCGCTCTGGGAGCATGTCGCCCGCCGGATCGCGCCGCAGGTCGATGCGCTTGCAGTGAATGCGCCCGGCGGCACCTGGGTGATTGACGGCGCCCCCCTGCCCTGCCTGCCCGATCCGGTGCCAGATCGCCCCGGCCCGTTGGCGGGGCTTCTGGCGGCGCTGATCTGGGCTGAGGAGCGCGACGCCGAACATGTGCTGACGGTTGCGACCGACACGCCTTTCCTTCCCGCCGACCTTGTCACGCGGCTGGGCAAGGCCCCCGTCATCGCCGCGAGCGCGGGGCGCACGCATCCCGTGGTCGGGCTCTGGCCCGTGTCATGTCAGCCCGAGCTGCGCGCGGCGCTCCACGCAGGCGATCGCCGCATCGGGCATTTCGCGGCACGGATCGGAGCGCGCGAAGTCGCATGGGAGGATGAGGATGATCCGTTCTTCAACGTCAACACCCCGTCCGATCTGAAGATCGCGGAGCAGCGACTCACCGCTTCTCAACGGTGAAGACGAACACGCCCTGCTCCTCACGGATATCGGAAAGCCGGTGCCCGCTCTCATGGCAGAAATGCGGAACATCGACCTGCGCCATCGCGTCATCAGCGCGCAGGCGCACCACGCTGCCGGTGGGGGCGGCCCGCAGCGCCTTGCCCAGTCGCAGCACCGGGAGAGGGCAGCGCAGCCCCTCCGCATCCACGTCGATCACGTCACTCATGGCTCCTCCGACAGGATCATCAGGGCCTTTTGCAACACGCGGCCGTCCTGCGCTGTCAGTTTTGCGGCCAGCTCGTCGTTGAATTTCTGCGCCTCTGCGCTCAAATCGCGAAACGCCGCCTGCCCGGCCGCCGTGAGCGTCAGGATCTCGCGCCGCCGGTCGGTGTCGCAGGTGGCGCGGGTGAGAAAGCGCCGCCCCTCCAGCCCCGCCACCGCGCGCGACACCTTCGTCTTGTGCAACCGGCCCCGATCGCAGATCTCCCGCGCGCTTTGCGCGCCATAGCGGCCCAGATGGAACAGCACCCGCCATTCGGTGCGCAGCATGCCGTAGCGATCCTTGTAGACGCTTTGAAACCGCGCACTGGTGGTGTCTGCCGCCTGGCTGAGCAGGTAGGGCAGGAAATGCGATAGATCGAAATCGGGATCCATGGCGCCCCCTTGTTGGTTACGTTCCAAACTAATAGCTGTGCTGCGACGCCGGGGCCAGCCCGGCACCTGTTAACCGAAACCGGAGGCCGACGCATGACCCTGATGACATCCTGGGTAGAGAGCGCCAACGATCCCCAAGGCGCCTTCCCCCTGAACAACCTGCCCTACGGCGTGTTTTCCACCCAAGAGCTGGAGCCGCGCTGCGGCGTCGCCATCGGGGACATGATCCTCGACATGGAGCGCGCCGAGGAAGAGGGCCTGATCCTGCTCGACCCGGAGATGCCGGTCTTCGACGTGCCGTTCTGGAACGACGTGATGGAGCTGGGCCCGGAGGCCTGGGCAAACCTGCGCGCCCGCCTGCAAGAGCTGCTGGCCGAGGGCGCGGCAGAGCGCGGCGCGGTTGAGCCGTTGCTCGTCGCCCGCAAGGACGCCGAGCTGCACATGCCCTTCGCGGTGAACGAATACACCGATTTCTACGCGGGCCGTCAGCACGCCGAAAACATGGGATCCATCCTGCGCGGCGGTCCCGAGCTTCCCGCCAACTGGCTACACATCCCGATCGGCTACAATGGCCGCGCCTCTTCGGTGATCGTCTCGGGCACCCCGGTGCGCCGCCCGCTGGGCCAGACCAAGGCGCCGGATGCCGACATGCCCTCCTTTGGCCCGTGCAAGCGGCTCGACATTGAGCTGGAGCTGGGCGCCGTGGTCGGCATGCCCTGCGACATGGGCGCGCCGATCACCACCGCGCAGGCCGATGAGATGATCTTTGGCTATGTGCTGCTGAACGACTGGTCCGCCCGCGACATCCAGGCCTGGGAATACCAGCCGCTTGGGCCCTTCCAGGGCAAAGCTTTCGCCACTTCGATCAGCCCGTGGATCGTGACCAAGGCCGCGCTAGAGCCGTTCCGCACGCCGGTGCCCGAGCGCAGCAAGGAGCTGCTGCCCTATCTGGCCGAAGAAAAGCCGGGCAACTACGACATCGAACTTCAGGTGCTGATGCAGCCCGAAAGCGCCGCGCAGGCTTCGGTCGTCGCCACGACCAATGCCAGCCGCCTCTACTACTCCGCCGCGCAGCAGCTCACTCACCACGCCGTCGGCGGCTGCGGGATGAATGCCGGGGATCTTTTGGGCTCGGGCACGATCTCGGGACCGGAGCGCAGCGAATACGGCTCCCTGATGGAGCTGAGCTGGAACGGCAAGGAGCCGTTCACGCTGGAAACCGGCGAGCAGCGCGGCTTCATCGAAGACGGCGACACGCTGACCCTGCGCGGCACGGCCCGCGGCGACGGCTACACGATCGGCTTTGGCGATTGCGTGGGGCAGATCGTCCCGGCGCTTGACGATCCGTTCAAGGGCTGAGCGATGGTGCGCCTCTATGACTACTGGCGGTCGTCCGCCAGCTACCGGGTTCGCATCGGCCTGAACCTCGCCGGGATCGCCTATGAGGCGGTTCCGGTCGATCTGGTCGCGGGCGATCAGCGCGGCGCGGATCATATGGCCCGCAACCCGCAAGGATTGGTCCCCGTTCTTGAGATCGACGGCCACAGCCTGACCCAGAGCCTCGCGATCCTTGAGTATCTCAACGACACGCGGGCTTTGGGCTGGCTGCCCGCCGCACCCGCGTCGCGGGCGAAGGCTCGGGCTTTGGCCATGTCCATCGCCGTGGACCTGCACCCGGTCTGCAACCTGCGCGTGGCCCGCCACGCGGCGGGCTTGTCGGGCGAAGAGGGCGCGCTAGAGGCGTGGATGCGGCACCACATCCGCCCCGGGCTTGAGGCGTTCGAAGCCCTGGCCGAGGGGTTCCACGAGGGGCTCTTCGCCACCGGGCCGAAACCGGGTCTGGCCGATCTGTGCCTGATCCCGCAGCTCTACAACGCGGATCGCTATGGTGTTGCCTATGACGATCTGCCCCGAATCTGCGCGATCAAAGCGGCCTGCGACGCACTGCCAGCGTTCCAGGATGCCTATCCGACGCAGCCCTGAACGATGGGCCGCGCCTGACCGGGCGCGGCCTGTTCACAAATGCCCTACCCGCCGGGTTTCACCACCAGCGGCCGTCCGTCGAATATCGTCTCCATCGAAAAGAGCCCGGTGACGGTTTCCAGCTCCAGCCGCTCAATCATCTGACGGTAGACCCGGTCATAGCCCGCCATAGAGGTCGTCACGATCTTGAGCAGGTAATCCCATTCGCCGCCGATGCGGTGGAATTCGGCCACTTCGGGGATCGATTCGATCTGGCGGCGCAGGCGAGCGGCGAAGGCGCTGCTGTGATCGCGGGTGCGCACCAGCATGAACACCGTGAGATCCAACCCGATGGCCTCGGACGATAAGCGCATCCGCGCGCCCTCGATCACCCCGTCCCGCGTCAGCCGGGCAATGCGGCGACCACAGGCGTTTTGGGACAGGCCGACCCGCTCCGCCACATCGCGCTGCGACAAGGAACCGTCGCGCTGCAAGAGCCGGAGGATCTCCGCATCAATGCCATCAATTTTCACTCTTTGATCGCTCATTTGAACCCCTATTTGGTGCGGAATTCTATCATTCGATACTGACTGACCCACTCCGTTTGGTCAATTCTACGGGCCACCCAATCGGAGACCCAGATGACCGCCCCGCTATTCGACCGCTTCCGCAATACGCTGACCACGAAGGATCCCGTCTCGGACATCCGGTCCGGTCTGATTGGAAAAGGGCTGGAAATCCCCGGCACGGCCGGGCCGCGCAAAATGATCTATGCGGATTACGTTGCCTCGGGCCGCCCGCTCCGCCAGATTGAGGAGTTCGTTCTCACCGAAATCCTACCCTATTACGCCAACAGCCACACCGAAGACAGCTTCGTCGGCGCCGCCGTAACCGCGATGCGCGCGCAGGCCAAAGACGTAATCCGCGATCTGTGCGGTGCGGGGCCGGAGCACGCGGTGATCTTCACCGGTTCTGGCGCGACCCATGGGCTGAACCGGCTGGTGCATCTACTGGGGGCCGATGATCCGTCCTCAAACCCCGTCGTGCTGACCGGCCCCTATGAGCATCACTCGAACATCCTCCCCTGGCGCGAGAGCGGCGCCGAGGTGATCGCCATCCCCGAGGCGGACAGCGGCGGGCCCTGCCTGCGCGCCCTGGACGCAGCGCTTGCCCGCACCAAAGGGCGCCGCGTGATCGGCGCCTTTTCGGCGGCCTCGAATGTCAGCGGCATTGTCACAGACGTCACCGAGGTCACGCGCCGCCTGAAGGCCGCGGGCGCGGCGGCGGTCTGGGATTATGCCGGAGGCGGGCCCTACCTGCCCATCGCCATGACCCCGGCGGACGGGGTCGAGATTGACGCGATCGTGCTGTCTCCGCACAAGTTCGTGGGCGGGCCGCAGGCGTCGGGCGTGCTCATCATGCGCCGCGATGCGGTGCGCAGCACGCGGCCCACCTTCCCCGGCGGCGGCACTGTGGTGTTCGTCTCACCCACCGCGCATGACTACATCCCCGACGTGGAAGCCCGCGAAGAAGCAGGCACCCCGAATGTGGTCGGAGACCTGCGCGCCGCGCTCGTCATGATCGTGAAGGACGTGATCGGTCAGGCGTTCATCACGCGCCGCAACGCGGAGCTGCGGGACCGCGCGCTGCGCGCGTGGAGCGGGCAGGACCGGATCCAAATCCTGGGCCGCACCGATTGCCCCCGCCTGCCGATCTTTTCCTTCGAAATCGCAGATGGAAGCGGCGGGCATATCTGCGCCCAGTCCTTCACCCGCCGCCTGAGTGATGAAACCGGCGTGCAGGCCCGTGCGGGCTGTGCCTGCGCCGGGCCCTACGGGCATCAGGTCCTGCATATCGACCCGGAGACATCCGAGCGCATTCGCCGCGAGGTTCAGGCGGGCGATGTCTCAAACCGTCCCGGCTTCACCCGGCTGAACTTTTCCTACCTGATCACTGATGCGGAGGCCGATGAGATCATCCGCGCGGTGACCAGGCTGGCGGACACGCCGACGCCCAAGCGAAGCGCATGGACGCGGCTGTTTCGGCGGCGCGCGGCCTAGCGCGCCAGCCCCAGGACATCGACCATGTCATAGGCCCCCGGCCCCTTGTCCACGCCCCACAGCGCGGCGCGCAGCGCGCCGCGTGCAAAGATCGCGCGGTCCGTCGCGACGTGGCGCAGCACGATCCGCTCCCCCGGCCCGGCAAAGAGCACGTCATGTTCCCCCACGATGTCGCCGCCGCGAATGGCGGAAAAGCCGATCTCGCCCGGCTTGCGGGCGCCGGTGATCCCGTCGCGGCCGCTTTCCGACACGTCGGAAAGGTTCACCCCCCGGCCCTGCGCGGCGGCCTCGCCCAGCATCAGGGCGGTGCCCGACGGCGCGTCGATTTTGCGATTGTGGTGGGCCTCGATCACCTCGATGTCGAATTCCTCGCCCAAGGCCTGCGCGACCTGCTTGGTAAGCTGCACCAGAAGGTTGACGCCAAGGCTCATATTGCCCGCCCGCACCTGCGTCGCGTGACGCGCGGCCAGTGACAGGCGGTGCAGGTGGTTTTCGTCAAAGCCGGTGGTGCCGATCACATGGACGCAGCGCGCCTGTGCCGCCAGATCCGCGAAGGCGACCGTCGCGTCAGGGACCGTAAAATCCAGCATCGCCCGGCAACCCGCGATCGCCTCAAGCGGATCATCCGTCACCGCCACGCCAACCGGAGCGCCGCCCATGGCCTCGCCCACATCCCGCCCGATCCAATCGTGACCGGGGCGCTCCAGCACCGCGGAAAGCTGGCAATCGCCGCGCGCGAGCGTTTCGCGGATCAGCATCTGCCCCATGCGGCCCGAGCCGCCGGTGACGAGGATTTTGGGCATGTCGGTCATTGCGATCTCCTTTCCCCCGTGATGCGCCACTCGGGCGCGGGGCTCAAGCCCGGTTGACGCATGTTCCGATGCCCGCCACGCTGGCCCCATGGCGTTTCACGACTGGCTCATCTTTGTGGCGGCCTATGGGCTGCTTTGCCTCACGCCCGGCCCCAGTGTCCTGCTGGTGATCGCCCAGACGATCACCCACGGGCGCGGCGCCGGGCTGCGCACCATCGCCGGAGACCTCCTGGGCGGGGCGCTGTCCCGCACGCTGTCGTTGCTGGGGCTGGGCGCACTTATGGCGAGCTCAGCGCTCGCGTTTGCCGTGATCAAATGGGCGGGCGTGGGCTATCTACTGTGGCTGGGCGCCCGGCAGCTGCGCGCCCAGCCACAGGCGTCACCGCGCCCGGTGGCCGCGACCCGCGCGGGGTTTCTGACCGGCGTCCTGAACCCAAAGGCGGTGGTGTTCTTCATCGCCTTCACGGCGCAGTTCCTGGACCCGGCCCGCCCGCTTTGGTTGCAAGGCGCCATCCTGATCCTCACAGCCACGCTGGTCGCGGGGGGCGTGCTGACCGGCTACATGCTGCTGGCCGGACGCCTGCGCCCGGCACTGAGCCGCCCGCTCTGGCGCCGCCGCAGCGCGCGCGCCAGCGGCGCTCTGATGATGGGCGGCGGGCTGCTTCTTGCCTCAACGCAGCGTTAGACCCCATTGGCAACGGCCGCCGCGCGGCTTACATCCGAGCCATGGCTAAACGACGTTTCTCCGAAGGCTCCGGCCCCACACAGCGCCAGCTTCGCGTCGGCGAAGTGGTGCGGCGCGCGCTCAGCGATCTCCTGATGCAGGGCCACATCCACGATCCCGAGTTGAACGCGATGTCGATCACCGTGGGCGAGGTGCGCCTGTCCCCCGACCTGAAGATCGCCACCGCCTGGGTCATGCCCCTCGGCGGCGCTCACCGGGATGAGGCGATTGACGCGCTCGCCCGCAACCGGTCCGAGCTGCGCCGCCAGCTGGGCAAGCTGACCGAGCTGAAGTTCACCCCCGACCTGCGGTTCCGCATCGACGAAACCTTCGACCGAATGGACGAAACCCGCGCGCGTCTGCAAGAAGACCGCGTGCGCCGCGATCTGGAGGAGTGATGCGCCGCATCGCAATCGGGCTCACCCTTTCCCTGATCGCACCCATGGCCGCGCAGGCGGTCGAATGCCGCGACCTCACGTTTGACGGCGCCTCCTACACGGCCTGCGATGTGGACCCGGCGACAGAAACCCTGCGCCTGTTCCTGCGCGACGGCGATGGCGTACCGCTCGGATCGTTCAGCGCCCTGCAAACCCATGTCGCCCCCGCCACTGTGCCCTTCGCGATGAATGCAGGCATGTATCACGATGATCGCAGCCCGGTCGGGCTCTATATCGAAGACGGCGCGCAAGAGATGCGGCTGGTCACCTCTGACGGGCCGGGCAATTTCGGGCTGCTGCCCAATGGCGTATTGTGCCTCAACGATGCCGCCGCGCTGATCATCGAAAGCCGCGCCTTCGCCGAGGACACACCGCAGTGCCGCGACGCCACCCAATCCGGCCCGATGCTGGTGATCGACGGCGCGTTGCATCCCCGCTTCATCGAAGGGGGCACCTCGCTCAATATCCGAAACGGGGTCGGGCAGCGCGCCGACGGCTCGCTTGTCTTTGCGATTTCGAACGATCCGGTGAACTTCCACAGCTTCGGCCGCCTGTTCCGCGACGAACTGGGCACCCCCAACGCGCTGTTTCTGGACGGAAGCGTCTCCCGGCTCCACGCGCCGCAGCTTGGGCGCTCCGATTTTTCCTTCAGCGCAATGGGGCCGATCCTCGCGGTGATCGACTGATCCTTCTTATTTGCGATAAATACCTATCCGAACTCTCAGCCCGAGCGATGATTGCCCATCTTGACGCAGCGGGCGCAGCCGATTAGCTCCACCCTCTTCCAAGGAGACTGAGTGATGGCACGCAGACGTAAGGGCCGTGATATTTCCGGCTGGATGATCGTGGACAAACCCGCCGGGGTCACCTCGTCGGCCGTGGTGAACAAGGTCCGTTGGGCCCTAGACGCGCGCAAAGCGGGCCACGCCGGCACGCTCGACCCCGAAGCGACCGGGCTGCTGGCCATCGCCCTGGGCGAGGCGACCAAGACCGTCCCCTACATCACCGACGCGCTCAAGTCCTACAGCTTCACCGTGCGGTGGGGGCAGGCCACCAATACCGACGACACCGAAGGCGAGGTGATCGCGACCTCTGACGCCCGTCCCTCCGAGGCCGAGATCAAGGGCGCCCTTGGCAATTTCCTCGGCGATATCATGCAGGTGCCGCCCGCGTTTTCAGCAGTGAAGATCGACGGAGAGCGCGCCTACAAGCGCGCCCGCGATGGCGAGGACGTGACGCTCGCCGCCCGCCCGCTTTACGTCGACGAACTGCTGCTCACCGACATCCCCGATGCAGACCACGCAGAGCTGGAGATGACCTGCGGCAAGGGCGGCTATGTGCGCGCCATCGCCCGCGATCTGGGCGAGGCGCTTGGCTGTCACGGCCACGTGCTGACCCTGCGTCGGCTCTGGTCCGGGCCATTCGATCTTGAGGACGCGATCACCTGGGACGAGATCGAACGCCTGGCCCGCACACCCGAGCTCGACACCCACCTTCTGCCGCTGGAGCGCGGCCTGGACGGGCTGACCGAAATGCGCTGTGCGGATGGCTCTATCGCGCGGCTGCGCAATGGCAATCCCGCCCCGGTTCTGGGCAGCGCGGAGTATGGCGAAGAGGTCTGGGCCTCGTATCAGGGACAGGCCATCGCCGTCGGTCGCTACAAGAGCGGAGAGCTGCATCCCGCACGGGTGTTCGTGCCGCCCCAAGGCTAGACGCCAGGCGGCGGCGCGCCTAGCGTCGCCCCATGACCTCTCCCGATCTGTCCTGCGCCCGCGATTTCGTTTTCACCCATGGTCGCCTTTTGGACCGGCTGCGCTTTGCGACCCTGTTCGATGGTGCCCCTGCGACCCCGGTCCTGACCGCTCTGGAAGCCTACCGCGCGGACACGGGCCTGTTCGCGCATGGACTGGAGCCGGACAAGCGCAGCCCCGCCCCGCAGCCGATGGACCAATGGGAAGCGCTGATGCTCTGGGATGAGCTAGGCCCCTTCCCCAAGCTTGCGCGCGATCTGTGTGACCGGCTCGGCGCATTGACCACGGCGGAAGGCGGGCTGCCCTTTTCCCACCCGTCGGTGAACGGCGCCCCTCATGCAGCGTGGTGGGCTTGCGACGCGCCGCAGCCCGCATCGATCAACCCCACGGGCAGCATCCTGGCCTGCTTGTGGCGCGCCGGGGTGACGCATCCCTGGATGAAAGACGCCGAGTCGTTTTGCTGGCGCGCCCTGCCCCACCTCGCGCCTGACTCCGTCCACAGCCTGGGCAACGCGCGTGATTTCCTGTCCGAAGCCGCCGACCGCGCGCGCGCCGATGCCGCCTGGCCCAGCCTGCGCCACACGATCCGTGCGGCAACGGCCTTTGACCCGGACGCAGAAGGCTATGTGTTCGGCCCTCTGGACTTCGCCCCCACGCCGCAGATCGCGGAGCCCCTCTACACCTTCGATGAAATCGCGCCGCATCTGGAGCATCTGGCCGCCGCGCAGCAGGAGGACGGGGGATGGCCCGTCTCTTGGCCGACCCTATCCCCTGTGATCGAAGGTGAAGGCCGCGCCCGGCGCACAATCGCGGCGCTGAAGGTTCTGCACGCCTACGGGATCCCGACATGATCGCCCGAAGCGCCATACTGCGCGACACCCAGTCCGAAGCGCTCTATTCCGATTGCGAACGCTATCGTTACGCGCTGACCCGCATCTGGGCCGACGGCCCGCGCCTGACCTATGTGATGCTGAACCCCTCCAAGGCGACGGAAACCGCCAACGATCCCACGATCGAGCGGTGCGAGCGCCGCGCCCGTGCGCTTGGCTACGGAGGTTTTCGCGCCTGCAACCTCTTCGCCTTGCGAGAGACCGATCCAAGCGTGATGCGCCGGGCGCCAGAGCCTTGCGGGCCAGAGAACGACACCGCCCTGCGCAAGGCCGCCGATTGGGGGGATGCCGTGCTCTGCGCCTGGGGCGTGCACGGCGCGCATCTGGGCCGGGGGGCAGAGGTGGAAGCCCTGCTGCGAGCCTGTGGAAAACCCCTTCTGGTGCTCGGTCTGACCAAGCACGGGCACCCGCGCCACCCTCTCTATGTCAGCTATCGCTGCGTGCCGGCGCCCTGGCGAACGGTCCCTTAACCCTTTCGCGCGAAAGTCATGGAACCGAATCGCGCGCTCTGTTGGGACGGCGCCGGTAGTCTGTGTTGGAGGAGCGATGCTCGCCTTTATGAGCCTTTTGGGACTTTCGCTCGCCAGCGTTGGGTTTGCGCTCTCGGGGGATGATGATTTCGTGGCAGAGCCAGACGAGGATGCGGATGACGAGATCACCGCCGACACCCTCGCCATCGTGCCAATCACACAGGTGCTGGACGAAGGCGCTCCCGCATCAGAGCCAGATAGCGCCGTCAGCGACGATCTCCCCCCTGAACCGGACATGGCCGATTCGGGCGCCACATATGTTGCGCCTTCCCCGGCATTGACCGTCACGGAAGCGCCGCCAACCGCCCCGATCGATCAAACCGATCCGAACACGGATATGCTGACCACTGGGGACGACACGCTCTTCGCCGGGGATGGCGATCAAGAGATCAGCGGCGCAGGCGGCAACGACTATATCGACGGTGAGGATGGCAATGACCACATAGCCGGAGGCGCGGGCGGCGATTCGCTGCACGGCGGGCGCGGGGATGACACCTTGCTGGGCGGCGTTGGCGATGATCAACTCTCCGGCCATGTCGGGGATGACCAACTGGCCGGGGAAGACGGAAACGACGCTCTGAACGGCGGAGACGGGCGCGATACCCTGATGGGCGGCGGCGGCGCGGATACCTTGTCCGGCTCATGGGGGGACGATCACCTGGATGGCGGGGCAAGTGCCGACCTTCTGTTCGGAGGCGAAGGAAACGACACCCTGACAGGCGGCGCCGCAGATGACTTTGCCCAAGACACGATCAATGGTGGCGCGGGCGATGACTGGATCGAAGGACATGCGGGGGATCTGCTCAGCGGCGGCTCCGGCGCCGACAGTTTCGTCCTGTCACAGTCCGGGGCCCCGATCGTGACCGATTTCACCCCCGGAGAGGACGTGATCGCCCTGACCCATGAAGGGCCGACACCGTTTCTCAGCACACGGTTGGAGGATGACGGGCTGCACCTTCTCGCGGATGGGCATCTGGCCGCCATCTTCCCCAGCCTTGCTGATCTGGACCTGAGCACGGTTGAGCTGCTGCCCGCCTGATCGGCGCGGATACCCGGCCAGCGTCAACTTTAGCCTTTCCAAATGGGACTGATCTGTGTAGATCGCACCGGTCGCGCGGGCATCCGCTGCGCGCCAACTCCATGGGCCTTGCTGGACGACATCCCGGCTTGCGCCATTCACACCAACCCAAAGGAGACCCCGATGTCGATCACCGCTGAAGAAAAGACCCGGCTCATCAAGGAATTCGGCACCAAGGACGGCGACACCGGTTCGCCCGAAGTCCAGGTTGCGATCCTGACCAGCCGCATCAACACCCTGACCGAGCACTTCAAAACCCACAAGAAGGACAACCACGGTCGCCGTGGCCTTCTGAAAATGGTCGCGCAGCGCCGTAAGCTGCTGGACTATGTGAAGGGCAAAGACGAGTCGCGCTATCGCACGCTCATCGAGAAGCTCGGCATTCGCCGCTAAAACGCGCGAAATGCTGTCTAAGGGGTCGCTTCCAGCGGCCCCTTTTTCGTTTCGGCTATGGCTAAAGTGATGCGCGGTAGATCCGCTCGGCATCCCCCTGCGTCACCTCGCGCGGATTGTTCACCAAAAGCCGCGTCTGGTTCATCGCGTCATCCGCCAGCTTCGCGATATCGCTTTCGGCAATGCCGACGCTTCGCAAACCGGGGCCAAGCCCCAAATCCGCATTGAGCTGGGCCAAGCGGTCGATCAGCTCAACCGCGATAGCCTGCGTGCCGCACGTCATGTCGATGTCAGGGAAGATTCGCGGCGCGATCTCGGCATAGCCTTGCGCCGCATCCGGCAAGTTGAACCGCATCACCTCAGCCAGCACGAGCGCGTTGGACAACCCATGAGGCACATGAAACAGGCTCCCGACCGGATAGGCGAGCGCATGCACCGCCCCCACGGGAGAGTTGGCAAACGCCTGCCCCGCCAGCATCGAACCCAGCAGCATCGCCTCGCGCGCCTCCCGGCTCATACCGTCGGCAACGGCCGTCCGAATATTTGCACCCAAAAGCTCTAGCGCCCGTCCCGCTAAGGCACGCGACACCGCGTTATTGTTGGCACTGCGCGACGTGTAGGCCTCGATCGCGTGCACCATCGCGTCCACCCCGGTCGCAGCCGTGATCGCAGGCGGCAACCCTACCGTCAAAGACGCATCCAGCAGCGCCATATCGGGCAACAGCAAAGGCGAGACGATCCCCTTCTTTTCGACCGTTCCCGTCGTCAGGATAGAGATCGGCGTGACCTCCGATCCCGTGCCCGCCGTCGTCGGCACCAAAACCAATGGCAGCCGCGCCCCCCGCGCGAGACCAACGCCGTAGAGCGCATCGAGCGGCTGCGTACTGCGTGCCAGCAACGCAACGACCTTGGCCACATCCATCGAGCTGCCGCCGCCGAACCCCACGACCAAATCGCAATCGTGTGCGACATCCGCAGCGGCCAAAACAGTTTCCGATTTCGGATCCGCTTCAACCGCATCGAACACGGAAACCTCAAATCCCGCCGCAGAAAGACTGTCCAGGCACGGATCGCAAAGCCCAAGCCCCCGCACCCCCGGATCGGTGACCATCAGAACCCGGCGCACCGCCTGCGCAAAGGGCTGCTCCGCGAGAGTCGCCCCGAATTCCCGTGCGCCACCCCATACTTGCCGGATCGACGGAGTCGTGTTGAAAGTGAAATCGCTCATGATGCCTCTCCCTGGATGACGACAGGAAACGCGACCGCCACGCCGGTTGCAACACCGCACGTTCCCGCAACGGCAGTCTTGACGCATCGACGCGCCCCGTGATCGTCTTTCTAAAAGGGAGGACAATCATGATCGCAACGCTGCGCGTGCTCGCCAATATGGGCAGCCTTCACCGGCTGGCCCCGTTCTGGATCGTCGCCATGGCGATCTTCGTGATGAACCTGTCGTGGGGACTGGTGGTCGCCTTCATCTACGGCTTCTTTGCGCAGTTTTTCGTCGAATACGTGCTGCACCGCTTCGTGTATCACCGCTCCCCTCCCTCACAGCAGAGTGCGTTCAACACGCTTTATCGGAGCCATATCGGGCATCATGAATACCCGTCCGATCCCGAATTCTTCACCGGCGATGACCACTGGTATGCCCTGCGCTTCGGCCTCATCTCGACCACCGTGCACACGCTCGTGCTCTGGCCTCTGCTAGGAGGGAGCGGTGCGGTGACGTGGGCTTTCGTCGCGACCTTTGGCGGATCTGTCACGGCGTTTACCTACTATGAGTATTGCCATACGATCGCGCATCTGCGCATCCCCAAGGGCTGGTTCGCGCAACGGATCACCCGCACCCATCTGGCGCATCACTACCAAGACCACCACGCGACCTTCCATGTCAGCGGTGGAATGGGATGGATCGACAGCCTCCTCGGCACCCCCCACGACAAGGAAAAGGCCCGCGAACGGTTTGATCGCGAAACGCTTCTGTCACTGGGTATGGACCCCGAAGACCTCCGGCTCGTGACCGCACGCAAGGCCTTTGGGATCACCGCGAAACCGGGTGCCTCTCGCGCACGGTAGGCTCTTGGCGCTTTCGCGCCCCTCGTCAGGTTTGAGCAATCACGCGACCAACTTCCGCCCCTCCCCCCTTCTTATTTGCCAAAATACCTCGGGGGCGGCCGGAGGCCGGGGGCCGGGGGCAGAGCCCCCCAGCGGGACGCAGGGGGCTCAAGGCCCCCAAGCCGCGCCCCACAACATCCCGCCCACACAAAAGGCCGCCCCCTTTCGGGAGCGGCCTTCTGTTTGTCCTAGTCCGGCCGTCAGGCCAGTGTCAGATCACTCGATGATCTTCGACACACCCTTGCTGGTGCGTCTCGGGATCACCAGGCAATCGCCTCAGGCGATCACTC
>PDWJ01000140.1_pt1 | contig 103630 bp, 78 predicted proteins | sample 1430881 | NCBI WGS metagenome assembly PDWJ01 (sample SAMN01162460, study PRJNA174530) | Oral metagenome, whole genome shotgun sequencing project. | biome: Marine environment; feature: Marine mammal; material: Swab sample of the gingival sulcus; isolation source: swab sample of gingival sulcus...
GGGTGACAGCCTTGGATTTATCCCTCACAAGTATGCCAGGGATCCATTTATGGAAAAGGATCCACGGGATATCCACTACCGAATCATCTGGAGCTACCGTATCATCTATCAGATCACCAAAGAAAACATCGCTATCCTTGATGTAATCCATACCAGCCAGAGTCCTGAGAACATGATGCTGGTCCGCTAACAGTTCCACTCCCCGCCCTTCTGCGGCAGCTTTTTCGGCATGCTTTTGTGCAGTTGCCATACGGCCCGCTCCAGGCAAAAAGACACGCCAAAAAAGCTTGCCGCCCAAAGCAACGGTCCATAATGTTATGTATATCCAAACTTCCATGTAAACGAGCCTTTACATGGCCTCCGTGTTTTTTCTTTAACTGAAGATCTCTTTAAAGCGGGGTGGTGTCAGGATATACAAAGACATTATCAACTTCATCAATAGCTGCTTTTTCAGCCTTAGACATTTTGTAGGGCGAGGTCGTATTTAACAGGGCTATAAATTCATTGTACGCCTTCTCCAGATCAGCCTCTTTAAGGCGATCTATCCTTCGGAACAAGTCCAGTTTTATCTCTGCAGCGTTCCTGATTATAAGGCTTTTGTCCTTTACGAAGGTAACGATTCCTATGCTCATATAGTTCTGCTTAATAGATGGATCTTCTCCAACTTGCTTTGCACCCCGGCCAGATTAGCCAGCTGATATTGCTCCGTGGAATGCTGCGTTTGACCAGGCCGATAAGAGGGCTTTTCTTACATTAAACAGGTATGAACAACTGGGAAAAAGGGCAGCGTGCCGAGGCTGAGGCAGCCCGGTTTTTAAGGGCTTGTGGGTATCGCATCTGGAAGCAGAACTGGCGTTCGGGCAGGAAGGAGATTGATCTGGTGGCCATTGATGGGGATACGCTGGTGTTTGTAGAGGTAAAGTCGATGATGGGCAATCAGGTCAATCAGCCGGCAGTGGTGATCGGCCGGCGAAAACAGCAAAACATGGTCTGGGCCGCTTCCTCGTTTATTCGCGCCCACCACAGCAAGCGCCCCACCCGTTTCGACGTTGTGGCGGTGAGCTATACAGAACAGGGCCCCCTGATGCAGTTGACCAGGGAGGCATTTGTGCCTCTGGCCGAGTGATTTCATTCTCTCAGGTCCTTGTTTCAATGATGATGACGAGGCCAGGAGGGCAGGCCCGACGACAGATAAGGCTTCTGTCTTGCCTGAGTCTTCTGTTTCAGCTTAAGTTGATGGATTTTGTTCAATTTAGTGGGGCAGACGGGAGGATCAGGCCGAGACCCAGGCCAGCCAGTTTTCCATGCCTTCACCGGTTCTGGCCGAAAGCTCGATGAATTCCAAATCGGGATTCAGTTGGCGGGCATAGGCCTTGCATTTTTCTACATCGAAATCGACATGGGGAAGCAGGTCGATCTTGTTGATAATGCACAGGTCGGCACTTTCAAACATATAGGGGTATTTTGCAGGCTTATCTTCCCCTTCGGTGACACTGATAATGAGGACCCTTTTGCTTTCTCCGAGATCGAACAGAGCCGGACAAACCAGGTTTCCAACATTCTCTATCATCAGCAGGGCATCATTTTCCGGTTCAAGGGCCTTCAGAGCCTTGTAGACCATTTCTGCGTCCAGATGGCAGCCACTTCCGGTATTAACCTGTACAACAGGCGCACCCGTGGCATCGATACGATCTGCATCATTTGTGGTTTGCTGGTCGCCCTCTATCACATATATTTTTTTGCCTTCAAGGGCCTTGATGCTTTTCTCGAGCAGAGTGGTTTTACCCGATCCCGGAGAACTAACGAGGTTTAGTGAATGAATGTTCTTACCCTCCATGTAGCCGCGGTTCTGCGCAGCCTGAAGGTCGTTTTTCTGAAGCACGTTTTGAGCGATGTCAATGGTCCTGGAAGCGGGGTGTTCGTGGTCGTGATGCCCGTGGCTGTGGGGGTGTTCGTGCTCGTGATGCCCGTGGCTATGGGGGTGGTCATGGTCGTGATGCCCGTGGCTGTGGGGGTGGTCATGCTCATGATGCCCATGGTTGTGGGGGTGGTCATGGTCGTGATGCTTTTTCCCGGGTTTCGATATGGTATAGCCGGCATCGGGGCCTTCACATCCGCAAGTATCACACATAGCGCTGGGTTTATTGTTCTACATCAATTGATTTTACACGTAATTCCTTTCCTGCAATTATATCAGAATTAACGGAATGGCAATGGGGGCAGGGCGAAAAAAAGTCGTCCAGCTCAAATTCTTTTTTACAATCCCGGCATCGGGCCCTGGCTTGAATCTCATGGATCAGGATATGGGCATCCTTCAGTGCGGTCTCTTTTCCGGCTGCATCCATCGCAAACTGCAGGGCATCTATGACAACACCGGAGAGGGTTCCGACATCAATTTCCACAGATGTAATGCGTTTGGCTTCCGATTCCTGGAAAGTGTTGTTTACAATTTCCACTATGCTGGTTGCAATTGAGAATTCATGCATAAGTCCTGGCTGATTTCAACATATTCTGGGCAGTTGTTCGCCGGCAAGTTTATCGATTATCCGGGTTCCGCCAATGACCGATTTCAGCACGGCCATGCCCTTGTTTTCTTCAATCACTTCTCCAATAATAGCGGCATCCGCTCCGGAAGGGTCCTGCCTTATGCTTTCAAGGATGGCTGTGGCATCTGCGGGCCTGACAATGAAAAGAACCTTTCCCTCGTTGGCCATGTAGAGGGGGTCGTAACCAAAGATTTCGCACAAACCCGAAACCGATTCGCGCACAGGAATGGAGGTTTCATGCACCCTGATTCCCAGATCCCGGTCTTCAACTATCTCGACCAGGGCATTGGCGAGACCACCCCGTGTCAGGTCGCGCATAAACACCACCTCATAATCCGAATCAAGCACCTTCCGGATGAGCCCGTTGAGCGGGGCTGCATCCGTCAGGATTTCATGCTCAAACTGGATGTTCTCCCGGGCTCCCATAATGGCAATGCTATGGTCGCCAATGTAGCCGCTGACAATGATTTTGTCGCCGGGCCGAATGTTCTTTCCTTCCGGGATGGGCAGGTGCCTGCTGTTCAGGCTCCCGACCCCGGCTGTGTTTATGAAGATTTTGTCGCATTGTCCGCGTTTCACAACCTTGGTGTCGCCGGTAACGATGAACACCCCGGCTTTTTCGGCCTCTGCTTTCATGGCGCTGCAGATTTCTTCAAGCCCTGCAAGGGAGAAGCCTTCTTCAATGATGAAACCGGCACTCAGGTAGAGGGGGGTGGCCCCACTCACGGCCAGGTCGTTGACGGTTCCGCAAACGGCCAGGGTTCCGATGTTGCCGCCCGGGAAAAAGACGGGATCCACGACGTAGGAATCGGTTGTGAAGGCAAGGTTCTCAGCCGGAATCCGGAGGATGGCCGAATCGGTTTTTCGGTTTAGAATTTCGTTGTTGAAGTACTTTAGGAATAGACCGTCGATCAGTTCTCCGGTCATTTTTCCACCGCTGCCGTGTCCGAGTAAAATGGTTTTCTCCATGGTTCAAATGGGCCTTGGTTACTTGTATTTGAAATAGGCATGACAAGCCCCTTCGTTCGACACCATGCAGGTACCGACCGGGCTGGAAGGCGTACAGGTTTTGCCAAAGAGTTTGCAATCGGGCGGGGTTTGCAATCCTTTCAAGATTTCTCCACAGATGCAGCCTTTGGGTTCTCTGGTCCTTTCCACCTGGACGTCGAAGCGCTTTTCAGCATCGAAGCCCTGGTAGGCTTTGCCGATGCCCAGTCCACTCCCGGGGATAATGCCCAGTCCCCTCCACCAGTCGTCGCGTGCTTCGAAAACCTCCTCTACCACAGCTCTGGCTTTCGGGTTGCCTTCCGGCCTGACTACCCGGGTGTACTGGATGTCAACGGCGGACTTTGCCTGCTCGATCTGCCCCACAAGCATAAGAATGGCCTGCAGAATGTCGACGGGTTCGAACCCCGCAATGACAACCGATAGCTTGTATTTATCCGAAAGTGGTTTGTAGATCTCCGATCCTGCTATTGTACTTACATGGCCGGGCCCCAGGTAGCCGTCAATCTTAACACCTTCATCGATCAGGGCTGCCATGGCGGGGGGCATGATTTTGTGGGCGCTGAGGATGGAGAAATTCGGGAGGTTGTTTTTATTGGCTTCGATGATGGCCACAGCACTGGATGGGGTGGTGGTTTCGAAGCCGATGCCCAGGAATACGATCTCCCGCTGTGGATGTTCCTTTGCGATCTTCAGGGCTTCAAGGGTGGAATACACAATCCGGATATCGGCCCCCCGGGCTTTTTCCTGTTCCAGGCTGGAGGAAGAACCCGGGACCCGGATCAGATCGCCGTAAGTTGTGATCGTGATCCCTTCCTGCCGGCTTAGGGCTATGGCATGGTCGATAAACCTTCGGTCGGTTACGCAGACCGGACATCCGGGGCCCGAAACAAGGGTTATGTTTTCCGGCAGCAGGGAGGGGATGCCAAATTTGTGGATGGACATGGTGTGCCCGCCACAGACTTCCATCAGGGTAATCTGTTTGCGGGATTTGGCGTGGATTTTATCGACCAGAATACTTACCAGTTCCCTGTCCCTGAATTCATCCACATATTTCATGCTTCAGGCTTTTCCTGTTCCGGGGATTCGTTCAACTCATCAAGTTCCCTGATCAGTTTCATGGTTTCCAGAGCCTCGGCCTCACTGATCTTTTCCAGGGCATAACCGGTGTGGATCAGAATATAGTCTCCTTCTTTCACCCCCTCGACCAGATGCAGGCCGGCCTCGATGATTGTTCCGCCGACCGATGCCCTGGCAATGTCCCCTTCCACAGAAATAACCTTAGCAGGAATGCTCAGACACATATACTTTTTTTTTCAAAGGTAAGAGATTAAAGTCATTTGCTTTAGATTTGGCCCCCGGTCTTGCGTGCAGCCACCGCCAGTTGGCCCAGGGCAATACCCCCGTCGTTACAGGGGATGCGGTGCTGGCTTCCGGGCTGATAGCCCTCCCTTAAGAGTTGGGTTTCCAGGGCCTCCGTAAGGTAGCGGTTTTGAAAGGTGCCACCACTGAGTGCCACCCGCTTTATCCCGGTTTCCCTGCTTATTTCGTTGATAACAGCCATCGCCGACCAGAGGATTGTACGGTGAAATTTGGTGGCGATCTGCGCCGCTGGCATCCCCTCATGCAGGTCATCAATGATTTGTCCGATCATGGGCCTGAAGGAAATGCAGTTGCCGGCTTCAAAGTCGTAGCTGCCGCTGAATGAGGAGGAAGTGAGGGCCTCCAGCCGCATGGGTGCCTCGGCATGGAAACCCGCGTGAGTGCAGAGGTTCAGCAGGGCCGATACCGCGTCGAACAACCGTCCAGCGCTGCAGGACTCGGGGCAGTTGATCTTTTTTTCGATGGCCTGAACAACCAGCTTCACACTGGCTTCAGGGATGTGCTTCAGAAAGTCCAGATCGAGAGCGTAGAAATCCCTCCCAAAGATTTTATGCAAGTAAGCAACTGCAATTCTCCAGGGCTCCTTTACGGCCTTATCCCCGCCCGGCAGCGGAATGTATTCGAAATGGGATCTCCGCTCGTAGCTTCCCGGATCGGACAGCAGGAACTCACTGCCCCAGATTTTTCCGTCATCACCCAGCCCGGTCCCGTCAAAGCTCAATCCAATGACCGTTTCGTCCCAGCCATTTTCGGTCATGCAGGACACGATATGGGCATGGTGGTGCTGTACCCTTAGGGTCTCTTTTCCAAGGGCATTTCCAAAACGCGTGGACAGGTAATCGGGGTGCAGATCAGTCACAACCAACCGGGGCTCGAAGCGATAAATCCTGCTGAAGGTTTCAAAGGTCTGTTCGTAAAAGGCATGGGTTTCGGCATTTTTCAGGTCACCTATGTGCTGACTCATAATGGCCTGTGTTTCTTTTCCGATGCAGAAGCAATTGACCAGTTCAGCCCCGGCAGCAAAGATGCCTTCGGTGCGGTCTTTTAAATAGAGCGGGTTTGGCGCATGACCACGGGAGCGTCTGAAGATGCGTTCACGCCGGTTGATTATTCGTCCAACCGAGTCGTCGGTCCGGTTGTAAATGTCCCGGTTGTAACACAGCACGGCATCGGTGAGCGGGGAGAAGGTTTGCAGGGCTTCCTCGTTTTCGGTAAGAATGGGTTCATCTGAAATATTCCCGCTGGTGAGAACCAGGGCATCTGTTGAGGCTTTTTCGAACAAGAGGTAGTGAAAGGGCATGTAGGGCAGGAAGGCCCCTAAGGTAGGAAAGCCCACGCATATTCCCGGGGCCAGTTTATGCGGCCTGGCATCCAGCAGAATGATGGGCCTTCTCCAGGATTTCAGGGCTTCCTCTTCAGCCTCCGTGACCCGGGCCAGCTTCCGGATGGTATCCATGCCCGAAAACATCACCGCAAAAGGCTTCCCGTCGCGCTGCTTAATGCTTCTGAGCCTGTTCACGGCACGCTCGCTGTAGGCGTCACACATGAGGTGAAAGCCTCCCAGTCCTTTGACTGCAACGATGCCCTCCTGTTTCAGGATATTGCTTAGGCCATCGGTAATCTCTTCTATTGAACTTGTTTTTAGTCCTGCTTTATGCAGGGTATATACCGGCCCACAGGTATTGCATGCGACGGGCTGGGCATGAAAGCGCCTGTCGAGGATGTCCTTGTATTCCGCTTCGCAGTGCTCGCACATCGGAAATGCTTCCATCGTTGTTTTCGCCCTGTCGTAGGGGAAGTCTTTCACGATGCTGAAGCGCGGGCCGCAATTTGTACAATTGATGAAGGGGTAACTGATTCGGTGGACCTGGGTCCTCATGTCTTCGAGGCATTTTTCACAGACCGCAATATCCGGACTGATTTCCGAAATCAGTCCGGCGGCGTTCCGACTTTCGGCGATGCGAAATGTTTCCAGGTTTTCACAGGCTGCTTCCCTGGAGCTTAGCGACGCCAGTTCTGCTGCAGGTGGGTGCTTCAAATCCAGCTCGGCAATAAATTTGTGAATGCTTTCACAATCCCCTTCTGCCCTTACGATGACACCCGCATTCGTGTTGTACACATATCCCGCTATGCCGTGCTTTAAGGCAAGCCTGTAGACAAATGGACGGAAACCGACACCCTGTACCAATCCTTTGATGGTAATGATTTTCGCTATTGGCTGATCTGTTTTTCTGGTCAAGCTGAAATGGTTTTCCCGGTACCTGTCCCTAATACTAGTAAAAAAGACTGACAGTGTTTTCTTTTTCACAGTGTGTTACCACCGTAACTAAAATCTTTCTAAATAGGAAAAATGATGTTACGAATGTAACAAAATATCGTATATTGCAGAAAAGCCCTGATAATGAATCCTGAGAAAGAAAAAATATCAAGGTTATTGTCCTACAAAAATCTCATGTTAAGGTTCAAGGCAATGGGTTTTTTGCGCGTCTTCTCCGATAATCTGGCCGATTCTATGGGTATTTCAGCTTCTCTTGTGCGGAAAGACTTCGCCTATTTTGGCATTAAAGGCCAGCAGAAGGGGGGCTACAATATCGACAAAGTACTGGAAATGATTCAGGAGATTCTGGGTTTTACCGTGGATCAGAAGGTAATTCTGATTGGTGTGGGGCGGATTGGTGAGGCCCTGCTTCGCTACGAGGGCTTCAGGGATGAACACATCGACATTGTTGCAGGCTTCGATATTGATCGACACATGACCAATGCCAAGGCGGATCCGCCCATTCTGCACATGGAGGAACTCGAAGGCTTTGTCCGGAACAATGATATCAGGATAGCCATTCTTGCAACGCCTGCCGAAGTGGCCCAGTCGGTGCTTGAAGACTTGCATTCGTCCAAAATAGAGGGTGTCCTGAACTTTACGCCCACCGAACTGAAAAGCACCAGCGATTTGCTGGTCCGCGATATCAATATCAAAACGGAGTTGACGAATCTGATCTATTCGGTCAGACAGAAAACAGCCTAAACCTAACAATTGACGATTTCATGGAAACGACGGTTGACAAAATTCTTCAAAAGTACGGAAACGACAAGACGCGGATGATGGACATCCTGACCGACATACAGGATGAATTGTCCTGTATTTCCGACGATTCTGTAAGGGAAATTGCGACAGGATTAAAGATTTCCATTGCTGAGGTGGAACAGACCCTTTCCTTTTACCATTTCTTTTCGAAGACACCCACCGGAAAATACACGGTCTATCTGAACGACAGTGTGGTGGCCTACATGATGGGACGGGGAAAGATTGCCCATGCCTTTGAGGAGGCGGTTGGAATCAAGTTCGGTGAAGTGAATTCGGATGGGACCATCGGGCTCTTCAACACCTCCTGCATCGGGATGAACGACCAGGAGCCGGCAGCGATCATTAACAACCGGGTATTCACCAAACTGACTCCCTTCAGGGTTAAGGAGCTCGTCAAGGACATGCAGGATGGTAAGGACGTCGATGACATGTATTCGGCCAGTACAGGTGACGGAAACAACAGTCACGAGCTGGTTCACTCAGTGGTGAATAACCATATTCGGAAGGAGGGTCCCATCCTGAAAGCCGATGTTAAGCAGGGAGAGGTTTTGCAGAAGATTGCGTCCATGAAACCCGAGGATGTCATCAATGAAATCAAGAATTCCAATATCAGGGGACGGGGTGGTGCTGGCTTTCCCACCGGGATGAAATGGGAATTCTGTCGCAATGCGGCAGGGGAGCAGAAATACATCCTTTGCAACGCGGACGAGGGAGAGCCGGGAACCTTCAAGGACAGGGTTATGCTGACCGAGATGCCCAGGCTTTTGTTCGAAGGTATGGCGCTTGCAGCCTACGCTGTGGGGGCTACAGAAGGCATTCTTTACCTCCGTCATGAGTACAAGTATCTCCAGGAATATCTGGAGATGGTGATTCGCGAGGCGGAAGAGGCCGGATGGCTTGGAAAAGGGATTGCCGGAAACAAAGATTTCGAATTCAATATTCGCATCCAGTTCGGAGCCGGGGCCTATGTCTGCGGTGAGGAAAGCGCCCTGATTGAGTCGGCAGAGGGCAAGCGGGGCGAGCCCAGGGACAGGCCTCCCTTCCCGGTTGAGAAAGGCTATCTGGAGTGTCCCACAGTGGTCAACAATGTGGAGACCCTCTGTGCTGCTGTAAAGGTGATGAAATACGGCCATGAGTGGTACCGCTCGCTGGGTACGAAAGAATCCACCGGGACAAAGGTGCTGAGTATCTCCGGCGACTGCTTCCACCCCGGAGTCTATGAAATTGAGTGGGGCTTTAGCGTGAACGATATTATTGAAATGGCCGGGGCCTTTGATGTAAAAGCCGTGCAGGTTGGCGGGCCTTCCGGCACCCTGGTGGCACCTGACAAGTTCGAGAGGATTCTGGGTTATGAGGACCTGGCAACGGGAGGTTCGATGATCATTTTTGGCCAGGGCAGGGACTTGCTCAGGGATGTGGTGCTGAACTTCACTGACTTCTTCATTGAGGAGTCCTGTGGATCATGTTCCACCTGCAGGATTATGCCGGTTGTGATGCGTGGGAAACTGGCAGACATCCTGAACGGCCTTGGTGTTGAGGGGGATGTAGAAAAGTTGGTTGAATGGGGCAAGGTGTTGAAAGCCAGCCGGTGCGGCCTGGGACATACCGCCGGTAACCCCATCCTTTCCAGTATAGAGAATTTCCCGGAGCTATACAAGACCCAGATAAAATCCAAGAAGGATTTTGAATCCGGATTTGACCTGAATCTGGCCGTTCAGGACGCATGTGAAGCCACAAACAGAGTTCCAAACATTTAAAAGACCTGATTATGTACCAGACCATAAAGTTTACAGTAGATGGGAAGGACTGTATAGCCAAGAAGGGCCAGTATATTGTAGAAGCGGCTAAGGAGAATAACATCTATATTCCTACACTTTGCAATGTTGAAGGCCTGAAACCAAAGGGTGCATGCCGGATTTGTACGGTGAAGGTGAACGGGAGGCTGATGACATCCTGTACGACCCCGGTAACAGAGGGGATGACCATCGAAAGCGAGACCGACGAGATCAACAATCTGAGAAAATCCATTGTTGAACTCTTCTTTATTGAGGGCAATCATTTCTGTCCTTCCTGTGAAAAGAGTGGCGTCTGCGATCTGCAGGCCCTGGGATACAGGTACGGGATGATGGCCCCGCGTTTTCCATTCCTCTTCCCCATCAGAGAACTGGATGCAAGCAATCCCAAGATCATTAAGGACCACAACAGGTGCATCCTCTGTAAGCGCTGCATCCGTGCTATTAAGGATGATGAGGGCAATAACATTTATGCATTCAAGAAGCGGGGACACAGGCTCGAGATCATTGTCGATCCCGAGGCGGCCGATAAGTTCACCGACGAGCTGGCCGAAAAGTCGATGGAAATATGCCCGGTAGGAGCCCTTCTTACCAAGGGAAAAGGCTTTGAGACACCCATTGGAAAAAGGAAATATGATAAAGCGGCCATCGGCAGCGATATCGAAAATGTTGCGCATCATTAAAACAAGGGACCATGAGCAAAAAAATTGTAGCGACGACTTCATTGGCCGGATGTTTTGGCTGTCACATGTCAATACTCGATATTGACGAGAGAATACTGGATCTGATCGAGGTGGTTGAGTTCAATAAATCACCGATCGATGACATCAAGAAGTTTACCAAAAGATGTGATATCGGAATCATAGAAGGTGGCTGTTGCAACAGTGAGAATGTCCACGTTCTAAAGGATTTCAGAGAGAATTGCGAGATTCTGATTGCCCTGGGCGAGTGCGCCATTATGGGCGGACTGCCCGCGATGAGAAATGGCATTCCGATTAAGGAATGCCTCGAGGAAGCCTACATCGGTGGGCCAACAGTTAAGGGGAACGACCAGAAGATTGTTCCGAACGATCCCGAGCTGCCCATTCTTCTTGACAAGGTATATCCCTGTCATGAGGTTGTAAAGATTGATTATTTCCTGCCGGGATGTGCCCCCAGGGCGGATCTGATCTGGGAAGCCCTTGTAGCACTTATCAAAGGTGAGGAAGTAAATCTTCCTTATGAAGTTGTAAAATATGACTAGAAAATAAAAAAATGGGACAAAAAATTACCATCGAACCGGTTACGCGTGTAGAAGGGCACGGTAAGGTGACCATTCACCTCGACAATGGGGGAAATATTCTGCAGACCAGGTTGCACATTGTTGAATTCAGGGGCTTTGAACGCTTTGTTCAGGGCAGACCCTATTGGGAAGCACCGGTGCTTGTTCAACGGCTCTGCGGCATCTGCCCGGTCAGCCATCACCTGGCTGCGGCTAAAGCCATGGACGTTATTGTAGGTGCCGGGACCGGAGAAGGCCTTACCCCCACCGCTGAGAAGATGCGCAGGCTGATGCACTATGGCCAGATGTTTCAATCGCACTCGCTCCATTTCTTCCATCTGGCTTCGCCCGATCTCCTTTTTGGCATCGATGGCGACCCGGCTAGCAGAAACATTGTAGGTGTGGCCATGGAACATCAGGACCTGGCTGTACAGGGGGTGATGATGCGGAAATTTGGGCAGGAAATTATCAAAGCCACCGCAGGTAAGAAGATTCATGGAACCGGAGGCATTCCCGGAGGGATCAATAAATCGCTCAGCCAGGAAGAGGTAGACAGCTTCCTGAAGGGAGAGGATCCCATGAACGTCGACAAGATGATTTCCTGGAGCCAGGATGCCCTGCATTTCTTTGAGGAATACCACAAGAAGCACAAGGATGTGATTGATGAATTTGCAGAATTCCCTTCCAGCCACCTGAGCCTGGTCCGCAAGGATGGTGCGCTCGACCTCTATCACGGAGTGCTGAGGGCTGTGGATACCAACGGTAAAATAATTCTTCATGACATCGATTACCAGGACTACTACAAGTATATCGAGGAGGAGGTACGCTCGTGGAGCTACATGAAATTCCCCTACCTGAAGGAATTCGGGAAGAAAGAAGGATGGTACACGGTGGGTCCGCTTGCCCGTATGAATACGGCTGAGTTTATTGACACTCCTTTGGCGCAGAAAGAGTTTGAGAAATTCAAGGCCTATAACAACGGAAAGCCGAGTAACAAGTCGATGCACATGCACTGGGCCAGGCTGATTGAGATTCTCCATTCGGCCGAAAAGATGAAAGAACTTCTGCTCGATCCCGAAATTCAGGGGACTGAGCTTGTCAGCACCGGGAACAGACAACCCGAAGGGGTTGGCCTGATAGAAGCACCCCGAGGCACGCTCTTCCACCATTACAAAGTGAATGAAAATGATCAGATTGAAATGGCTAACCTGATTGTTTCCACGACCAACAACAACCAGCCCATGAACAATGCGGTGAATCAGGTGGCCACTGCCGTTATGACAGGCCAGAAAGAGATCTCGGAAGGGATGATGAATGCGGTTGAGGTAGCGATCAGGGCTTACGATCCCTGCCTGAGCTGTGCCACCCATGCCCTGGGACAAATGCCCCTGGAGATTAGTCTCTATGATGCAGATGACCGGCTTATTGATAGAAAGCTAAAGTAAGTCATTCATATGCAGGAAAGTAGTATTGCATCCCGGTGCTGTCCGGCACCGGGGTTTTTGCATGCTGAATTTCGCTGAACAATATGGAGGAGAAAGGGTTGAAAATACTGGTTTACGGTTATGGCAATCCGGGCCGCCAGGATGACGGGCTCGGGGTCGTCGTGGCCGGGCAGATTGAGGAATGGGCTGAAAAGGAGGCCCTGGAAGGGATTGAGGTCGATAGCAATTATCAGTTGAATATCGAAGATGCTTCAAATATAGCGGACTTCGATCTGGTCTATTTTGTAGATGCTTCGAAGGAGGAGATGGAGGGCTTCTTCATGGAGGAACTTGAGCCCTCTGTCAAAGTCGATTTTTCGACCCATTCTGCTTCGCCGGGTTTTATTCTCGAGTTGTGTCAGAAGGTTTACGGGAAGCGGCCGCAAGTTTACCTCATGCACATCAAAGGCTATGAATGGGAGTTTATGGCGGAGATGAGCCCCTCGGCCAAAAACAACCTGGAAGAAGCCCTGGCTTTTCTTAAAGCGGAGATAAAAGGGGCTCTGGCTGCGGGTCGGTAGAAGCTAAAACTCTTAGAATTCAATGCCTTCCCTGGCTTCTACCCCTTTTGAATAGTAGTGCCTGATTTCTTTCATTTCGGTGACCAGATCGGCCATGTCGATCAGTGCTTTTGGTGCATACCGGCCCGTTAGAACCAGTTCCACATGCGCAGGCTTGTTTTTAAGTATTTGCACGACCGCCTCTTCCGGAATGAGTTTGTAATGCAGGGCAATGTTCACCTCGTCCAGGATCACCAGATCGTAGTTGCCCGATGCGACAAGAGCCTGCACCTTTTCGAGCCCTTTTATGGCAGCGGCACGATCTTCGGCCCCGGGTTTTCGCACGATGAAGCAACCACGGCCGAATTGCTCCAGCTCTATGTCCGGCAAAAAGGACCTAAAGGCTTTAATCTCGGCATAGGGCCGCCCCTTTACAAACTGTCCGATAAAGACCTTTTTCCCGGCTCCGGCAGCCCTTAGTGCCAGGCCAAAGGCAGCCGTGCTTTTTCCTTTTCCATTTCCGGTGTAGATCTGCGTATATCCTTTCATGTTTCAAAAATACAGAAAGGAGCTGGGAGTTCCAGTAGGCAAAGTGTATATTGGCCCCTGTTTCAATGCAGGCAAGATGACACGTTTCATCCTGGTCCGACATGGCGAAACCATGGAAAATGCCAGCCGGCTTTGTCAGGGACAAGGCGAGGGGAGGCTTTCGGAGAAAGGCCATCGGGAAAACCACCGGCTGGCCAGGCAACTTCGTGGCCAGGCCATTGATCGATGCTATTCCAGTCCCCTCTCAAGGGCAAGGGAAACGGCCCGGGTCATCCTCAGCTATCATGCCCTGGAACTGCGTACCGATCCGCGTTTGACAGAGCGGGATATGGGCAGTCTCACGGGCAAACCTTTTCCAGAGGACTACAGCCTCGATAAGGCCTATCTGTACATGGAAAATCTGGATGAGCTGGCACAACGCCTGCGCGCTTTTCTTCGCGATATTCTCAGCCCGCATCCCGGCAAATGCACTTTGCTGGTTTCGCACGGGATCAGCATCATGGTGATGAAACAACTGCTTTGCGGGCAGCCCGGGGCCCCTTTCGTATTGGAGAATATGCCTGCGAATTCCTCCGCCACCTTCATCGATCTGGACGACAGCATCCGTGTATAAATGCTATCTTTGACTTAAAGATTTTTCCATGAACCCTGAGAAGGAATTGATCTTTATAAGCGGGGGACAGCGATCCGGTAAAAGCCGTTTTGGACAGCAACTGGCCGAGGCACGTAGTGAGCATCCGGTGTACCTGGCCACCGCCAGGATATGGGATGAGGATTTTCGAAAGCGGATAGACAGACACCGGGCCGATCGGGGTCATCAGTGGACGACCCTGGAGGAGGATAGCGCCCCGGGCAGCCTCGACTTGAGGGGAAAAACCGTGCTGCTTGATTGTATAACGCTCTGGCTTACAAATCTCTTTCATGATCTGGGCTATAACAGGGAAGCAGCCCTCGACAGGGCCAAAAATGAATGGCAGAAGCTAAGCCAACAGCGCTGCAGGCTGATTGTCATCAGCAATGAAATCGGAATGGGAGTGCATGCCGAGCGTGCATCATCCAGGCATTTTGCCGATCTGCAGGGGTGGATGAATCAGGAGATTGCCGCGAGTGCCGATGAAGCCTATCTGATGGTCAGCGGACTGGCTATGAAACTAAAGTGAGAAAGATGAAGAATAAGATACAAGCCCTGATCGATGGAAAAACCAAACCAAGGGGATCTCTTGGAAAGATCGAGGAGCTGGCTTTGAAGATTGCCCTGATTCAGGGCAGCGAGCAACCCTGCCTGAAAAAGCCCACCATCGTGGTGTTTGCCGGAGATCACGGGCTGGCAGACGAAGGTGTCAGCCTCTACCCGAAAGAGGTGACCAGCCAGATGGTTATGAACTTCCTGAAGGGAGGGGCTGCCATCAATGTATTCTGCAGGCAGAATGGCCTGGAGCTAAAGGTTGTGGATGCCGGGGTGGATTTTGATTTTCCTGCCGAAGCAGCACTGGTTCATGCAAAGCTTGGTCACGGCAGCAGAAATATCCTGCGTGAGCCGGCTATGAGCCGGGAGCAGTGCAGGAGGGCTATGGAGGAGGGGCGCGGGCTGGTTGCCAGGGAGCATGCACAGGGCTGCAATGTAATCGGATTTGGAGAGATGGGCATAGGCAACAGCTCTTCGGCTTCTCTGCTCATGCATAAGTTTACCGCTTTGCCCCTTCGGGATTGTACCGGACGGGGAAGCGGCCACGATGACAAAGGGTTGGCCGCCAAGCTCGACATTGTGCAAGCCTGTGCCGGTCTTTACCACCCGGAAGAGCCCCTGGATGTGCTGGCGACTTTTGGCGGCCTGGAAATCGCAATGATGTGTGGGGCCATGCTGGAAGCCGATGAAAGGAAGATGCTTGTTTTGGTCGATGGCTTTATCTCCGGTTCGGCCATGCTGGCGGCAAGCTTCATGAACAGCGGGATTGCGGCTCGGGCCATCTTTTCTCATGTTTCCGGGGAAGCCGGACACAGGGCTATGTTGGATTTCCTGCATGCAGACCCCCTTTTGGATCTGGGGCTCAGGCTTGGAGAAGGAACGGGGGCGGCATTGGCCTATCCCCTGCTGGAGGCTGCCGTAAACTTTCTGAATGAGATGGCCAGCTTTGAGTCGGCGGGTATTTCTGACAAAGACTGATGATGAAAAGAGAACTTGAATTATTCCTTACTGCCCTGCTCTTTTATACCCGGATACCGGTGCGAAGAGAGATGGAATACTCCCGGCAGATGCTGAATAATTCGTCCCGCTATTTTCCCCTGGTTGGTATACTGATCGGAGCCCTTTCGGCTGGGGTTTTTCTGCTCTTTCTCTACAGCGGGTCCTTTCCGGTGGCAGTTTTGTGCAGCATGGTGGCAGGCATCCTTCTGACGGGTGCCTTTCACGAGGACGGGCTGGCCGATTCCATTGATGGTTTTGGCGGCGGTTATAGCCCGGAAGCACGCCTCCGGATCATGAAAGACAGCCGGATCGGGACGTTTGGCACCCTGGCCCTCGTGCTGTCGCTTGCCCTTAAATTCCTCCTTATCTGTGAGCTTCCCGCCGAAGACATCCCCTGGATCCTGCTTATGGCGCATGCCCTGAGCCGGCTCAACCCCATTCTTTTGATGTACAGCTCCACCTATGTGCGTTTCGATGAGGGTGGAAAGGCAAAGGACGTTGGAGAGCGGGGCCCGCTTGTGAATCTGCTGTTCGCTTCTGTTTTTGCCTTCCTGCCCCTGTATTTCATCGACTGGAACCGGATTCCCTTTATCCTGCCGGCCCTCTTCATTCTGCTGCTCGCATTCAGGGCCTTTATCCATCGCCGGGTTCAGGGCTATACAGGCGATCTGCTAGGTGCTTTGCAGCAATTATCAGAGCTGTTGATTTACATGCTCATGGTCTTTCTAAACCACCTCCTGTGATCCTGCACCTGCTTCGACATACCCGCCCTAATGTGCCGGAGGGGATTTGCTACGGCCAGTCCGATGTGGATGTGGCGAGCAGTTTCAAAAGCGAAGTGGAACAGATCCGGCATAAGCTGGATGGGATTCATTTCAGCCGGGTTTATTGCAGTCCGCTGCAAAGATGTGTTCATCTGGCCCGGGGCATTGGCATTCCTCCTGCACACATCAGTCTGGACGATCGCCTGATGGAGATGCATTTTGGGGAGTGGGAAATGAAGCACTGGAATGAGATCGAACAACACCCGGAGGCCGGGGAATGGTTTTCCGATTATTTGCACAGGAGGGTCCCTGGTGGAGAATCCTATAGCGATGTGCAGGACCGGGTCAGGACCTTTCTCATGGACCTCATAGATTCGGAGGACTCCGAAGCAGCGTTGATTATCTGCCATAAGGGGGTAATGCTCGCTTTTATGGCCCTGAGCGATCCGGAGATCGGGAAAGAGGAGCTGTTTCGAAAGGAGATTGCCTACGGGGAAATTCATACCATCGCACTGGAGGAAAGCCTATGAAAAAGCTTCGGCCCATTATGATCGTTGGTACCGGTTCCGATGTGGGAAAATCAATCATCAATACCGGCCTCTGCCGGATCTTTCTGGAGGACGGCTATCAACCTGCGCCTTTTAAGGCCCAGAATATGTCGCTGAATTCCTACGCCACTCCCGAGGGCCTGGAGATTGGAAGGGCCCAGGCGGTTCAGGCCGAGGCCTGCGGGCTGAGCTGCAATACCGACATGAATCCGGTTTTGCTCAAGCCCACGGGCGACATGGGATCACAGATCATTCTGAATGGCAGGGTACGCGGCAATATGTCGGCCCGGGAGTATTTCAGAGACACGGACAGAGAGGCCCTGTTTGCAGAAGTTGGTGCGGCCTTCAGGCGACTTGCCGGGGCTTACAATCCCATCGTTATGGAGGGCGCAGGAAGCATATCCGAATTGAACCTTCGGGACAGGGACATTACCAACATGAGGATGGCCCGGGAAGCCGGAGCTGTTGCCTACCTGGTGGCCGACATCGACAGGGGCGGGGTGTTTGCCAGTGTTTATGGCAGCCTGGAACTGTTGCCCGGCAACGAGAAGGACCTGATAGCAGGAATCATTGTCAATAAATTCAGGGGCGATCCCGGGCTTTTCGAGCAGGGGAAACAGATGCTGGAAGACATTTCCGGGAAGCCGGTGGTTGGTGTTCTTCCGTATTTCAGGGATATCTTCATTGAACAGGAAGATTCGGTGGTTCTGGATCGGATGCGGGACCACATCGTTCCCGATTGTATCAATGTGGCAGTGCTTCGCCTGCAACATCTGGCCAATTTCACAGACTTTGATTACCTGGCCATGGCCGGGGGGGTGAATGTATTCTTTTCGACCGATCCGGGCAATCTGAGGGATGCTGATGTGCTGATCCTTCCCGGTTCCAAAAACACCATTGCAGACCTCCGCTACCTAAAGGAAAAAGGGCTGGACCGGGTTATTCGTGAACGGTTTTCCAGGGGGAGGCCTGTGTATGGAATCTGCGGGGGTTACCAGATGATGGGCCGGGAGATTCTGGACCCCCTGCATGTGGAAGGAGACCAGGAGCGGATCGAAGGCCTGGGCCTGCTCCCGGTCAGGACAAGCCTCCAGGCGGATAAAAAGACCGAGCAATGCAGCTTTACCTTCAGGAACGGAAAGACGCCTTGTTTCGGTTATGAGATCCACATGGGCGAAACCGTGGTGGAAGGAGGAGAGAGCCTCTGCCGGATCGGCAGTGAGCAGGAGGGAGCTTACCTGAATGCTTCTTGCTGGGGAACTTACATCCACGGGATTTTTGACAATGCGGCTGTGGTGAATGAGGTGCTTGCACCCTTTGGTTTCGGGGGAAGAGCGGAGGAGAATTTCCGCGACTTTAAGATCGGCCAGTACGGGAAACTGGCCAGCCTGATGCGGGCATCCCTGGACATGGATTTCATCTATCAAAGCCTGAAAAATGATTAGCGGTCATGGCAACAATCCGGAAGAAATCAGGGGGAAGCTGGAGGCCGATTTCAGTACCAGTGTTTATTTCGGCGGTATGCCCGAAGGCTTAAAACTTCATTTGGCACAATGCCTGGAGAAGCTCGTTAACTATCCCGAACCCGCCTCGACAACGCTCAAAGAAAGGATTGCGGCCTTTCATGGTATTAAGGCTTCCAGGATCATCGTTTGCAACGGTTCTACGGAAGCATTTTATATGCTGGCAGCTTGTTTTGCCCGACAACGCAGCAGCATTTTGGTTCCCTCCTTTTCGGAATACGAAGATGCCTGCAGGCTCTATCAGCATCATTTGGAGTTCATCGACAACAGCACCCCGCTCTCGGCCCTTCCTTCAGGTCCCGGCCTGTGTTGGCTGGGCAATCCAAACAACCCGGATGGCCGGATGTATCCGGTCAGCGAAATCAGGGCCTTCTGTGAGTCACATCCCTCAAAAATGCTCATTCTGGATGAAGCCTTTACCGGGATGTGTCCCGGGGCCGGGTCGGTACTTGGGCCGGATATCCATTTGCCCAACCTGGTTATTGTTCGCTCGCTTACCAAGTCCTTTGCCATTCCCGGCATTCGTCTGGGCTATTTGGTGGGCCACCCGGAAATTGTGGACAGACTCTCTTCCTTCAGGCAGCCCTGGAGTGTAAATACCCTGGCCCAGGAGGCAGGAATTTATCTGCTCGATCATTACAATGAGCTGTTCCCCGATGCGGCTCTACTGTCGAGACAGTCAGAGGATCTTCAGGCGAAACTCTCGTCCTTGCCCGGACTGGAAGTAAAGGCCTCTCCCTGTCATTTCTTCCTGCTTCGTTTAAGGCAGGGAAGGGCCTCCGACCTTAAGCGCTTCCTGCTCGAACAACATGGCATCCTGATCCGGGATGCAGCCAATTTCCGGGGGCTGGATGCCTCATATTTTCGGGTAGCCGTCCGTAACGAAGTCCAAAACCAGGCCTTAAGCGAAGGAATAAAAGCATGGATATCCGGACGCTTATAGCAGGCGATTATATGCGGATGGCTTTGCCCCTGGTGCTGGCCTATGTCCTGGATCTGTTGCTGGGCGATCCCCGGCGCCTGCCCCATCCGGTCCGCTTGTTTGGATGGCTTATCTCTCTGGGCGATCGCAGTCTGAACCGGGGCTCAGGGAGAGTGCTGAAGGGCGCCATTCTGGCCTTTTTTCTTTTGGCCGCGGTTTTTTCGGGTTTATGGGCCATCGAAGGCTTCCTGCTTCACCTGCCCTTCCTGAGGTTTTTCTACGGGCTGTTGATGCTTTTCTGGGGGCTTGCAAACCGGAGCCTTATCACCGAGGTGCTGAAGGTGGAGCGCCTGATTGAAAAGGAGAAGATTCCGGAAGCCCGACGGCAGTTGTCCATGATTGTGGGCCGCGATACGGCCAGTCTGGATTCCCAGGGCATGAGAAGGGCCCTGGTAGAGACCCTTTCCGAGAACCTGAGTGATGGGGTGATTGCCCCACTCTTTTATTATGCTTTAGGGGGCATTCCGGCCATGTTTAGCTACAAAATGGTAAATACCATGGATTCTATGCTGGGTTACAAGAATGAACGCTATCGGAACTTTGGCAGGGTTGCTGCGCGTCTGGACGACCTTTTGAATTTGCTTCCGGCGCGCCTGACCGCACTCCAAATGGTTTTGGTTTCAGGCTCTGCCAGAGGGCTGCGCTTTGTGTTTCGATACGGGAACAAACACAGTAGCCCTAATGCCGGCTATCCCGAAGCTGCGATCGCCGGCATTCTTAACTGCCGACTGGGCGGGCCTTCCAGCTATGGTGGGAAACGGGTCGATAAGCCCTTCATTGGTGATCATGCCCGTAAATTACAGGGTTCAGATATTCGCAGGGCCTGCCGGGTGAATCTACTGACCAGCCTTTCGATGCTTTTGCTTATCCTGCTCATTTACTATCTGTTTTTGTGATAGAGGCGTTCCTTACCGGCACAATGCCTGAATTTACATCCGGTTGCATTGGGCGAAAAAACATACTATCTTGGCGGGACACTAAAACTTCCCTCCATGTTCAAGAGAATCTTTGTGTTTGCGGCTATGTTCTTTTTCATCTGTTCCGGGCTTCTCAGAGGCCAGGTATTCGAGGATGGTTTTGCCTTTAACCTGCCCTGGAATGACAGTTCCCTGACGGACTGGCTTCCGGCATTCGATCAGCATGCCATTACAGAAGTTGATCGTGTTAGTGTGGATAGTGCCGGTCATTTTCTGGTAGGGGAAAGGCCCTATCGTTTTTTTGGCGGGAACCTCACCTTCTATGCTGCTTTTCCGGATAAGTCCGAGTCGGCGACCATTGCTGCCAGGATGAGAAAATACGGACTGAATCTGATGCGCTTTCACCATATCGACAATCCCTGGGCATCGGGGAGTCTCTTTTACAATGTCGATGGAACACGTGACTTTAATGAGCTTAACCTTGACCGGCTCGATTACATGCTCTATCAACTCAAGCAACACGGAGTGTACATTAATATGAATCTGAATGTGAGCCGTACCTTCGAAGAGTCGGACGGAGTGGTAGATGCCGATTCGCTCAGTGATTACGGAAAGGGGCTTACCATATTTGATCCCCACATGATTGCCCTGCAGAAAGAATATGCAAAGGACCTGCTCACACATGTAAACCCCTATACGGGTACTACACTGGCAGAGGATCCGGCACTTGCCATGATGGAGATTATCAATGAAAACAGTTTGTTCAGGATGTGGTATTCGGGTGATATCCGGCCTATTGCACAAGGGGGTAAGGTGCCCATGTACTATTGGAATCAGCTCGACAGCCTCTGGCACGATTATCTCGGGGCACGCTACAGTTCCACAGCCGAGATAAATGATGCCTGGATGGTTGGAACGATCGAATCTGACACCCTGTTTTACGACGATTTTGAGGATGGCACCTCGAATTGGGGCATGGAACTGCACAATACTGCAAGCGGGTCTTTTATGCAGACCGATGATGCCTTTGGCGGGGATCATGCCGTGAAGGTGGAAGTGACCGGGACATCGGACCAGAGCTGGCACCTGCAGTTTAAAACAGCGGGCGGGACCATTTATAAAGACAGTATATACGAAGTCATTTTCAAGGCTAAAGCCGATTCACCCACTACGATTTCACTGGTTTATGTACGCGATAATTCTCCCTGGACCTATTATGGACATACGATGTGCGAGCTGGAAACCGACTGGAAGGAATTCAGCGTACAGTTTACTGCTCCGGAGACCAACGAAGGTCACCTGCGTCTTTCCTTCCAGTTTGAAAATACGCTGGGAAGCTATTATATCGATGATTTTATTCTGCGCACCGAACAAAAGAATGCGCTGGACGAAGGGGAGTCCCTGGAGGAAGGTTCTGTTCGGTTGCTAACCGGGACAACTCATCTTGGCTATACTCCGGCAAGGGTCAGGGACCAGACTGCTTTCTTTGCCGAGATCCAAAGGAATTTTCTCAGGGATATGGCATCCTACCTTCGCGACAGTCTCGGTGTTCGGGCTCCAATTACGGGGACCAACTGGTTTACCGGCCCCGAGGATGTGTATGTCCAGGATGTGCTCGACTATGTGGACAACCATGCATACTGGGACCATCCCCGTTTTCCGAACCAGGCCTGGTCTCAGACAGACTGGACCATTCGCAATACTTCAATGCTCACGGCCGGGCATGGAACTGTTGATATGCTCTTTCCCGGTCTGATGATCAAGGACAAGCCTTATACCGTCAGCGAATACAATCATTCCTTCCCGAATCGGTACCAGAGCGAGTTGTTTCCGGTGATCACCTCTTATCTGAGTTTCAACGATGCCGATGCACTGATGTTGTTTACCTACAATGGCAGTGAGGATTGGGACGATAACGTGGTGCTGGGGTTTTTCGATATCCATCGAAACAGCAATCTGATGGCCAGCTTACCCGTTTATTCCTATGTGTTCAGGAATGCCCTGATCGATCCCGCTGAAACGGTTATTGAGATTCCTTATTCAAGGGAGGACCTGCTTGGGATGCCCCTGCAATCGAAAGAGTACTGGGAACTTAATCTGCCTTATGACAGCCGTCTGGCCTATGAGCATCGAATGGAATTGCTTTTCGACCAGGAGGATAACTTTGATCCGGCAGGGCTTCCGTCTCCATCCGACGGGCCCTACAATTTAAATGAGGGTCAGATTTACTGGGATAAATCCGGGATCTTCCAGATTGATGCGGAAAAATTCAGCAGTATAAGTGGTCGTCTCAATGAGCTTGAGGTTCCCGGAACAAAGAGTCTGAAGGTGGATGCGGCCAGTGATTTTGCTTCTGTATCCTGGTTGAGTCTGGTGGATTCCTCACTTTCGCTCTCGTCCCGAAGCCTGCTTACAGTTTCAACACGCATGATGAATACCGACATGATCTGGGATGGCACAACTTCGGTGCACAATAACTGGGGAAGGATACCTGCGCTTGTTGCACCACTGGAAGCAGAAATAAGTCTGCACAGTATCTTTTCGCATCTGCGTATAGTGCCGTTGGACCATCTTGGGCAGCCCCGAAGCGAAGAGGCCGACACCCTGAAGGTGGCCGATGATCAGTGGCTAAAATATAGCCTTGATTTAAAAGAGGCTTCCACCTTGTGGTTCGGTGTTGAAGGGCTCAATATTGCTGATACCATAAGTGGAATTGAGCAGGAAATACCCGAAAAACATGCGCGTATTTATCCGAATCCCTCCAGTGGTGAAGTTCTGATTGAAATGGATGAAGCCTGGCCGAGCAAGGGGGAAATCACCATTGTCGATATGACAGGAAAACGGGTGTTTTCGGCGCTTGCAGGAGATGGTGACAGGCTGGATTTATCGGGTTTAGCCCGTGGAACTTACATTGCATACCTGAAATCGGACGCGTATTTCCTGAGGCAGTTGCTGATTCTTAATTAATCTTTTCTGCTTTCTGTATTTTTCATATTAATCAGCTTTTGCAAGCGATTTAAATCTAAATCGAATATATTTGGGGTCGCGCAAAAAATGATTGCTAAAGCTGACAAACATCAGGTTTAAGCGATGTGTTTTATCGGCCCTGCGTTGCCTTTTGGCGATGAGGGGGTTTGTGTCAATCAGGAGGACCAGAATAATGAGGAGAATAAACGGCTTTTTTTGGGGGATCCTTGCAGGCACCTTGATTGTGTCATGTGATCCCACCCAGCTGCAGGAGAATAAATACGAACGACCCGACTGGTTGGCCGGGAAGGTATATACGCAGTTACAGGATCAGCCCGATCTGTCGACTTTTACCCACTGTGTCGAGTTAACCGGATATGATACGATTATTGACAGATCGGGGACCTATTCTGTTTTTGCTCCGAATAATAAGGCCTTTGATACCTGGCTCAGCGAAAAAGGATATGCTTCCGTGGAGTCTGTACCAGAAGAGGAATTGCAGCGGCTTGTTCGCTTCCACATTGTTCAGGGCCCCTGGAGTAAACTGCAGCTTCAGTCACTGGACGTATGGGGTTGGATCGATACGCTGGATATAAATAATGACGAACCCCGTGGTTATAAGCGGGAGACCCTTCTGCTGGAGGAAGACCGCAAGCTGGGCGTGACCTATACCGACGATAACAAGATAAAAATAGTGGATACCCTTGATTCGCCATGGTACAGGGTGCAGGTAAGCGATGCGAGAAAGTATATCCCTATATTCTATCAGGACTATTTCAGTATTTACGATCTGAGCCCGGCAGATTATGCGTTCTACTACAACCGCCCCTTCGAAGCAAGTGATATGTACTACGCAGGTGGAAAGCTGATCGGGGAAGAGATTTTTGCCGAAAACGGATTCGTGTATCAGATCGACCGGGTCATAAATCCCACCAGGAATGCCTATGAATTAATTGAGGACAAGAATGGGGAGGAATCATATGCTCTGTTTTTGGATCTGGTTGATCATTTCCCCGAGTTTAATTACAATGCAAAGCTCACTTTTGATCAGCCCGGTGCCGAGGAAGGGCTTCAGGTTGATTCATTGTTCGACCTTACTTTTCCCCAACTTGCCTTCGACCTGCTCAATGAAGCAACCACTCCACCGCGGGGAACTTATGGCCTGCCGTCCAATGTAACAATCCGTTATCATCATGGGGTCGCAGCTCCAACCGATGCCGCCCTGGCTCAACTGGAACAGGATTTTCTCTCAGGAGCGGGACGATGGGGAAGCCTGGAAAAAGCACCACGGCATATTAAGCGGATAGTAGCCAACACCCATTTGAGTAGCAATCCTATTTATCCCACCGATTTTGTGAAGGGCTTCCTTAACGGGGAAAACGATCGGGTCTATATCGATGAGTCCGACATAGTCCAGAAGGAATATGGAAGCAATGCCACCTTCCTTGGACTTTCAAAGGCAATCGTGCCCAAGGCTTTCAGTTCAGTTACAGGTCCGGTTTACCTGGAAAAGGGTTTCTCATTTTCTATGTATGCCATTGAAGAGGCGGGTTTATTAGCGGCACTTAAGCGGGCCGATAAAAACTATATGTTTTTTGTGGAAAATGATCTGGATTGTCTCGCCGACTCCTCCTTATTGTACGACTATCACGCAGAAAGCTTTCATCTTTATCAGGGCTCCGGGGTGGATGCCACCCTCGAGAATCTATCGGTGGGTGACCTTCGTACCCTGATCCTGAATCACGTTGGGTCCCGAAATCCCTTTGGAACCTGCCGCAAGGAATTTGTAAAGAATCTGGCAGGGAATTTCCTTGTTGTAAACAATGAGACCGGTGAAATTTCAGGAACGGCACCCACAACCGTCGGATACCGGGGCGACCAGGTGGTTGAGGAGATCCCTGAGTTAATCAGTGAAGATGCAGATAACGGGAGCACCTACAAGGTGCACAACTGGTTTAGTTTTTCTGCTCCGAACCTCTACCTGCTGATAAAAACGAACTTTCCTGAATTTAACAGACTATTGGAAAAAAGTGGCTTGGGGAACCCCAATGAAAACCGCTTTACATTCTTGAATGAGAATGAAAACTATACGGTTTTTGCGCCTACCGATTCTGCTTTGAATGCAATAGGAGCCGATGCCTTGTCCATACCGGAACTCCGGGATTTGCTGATGCTCCATTTCGTTCAGGGAGAATTGATTTTTACGGATGGAAGTACTGCACCGGGGTACTATGAAACGACCAGGATCGATGAAAGCTCCACTCAATATACGACGGTATTTACACCGATTTATATTGCGCCTTCGGTCGATCAGATTGCTATCAATTCGGCCAATGGTGATCTATATCTGAGCATTGAAGAAAACGGTAACCGGACAAACAGGATGGCCGGGAGGAATCTGGGAGAAACGGATGCCGTTTTCCCAAATATAGTGGTAAATGCAGTGGTTCACGAATGTGACCGGGTTTTACTCATTGATGAACTGGAATCTAATTAAGAAATGAGCATAGTTAAGCAAGCGATCCTCGTAGTATGGTTCAGCTTCATGGCTGTACAGGCCTTTTCACAGGCATCGAACATTATCCGGGGACGGGTGGTGGACAAGGCCGATAACCAGCCTGTAATCGGGGCCAACGTTATTGAATATGATAAGGAGAACCGGATTATCAACGGCACCATTACCGATGTGAACGGGGATTTCCTTCTGGAAATGAAGGACCGGTCCAACATTATCAGGATCTCGGTAATCGGGTATGAGAATCAGGAGATCAATACTGTTGGTACTGCTCCCCTGATGGTGGAGCTGACTTTATCCACAACCGAACTGGAAGAGGTGGTGGTGAAGGCTGCTTCACGCTCCAAGCACAGCCTGACAAATCTTGATCACAGGGATAAGGCGACCTCTTCAGTTAAAGTCGATTTGATTGAAATGCAGGATGCGGGATTTCTGGATGCCTCTGATGCCTTGCAGGGGAAGGTCAGTGGACTTGATATCATTGCGGCTTCGGGTGATCCAGGATCGGGTTCCCAGCTGGTAATACGTGGTTTGAGCGGGATGGGGAACTCGACACCCCTCATTGTTATTGATGGTATCCCGCAATTCCGGGTTAGTTCCGGTTTTGACCTCAGCTCGGCCGACAGTGAAGACATTTCCGAACTGGTGAATATTGCTCTGCAGGACATCAAATCAATCGAGATCCTGAAAGATGCTGCATCTACTGCTGTTTATGGGTCCAGGGGAGCCGACGGTGTGCTGCTTATCGAAACCAATTCGGGTAAACTTGGAAAGGTGCAATTCGACTACCAGTATAAGAATAGCAGCAACTTTCAGCCACCCGCCATCCCCATGCTCAATGGTGATGAGTACATTATGCTGCAGCAGGAAGAGTGGCACAATGCCTACCCGGTAAGTGACTTGCCTTCGGAGATTTCTTACAACCAGGACTATGTCGATTTTTATAACTATTCGGCAAACACCGACTGGCTTGGAGCTTTGACAAAGAATTCCAATACACACGACCACTTCCTGAAAATAAGTGGTGGCGGGGACAAAACGCGTTACTATACGTCCTTTTCCTTCGTTGATGAAGAAGGAACAACCATCAATACCAGTTCACGGCGTTTTTCAACCCGTGTGAACCTCGACTATAACCTCAGCCGGAAATTACTCTTTAGTATCCAGTTCAGCTTCAACAACAATAAGCGGGAAGGAAACCTTGAGATCGATAAACGGAATGTCAGAGACATGGCCTATATCAAAGCGCCCAATATGAGTATCTGGGAACATGATTCAGAGGGTGGGCTTACTGGTGAGTACTTCACCCCCATCCGCTCCTACCAGGGAGCCGGCAGTTCATATTTCAATCCGGTGGCTGTTTCCAATCTGGGTAAAGACGACAGCCACAGCAACCAGCTGCAGAATACCTTCAGGCTGCGATACAAACTGAATAACTGGATCACATTGAGGGAAACAATTTCGATCCAGTATACAGGAAAGAAAGGTGAGGCATATCTGCCCTATAATGCCATAGGGGTGGATTGGCTGGCCTGGAATGTGAATAAGGCAGACGAAGAGAACTCAATCTCGTCCAATATTCGGACCGAAACGCAGATGGCCTTTGATTCCCCCTTTAATAACCGTAAGCATGTGCTTTCGGGAGCCATTACCTGGGAAACCAACCAGAGCCAGGGAGAATGGATGATTGTTCAGAGTAATCGTACGCCCAGTACCGACATTCAGGATCCCGCAATTGATGCACAAATCAACTGGATTGGGACCGGTGACTGGGAGAACAGGCAGTTAAGTGGAATTGGAAATCTGAACTATAAGTACGGCGACCGATACATGATCCAGGGCAGCCTGAACCTGGATGCCCACTCCTCCTTCGGGCAGAATTACCGCTGGGGGCTTTTCAAGGGCTTGGCCCTGGGCTGGCGTTTTTCAAGCGAACCCTTTATGAGTGGGGTTAAATGGCTTGATGATAGCAAGTTGAAAGCCAGCTGGGGTGTTGTTGGTCGTCAGCCCGAGGATGCTTATGCCCGGTTTGCGCGCTATGAAAGTGAGGGGAACTACATAGAGAATCCCGCGATTATTCCTACGCAGGTTCAGCTCAATAACCTGAGATGGGAGAATATGACTTCCTGGGATGCAGGGATAGAATTGAATATGTTCGATTATCGTTTTTACCTCGAAGCCAATGTTTATTTGAAGACCACAAGTGATCTGCTGTTTGGTGGTACCAGAGATTGGCAGAAATACAAAATACCAAGTTCTTCGGGTTTTGCTCATTTTAACTATCTGAATGGCGGGGAACTGGAGAATAAGGGTTGGGAGTTGATGCTTAACGGGAAAATTGTCCAGAAGGAGCAGTTTCGATGGGCACTTAACTTCAACATCAGCCAGAACATCAATATCTTTAATGAGTTGCCTGATAATTTTAATAAGGAGCGTTCTACATCCATCAATAATGGGGAATACCCCAGGCGGGTTGTGGAGGGCGAACCTATCGGTTCCTTCTTTGGTTTCCGCTACCTTGGAGTCTTCCCCACAGATCAGGACGCCCTGGCCCGCAATGCCAATGGCGACCTTCTGCTCGACGCCAGTGGCAACCCCTTTCCCCTTACTTACAGGGAGGCCTATGAGTTTAAGGGAGGGGATCCCATTTATGAAGACATCAACAAGGACGGTGTGATTGACCTGAATGATGTGGTCTATATCGGGGACTCCAATCCGGATTACATTGGAGGATTCGGAACCCGTTTCGACTATAAGAATTTTGACCTGAGCATTGCCTTTCACTACCGGCTGGGTTTTGACATCATCAACATGGTGGCCCTGCAAACCGAAGGCATGCGGGACTACAATAACCAAAGTAAGGCTGTGTTGAGTCGCTGGCGGGTTCAGGGCCAGGACGAGGAAGGCATATTGCCGCGTGCTTACCTGTGGCATCCTGCCAGCAACCTGGGTTCCGACCGGTACGTTGAGCCCGGAGACTTCCTGCGCCTGAGTAACATCAAATTTGGTTACAGGCTTCGTAAGGACTGGTGCAATAAAATCAGGGTCAGAAGCATGACCATTGCAGTGAGTGCCAGGAAAATGTGGACCCTTACGAGGTACTCCGGGCAGGATCCGGAAATCGGGCAGGATGTCAGTGATCCATTTTGGATCGGCGTGGACAGGGCCAAAACGCCGCCGCCGAGGATGTTTACTATGAGTGTGGCTGTTGGATTCTAATGATATAAATGGGAAGAACATGAAAAGCAGAATATCAATCCTAGTCTTGACGATCATTCTCCTGGGTCCCCAATCCTGCAAAGAATGGATGGAATTGATCCCATCACAGGGATTGATCAGGGAGGAATTCTGGAAAACCAAGGAAGACGTGCAGGCCATAGTGATGGGAGCCTATCAGAAATTTGCCAGCATGGATGACAAACTCTTCAAATATGGAGAGCTTAGGGCAGATATGCTTATCGCCGGCAACCAGGTTTGGGGTGCCGAGCGAAACATCATGGAGAGCAACATCTATTCCGATAACTGGCTTTGTAACTGGGCCGATTTCTATGAAGTGATCAACTACTGCAACGAGGTTATTGCGAACGCCCCGCTGGTTCAGGAGGTGGACCATACCTTTTCCGACTTCCTTATGCAGGGCTTCCTTTCCGAGGCCTATTATCTGAGGAGCCTGGCATATTTCTACCTGGTACGTATTTATAAGGATGTCCCCTACATTACCGAGCCGACAGAGAGTGACGATGCAGAAGTATATGTCGAAAAAATGGATGGGCTGGAGCTCCTGGAAATGGTCCGTACCGATCTTGAGACCTACAGAACCTACGCGACGATTGATGGTTATCCGAGCTTGCCCGAACTTAAGGGCAGAGCTACCAAAGCGGCTTTCGATGCGCTGTTGGCAGATATTTCACTCTGGCTTTTCGATTACGATGCAGTGATAAGCCATGTGGAGAGGATTGAGGCCAACATTACTTATGTCCTGATGCCTACGGATAAGTGGTTTGAAATCTATTCTCCGGGGAATTCCCTGGAATCAATTTTCGAGTTCCAGTTTGATGATGCCCTTAATCAGGCGAACAGTATGTATGGAATGACCAGGCGATACAGCAACCAGTACACGCCAAGTGAAAAGGCACTCGAGATGTTTGCTATTGATGAAGGGAGTCTGGAATTGAAGCGGGGCGAGGAAACATCCATCGCTAAATATGGGGACGGCGACTATATCATTTGGAAATACGTTGGAGCCGAAGGAGACGGACAAACGACCAGAAGTGGAACCGAACAAAACAGTGCCAACTGGATCGTGTACCGTTTGGCTGATGTTTTGTTGATGAAGGCCGAGGCCCTTTCCCAGCTCGGGCGCTATTCCGAAGCGCTGGACATTATCAATGAGTTGAGGGAAAGGGCAGACGTTGTGCTGCTGAACCCTCCACAAACACCATCTGCCTTCGAGGACGTCATTTTGGAAGAACGAGCACTTGAGCTGGCCTTCGAAGGTAAACGCTGGTTTGACCTTATGCGCATGGGGCGGCGCAATGACTATGCCCGGAAGGCAAAGTTGGTTGAGATCATTGTGCGGAATGTTCCTTCAACACAGAAGCGCATACTGGCCATCCGGCTAACCAATCCCCTGGGCTGGTACCTGCCCATTTATGAGTCCGAGTTGGAGAGAAATAAAAACCTTGTGCAGAATCCTTATTACGATAACTAGTGCCTTATGAAATATTTCAATAGCATAGGACTGATTATGATCATGCTCTTGCTTGGAGCAATTCAATCCTGCGACCCCGTCGAGCAGGTAGAGGCCGGTTTCGAGGATTTGATCAGTACGACCATCTACGACTATTTGGTCGAGAATGATTCAGTCTATTCCAGTTTCCGGGCGATCCTGGAATCGGGAGGTATTGATCAGACGCTGAGTGCCTACAATCCGGATGGAATAGATTATACCCTGTTCCTCCCTGATAACGCAGCCATAGATGAATACATTCAACTCGATCCGAACTACTCCTCACTCAGCGATCTTCTTGAAGACAGCGACTTTAGCTATGCTTTTTCACGCTACCATGTTGTAAACATGGGCATTAAGAGTGACAATTTCCCTTTTGGGGCTCTTCCGGAGTATACCCTGTCGGGCGATATACTCACCGTGAGTTTTATCATCGAGCCCGATACTTCCTATTATAAGATCAACAACCAGGCCCCGGTAAGTCAGGTAAATCTTGAAATGTCCAATGGCTGGATCCATACCATATCATCGTCCCTGATCCCGGTAACCAAAACCTCCTGGGAATGGCTCGAAGATGATGATAACTACAGTATTTTCAGGGAGGCAGCCCAGCGGACCGGATTGTGGGAAAAGTTGGATATCAACAACAAAGAGATGGATGAGAAGGAGGAAATTACCTTGCTTCTGGAACCCGATTCCGTCTATCATGCCATGGAAATCAACAGTTTTGATGACCTGGCCGCATTGATCAGTCCCGATGATGATCGCTACACCGATCCGGGCAATCCGCTCAATGGATTCGTGGCCTACCACCTTTTACAAGAAAGCAGTTTTCTGGATGATTTTGCTGAGAACTCCAGTAACTATACCACCTATTCACCTGTTCCTGTGCACATCAATGGGATGGGACTTGATCTGGAAATCAATCCGGGACTCGAGATTTTCGATACCCTTATCAGCGGTATGGATACCACAATTATCGATTATGTTGGCATTTATTACGATGTATCCAATATACTGACCACCACCGGATCTATTCATATCATAGATCAGGTATTGAAGCAGCAGACGCCCAATCCGGCAACCCAGACCTATTCATGGTGGGATGAACCGCTGCTGAATGAGTATCGCCAGACTCCCGGAGAATACCTCATCAGGGACACTGCCCTCCTCCAGTATTTTACCTGGAAGGGCGCTGATCTGTTCTTTATCCAAACGGGAGATCCGGATCATTCAGCCTGGAGTGGGGACTATCTGTATATGAATGGCGATTTTGTGATTCAGCGTGATTTCCCCAAGATTATCCAGGGAATTTACACAGTCAGGATCCAGGCAGAGCGCGGATATGACGACAATGCCCTGATCGAGGTTTACATTGATGGGAAAAATATTGGGGGACTGGTCGATCTTTCGCAGCGCCCACATGGCAATAATCCCTTCCAGATGATCGAACTGGGTACCATCAATTTTGCGAAGTATGAATCCCATGTGATGGAAATACGCTCTCTGATTCCGGGGACTTTTTCCTGGGACCTGGTTCAATTCATTCCATATAAAAAAGAGTAAGTTATGCGTGAAGTGCGAATACTAGTCATTGCCCTGTTGTCGCTGAGCCTTCATTCCTGTCAGAAGAGGTGGGACGAACACTACGACAACAGTCCCGAAACCGTTGACATGAATGTTTGGGATGCCATTCAGCAGGAAGCGGATCTGAGTCTTTATGTGGAATTTATGAAGGAATTCAAGTTTGACACCCTCTTTCTCAAAGACAATCCCTACAGCCTCTTTGTGCCTAATAATGCGGCATTTACTGCATTCACCGATACCGCAGAAATGACTGCAGACATCCTGAATTACCACATTAGTCAGCACTACATCCAGTCTGAGAATATTCAGGGGAGGAAGAAGATCCAGACCCTGGCGGAGAAATTCACCTTTTTTGGTAACTATGGAGGACAGTTGTCCTTCGATGATATTTCCATCCAGAAAGAGAGTCCGCTCTATACCAATGGAAAGTACTTTGTAACCACTGGAGTCGGGCTCCCCAGGCCCAACCTGTATGAGTATTTTGCACGGGAGAATCCCATCCTGACAGCTTTCATAGACAGCCAGGATTCAATTGTAGTAGATAAGGAGCTTAGCAGGCCGATAGGATTCGACGATGCCGGGAATACCATTTACGATACGGTGGCTGAAGTTTACAACGAATTTGAAGACCTGTATTTCGAACTTAGAAAGGAACACCGTGCCAAGTCTGCCACCATTGTATTTCCAAGGGAGGAAGACTACAACAATGCACTTGATTTCATGGCACAGCGTCTCGGCAATTTCTATCAGGACCATCGGGATATTCCGCTTGACTGGCAGTATGAAGTTTTGATTCCTTACCTGCTCGATCATGGCTTATTTGAAAATCTGGTTGAACCGGAAGAGTTTACTCCGCTTCTTCTGCCCGATACGCTTAAAATGAAGAATATTCTTGGCGATAGTATTTACATCGATTATACGGTATCAGGCCCGACCCTTTGCAGCAATGGCTATGCCTACAACTATAGCTCATTTCTGGTTCCCGACACGCTGTATTCGACAGCACAGCGCACCGAAGGTGAAAGCCTTCTGGAGCAGTTGTCTGCGAGCAAATTCGCATGGAAGGAGGAGGTTGATGTTGTAAACAGTATTTCCTTCCAACCGAAGCGGGAGTTTGTAGCGGGAGGGTCCAATGATTCCATTATGCGGGTCCCCTTTACACGTGGGTATGACCAGGAGTTTGAGCTGGAGTTCCCGGTTAAAAACCTCTTTCCACAGAAATACCTCATGGTCGTGCGTACCCATATGTTTGTCGGGGGTATCTACGATATCTACGTAAACGACGAACTGGTCGTGGAGGATATGGACTGGTACGACTATGTGCTTCAGCGTGAAATCTGGTATAGTGTGACCGGTAAGCGCTATAAGCCCGAAGGAGCATTTAATTACTTCGACTGCTGGGTCGAAAACAATGCACCCTATGGACAGTGCAAGGTGAAATTCGTGTATAAAGGTCCCGGAAGGGTCAATGCGAACGGGCTGGTAATAGATTACATTGATTTTATTCCCTATGATGAATAGCAAGATGAAAAGATCTCTGCAAGTGATATGCTTTGTCTTTTGGATTTCGGGTTTTACAGGTCTGATGGCCCAGGACAGCCTCGTGGTCAGAGGAGTGATACGCAATGGTGCGGGTGAGCCAATCCCGAGTGTAGCACTGTCGGAAGGGGGGTCTGCCCGGATGCCTGTCTTAACTGACAAGGATGGAAAGTATGAAATGGTGGTTAATTCCGGTAATACCTGGATTATTGTTTCTCCTTCCGGTGCGTACTCTCCTCGTCGGATTTACCTTGCGGGTCGTACCGAGCTTGATATTTATCTCAGTGAAGCGGGAAGGATTTCCGGGGATGATAAAGTAACCATCCTGAATCAGAAGATATTGCGAAGAGATATGGCGTGTTCTTATGCCGAGCCGCGCATTGGAACCCGGCATTACACCCCTGCTTTTACGGTTGATGAACACATGCAGGGCATTGTATCAGGACTCTATACCGTTAAGCGCTCGGGCGATCCGGGGAGTGGTGCAGTTGGAACACTCCGGGGTGTACGTTCTGTTTATGCCAGGAATCAGCCCCTGTACGTTGTTGATGGTGTACCCATCTCATCGAATGGTCTGTTCTCTTCCAAATTAGCCGGATTCCAGTACAACGCCTTGCTGGGTGTTAATTCCTTTGATATTTCAGAGATTACAGTTGCCAGGGATCCTGTTTATGGGGCATCCTATGGTTCAAAAGGATCCAATGGAGTGGTCTTTGTGAAAACGCTTGACCCCAGTGTTACTGCAACTTCTATAGAAGTGGATTCCCGGACAGGTCTTTTGCTGGCCCCGACAAGACAGATTCCCCAGCTGAATGCCTCTCAGCATAATACGCTTATGAACGAATTGCTCTTCTCGAAAGGGGATGAGGAGGAAGTGATCAGGGAAACCGTGCCGGGCTTGTTTCTGGAACCCGGTGAAGCCGGGTATATCGACTACCGGCACAATACCAACTGGCAGGATCTGATTTTTGACAATTCCACCTTTTACAATCTTAACCTGAAGGTAAAAGGTGGTGATGAAATTGCACGCTATGGTCTTTCATTCGGGTATATGAAGGGTGGAGGTGTTGTCGATGAAACAAGCTTTAGCGCTTACAATCTTCGCTTTGTCAGTTTGCTGAACATTTTCACCTGGCTCAAGATGGATGCAGTGGTTTCTTTGAATTACAACTCAGGTGAATTGAAGGAGGCGGCCATGGTCCCCGAAACCAGCCCGATTATGTCGGCTCTGGCCAAGTCGCCCATGTTGAATCCCTATCAGTATGACCCGGACGACAACCTTTTAAGTACGCTGGCGAATGTAAACGACCTTGGTGTCAGCAATCCACTCGCTGTGATACGGAACTATGAGGCAAGCAATACGAATTACAACTTCACCTCAATGATCGGAGCCGAGTTTACGATCAACAGGAATGCTTTTATTAAGAGTAAGCTCAGTTATAATTTCGATGTACTGAAGGAGAAACAGTTTCTTCCAAATCTGGGCATGGAACTCTACGATAATCTGGAGGCCAGGAATGTTTCCAGGGCTGCAAACAATGACCTGAATGCCATTTACAACAACACCTACCTGCAGTACAGTAAGGATATTGGAAGTGATCATTCCCTTCGATCCCAGACCGGGGTACACATCATGTCCAACAAATATGAGTACGACTGGGGGCTTACCAAAAATGCGCATGCCAATGATGAGTACCGCGATTTGCAGGATGGTCAGGAAAATTTGAGGGAAATAGGAGGAGAGAACCGGTCATGGAACTGGATTTCGTTCTATGAAAACCTGAACTATGCTTACCGTGATAAATACCTGCTAACGGCAAGCCTGAATCTGGATGGTTCTTCGAGAGTTGGCGACAATGCGATAAACACCATCAAAATTGGAGATCTGCCTTTTGGATTATTTTATTCAGCCGGCTTGGCATGGAGGATTTCCAATGAGTCCTTTATGAACCGGTTTGCTTTTATTGAAGACCTTAAACTGAGGGCATCCTATGGGAAGACCGGGAATGATGATATTGGAGAATCCAGTGCTACTGATTACTATCAGGCCATAAAATTCCGGGAAACAGTTGGTTTATTTCCGGCTCTGATTGCCAATGATGAGTTGAGTTATGAAACAGTTACTCAGCTTAATCTGGGATTGGACCTCAGCCTGCTCGCCAACCGTTTTATGTTCAGCATAGACTATTTCATGGGCAATACCAGTGATATGATCATCTTCAATCCCATTGATGCTTATTATGGTTTTGATTTCCGGATTGAGAACGGGGGCGAAATTCAGAATAAGGGCCTGGAACTTACCTCCTTTGTTCGTGTTGTGGATGCCAATAAGTTTAAATGGGATCTGCAGGCCTGGTTTTCGAAGGTCAGCAACGAAGTTACCGGTATTAAAGGAAATAAGCTTGTATATGATATTCCCGGTGGCCAAAAGGTTAATCAGGAAGGCTATGCGCCAAACAGTTTTTACGGTTATGTTTTTGAGGGTGTTTACGCCAGTTCGGAAGATGCGCTGAATGCCCCTCTCGACGATCGGGGAATTCAGTATGGACCGGGAGATGCCGTATTCAGCGATTTAAGTGGTCCTGGTGGTGAACCCGACGGGGTCATTGACGAATATGACAAGACGATTATAGGTTCTCCCGATCCCGACTTTTACGGAGGCATCAGCACCAGCCTGTATTACGGTAATCTAAGCCTGAGTGTTTCTCTATACTATGTTTCAGGCCAGGAGGTATTTAACTATGTTCGCTATATGAACGAGCGGATGGTTGATTTGAGTAATCAGAGTACCAGCGTTCTCAGCAGGTGGCAATACGAAGGTCAGCAAACCAATGTTCCCCGGGCGGTTTGGGATGATCCCAAGGGTAATTCTGCTTTCTCTACGCGTTGGATTGAGGATGCTTCCTTCCTCCGGCTCAAGAATATAACCCTGTCGTACAGGATACCCAAGCCCTTCCTGTTTATGAAGAATGCAGAGTTCTATGTATCGGCAAATAATTTACTTACCCGGACCAATTACCTGGGCTACGACCCGGAATTTGCATACAGCCACAGTCAGATCTATCAGGGTGTTGACTATGGTCTTACCCCCCAGTCAAGGCAGTTTATTGCGGGGATAAAAATCGGATTGTAAAGCAATGATTATTAAGATGAAAAACCTGAGAAAGCAGCTCATATATGCCATATTCCTGCTGGGAACCGGATGTTTCATGAGTTCATGTGAGAAGTTCTTAAATCCTGAGCAGGAACTCAATATCACCGAGGACAAGCTGTTTGATGACTGGTATGAGTATCGCAGCATTGCTATGGGGATGTATGGATTGCAGCAACAGCTCGTCGAACAACTGTTTATCCTGGGCGAACTCAGGGCCGACCTGGTTGAAGTTACGGCCAATGCAAGTGCTGATATGTTTGAGGTACAGAATTTCAATGTTAGTAAAACCAATAAATATGCTTCCCCGACCAATCTTTTCAAACTGATTAATGCAAGCAACAATTTCATCAGGTTACTGAAAGCTGAGCATCCCGAAGTTATTGATCCGCTGAGTCCGGTAACGAACTACGACAAGCTTTATGGGGAAGCCCTCTGCATGCGCGCCTGGGCTTACTTTACAGGTGTCCGCATTTACGGTAAGATGCCTTATATCTACGAGTCGCTGGTTACATTTGAGGAGATTGATGACTTCGTTAATTCCTCCGGAAGCTATACCGATAGTGTCTATATCGTTTTTGGCAAGAATGGCTACAACAACGATACAATCAGGAATAAGCCGGTGGAACTGGAGAAGCAATTTCTGAATACCGACCAGGTTATTGATTTGTTCACCGAACAGCTCGAGAAAGAGGTGAAGTCTGTTGGCGTAAACCATTATATCGAGAATGGTGACATCAGCTGGGAGGTAACGATATGGAGCAACTGGTCGATGAATGCCTTACTCGGGCATATGTATCTCACCAGAGGTGATTTGAGCAAGGCTGCCGGCTATTTTGAAGACATTATTTACAATTCCACAGAGAATCTCCGATATCAATTGGATGCCTCATTCTCGAACAGAAACTGGAAGACTATTTTTACCGGTATTGATGGAAGGGAGCATATTTACACCATCTGGTTCAATAAGGCCAATTTTCAGCAAAACCAGTTTCAGAATTTCTTCGAGGCCTGGGCCCCGCATAGTTATATGCTGAAGCCCACTTACAGAGCTATATTTAACTGGGAAACACAGTGGCGAGCCCAGCGTCTGAATCTAAACCAATTCAATCCTGCCGAGTCGGAATGGGCCTTTAAGGGAATTCCCGGCGATTTTTTTCGTGGAATTGGTTCTTCCTATCTCTATGCCCGCAATGGGGTGCCTATTACCGGACAGGAGTATATGGATATGCTCTTGCTCAGATCGGAAGGGGACGACCGGAATTCCCGGACCATTATGGAGGGTATGGATACCATTATCTATAAGTATTCGATACAAAAGGGGGTATTTGACCAGGATGCGAATTACATCCTCTACAGGGCAGGGGGGATCCAGCTATATCTTGCGGAGATTTACCTTTACTGGGCCTTTATGCAGGAATCCGGACTGGTTTCTACCAATACTGATATTGCTGAAGGAATAGTGAATAACGGCAGCAATTATTCTGTGCTTGACAACCGCAAACAACTGGGTATCCGAGGGCGTGTTGGTCTTGGCAGCGGTGACGACATGATTGAGATCAAGAACTTCGATTTTATTACCGATCCCTTTACGAATAAGATCCTCGGTTTCAGGGATCTGTCCGGAAACTTTTATGCCAAGCAGCGTTTATTCGAGCAAAGACTGATGGATGAGCGTGCCAGGGAACTGGCCTTCGAAGGAGAACGTTTTTACGACCTTATGCGTGTGGCAAAAAGGCAAAACGATCCCTCATTCCTGGCCAAAGCAGTATCTGAAAAGTTTCCGGACAGTCAGAAGGATGCGATCTACAACCTGCTAATGGACGAGAACAACTGGTACATTCATTACTTCGACGAGTAATCAGGTCTTTAAAAAGCTAAAGACCAGTTTTTTATTCTTGCCTTCCAGGTATAGCAGGTAGTAACCAGGCTCCAATGCTCCGACAGGGATGCTGCATTCCTGCAGTCTCAGTTCCAGCGTTTTTACGGGACGGCCGCTCAGATCACATATGCTTGCCTTTTCATAAAGGCCGCTATGTCTTAGTTTGAGGATATCGTGTACAGGATTGGGCCAGATCTGTACCTCTTCTTTGTGTGATCTGGGAAGGCCATCAACTATTTTTTCCATGGCCACTTCTATGGTTGTGTCGGTTTGGAGATAAAATAGCCCTTCACGGTCTTTATAGCCATTCAGGCTGACAGAATAGGAATACTCCTGGTTCACTTCCAGCTGCCGGAACTTCGCAAGCCCAAGCGAGGAAGAAACAAGGGAATCTTCGTTAACGATCACCAGGGCCTTGTTAACGGGCGTTGATCCTTCCCGCAGTCGGATCTTTGCGTCCGCATGAGTGCGCTCGAGATACAGTTCTACAAGGCTGTCCGACTTCAGGTCGATGCTCCCGCTGAGCGGTGCATAGGAATACTTTTCTATGCTGTAGCTATGCAGACCAGGAAAGAGACTAAATTCAGCAATCCCCTCGCTGTTGGTCGGTTCTGACTGCTCGTCCAGCTCAATGGTCAGATTTGGAAGGGGCGAATGGTCCCTTTTATCGAGCACTTCAATCGTCAGGGCAAAGGTATTCTCTTTCAATACCAGGCTTATGGTAGTGTCTGAGTAGATTACCATCTGTCTGCCCGGGAAGGCTTTGTATTTTTCATGTTGCGCTTCCAGATGAAAAGATTCGGGTACATCAGTGAATCGAGCCCTTCCATTTGCATCGCTCAACAGCTCATCTCCGTAAATACGAAGCTGACAGCCTTCTATCGGCTCCATGTTCCGGTTGTTCAATACCAGAAATTCCACATTGTAGTGGGTCCGGTCATCGCTTTCCTTTCTTCGCTCCAGCTGGTCGAGGTAGAGGGAGGGTGGATACAGTTCTTCACCCAGTCCGATTCCTTCAACAAAGTCTTTTGGAGAGGAGTCATAGCTGTAACCTTCCCGGGTTCCGGACAGGGGAGAGGTTTTGATACGATCGGCTGGTCCGGATGTGCCTATCACATACCCCCAGCCATATTGTCTCGATTCTATGATGTAGTCCTTTGAATCGGGGTACTTCTCGCCATAGGTATTGTAGAATACCGATTCTGAGGAAGAATGTCCGTGAAGTGGATTTCCATAGGGGCGGAATACCGATTCCAGATAGTCTTCGTTTAGGGTCATCTGGTCGAAGAGATTGGACATACTCAGATACATATGAAAGTCACTGGCATACTTCGCATTTTCGCTCAGGCAGCGGTGGATGACGTTTCCGTTACTGAACGGATACTTAAAATCGTAGTTGTGGCGGCCGTCATTTGCCCGGCATCCCCTGATCAGGCAGTCGTTGGCTTGCAGCGTATACATGTAGCCATTTCCTCCTCCGCCTTCATACTGGGGCTTCTGGAAGTCGCAAGAATCAACAGTCACATACCGGCACATATTCAGGACTAAACAGTTGGAGAGAATATGAACATCTTCGGTGTTCACTGCGGGCCTGAAGGTATGAATCTTTTTTAGCCACGAGTCCTCGACATATTCGAACTTAATTGCCTGTGAGGCGTGCGCATCATATCCACCTGTTCCGGCAATGCTGTAGTCAGATTCTTCCCAGCCGGAGAGCAGACTCTCTCTGTTGCCGATTGAAAAACCTTCGAGACCGATCTCGTGCAGGTGGGGCTTTGCCTTGTGCACCCTGGCCTGGTCCCTTGTTTTCAGGCTGTAACGTGTTGGGGTATCCAGTATGAGCAGGCGGCGTTGAAGGTCGATGGAGTCAATGACCCGTTTGAAGGCCACACCCATGATGCTGGAGTCCCACATTCCGGTCATTCCATGCTCTTCAATGAATTCAGCTGTTGGGGAATTCAGCACAACAATGTCATCACCAACCTTGAAATCATCAACCGATTCGAGAGGGACAATCCGGGTTGGCATATGCAGATCGTGCCGGATCATTGTAGTGGAGCCGCCCGGGGAAAACCAGTCGGCCCCGTTGGGTGCAACATAGATAATTGATTTTTGCCGCATCTGATGGTCATCGTTGAAGAGGAAGCTTTTGTCCGGACCTGCACCCCGAAGTACGACATTGGAGTATTTCATTTCAAGGGCAAAGTCATTCCCGGGACCGGGCAAAAGACGATAGGTGCCCGGGGGAAGGTAAACAATGCCTCCACCCTGTTGACCGGCATCGTCCAGGGCCTGCTGAATGGCTGCTGTTGCATCGGCTACACCTGTTGCATCGGCATTGTAGGGGGGCATGGTGACATCAATCTCCTGTCCCGTGACTTCCGGAAGCGGGTCCATGGCCCCGTGGTAGCCGGCATGCGAGAAATCGTGCAGATAGCGTCCTTCACGATCCCGGTAGCCGGGTTTCCAGTTCTCGGGGTAGAGGTTGCTTCTCCACTGGCTGGATTGAAGGACATTGTAGTTTTCCAAACTGACCACATCCGGGTTTGCAAAGAGCATTTCCAGATGTTCGGCATCGTTCTGAGAGCTTACCATATCGTCCCAGGACATGAAGAACAGCCATGGGGCTCCTTCATCGAGACAGGCATCAGGCTCAGGTATTGGCCCGTTCTCTGTCAGGGCAATGAGTTTCTTACCCCCGCTGATTTCTTTCAGAATGTCGAAATTGTTTCTCTGAATGCCATAATTGTAGGCTCCCGGATAGGAATCATAGCCTATAATATCAACTTTGTCGTTACCCGGATACCAGTCCTCTTCAGGTGTGCACCACACCCAGAGGAGGTTGTGCAAACCGTGGACGTTGATTAAACGTTCCCGGAGAATATTCCAGAGTTCGAGACAGGGTTCAGGGCCGTGCGCACCCCACCAGAACCATCCCCCACCAGCCTCATGCAGGGGACGCCAAAGAACGGGGATACCTGCATCGCGAAATTTGGCCAGTTCTACGGCTATATCGTCGATGTCGCGAATAATGTCATCGTATTCTTCTGTGCCCGGGGTAACTGCTTTACGGATGTCGAAGCTTGTACTCCCGGTGTAGAAGTTACACTCACCTGCGGAGCCCCCGCTTGGGGAATGCCAGTGCCATTGAAAGGCAATTAGTGCTTTACCCTGGGTTTCGTTGTACCAGTTGATAAGTTTCTCCGAAATGCCACTGGGATCCTTACCGATAATGTGCTCCCCGTTATGCCAAAGGAAGGCATAGCCTTCGGTGTAAGGGGAGAGATCGCCGGCCCTTAGCAGGGGCGTCTTGCCCGCAAGACTGCTTAGTTCCTCAAAGTAACTGTCGGTTTGTCCGGATATAATCCTGTGGCCAAACTGATTTTTCAACCAGTTGTAGAGGGCAGTGCAGGCCGAATCTGCCTGGGGATCTGAGGGGGAATCGGCTAAGTCGAAACTTGTCTCAATGGCCACATGAATCTCCACCCTGTCGATACTTGTCCAGCCCCAGTCCTTGATGATACGGACAGTGTTCTCGCCCTTTTCGAAGTAATGAATTCCGGCATCGGCCAGCGTAAAGCCTTCCCGGTCAGGGAACTTTACAGGGAAACTGAACCCTTCATTAACACTTACATTCTGGGTTTTACGGCTGCTGTTGCTGTAGCGGATTGCCAGCCTGTATTGACCGGCTTCGGGCACCTGGATGGGAATGAGTACCTGATCTCCGTCGTTGTCAAATCCTGTTACGTAACCCCTTCCTGAATAGCCTGGTTCATTGCTGGATACCCGGACGCCAAAGAATTCTCCATCCTCAGCTTCAGCGATGGCTACCGGGGTTCCAAATTCTACGGCGGAGGCCATCGTCCATACTCCGCAGCAGAGTAAAAGCAGTATCGATAATCGCGTAAAAAGGGTATTCTTCGACATTTGATTCTTATTCCAGGATTATTTTATAATTGTCATATTTCCGGTCCCCCTTAATTAACAGGAGATATATTCCAGCTTGCAGGCCCTGGCATGAAAGGCTGCATGACGGGCCCGATATTTGCTTCTCTATCAGCATCTGTCCCCACAGATTATACAAACGGATCGTTTTCCTGTTTTCCGTATCATTGAACCGGATGTGCAGATGGTCTGAAGCATCCTGCGAGTAAGTAAACCTTTTAGTATGAAAAAGGGGGCTGGCTGTTTCATCCCCTCTTCTCGTGAAAACGAATTTGTCGATATTGAAGGAGGGGCCATCAAGGACTGTCAGGCGCATGATCTGTTCACCGGCTTTCAGGCTGCAGAAAAGCTCCTGTTCAAGGGTGCCGGTCAGGCTTCCGCTTCCTACCACACTGTCTATTTCCAGTATCTGCTCGCCCAGCTGAATACTGAAACGCCCTCCCGAGCTGAAAGCGGCACAGTATACGCCCAGGTGGTAGTCTCCGTCTTCAGCTACCTCAATGCTGTATTCGGCCCATTCACCGGGCAGCATGTTACCCAGGTGGTATGCTGTTTGGCCAACAGCATAGATATCCACCGCTTCGTCTGGCCTGTAAGCCCCGGCAATATTTCGGGTATCCAATTCGTGGTAGGACAGGCCCTCTCCCCCCAGGTCGAAGTCCTCAGCTTCAATAATTCCCGGGACAGGGTGGGGGTATCCGAGATAGTAAGCCCTGACCTGCGGGAGATAGGCAGGCAAATGAATGTGTTGTGGATGGGCATGCCCGATGCTGTCGCCCGGGTAGGCAGCAATGATCCGGTAATAGTGGTCTTCATTTTGTCTGGCACTGGAATCGGTGTAGTTATATGTTGCTTTCCCCAGGACAGCAAGTGTCTGAAAGTCACCATTCCCGCTTTTTCGCTGGAGCCAGAAGCTGTCGGCCTCCATCTCCCCGTTTCTCCAATGTAAACTGATGAGGGTGTCCTGCACGATCTCAAGATCCGTAAAACGCGGTGCAAAGGGTCCCGAATGCATCAGCACTTCTTTAACAGGAAGCCATTTAAGTGCGCGTCGATCCATGGCCTGGAAACCGCTGCCACAGTCCCAGGTGACCGGCGTAAATCCGTATTTCTGCGTAAAATCCACATAGGCGCGGTAGTGGTTCATGCGCGAGTTGTAGTCCGCTTTTGTGTGACAGGCAAATTCACCCAGAAAAACGGGAATCTTGCTGGTATCCGACCATTGGCGTACCATGACGAACTTTTCTTCAAGCTTTTGAAGGTCGTAGCTGCTTCCGAATGATCCGCTTCCTTCCAGTCCAAAAGGCCAGGGATCGTAAGAATGAAAGGAGCCAATAATATACGGGTCATCGGGTATTTCCATAGCGACCAGTTCGTTTGCTCCGCCCCATTCATTGCCCTGGACAATAACATTCCTGGTGGGATTGGTTCTCCTGATAATACCCAGCACCCTTTCGTGCATTTCATTATTCTGAGCTTCGCTCAGGCCCTTTGGTTCATTTAGAATCTCAAAGATTAGCTTATCCGGTTTGTCCTTAAAACGTATGGAGATTTGTGACCAGATACTGTCAAAACGTGCCCGCATCACGGGATTGTCGTATCCTTCCTTGATCCAGTTGTCATGATGTGAGTTCAGTACCACGAACAAATCCCTTTCCAGGCCCCACCCGACAACTTCTTCCACACGCTGCATCCAGGTTTCATTTATCCTGTAGGGAGAAGTGTTGCCTGTATGTTTGTCCCAGCGCACAGGAATTCGTATCAGGTCGAACCCGGCCTCTACATACATGTCAAAATAAGCTTCCCGTGCATGTTGCTCCCAGTCGCCTTCATACGGGGCCTCGAGTACATTCCCGAGGTTGATGCCGTGTTTCATGGACGAAATAGCTTCCTCGGGGGTCATCTGGGCATCAAGACCAAAGAAGACTCCAAGCAGAATAAGGCTGATAAGGCATTTATAGGTCATGGGCTACTGCTCAATTAAATCGATTAGAAAAATAAGAGCCTGCACAGGGCAGGCTCTTATTGATATAGAACGCATCAGCGTTTACTTTACAATCACCTTATACTGACCGAGAACGGCCTTATCATTGCTGATGGTTATAAAGTACATACCGCTGGCTTCACCTTCCAGTGAAATGGTTTCCAGTGCATTGTATGCTACGATACTGCGCATCTGGACGCCTACTGCATTGTAAACACTTATCCGGCTTCCGGTTTCGGCACCTTTAATGTAAAGGAGGCCATTACTGGGGTTGGGATAGATACTTACAGCCAGTTCGGCGGGATTATCAATACCTGTGTTCAGTGTAACAACATAGCTGACTGTTGTAACACCGTTTCCGGCAGTTACCTGGAGCAGGTCTCCATTTGCCATTGCATCGGCATCGGCTTTGACGGTACCATCGGCGTCGGTAACGACTATGGTTGCTCCGGCTGCAGGGCTAAGGTTGCTCTTGAAATCAGATACGGTGTGCGTTTCCGGAACGCCCGTGATAGTCATATCAGACTCGTTCACCGTATAAACATCGGAAATAACATAGGCCAGATAATTCGGCTGCTGGTTCAGTACCTTCAGGTAGTAGGTTACATTAACAGTGCCATCGGCTGAAGTAACAACCAGCTTGTCGTCCATACTGACAAGACCGTCGTTCCGTTCGTAACCCAGCTTGTCATAAAGCTGCATGGTGGCTCCGGCGGGAAGTTCCAGGTAGCTCAGGAAGGCCTCTACAGAAATTCCTTCAGGAACAAGGCTAATCAGGAACTGTTCCTGTTCGACCAGGTATACGTCAGACATTACAAACGCATCGGAGGAATCACTGTTGGGAACAAGCTGGTACTTGATTGAGGTAACAGCATCTTCCGCAACAACATCGAGATACTCTGAACCCCTGACGGTTACATCGACATAAACGGTGTCAAAATTCAAGCGTACGAAGGGCAGGTAGCCATCATTCTCATCCACAACGGTCAGTGTTGCACCTGCCGGAACATTGAGCTCATTAACAACGTCTTTGAGGACTGCACCATATTCCATGCCACTTACTGTACCCGTTGCACCATCCACGGCAACAGTGTAGGTGGATGAAGTCAGTACGGCATCATCGCTCAGACCCGCACCAACCTCAAGTATGTACTTACTTACATTGCTCGAGTCGGCTGAAGTTACAACCAGGGTATCCCCGTTCATCACAAGATCGGTCAGTTCAAGAACAGCCCCATCTGCTACGGCAATAACTTTCATGCGTTGGCCTGTGTCGGCAGGAATCAGATTGCCAAGCATGTCTTCAACAGAAGTTGAATCGACAACACCACGAATCTCTTCTTCCATGGAATAGCCGGGGCTAACTTTGTAAACCACTGAGTTTACTGTTGAACGATAGATGGTCACCTCGTCCATAAAGTGGCTTCCGGTTCCTTCCGGCACCAGGGTATTCCACTCAGGCCAGGGATATCCTTTCAACTGCAGGGTATGATGATTCGTCAGTATCCACTCACTTTCTTCAGGTGTTTGTCCAAAGGATCCATCAAAGCCGAATTGGTCGTTACCCGTGTAAATGTGTGGCTTCCTGGTATAGGAGCTGGTTTGTCCACTAGGTTCACCAATCGGAGCAAAATCGGACCCATCACCCATACCGAAGACTTCGATCAGTGTAAAGTCGTTGGGATCGGTAGCCGGCTTGAGGCCTTGTTTGATGGAGTCATTGTCGATTCTCCACATGTAGAAGTTCATTCCTTTCCAACTGTAAACAGCGGTAGCACCCTCATAGTCCTCACCCCAGGGGTTGTGCCTGAAGTCGATGTCAATCTGGTCCTTGAATTCGTAAGTCTGGTAGTCCTCATCACTTTCATTCACCTCAGCCATAACGAATACATCACCGGGATAAACATTTGGGTTGACATTTACATCCTGAACGGCGACGCTTCGCTGGACGGTCCAGTCGGCTTCATCCTGCCATTTGTAGCCAGGAATGTACTTGATGTAACGATCGTTCCATTCGCCCCATCCGGCAATGGCTGAAGCCGGATTGTTTTCATATCCACAGAAGAACATGTAGTTACTCAGGTCGAGTACCTCTGTTCCGGGGTTCACGATCTCAACAAGCGTGTGGCTCCACTCCGATTTCCAGGTAAACTGGGAAATGAAGGGTTCTCCTGCCCAGGGCTGGATGTCATCGAGATTCTTTTGCTTCTCAAGGATGATCTTGTACTCCAGAATGGTTGTGTCATCTTCGGCTGTTGAAGTGATGGTAACCGTCTTGTCTTCAAGGCTGCCAAAGAGTGTAGAAGCGCGGTCAACAACGTGACTTGCATTGTCGTTTTCGTTCTTGGCAAACAGGCTTGGTATGCCACTGACATCCCAGGGAACAGTCACTTTGTAGTCAAACTTACCACGGTTAAACTCCGGAATGGTATCTCCAACCCATCCATAGATTCCTTTATAGTCCTCGGGAATGTCGGGCCAGGTAATAGCCGAGAGATAGGCATTCCTTGAAGCGCGGTATTTCTGAAGCTTCAGGTAGTAGTCCTTTACAGAACCATCCTCGGCAGTAACACGAAGCAGGTCACCCTCTTTCAGGTCGGTACGCTCGTTGCCATCAACCCAGATAAATTCCCAGGAAGCAAGCGGGGGTTTCTCAAGGTATTTCAGCAAGCTGTCCTTACGGGTGTTGTAAGGTATCTCAAAAATGGTATCCAGGACACCTTCCCGCATCATATGTGTAACCTTCCATACTTCTCCGTTTTCGGGGTAGTTACCATCCCATTCAGAGCGCTTGCGCATGGGGATCACCCAGTTTGCATCAGCCGTGGGAGGAGCAGCTTCGATGTGCCACTTGATTACATCAAGGTCGTTCCCACAGGCATAAATCGTCAGCGAGTCACCGGTCCTGACGCTTGCATATGCAGAGTCGGCGGAGGCATTTTCACCCGTATTATAGTGGTAGTGCCAGGCCAGACCTGGTACGCGATTGAAGGCATACATAATCGAGTCATCGTTACGTACGCCATAGGGCACGGTGAGAACGTGATTAGCCCAGTCGATATCAATCACGGATGAGGTCAAAGTCTGCTCATCAAGGTTGTAGTCACCATGATTCCCAACGGTCCAGAATACAGCACGCCAGGGTTCATAGGTGTCATCGTTTTCTCTAAGGACGGGGATGGGGATCCACTCTGATTCGCTCAGGTCATTCCCGGTAACAAAGGTCAGGTTACCCTCTTTCACGTCGAAACGACGGACAAGAACAGCACGGCCCGATGCACCGGTAAATCCTGCTACATCGTGGTAGCCACCATTGGGGTTGGAACCATCCGGATCGGTGAACAGTCCACCAACCTGATCAACTGTGCAGGAGTCCCCACCGGGCGGGTGATGACGCAGAAAAATTGCTGAGTAAGACCATGATTCGAGGAGCTCGCTGAAAACAGAAATACTGTCTGTTGGGTCATTGTTCGGCGATTCTGCCCTGTGAATCGGAAGATCTGTGAGTTCTTTCAATTCCGGCTTGGTCAGGTGCGGTTGATGGTCGGGCGAGAATCCCAGCCTGGCAACATCCTTGGCATATTGCTCCTCAACCCAGTCATGAAAAGATGCAATAACATAAGACTCACCGGGAGCCAGGTCTACTGCGGGCAGCATTGTCCATCGTCTGTCGTTTGGACGCTGAGGCTCTGTAGGCCAAAGTGCTCCATCCGGGAAGGTTGTCCAGGGATCGTGACTTACGATCTCGAATTCCCCGAGGTTAATGGTTTGATCGCTCATATTTGTGAGTTCCAGATAGGCATGGTCGGCACGATCATACCTGACCTCTGAAATCACAAGCGACCTGATCGTATCCGTCTGAGCGAAAAGCAATCCGCTGGATACAATCATCAAGAAAAATAGTAGTTTTCTTCTCATTGTGATATAGTTTTTGTGTTAAACAATAGAAGCTTAGCGGCGGGTAATATATGAATTTTTCCTCAACTGGGGAAGAATTGTGCAATCTGTTGCAGGGAATCGTACAGTCTTACAGACTGTTTTGGGAGAGCTCCTTAACAGTCCGGAATTCTAATTATTCGCCTCATCCTGAACCTGCCAGCACCTTCTTCATAGCATCCTCAGAGCCTTCTGATCTATGCTGATGATGCCCTCGCTTCCAACAACGAGAAAGAGTTTAAGGCTTGCATCGGAGGGATAGACCTTAAGGCAGCTTCGCATGCAGGCCCGTGCAATATTCAGGTAAAAGGCTTCAGTTGTTGCGAAGGGGATGATAGCGGGAATGGCATTGGCCAGGGTGGCTTTGCGGATCCGATCTGCCACCGATTGCGGGTGCCCGCTTTCCATGGCAAGCGTGGCCAGGAATTCGGGATTGAAACTCGATTTTTTACTGTGGGTATCGAGGTGGCCTTCGGCGAGTTTAACGGCTTTGCCAAACATCAGAGAGAGCGCGACCCGCCGGATCCCGGCTTTTGCTGTCATCTTCAGGGTTTCTCCGATCAGATTGCCATAGTGAATCCGGGCCTGTTCGACTAATCCCGGGAAGCGCGATGCGACCGCCAGCTCACCCCGTTTCCCGGAGGAAAACAGAAGCTCGTCGCAGCCCATTTGCCTGGCCACATTGATTTGTTGCCGGATGCTGGCGATAAAGGCCTCATGAGAATAGGGCAGTACACGGCCGCTGGTACCGATAATGGAGATGCCATCCTTCACACCCACGCGCGGATTAAAGGTTTGTCGGGCAAGGACCCGGCCCTCCGGAACAAAGGGGCTTACCTCGAATCCACCCTCCAGGTCGTGGGCCGCAGCACATTCCTCCAGCATTCCGCTAATCATCCTGCGTGGCACAGGGTTTATCGCAGGTTCCCCTACTTCGAGTCCGAGTCCCGGCAAGCTCACACGTCCCACGCCCTCTCCCTGCAGGAAGTGTATTCCGGGCTTGTCTCTGCGTAGCAGCCTGCAACCGATTTCTTTTGCATGGGTCACATCCGGATCATCCCCTGCATCCTTGATGACCAGGCAGGAGGCCTCATTTCCCTGCAGCTTTCCGTCGAAGATGGGGAACAGGGCCTTTTCACCTCCCGGGAGGGTGATTTCACAGTATTCCGGAAAGCTGCCTTCAGCAAGGGCCAGGCAGCAAGCCCTGGCTGCAGCCGTTACACAGCTGCCCGTGGTGTATCCACTCTTCAGTTTCATGGGATCGCGGAGCTGCTTTTTCTTAAGCTGGAGGAAGAGGCGGAGGAAGTCTTTCCCCTCTCTGACATGGAAATCGAAATCTGGAAGATCGGGTCGCCTGACCACCCAGAGGGGAATCCCGAGGCGGCCGGCACAAGCTGTTTTGGTTTGGAAGAAGCCGGAGCTCCCACTTTCTTTGCTGAGTATCAGATCGATATTAAGTTCCCTGGCCAGGGCGGTGAGTTCATCCGCATCTCCCCTGGGTGTGCTGCTGATGATCCGGGATTCACTCAGCCCCTGATTTCTGGCTTTTTCCCGGCTTTCAGCTGTATCCAGGATGCGAAAGAAACAGCTTTTTGCCCGCCATATTTCTTCCAGGGCAGCGATGGTCTGTACGCCTGTAAGAGCCAGAATGCGCTTGTATGGGGAAGCAAGTATGGCCCTGACCATGTCGGGGAAACCGGGAAAGGTCCGCAGCTGTTCGCTGCTTTCCAGTACCGGGAATTGTCGTTCGTAGCGAATCACCGGGATGTCGAGTTCCCGGGCCGATTGGTGGATATGTCGATGGAGCTGCAGGGCAAAGGGATGCCCGGCATCCACAATCAGCCGGACCTTTCTCTGTCGGTAAAAGGCAGCCATTGCAGCCTGGTCCAGTTCCCCCCAAATCGTTTCACCCTTCAGGCTTAGCTTGTTCTCAGTACGGGTCGAATAGATGTAGCTCTGGCCGATTGCGTCGAGCAATCCGGCCACCTTCTTTCCTTCCGTTGTTCCTCCAAAAACCAGAACCATGCTGCTGCTGTTTATTCCGAATCGCGAAAGGCATGTGAAAAACCGGCATCATACAGCTTAGAGGCCCCGGAGCGGTTATCAATGGCAGTTCCTACCACGATCAGGGTGGTCATCGTTAGGTTGTTTTCGCTTACCGTTTGGGCCAGCCGCTTCAGGGGACAGCGATAGATCTGCTCCTCTTTCCAGCTCAGCTTGTAGCAAACAGCCACCGGCGTATCCGGGGGATAGTGGATCAGAAGGTCTTCCTGGATTTTATCGGCAAGGGAAGCACTCAGGTAGATACACATGGTGCTTTGCGAGCGGGCCAGCTCACTTAACTTTTCTCTTTCAGGAACAGGGGTGCGCCCCTCCCCCCGGGTCAGGATGATGGTCTGGACCTCCCCGGGAATGGTAAACTGTGACTTCAATGCTGCCGCTGCCGCCTGAAAGGAGGATATGCCCGGGGTAATATGGTAGTTCCATCCCCACTGGTCCATGATGGTCATCTGTTCCTGGATGGCTCCGTAGATGCAGGGATCACCGGTATGAAGACGGACAATGAAACGCCCTTTTTCGTAGTGTTCCTTCATGGTCTCCATTTGCCTTTGCAGGTCCATGCCTGCAGAGCTCTTTACCACGCAGCCACTTCGGCTGTTGAGGGCCAGTTCACCGGGAACCAGGCTTCCGGTGTACAGAACCAGATCGGCCATTCCCAGGAGCTTTTGTCCCCTGACCGAGATGAGCTCAGGGTCGCCCGGGCCGGCACCCACGAACTCCACATGCCCTTTTCTTTCGCATTCTTTTTTAATTGCCAGGGCAAAGGTAAAATGCTTTGTTTCGGCCCTGGCCTTTGTCTTGGGAACCAGGAGCTGGTTTCCCGAGAGGTGCATGGCTGCTGCCTCTGCAACCCCTGCAACCCCGGTTACCTCGGTCACTTTTGCCGAAGGGCTCGGAACCTTATAGGATGCCAGGACCTCCTCATTGAAGGAATGCAGGGGGATTCCCCATGCTTTGCTCAGTGCGACAAAGGCCGCTTCATTTTTTTTCAGCTCGATTGTTACGAGTTGCTCAATGGCCAGGGGAGACAAATGCCGGTCGGCCAGCAGGCTTTCCAGTTTGTCCTTAAACGCGCCAAAGGGAAGCCCTTTTTGGGCACCCAGCCCCAGTTGAAGGACCGGTGGCCGATAGACAATCGCCCTTGGCCCCAGATCATGCACATAGGGGGTAACCGCAATGACCAGCGCAAAATCCGTGGGCTGCAGGTCGGAGACTTTGTAAAAGACCTTCACGTTGCCGGGAAGGCTGCTCTCCAGGGTATATGTTCCATGGTCACGTACCTCAAGCAGGAGGGCTGTGGGTTTCCCATTCAGAAAGTCAGCCATGAGCCGGGTAAGCTGCCTGCAGGGCTCCATTTTCCAGCCAAAGTTTTCGGGCAGAAGGTCCAGGGCCCACATTCCGCTGCTGTCGCTGAGGGTGGTGATCACCGGGCTGGCTCCGCAGAGGCGGGCGAGCTCTTCGCTGAGTTGGTTGGCGCCGCCGAGGTGGCCGGAGACAACCGATTGAACGAAGCGTCCCCGGGGGTCCATATTCAGCACGGCAGGATCACTTTTCTTATCCTTCAGCAGGGGGGCAATTTCCCGGACACAGATGCCCAGGGCACCAATGAAAATAAGGGCTCCCGCATCTTTCCATAGGCTTTCCAGTTTGCCGGGAGAACGGTGGATGGTAGCATCCAGGCCGGAGGCCAGCAGTTCTTTGCCCAGCGCCTCGCCTTTATCGGAATAGGTGATGATGTAGTTCATGGGCCTGGGCTTATCAGAGCTGGCGTTTGGAAGCCAGTAAAATTGTAATCAGATTGTGTTGGTCGACTTTTAACTCCAGCCTTTTTTCAAGCCTGTAGCCTAGTTTCTCAGAGCAGGAGAGAAAGGCCTTTTGGCTCTTGTCGCTAACCGAATTAAAGGCAAGAATCCCGCCCGGAATCAGGTGGCGGTCGCTTTCCTTCAGGATGGCTTCCATCTTTCCCCCGTAGCCTCCGAGGAAGATGGCATCGGGCTTTTCCAGGTCTTCTTTTGGGGTTTCCAGGAAATCACCGGGTAAAAAGCGAATGCCCGGTGCCTGGAATCTCCGGGCATTCTGCAGAAGCAGTTCCCTGGCTTCTTCCCGACGCTCAAAAGCCGTAATCTGCAAGTGTGGATATTGGAGCCTGGCTTCAATGGAAACACTTCCGGTGCAGGTCCCGATATCCCAAAGGACCTTCCTGTTCTCGAGTTGCATCAGGGAGAGGGTACACAGTCGCACCGGGAGTTTGGTGATCATGTTCGGTCGGCCTTTCAGGTGAGAAAACGCCTCTTCCGGGATGCCCCTTTTCGGATTGTGCTCATCGGTTTTCTCCAGGAAAAAGCAATTGGGGTGAGCCGGTTTGAGGGCCCTGGCTTCTTCCAGGCTGAGCTCCATGGTCTTTTCCTTTTCACCTCCCAGGCGTTCTCCATAGAACATTCGGTAATTGCGGAAGCCGTATTCCAGCATGTGTTCTGCCAGGTAGGCGGGGGTGTGCTTACGGTCTGTGAGGATGCCCATTCGCGGGACTCCACGGACCAGCGCTTCGTGAAATGCGTCCATGGAACGGCCGGTAAGGGATATGGTATCGAAGTTGCCGTAAGGGAGTTTGAAGCGATGGGCCAGTAGCTGTAAGGAATGATGAGCGGGGTAAATCCTGATTTCCGCTTCCGGGAAGGCCCTGATCAGGGTGTTCCCAATGCCGAAGAACAGGGGGTCGCCCGAGGCCAGAATCACCCATTTTCCCTTCAATTCGGTGATTTTACGGACCAGGCCCTGTATCGGGGCTTCAATAGGCTGAAGCAGCGCATCTTCGGGAAGTAGCGGGGCCAGCAGGTCGAGATGCCTTCTTCCTCCAGCAAACTGTGTCGTTTCGCGTATAAGCTTTCCGATTTCCGGAGAAAAGCCGGGAACACTGTCCGATATGCCGATAATGTGTAGTGTGACCATAGCTTGCATTATAGTCCTTCGCCGGGGCGCATGTTTTCGGCCTCGTTCCAGCTCAGAATGCCGTTTACGATGGTAGCTGCCACATTGCTGCCACCCTTTCTGCCCTGAACAATAAGGGAGGGGATATCCGGACAGCCATACTTAAACTGCCACTTGCTCTCTTCCACATTTACAAAGCCCACAGGAGCAGCGATTACGCCGGCTGGCCTGATCTCGCCTTTTCTGATAAGCCGGACCAGCTCCATGAGGGCAGTGGGGGCATTTCCGATGACAAACAGGCCATCCGGATGCCTTCCGGCGGCCACCTGCATGGCCGCCAGGGCCCTTGTGGTGTTTTTACTCTCGGCCAGTTGCCGGGTCCTTTCGTCATCAATGTAACAACGGAGCTCCTAGCCCAGCTTTTCAACCAGGGCCCTGCGGATGCCTCGGGTAACCATGCTCACATCGCTGATAATAACCGGTGGCGAGCCGCTGTTCAGTTTCTGGTGCAGAAGTTCAACTGCTCCGGGCCTTACTTCCAGTGCATCCAGAAAACTGAAATCGGCGGTGGTGTGAATACAGTGCAGGGCAATCCAGGTATGGCTGAGGTCATAGGCTGAGGTATCGCATTGCTGCAAAATGGTTTGGAAGCTGCTGTTCATGATCCTGCGGCCGGGTTTTTCCCGGATGGCTTCCTGCTTTCGGTAATAGCCTCGGGGTGTAACGATGTGCGACTGATGGCTAAAACTTTGGCTGTTGCCAATGATTAGCAGACTGAACATATCCAGATCCCGGGCCTCTAGTTCCTTCAGGGAAATGACCCTTACAGCCTCGTCTTCCCGGCCAATATTTCTTGCAATGCCAGCCGGGCGGTCTGCTCCACCGGCCTTGATAAAGAGCTCCTTCAGGCGCATAATCTGCCAGAACCGCTCCTTGCTTACCGGATTGTAAACGACAGTAACGAAGTCCGATTCAGCTGCGGCCCGGATGCGTTTTTCTATCTGCGACCAGGGGGTCAGTAAATCCGACAGGGATATGGCACAAAAATCGTGGCCCAGGGGTGCGCCCAGTCGGGCCGAGGCGGCCAGCATGGCTGAAATGCCCGGCACAACTTCTATCTCAACATCCCGTTCTTCTTCCTTTTTCATTTCCCAGAGCAGGGGAGCCATGCCATAGACCCCGGAGTCGCCACTGCTGATAACACAGACCTTTCGTCCCTTATCCGCTTCCTCAAATGCTTTCCGGGCCCTTTCCCTTTCCTTTTTCATGCCCGTTTGGATCAGGTCCTTTCCTTTAACGAGCCTGGCAATATAGCTGAAGTAGGGGCCATAGCCAATCATGACCTCGGCCCATTCCAGGGCGGCCTTTGCACCGGCGGTCAGGTAGTCGGGGTGGCCAGGCCCGGTTCCTATGCAGAATATCCTTTTTTCCATCTTTGGTTTTTAGAGTCCGAGTTGATTCAGAAAGGCTTTTATCCGGGCCCTTTCACCCAGGTACAGGTGCAGGTAGGAGGCCCAGCAGTTTTTTTTGCGGAATACAGGCATCACAACCTCCTTTCCGCGTGCATTTAAGGCTGTCAGATTGTCCGCTCCCTCCTCCCTGCCAGTGAGGGAGGAATAATGGAACTCATGTCCCCTGAAACAAAGGGAGCCGGCCTTCAGTTCGCGGTAACCCAAATGCAGACGGGCATTCTCAAAGCTGCATTCATAAGCGAAAAGCCCAGCCATGTCGTGGCTTTGTCCATCCTTTGTGATCAGTTTTTCTCCCAGGTACATCATGCCTCCACATTCGGCCACCAGGGCCTTCCCCTTTAGAACATGCTCATGGACGGATTGTTTCATGGAATGGTTCGCGGCCAGCTCCGTTCCGAACAGCTCCGGGTAACCACCCGGTAACCAGACCAGGTCTGCCTCGGGCACCTGCTTGTCTCTGAGGGGGCTGAAGGAGACCAGGTCTCCCAGCCCGGAGAGGGCATCCAGATTGGCCTGGTAAGAGAAGCGAAAAGCCTCATCCGAGGCCAGGGCAATGCGGATCCTGTTGTCGGGCAGGTTAGGGGGCTGCCGACCTGCTGCATCTTCATGCAGAGAGAATGCTGGCGTGAATGCCAGGAAGCTGTCCAGATCGATGTGTTTGTCGAGGTGGCCCTCCAGTTTTTCGAGGATCTCTTCAAAGGCTGTTTCTTCGGGCAGATGGAGCCCCAGATGGCGCGATTCCATCTTCAGATGAGGGTCTCTGGGAACATAGCCCAGAACCTTTACTCCGGCTTCTTCCGCAGCCCGATGCAGGATTTTGAAATGCGAATGACTGGCTACCTTATTGAAAATGACCCCGGCTACATTCAAATGCTGGTCGTAGTTCCTGAATCCATAGAGCAGGGGGGCAACCGAGTGGGCCACCCCGGAGGCTTCAACCACCAGGATCACCGGAAGCTCAAGTACCCGTGCCAGGTGGGCCGAGCTGCCCCTGTCACCATCAGCCCCGTCGAAAAGCCCCATCACTCCTTCTACGATAGCCAGGTCGGCCCCGGCACATTTGCGTTGAAAAATCTGCTTTACATGATGTTCACCCGCCATCCAAAGGTCGAGGTTGTAAGAGGGCCGGCCTGCGAGCAAACTGTGGTACATAGGGTCGATATAGTCGGGGCCGCATTTGAAGGGTTGAACCTTTAAACCCCGTTTGACCAGCAGATGAATCAGCCCCATGCTAAGCAGGGTTTTTCCCGAATTGCTGGCAGGGGCTGCCAGCATAAATGCACTTAGCTTAGTCATTGGCTTGCAGGTGTTGGAGACATTGGCTTACCGTTTTTTCGATGGAGCTTTCAGAGAAGAGCTGCTCTCCTTTGTGCAACAGGGAGAAGGTTTTGTCTTTTTCTCCTTCGATTTTCAAGAGGAAGGGGGTGTTCCGGTTTTTGGGGAGGGGCTTTCCTTCCCCGGGTTCCAGAAGGTTTTTCAGTTTCCGGGCAGCCTGTTTTACCCGGATGCCTTTGCGGGCAAAGGCCCTTTTTAGCAGGACGTATTCAAATCCCTGTCCTTCGACCCTGAGATCGGCTTTGTAGTCGTATTCGACTCTGAATAAACCGCTGCGGTTGTCAAATTCAATGCCTCTGCTTTTGAAAAGCCCCTGAAACTTGTTGTGAAGCAGAAGGTCTTCCGGGCTTCCCTCCAGCAGATTTTCACCGGGAGCAAGCAACCACAGCCGGTCGGCCATTTGCAGCGCCAGATCCAGGTCATGGGTCGACATCAGGACTGAACGATCCGAGCTGCTCGCAATGCTCCTGAGTAGCTGGATGATCTCTACCCTTGCCGGCAGATCCAGGAAGGCGGTGGGTTCGTCCAGGATGATTAGAGGGGTGTCCTGTGCCAGTGCTTTGGCAATGAATGCTTTCTGTTTTTCCCCATCGCTCAGGCTCGACAGGGGATCTTTCCGTTTGTGCAGGATCCTGCATTTTTCCATGGACAAGCCAATGATGGCCCGGTCTTCATCGTTCAGTATGCCAAGGGCACCGGTATGGGGGCTCCTGCCCAGCCCTACAAGTTCTTCCACAGTTGCATTGGGCACAACGACCCGGTCGGTAAGCACCACGGAAGCAAGCAAAGCCAACTCCTTTTCTGTGAGTTGAAGGAGATTGTTGCCATTCATGGAGGCCATTCCGCTCAGGGCCGGCTGAAATCCGCAGATGGTCCTGATCAGGGTGCTTTTCCCCGATCCGTTTTCTCCCAGCAGGCAGACCAGCTCGCCCCGGTAAAGCCTGGCTGTAAGGTCCCTGTGCACGATATGGGATCGCTTTCCTTTGCCGTATCCGATGCTCAGCTCATCGATATGGAGAATGCTTTGCTTCATCAGTCGAGCCGGTTTTCGTAGCGCCGTTTCCAGATCACCCAGATCACTACCGGAGCTCCGATAAAGGCTGTGACCGAGTTGATGGGCAGCTCCTGTTCCATACCCGGAAGCCGGGCAATCAGATTGCAGAGGAGGGTTGCGACCCCTCCAATGAGAGAAGCATTGAGTATCAGATAAATGTGACTAGAGGACCGGGTAAGCAACTTGGCCAGGTGGGGAACCGCCACTCCGATAAAGATGATGGGGCCGCAGAAGGAAGTTACCACGGCAGTCAGTAAGCCGGCACAGGCAATGATGTAGAATCGGGCGCGCTTGATCCTGAGGCCCAGGTTGGCGGCATAGCGATCGCCAAGCGCCATCAGGTTCAGTGATTTGCTGAGCAGGACCGAAAGAAGCGACAGTGCCACAGTCAGGAAGGCAAAAATCTTTGCCCTGGCCGGAGCCAGACGGCTGAAAGAACCCAGTCCCCAGATCACGTAATTGTGCACGTCTTCTTCCGGGCTGTAGAATTTCAGCATGCTGACCAGTGAAGTGGAAAGGTAGCCAATCATCACGCCGATGATCAGCACACTCAGGCTCCCCCCTATGCGATTCGAGATCAAAAGAATGAGCACCAAAACGATGCCTGCACCCAGGAAGGAGGAGAGCACAACCGCAAAATCGCCCCAGTTGCCCAGGCTGGTAAAGGTAAAGCCCAGGATGTTTCCGGTGAACAACATGACAATGGCTACGCCCAGGCTGGAGCCGGATGAGATGCCGAGTACGGATGGGCCTGCCAGGGGGTTGCGAAAAAGTGTTTGCATAAGCAGGCCGGCCACGCCAAGGGCCATTCCCGAACCCAATGCCACCAGGGTTTGTGGGAAACGGGTTTTTAGAATAATGTTTTCGTAGATGACATTGGAGGATTGCCCCCCCAGAACAATGTCACGGACATCCTGAAGGGGTATGCGAACCGATCCCAGGACCAGATTGACCACGATCAGGCTCAGCAGCAGAAAAACAGCTGAAGCAATAACCAGCGCTATTCTTCCTCTCCCCTTTTTCATTGGAGTTTTTCGTAGAAACAGGGTTCATGGTCGGGCAGGATTTCGGGATGGAAATGGTGGATGTAATCGGCCAGGATAACATCGGGTTTCATGGCCACCTGCTCGTAGTAGGGCTTCTCGCGGATGTTGCAGAAAATGACTTTTTTTTCACGAAAGGCCCTGAAATCCCTGTAGCGGGGATCCTGTGCAGCAAGGGCATCCAGATCGAACCCGGCTTTTTCGGGATGTATAATTCGCCAGTATTCACATTCCGAGGCCTTGCTGTATACCGTTTCAAAATCGACCGGATAAGCCCCCTGTTTCTCATCCTTAATGATATAGTCGGCTCCGGCATCCCTGAAATAGTGTGCGTAAAAGCTGTTCCCACCGGGGACATACCAGGTTCCGGATCTCATCTTTCCGGAAAAAACCCCCGGGCGATCTTCTACCCCGGCGGCCAGTTCTTTCAAATCGTTATAGCGCTTTTCAATGGCATTGAAGAGTGAATCCGCTTCTTGTTCCATCCCCAGAAACAGGGCGATCATTTTCACCCATTCGGCACGCCCGAGTGGCGTTTCTTCGTTGTATGCAGCCATGGGAACAAGCGGGATGCCCAGGTTTCGGAGCATATCGAAGCCACCGGCTTTAAAGGGTGAAACAAATATCAGGTCCGGATCCAGCGCGGCTACCATTTCCAGGTTGAAGTTGCCTTCCTTTCCGATACGGGCCACTTCTCCAGTTTCGATTCTGGCCCTCATCCCTTCATGCCGGAGGTAGCGGCTGCTGTTGATGGCTACGATGGGGTCGATCTGCCCGAGGGCCAGAAAATAACTCAGCTGGGTAGAGGACAGACATACAATTTTCCTGCAGGGGACCGGGATGCAGGCCATATGCTGATCAACACAAGGGGCTTTGCTCAGCAGAAAGGAATCTGAGGCCGCTTCAGCCCCTCCGGGATGGATGTAGAGCATGCAGGAGCTTTCGTTCTTAGAGACCCGGAATTCCCTCGCATATTTTAGCTCTACGGGTTTTAAGGCATCCTTGCTTCCGGCGTCGATATCCCTTTTTCCCGGCCCCTTGCAGCCAAGCAAAGACAGCAAAAGCAAGCCGGATATGATGTTAGTCTTCATGAAGCGCTTCAAGCGTGCTGTGGAGATGGTCTATCCAAATGTCAACAACTTCTGCATATTCTGCAAGGCCTTTTAAGATTGGCTTTACCACATAACCTTTCGATTCCAGTTGTGACTTCCAGCTGTCTTCCTCTTCTCCGGCCATGTCGTTGAGGGCATGGTCCCCGGCCACACTCATAAAGGGGAGCAGGGTAATTTCTTTGATTCCTTTTTGCTCAAGGTCCGGAAGCAGGTTCTCCAGTTGAGGGAAGCCCTCTACCGTCCCCAGAAACATGTGGTCGTTTTCCTGCATCAGATAGTACTGGAAGCCGGGGTAGTGAATGTTGGCCCGGTGATGGGTCCCGTGTCCCATAAAGACGACGGCTTTTTCTCCACCGGCAGACGCTCCGAATTCCTTTTGAATGAAGCTGTTTAGGCGGAGATGGTCTTTATGGCTGGTGAGCAGCGGGGCACCAATGCGAATGGCCCTGCTTCCTTTGGGGATGTGATGAAAGGCTTTGACCGTTTTATGCAGGTTCTCATATTCTTCGCCGGGGATCACATGAAGCGATTGGACCGCAATATGGGTAAAACCATCTGCGCCCATTTTGGCAAGGGCTTCGGCTGGTGTAGGGAGCTCTGTTCCCTGCTTATGTAATCTTTTGCGGATCGTGTTCGAGGTATAGGCCCAGCGGATTTCTGTTTCGGGGAAGGCCTTTCTGACCTTTTCTTCGATGTGATGGAAGGCCACCTGGGCGCTGGGGATGCTGGTGCCAAAGGTGACCAGCAGAATGCCTTCACGGGTTTCGGCTCCTTCATTTGAGTGTCCCTGTGCCAGGATCGGGCTTGTTGCTGCCATGATGAGAATAAGACTTAAGATTTGTTTCATTTTCTTTTGGTTTTACGCCGGAACCATTTGAACGATAGTACCAGTCCGGTTACACTGAGGGCTATGCCTCCGAGAGAGAGAAAGATCAGGAGCGCTTTGCGCAGAGGTTCGGCCCTTTTCAGGGCCGGGAAATCAAGGGTGTGCAGGGCGCGGTATAACCAGCGGCTGATTCTTGAGTTGCGGTTGGTCCGGCGGATTTCCTCACCGGTGGCAGGGTCAATATACAGACAGCTTGCCGCTGCATCTTCGACGCTGACCCTGTATATGGGGAGGGGTCTGTAACGGCTTGCAGATCCTGTGTAGTAGCGGTCATAGTTCTGCATTACTTCGATGCTGAAGGGAAGCTCTCCAAACAAGCTTTTGCCATAGGTTTTCACATCGTCTGTGGAGAGGGGTGGTGCTTTGATGATCTGCTCTCCTTCCCGGGTATAGATCACGGCTTCGCGGTAGCGGTCGTAGTAAACCCGGTACGAGGGCCTGCCTCTCATTGTTTTCCATTCGATTCGCCTGATCCCCTCTTTTTGTTCAAGTCCGTTAAAGATTGCTGCAGGAGTAAGTCCGGCATGCCCTTTCATATCGAGGCTCTGGTTCCATCGAATCGCAATCTTTTCCTTTTTACGTACGCCGGCCATCCAATCGGGAACGCTTACCATTGAAAAGAACCCGCTGATTAAGAAGGTGAAAAGAAAAATGCCGAAAAAGAAACCCGTCAGGTGATGCCATCTGTACCAGCGCTTCTTATAGGGGCTGAGTCTTCCTTTCCGTTTACCGGCGAATGCCAGTCCCATATACAGGCCACTGATGGATACGACCAGCCCTAAAAGAGCAAGAACAATAATGACAGCGCTCCAGGCCTCGACATTCAGTCGCAGCTTTTTAAAGTATATCCAGTGAGGAATGGCACCGAATCGTGCTGCCCATCTTTTGGTCCGGTTTGTTTCCTGGATGATTTCACCGCTGACCGCGGAAACATAGAGCACGGTCCTCCCGGGGTCGTCCATGCTGCACTTGTAGAAGGGGAGCAGCTTGTTGTAAGAACTCCAGGGAATCCACGAATCCGTTTTTTCCAACACCTGAATACCAGAAACAAGGCCCTTTCCGCAGGCATTGCAGAGTTTCCTGGCATAGCTTTCTGTAAAAGGGGGAAGGGGAAGGAGGCTGCTGGCATCGATCAGTTGCTGAGCCCGCCCCTTGCCGTATAAGCGATAAACAGCCCTGTCTTCGCACAGTTCCAGAATTACACGACCCTCGAAATCTTCAGGAGGGGCTTGCAGATCTTTGAAATGAACTGGTTTGAAGGTGTCCAGCCGAAGAAAATTGCTCTCTCTCGGGGCATGCGGGAAGCCATGAAAGATCATGACTATTCCCGAGATGAACCAGGACAACAAGACCAGGCTCAGCAGGGAACCTGTAAAGTTATGAAGCTGAATAATTGTTCTTCGTATTCTTCCGGCCATCACAGCAGTTTTACAGTGTTGTACTCACTTTGCAGTTCCTAAGGCCAAAAGCTCATGGCGGCTGTGTGGACAGTCAGGCATCATACTTCTTACCCGGAAGCAAAATGGTCAACGATTCAATGGCAGGTCTTCTGACTTATCCTGGTTTTTGGCCTTCCCATTCGCCCGGGGCGTACAGTGGCTTGATACAAAAACCGCGATCCGCAACCGGCGGACCAGATTTACAGCAGCGGGAACTGTTGCAGATTTTCACTGCATTCCCTATTAATCCGGCGCACATGTTCTTGTGCGTCAAGGAACCATTGTAGCCACAAAAGTAGTTAATATCGGCGCATGCTCAAATACCCCTTGCTAAGTGCTGGATTAACATAGTTTAATTCGTACCATGAAAGGGCTATATTTGTTGCGGTTTTGGCGATTGGATCCACGATCCATGGTGCTTGCAAGCTTATACCGGGATGAGGGCTTTTTTCGTTTTTACACTCCTGTTTTTCTCTCTTTCTTTTCTGGCAAAAGCACAGGAAGAGGTTTTGCTTTCCGGTACGATCAGGGGCACGAATCATGAAGCGCTTCCCCGGGCACTGGTTGTGGTTGAAGGTACAAGCACGGGTACTATGGCCGATGCTGAGGGGCATTACAAGCTTAAACTGGCACCCGGGCGGCACAAGATTTCGGTTTCGGCCATCGGTTACAAGCTTCAGCAAATCGACATGACAATTGCGACAGATTTGTCCCGGGATTTCATGCTTGAGAAACAGCTTGTTGATCTGGGGGCAGTAAATGTCTATGGCAAGTCAAAGAGCCAGCATATGCGCGAGAGCGCCTATAGTGTGAATGCGATTGAGGTGGGAAATCTGACAGGCAGCCTGTACAACCTGAATACCTCGTTGGGGAAAAGCAGTGGGGTAAGGATACGTGAGGATGGAGGCATGGGTTCAGACTTCGATCTTTCCATCAATGGCCTGTCCGGGAATGCAGTCAGGTACTTCATAGACGGCGTTCCGCTTTCGGTCATGGGAGGCGGGCTTAAGCTGGCAAGTCTTCCGGTAAGCATTGTTGAACGCATTGAGGTGTACAAAGGGGTTGTTCCGGCCAGGCTGGGAGGGGATGCCCTGGGCGGAGCGATTAATATCATTACCAGGAAGGATGTGGAGAATTACCTGGATGTATCCTATGGCTTTGGGTCCTTTGGTACGCACCGGGCCGATCTGAATGCGCGCTACCAGCATCCCCGTTCCGGTCTGTTCATCAAGCCTTCCTTCGGCCTCAACTATTCCAGGAACGACTATCTGATGAAGGGGGTCGAGGTATGGAAGCCCTCAGCCTCTGCCTTTGAACGGGTCGATCTGAAACGCTTTCACGACGATTATTTTTCATTTTTTTCTCAGTTTAGCGTGGGAGTCAGTGATAGAAAATGGGCCGATCAGCTTTCGCTTACAAGCTCTTATTTTTTTGTGGACAATGAGTTGCAGACCGGAAGTGTGCAGCGTGTGGTGTATGGAATGGTGACCCAGTCCACCGAATCTGCGGGCATTGCTGCGCGCTATCGTAAAAAGGATCTCTTTACAGAGGGGCTTTCTGCAAGTCTGTCACTCTCTCATACCTGGGACGAAGCGATTGTGGTGGATACCGCCTACCGTAAATACCGTTGGGATGGCAGTTACATCGAGAGTTCGCGCAATGAAATCAGTGGCCGGGGGAAGTCCATCAGACATCTTAAAAGGCCCCTTACGATTGCAAGGCTGAATCTCGACTATGGCCGGAAGCAGCATCATTTTTTCAATTTGAATTACCTCTGGCATCAGCTCCTGAACGATCGCTACGATGAATTGGATACGGAGTTGGAACCTTCAAAGGATGTCTTTGGCAAGCACATTATCGGCCTGACTTATCAACAGCGCTTTTGGAACGATCGATTGCACAACGGGGTTTTTATGAAGAATTACCTGTCTTTTCTGCAAATTGCCCAAACGGATCTTTCCTGGATTACCGGTTCCGATGAGGCCGAAACCTCCAGTTTCAGCTCCAGGCATGGCTATGGCCTCAGTTCAAGGTTGCGGTTGGCCGAACAATTCGCTGTAAAGGCTTCTTACGAATACGGCATCAGACTCCCCCTGGCCAGAGAGCTTCTTGGAAACGGAACAAGCATTTATCCGAATTTCCGACTCGTTCCGGAGAACAGCCATAATGCCAATCTGGGCCTGTTTGGCAGTTTTGATTTCCGCTCCGGACAACACCTTTTTTATGAAGCGGGAGGGTTTTACCGAAGGGTCGAAGACTACATTCATCTGGTCCTGTCCGAATCCGAGGGCCAGAGCCAGTACGCGAATGTGAGCAAGGTACAGGTCAGAGGCATTGAAGCTGAAATCCGTTACGATGACGGCCTTCGCTTTCAGGTGCTTGCTAACCTCAGCTACCTCAATGAGCGGAACCGAACCCGCTTTCAGCCCAATGGTAAACCCGAAATGACCTATAACAACCGCATGCCCAACCGGCCCTGGTTCTATGGGAACCTGGATGTAACGTACAGTATTGGAGAGCTGTTTGGGCGGAAGGACCAGCAATTGAAAGCAGCCTACAGTTTTCAGTATGTACATTGGTTTTACCTGTCGTGGGAAGGCTATGGCAGCCTGAGTTCCAAGTCGATTATTCCCTCCCAGTATCTGCATAGCCTGCAAATCACCTACTCACTGAAGAAGGAGCGTTATACGATTTCACTGGAATGCCGAAACCTGTTTAACCAGACCATCTACGACAACTACCTGATGCAGAAACCGGGCAGAAGCTTCTTTTGTAAATTCAGAATGTTCCTCCATTAAGCCAAACGAAATGAAAAAGCACGATTCCCTCCCTGTATTGTTAATAAGCCTGCTGTGCCTGGCCTTCTTGTCCTGCGAAAGAATTGATGGCCCGTCAGGGGAGCCAAATCCCCTTGATGGAAGGCATTTTGATATTTGGGCCTCCGTTGGCGGGACCTACGGGATGGGCTCAGACAATGCGCTGCTGGTATACAGTAGCAAATCACTGGAGACAGAGGAGGTCGTGGATTTCCGGGGGACCGGGGTGGATGTAACAGCCAAGCTTTTTCAGGAAACCGCCATTGATGGGGCGTATTATGTACAGATTCCCAGGGAGAAAGACCGCTTTGGGAAATACCGTATCGGGACCTCCGGGATCGAGATTAGCAAGGAGTTGTCTTTTGCCAGAAATACCTACAGAGACCGGCGTTATGCACATACCTGGATAGGCGACCATACCCTGCTTGTGTTGGCGGCTAATGGCGAAAAGGATTCCATTATCTGGACCAAGATTAATACGGCCGATATGCGCATTCTTGCAGAGGGGACCCTGAGTGGCCTAAGCGACACCCTCGCGGCCTACAGTACTTCGGGTCTGGCAAGTTACCGGGCCAGCGATGACATGGTTCTTTATTCCTACTGCCACAGCAAATCCAGAAGCAGGGCTGGTTTTTACATGGCCTTTATTCATGCAGCGGACATGACTGTCGAGAAATGTGTCGAAGAAGACCGGGCTGCTTTTATGGCGGGCACAGCTTACGGACAGTTGCTGCAAAGCAAGTCTTTTTTCGATGAAAACGGGGACTACTACCTTGCCTGCAACACCATCATTGAGGGTGCAGCCAGGACGACCATGCAATATGGCTCCCTCCTGCGCATAAAGGATGGTGAAACCGAGTTCGATAAGAACTATCTGGGCTACAGCCATGCATCCAATCATCAAGGAAAACTGGTTACGGTGGAATCTCTGGGAAGAGGCAAGGCCCTCCTCTACATCCAGGATCCGGAGTACACAGGAGCAGAGTGGGGGAGTGACTACAACTGCTATTATGCCGTACTCGATTTGGCCAGCGATGAGATCACTGTTCTGGACCTGCCTTTCAATGAGGGCACATTTTCGCAGCGTTCCGTAGTCGTGGGTGATAAAGCCTATATCGGGGTTAACCCCAAAGATGCGGAGCCTTGTGTTTATGTTTACGATATTGAAAGCGGCGGACTGACCAGGGGGCTGGTTCTCGCCGAGGGCTATGCCTTTAACCGGATCGTTTTGCTGGGAGACTGATTCTGTACCCGAAGCGATTTATGACAGGGCTGGAGCGTTATTTTGGGGCGCGCGTGCCGGAGATCTTGTATTCATTCATCATCAGACCGGAAAGCTTGTCTCCGTCGATGGTCATTTCCATGCCGATTTGCATGCCTTCATAATAAAAAAAGAAACGTATTTCGTTGCCCTTGACTTCGACATCGTTTAATTCTATGGTCTGGGGAGTTTCATCGGCACGGGTCAGACTGACTTCATAGCTCTTTTTTACTTTCTTGACCACAAGCACACCGGGAATAACGCCATAGGGCGAATCGACATCAATATTGTAGGTGCCGGCAATCCTTTTCCCGGATGGCATCTCCGGGGTGTTCGGACTATGGGCCTTCAAACTGAAAGTGGCTACGAGGGCCATGAGGATGAATGCTGCTTTTTTCATTGGAACGGTGTTTTCGTGTGTGTGTACTGCAAGTTAGAAAAAATGCTGAAGAATGCCTATCCGGCAACCAGAAGGTTACATCCCCTGGTGGCGGCCTGGTCGAAACGTCCCAGCACTTCGAAGTCTCCATTCTTAAAGCATCGGCCGAGATCCTCGGTGGCGATGAAGGCACAACTGTGGATGTTTGCCAGATCGATGATGTTGATCCCCCCGCTTCGTCCTTCCGGCACAAGGGAAAGGGGATCGTTGGGATCCCGGATCAGTACCCGCATCCAGGGAGGACAGCTGAAAAGCCCTTTTTCCCTCGACCAGGCCTGGGACAGCAGTTCGGTCATTCCGTACTCCGACATCAGCGTGTCCTTTTCAAAGGCCTTTCCCAGGATGAGGTGAAGCTCTTCCCGTACAAGTTCGCGTCTGCGGCCCTTCATGCCGCCGGTTTCCACGATGTGAATATGATCTCCCAGTGGCTGAGGATGGGCGGCGGCCAGGTCGAGAAGGGCAAAACTGACCCCAAGCAGGATGGTGGGTACAGCATCGGCATTCCGTTTGCCGAGGATCTCGCTCAGTTTTTTCAGTTCATCGAGGTAGAAACCACTGTCGGGATGCCCCGATGCCCTGATCAGGCAGTCCATCATGTACACCAGTGAAGAATGCCGGCGATCGAGGTAGGCAGGCAGAAGAGCCAGGATGCAATGCCGGGAGGGAGAGCCAAAAATACGATTGAAACCTTTTCTGAAGCTTTGTTTGTAGAGTTCGGGATCGCAGACATAGTGCCGGGCACGCTGGCTGCCGGTGGTCCCGGAGCTTTCAAAGTAAATACTGCTTTGATTTGTCCCGGAAATCACCCGGTGGCTCCTGAAGAAGCCAATGGGCAGGAAGGGAATGTCTTCGATTCTTGTGATAGTGGCTGGTTTGCAGCCCAGCGAGGCAAGGTAGTCGCGGTAAACAGGGTTGTGGAGGGCCTGATAACGAAAAACCTCCAGGGAGCAGTCCCTGAAGGTTGTTTCGTCCCCGATCCGAAACACACGTTCCGGTAAGGTAGCTTCCATCATGCTTTGCTGCATTAGCCCCTGATGGCCTTGATGCCAGGCAGGGTCTTGCCTTCAATGTACTCGAGCATGGCACCGCCGCCGGTGGATACGTAGCTCACCTTGTCGGCCAGCCCGAATTTATTTACAGCAGCCACAGAGTCACCACCACCTACCAGGCTGAAAGCGCCTTTGGCAGTCGATTCCGCGATGGCCTGGGCAATGGCAACGGTCCCTTTCTGGAAATTGGGCATCTCAAATACGCCCATAGGTCCGTTCCAGAGGATGGTTTTCGAGTTCATGATAAGCTCGGTACAGGCCTGTACGGTTTTTGGTCCGATGTCCAGGCCCATGAAACCGTCCTTGCCTTCATCGATGGGAGCCTCGGCTGTATGGGCCTCGTTCTTGAATTCATCGGCCAGTACCTGATCGACCGGGAGAATGAGCTTAACGCCCCTGGCTTCGGCTTTTTTTACCAGTTCGGCGGCAACATCGAGTTTGTCTTCCTCGCAGAGGGAGTTCCCAATGGCTCCACCCCTGGCTTTCACAAAGGTGTAGGTCATTCCGCCACCGATGATCAGGTTGTCCACCTTATCGAGCAGGTTTTCGATCACCTGGATCTTGTCGGATACCTTGGCGCCACCCATAATGGCTGTCATGGGTTTGTCAGACTCGTGAAGGACCTTGTCCATGGCCTGGATTTCCTTGTTGATCAGGAAACCAAACATCCTGGAATCTTCCGCAAAAAAGTCGGCGATTACAGCTGTGGAAGCATGGGCCCGGTGTGCCGTACCAAAGGCGTCGTTGACATAAACATCGGCCAGTTTGGAGAGTTTTTCTGCAAAAGCCCTGGTGGCAGCCTTCTCTTCGTCGGTCTTGATTTTGTTTTCGGCCGGGTGAAAGCGAAGGTTTTCGAGCAGAAGTACCTCACCGGGTTTCAGTGCTGCGGCTTTTTCCTCGGCCTGCATACCCACACAGTCGTCGGCAAACTGCACATCCACACCCAGGTGCCCGGAGAGGGTCGGGATGACATGCTTGAGTGAGAATTTCTCTTCGGGTCCGGACTTGGGCCTGCCCAGATGCGACATCAGGATGGCTGAACCACCGTCGGCCAGGACCTTTTTGATGGTTGGAAGCGCTCCCCTGATACGGGTGTCGTCGCTTACCTCGAACCCTGCCCCGAGGGGGACATTAAAATCGACCCGAATGATGGCCTTTTTATCTGCAAAATTATAATTGTCAATGATTTGCATACGAAACAAGATTTAATGAATAGTTGTATTTTCCTCAAACGATTTCAAAGGTAGCAAAGAAATTCCAGTTGCATGCATCTTTTTTGGCTACATTTACCAACCGAGATTCATGCAGTTTAAATCCATATACGGTCAGCAGGAAATTAAGCAGCGTTTGCGGCAGTTGGTTGCCGAAAACAGGCTTCCACATGCCCTGATGCTGCACGGTCCCGATGGCACCGGCAAGCGTCAGCTGGCCATTGCCCTGCTGCAATACCTGGCCTGCACAAACAGGGCAGAGGAGGATGCCTGCGGACAGTGTCCCTCCTGCCTGAAATTTGAGAAACTGGTTCACCCGGATCTGCACCTGGTTTTCCCTGTGCTCAAGCCTGCTAAGTGGAGCTTGAGTGCGAATCCTACCAGCGATGACTTTGTTGGAAAGTGGAGGGAGGCCCTAAGCGAGCATCCCTACTTTTCGGAACAGCAGTGGTACGAAGTGCTGGCTGCAGACAATAAGCAGGGCCTGATTTACAGGGATGAGAGCCTGCAGATTATTCGCAAACTCGGATCCAGGCCTTACGAATCGGAATACAGGATGATGCTTATCTGGCTGCCGGAGAAAATGCATCCGTCGGCGGCCAATAAGCTTCTGAAAATTATTGAGGAACCTCCCCCAAAGACCCACATCCTGATGGTGTCGAGGCACACCGAAGAGATTCTTCCCACCATTCTGAGCCGCACCCAGCTCATGCACGTTCCCCCGCATCCACAGGCCATCATCAGAGAGGCCATTCTGGCAAGGGGCGAGCACAACGACAGGCTTGTTGAAGATGCGGTCAAACGGGCCAATGGGAATTTCAATACGGCCCTTCAAACCCTGGAGCAGGATGCCAGTGAACTGGACTATTTTCAGCGCTTTACAAGCCTGATGCGGCTGTGTTATTCCAGGGCTATTATCGACATCGACAACTGGGTGAATGATGTTGCGAACCTGGGCAGAGTAAAGCAGAAGCAGCTGCTCGACTATAGCCTGCGCCTGCTGAGAGAAAATTTCATGATGCACATGGACGAGCCTGCCCTGAACTACTTGTCGTCGATGGAGGCCGATTTTTCGAAAAAATTCAGTCCCTTTATCCATGAGAGAAATGTTTTCATTCTTGCAGAGGAGTTTCAGGAGGCAGCCAATCATATCGAAGCCAACGGCTATTCCAGGGTGGTGTTCATGGATCTGGCAATTAAAGTGATCAGAGCACTGATCATCGAATAGGTTTTATTATTTTAAAAGGAAGGCTATTTTTGCACTATGGAAAGCCTGAAGGCGAGAGGGTGCTGCTCAGCGGATAAACTCAATATCAACAACGACAATCGGGACAGGATTGAGCACTATTTCGATTCCTGTGCAAAGCTCGATGCCTATAACTGGCTCAGAGAGGTTTCCGACATGGACATCCCGGATGTTGTTGAGGTTCGCTTCAAGAACACCCGCAAAGGGTTTTACCGCAATGTGAACGATTTGCGCCTGAAGCGGGGCGACATTATTGCGGTAGAGGCATCCCCCGGTCATGACATTGGTATTGTGTCACTTGCCGGAGAGATTGTCGGAAAACAGCAGCAAAAAAGCCGCTATAACAACGGGCGCGATGAGTTGAAAAAGGTTTACCGCAAAGCCAAGCCGGTCGACATTGAGAAATGGCGCTCGGCCCTTGAGCGGGAAGTTCCTACAATGCTTGAGAGCAGGAAGATAGCCGGGAGCCTGGGGCTGAACATGAAAATTGGGGATGTGGAGTACCAGGGCGACAACACCAAAGCCATCTTTTATTACATCGCCGACGAACGGGTCGATTTCAGGGAATTAATCAAGGTTTTGGCCGATTCCTTCCGCATACGGATAGAGATGCGACAGATTGGCGCACGTCAGGAAGCCGGAAAGATTGGAGGCATTGGCTCATGTGGCCGGGAGCTTTGCTGTTCCTCCTTCATCACCAATTTTGTTTCGGTGAGCACGCATGCCGCAAGAATGCAGGATGTTGCACTGAATCCGCAGAAACTGGCCGGACAATGCGGCAAGCTGAAGTGCTGTCTGAATTTCGAGCTTGCAGGTTACGAGGATGCAAGGAGCCGCTTTCCCGATAATGCCAATACCTTGAAGACCACAACGGCCATAGCTTATTTGTTTAAGACCGATGTTTACCGGGGCATTATGTGGTATGGCTATGAGGGGAGCGGAGCACAGACGCTGGTTCCTGTACCCGTTGAAAGGGCCAGGAAGATCCGGGATATGAACCTGAAAGGGCAGATGCCCGAAGAGCTGATCGATGCACCCCTGGAGAGTGCCAAAGATAAGCTCGAATACACCAGTGCTGCCGGAGAGGGCAGCCTGACGCGCTTCGAGAAGCTGAAGCCCAAAAAGAAGAAGAAAAAACGGCGTCCGCCCAGGGGGCCACGAAAGCAGCAATCATCCTCATGAAACGGGTTCTCTTCGCTACCATCATCGTTTTAACCGGGCTTTTCCCGGCCTGTGATGACGACATGGTCTATGACCATTTTGAAACCTTGCCCGAGGGAACCTGGAAATGGACCGACCCCAGGGAATTCAAATTGCAGGTGGAGGACACCCTGTCGAACCACCGCATTTATGTACAGCTCCGGCACGGCACCGACTATCCCTATCGCAATCTTTATATGTTTGTCCACGTGAAGGGCCCGGATGGCCAGAACATCTGTGATACCGTGAATATTGAACTGGCTGCGGCCGATGGCCGCTGGATCGGTAAAGGATCGGGCAAACACCGTGAACTCAGGTTGCTCTACAGAAGGCAGACCCGCTTTGCTCAGGCCGGGCCTTATGTATTTACCCTGGAACAGGGCATGCGTAAACCAGCGTTGCCGGTGACCGATATCGGGATTCGGATCGAACGCGAAAATCCTTAGTTTTTTGGGAAAGAAGAAATTGAAGCGATTCAAGGAGCTGGAGAGCCTCGACAGGGTTATTCAGCCCGACTTTGAAGAAGTCTTTCGAAAGGACTATCGCTTGAAGGGCAGATGGGCACCCGAATTGTTTGGCAACGATCATCCGGTAGTGCTTGAGCTGGGTTGTGGAAAGGGCGAATACACCCTTGGCCTGGCCAGACTCAGGCCCGATTATAACTTCATTGGTGTCGATATCAAGGGTGCCCGTATCTGGAAGGGGGCCAATATGGCGCATGAAGAAAAACTTAACAACGTGGCCTTCCTGCGCACACGCATCGATTTCATCACTTCATTTTTCAAGGCCGGTGAAGTGAACGAGATCTGGATCACTTTTCCCGATCCCCAGTCGAAAAAGAAACGTCGCAAGAAAAGGTTAAGCGGTGATCTTTTTCTGAATCGCTACCGCAGCATCCTCAAAGATGGCGGGCGGGTCAATCTGAAAACCGACAATGAAGAGCTTTACCTCTATACCAGGGCCCTGGTCAGCTATAATGAACTTGAGATACTGAAGGACTCGGACGACGTGTACAAGGAGGACTGGGACGATGAGGTAACGGGCATCCAGACCTATTATGAGTCCCGTTTTTTGGCCGGGGGATCTAGGATCCATTTTATTTCATTTACCCTGCCTGCCTCAAAAGAAATCAAGGCCCTTCCCGAGGCAGAAGAATGAGCTTCTCTCGGGAAGATCCTGCAACCCTTCGACTGTTGTAAAACCGCAGACTTATTCTAAATAAAAGCCTTATCTTAGGGCATTCATATAGACCTCATGGAAATAGCTAAGGATAAAATCACAGGCGTGCTTCAGGAAATCGTGCATCCCGGGCTGAAGAAATCAATTGTGGAACTGGGCATGGTGGGCGACATTTTCTACCGGGAGAACGAATTGTGGCTGGCCCTGCGATTCAATCGTGCAAATGACCCCTTTATTTCCTCCATCAGGAAGGCCTGTATGCGTGCTGTAAACGGGGCCTTTGGTGAAGACAGCCTGAAGCCGGGACACATTCAGATTGAGGTTCAGGCCCCAAGCCCTCAAAAGGAAGTGCTGCCCGAGGTGGAGAATATCATTGCCATTGCTTCGGGCAAAGGAGGAGTGGGTAAGTCCACGGTTGCAGTTAACCTGGCAGTTGCCCTGGCAGAGCAGGGTTATGCGGTCGGACTAGTCGATGCGGATGTGTACGGCCCTTCCGTTCCGAAAATGTTTCATGCCGAGGGCGAGCGGCCTATGGCCAGGCAGGAGGACGGTATTGACTGGATCGTTCCGGTGGAACGTTATGGGGTTAAGTTTTTGTCGGTAGGGCTCTTCATAAAACCCGAGGAAGCTGTGGTTTGGCGTGGACCCATGGCCACTAGTGCCCTCAAGCAATTGATCAATAACGGAGTATGGGGGAAGCTCGACTATTTGCTCATCGATCTGCCCCCGGGCACAGGCGATGTGCATCTGACCATGGTACAGGAGGTGCCGGTAACCGGGGCCCTGATCGTAAGCACTCCCCAGGATGTTGCCTTAGCCGATGTGGTAAAGGGTATCTACATGTTCAAGGGGGAGAAAATCAATGTTCCTGTATTGGGGCTGGTCGAAAATATGTCGTGGTTTAGCCCGGCCGAATTGCCCGACAACAAGTACTACATCTTTGGGAAAGAGGGATGTAAGAAGCTGGCCCAGCAGATGGAATTACCCCTCCTGGGGGAGATTCCGATTGTAGAGGGGATCCGTGAGTCGGGTGACAAGGGAAAACCAGTGGCCCTGAATCCCGATCAGGTTTCCGGCGCTGCCTTTCATGCACTTGCCACAGCACTTCGTCAGGCTGTAGAGCAGCGTAACCGGGATCTGGGTCCGACAAAGAGAGTAGAAATTACAAGCTGATAACCAAAACGCTAATGCTATGGATACGATCCTTGAACGAGTCGAAAAAGCCCTGAAGAAAATCAGGCCTTACCTGGTGGCCGATGGCGGAGACATTGTTGTTGTGGATCTTAGCGACGATATGGTTCTTCGTGTGGAACTAAAAGGCGCTTGCCAGGGCTGCCCTTTTAGTCTGCAGACCCTGAAAGCAGGGGTGGAAACAGCCATTAAGAATGAAGTGCCGGAGATCAGAGAAGTGGTGGACATCAGTGCATACTGAGTTTTTTTATTTGGAGATATACTAAGTTCAGCCAAAAGCAGTTGATACTGTATGGTGAGTAGACCGGCCTTGATATCTGTGCTCTTTTTCCTGCTTGTACTTTTGGGGTGCAGCGTGGAAAAGAATACATCCCTGAGCAGGAATTACCATAACCTGACCTCGCACTACAACATCTATTTTAACGGACGGGAAAGTTATCGGCGTGGTGTGGAGAAAGCCCGGGATGGAGTGCAGTTCGATTACAACCAGGTTCTCCCCCTCTTTTTATTTGCAGACGAGGGTGTTCATTCGACTGTTTCGTCCGACATGAAACGGGCCATTGACAAGGCTACGAAGCTCATTACTTTTCACTCCATTACAGCCAAGCCAAAACTAAAAGATGGCAACCAGAACGCCAGAGACAAGGCCTTTTTCGAGCAGAATGAATTCAACAAGTGGGTCGATGATTCCTACATGTTGATGGGGCGGGCCTATATGTTTCAGGGGAAGTTTTTTCTGGCCGCCGAAACCTTCAAACATGTGCTGGTTACCTATCCGAAAGCAGAGGTGCGTTTTCTGGGCATGATCTGGCTTGCCAGGGCCACGCTCCTGATTGGCGATACGGGTGAGGCAGAACGCATACTCAGTGCCCTGTCCGATCAGAACAATCTGCCCAGGGAATACCTGCTGGATTACCTGCTGACCTGGTCGGCCTTTCATATACAGACAGGGTCGTTTGCCGATGCGGTTTCCTATCTGAATCAGGCGCTGGGGGAAAAGGGCCTGAAAAAGAAGGATAAGATCCGCTATCTCTACATTCTGGGGCAGTTGCAGGAAGAGCTTGGACAGAAGGACAAAGCATTGCAGAGCTACCGCAAGGTGACCCGCCTGAATCCTCCTTACGAAATGGCTTTCAATGCCAGGGTAAGCATGGCAGAGGTCTTTGAAACCGGCAGCGAAGACAGTGGTGAATTAAAGAAGTTGCTGAAGCGGATGCTGAAAGACAGTAAGAATAAGGAGTACCAGGACCAGATTTACTTTGCCCTGGCCAATATTGCCCGGGAAGAGGGCGATATGGAAGAAGCCATAAGGCTTTATCAGCGCTCGGTTTCGACCAGTGTGCAGAACAACTATCAGAAGGGACTTTCGTCAGCGACCCTTGCGGGGATCTATTATGACAGGCCCGATTACATGCTGTCTGCAGCCTATTACGATTCGGCAGTGTCTTTTCTGGACGACGACTATCCGGGCTATAAAGGGCTGACTACCCTCTCGGCCAGTCTGAGTAATCTGGTTCAGAATGTAAACACCTGCGAACTTGAAGACAGCCTTCAAATGCTGGCAGCACTTCCCGAAGCCGAGCGCCTGAAGATTGTGGATGGTATTATTGAAGACCTGCGAATTGCCGAAGAAGAGGCCCGGCAGGCCGAGCAGCAGGCCATTCGGGATATGGCATTTAATCAGAGCATGTCGATGACCGGCAACATGGGGGGGATGGGTTCCCGGCAGCAACAGGGAGGTCAGTGGTATTTCTACAACCCGAACCTGAAGAGTTTTGGTCAGCCCGAATTCCGCATGAAATGGGGCGATCGTAAATTGGAGGATAACTGGCGAAGGCGCAACCGGCAAAGTATTTCCTCCCTTACCGGAGGAGCTGCCGGGGTGGAAGGTGACAGTGCAGGTGTTGATGCCGGCAAGCCCCTTTTCGACAACAAGTCCCGGGAATTCTATCTGGTCAATATCCCAACCACCGATTCCATGCTGGCACTTTCGAACAGCCGACTGGAAGCCGCCCTTTTTGCTATGGGCGATATTTACAAGAACAAGTTGCTCGATTACGATGAAGCCATTCAGGCTTTTGAAACCCTGTTGCAGCGTTTTCCCGAGACTGAAAAGGCTGCGGAGACACTTTATAATCTGTATCAGCTCTATAATTCGACCCGTGCTTCCGGCAAGGCCGAGCTTTCTAAAACCAGGCTGGTTCGATCCTATCCCGATAGCCACTATGCCATGCTTTTGAACAATCCGAATTATCTGAAAGAACTCGAAGAGGAAGAGCAGAAGGTGGTTCGGGCCTACGAATCGGTACTGAGGCACTACAGGGCTGAAGAACATGCCGCCGTACTGGAAGAGAGTGAACGTGCCCTACAGGCTTATAGCGGCGACGCGCTCGAACCTAAATTTCTATACATCAGTTCCTTGTCGAGAGGAAGCCTGTATGGCAAGGAGGCCTTGAAGCAGGCCCTTGATACCCTCCTGGTACGCTTCCCGGACAGCGAAGAGGCACTGGCGGCACAGGAGATGATTGAATACATGTACATGGAGTTTCCGGAGATCAGGGAGGCCGACCAGGTTGCCGAGGCCGAAGCCCTCTATGTCGACTACGATCCGGAACAGCCTCACTATTTCCTTCTGGCCCTTCCGGCCTCGGCCAATGCCAATCGGGCAAGCTTCGAATTGCTGAACTTCAACCTGGATCGTTACAATCCCTACAACCTGGAACTTGATAAGTTCCTGGCTGATGCGGGGCAGCCTGTAATTGTTGTAAAGCTTTTCAACAACGCAGACGGGGCCATGAGATATCTGGCCTCGATCCGGGAGCAGGCAGCCCTAATTGTGAGCGATGCACCCCCGGAAGCCATTCAGATGATGGTTATTTCAAGGGACAATCTTGAGATTCTGAACAAAGAGAAGCTTATTCAACCCTACTATCTCTTCTTTCGCGATCATTATTTAACACAGGACTAATGGGCAGGAAAATTCATATTCTCTGGACCGATGACGAGGTTGAATTGTTGAGGCCCTACATCCTCTTCCTCGAGGAAAAGGACTATCAGGTAACAACTGCTGCGAATGGCACTGATGCCCTGAGGCTGGTGGAAGAAAATGAGTTTGACCTGATTTTTCTGGACGAAAACATGCCTGGCATTACAGGCCTGGAAACCCTGGAGCAGATCAAGGCACAGCATCCCTCCATCCCCGTGGTGATGATAACCAAGAGCGAGGAGGAGGACATCATGGATGAAGCTTTAGGCAGCAAGATTTCAGACTACCTGATTAAGCCGGTTAATCCTAAGCAGATTCTCCTGACCATCAAGAAGAACCTCGATTCAAGGCGTCTGGTGACCGAGAAAACGGCTTCCAGCTACCAGTCCCAGTTTGGGCAAATCGGGGTGCAGATCAATGCAGCCGTAAATTTTGACGATTGGGCCGAAATTCATAAGAAACTGATATACTGGGAGAGGGAGCTGGAGAGCGGCCAGGCCGGAGGAATGGAAGAGGTGCTTCGCATGCAAAAAACGGAGGCCGACCATGAGTTCTCCCGTTTCATCAGGAAGAATTACATATCGTGGTTCAAAGAAGCTGCCGATGAGGCTCCCCTGTTGTCGCCGGGGGTCTTTCAGGAGCAGGTCTTTCCTTTGTTGAAAAGGGGCCGGGTGGTGGTGGTCCTGATCGACAACCTGCGCTTCGATCAGTGGAAGATCATTGAGCGGGAAATGGCCGGCCTGTTCAGAACCGAGCTGGAGAGCATATTCTGCAGCATTCTTCCCACAGCTACCCAGTATGCCCGAAATGCCATGTTTGCGGGAATGATGCCGGCCGATATCCGGAAACGCTATCCCCGCCTTTGGGTGGAAGAGCATGAGGAGGGTGGAAAGAATGCCTTTGAGGAAGAACTTTGTCGTGCCCAGATGGAACGCCTGGGGATTCAAGCCAGTCTGAATTACGAAAAGATCAGCAATCAACGGGCCGGGAAGAAATTGGTTGAGCACTATAAGGATCTGTTGAACTTCGACCTGAATATTCTGGTTTATAACTTCGTCGACATGCTTTCCCATGCCCGGACCGAGATGGACATGATCAGGGAGCTTGCCTATGACGAGTCCTCCTACCGTTCGCTGGTCCAAAGCTGGTTTCAGCATTCCTATTTGTTCGATTTACTTAAACAGCTGGTCGCTCATGACATCAGTCTGGTGCTGACCACCGACCATGGAGCAGTCAGGGTAAACAACCCCCTGAAGGTGATTGGGGATCGCATGACTTCGGTGAATTTGCGCTACAAGCAGGGTAAGAACCTGAATTACGATCCCAAAGAGGTGTTTGAAATAACCCGGCCGGCCGATGTTCGCCTGCCCAGAAGCAATGTGACCACGGCCTATATCTTTGCCGCAAATAAAGATTTCATGGTGTATCCCAATAATTACAATCATTTTGTTAATCTCTACAGAAACACCTTTCAGCATGGTGGGATTTCCATGGAAGAAATGCTGGTTCCACTCGCTGTGCTTAGCCCGGTCCGTTGATGATGGAAGAACTATTCATTAAATCGGTTTCGGGGATCGATGAGGCTGCGACTGCCTTTCTTGAAGCGATCGGGGAACAGCGGGTTGTGACTTTTTCCGGTGAAATGGGGGCAGGGAAAACGACTTTTATACAAGCCCTTTGCAGGGCTCTGGGAGTAGAGGCCGAGGTAAACAGTCCTACTTTTGCCCTTGTAAATGAGTATTTCAAGCCGAATGGCCAGCCGATTTATCATTTCGATCTCTACCGCATCGAGCATCCATCAGAGCTCTTCGACCTGGGCTATGAGGAATACTTTTATTCGGGCCACCTTTGTTTGGTCGAATGGCCCCAAAAGGCTGCCCATCTGATCCCTGAAGACGCTCTTCGGGTCGAGATCGAGGTGCTTGACGACCAGTCGAGGATGCTTCGTTTTTATCGGTGTGAATAGCGGGGCTTGATTTGAGTGGGGATTTGTGTTATTTTGGGTCACTAAGCACAAATAAATCATGGAACATGCCGGATCATCTGCTTTTGGCTTCCATCGGGAGGGCCTGATGCCCAGAGAGGAAATGCTGGAGGTGGGAAACAAGGAAAAACAGCTGAAGATTGGAATCCCCTGTGAGGAGCATAGCCTTGAAAACAGGGTCCCCCTTACCCCGGAAGCAGTTGAGATACTTACTGGCCATGGACATGAAGTTATGCTTGAGGCCCGGTCGGGCCTGGCTGCGAATTACCCCGATACAGCCTACACCGAGCGGGGAGGACAGATTACCGAGAACAGCAGGGAGGTTTTCGCCACCTCTGACATCCTGCTAAAGATCTCTCCCCCCACCCCGCAGGAGATCGGCTGGATGAAGGAGCGCCAGACACTGATTTCCTCCTTTCAGATGTATGCCGATTTTGAGGAAGCCTACATCCGCGGGCTCATGCAGAAAAAGATCACGGCCATTGCCTATGAGCAGATTATGGACGAGCATAAATGTTACCCGGCTGTGCGCAGTATGAGTGCCATTGCCGGGACCACCAGCATCCTGATAGCGGCCGAGTACCTGAGCAGCGGCCGTGGGGGCAAGGGGGTTATGCTGGGGGGCATTAGCGGGATCACACCCACTGAGGTCGTCATTTTGGGCGCGGGAACTGTCGGCGAGTTTGCGGTTCGAGCTGCCATGGGACTGGGCTCCGAACTCAAGGTTTTTGATCATTCTGTGCACCGGCTCAGACGCCTTCAGAATGCTGTCGGTTATCAGGTTCCAACCTCCATCTTTCACCCCAAGGTTATTCGCAAGGCCCTGCGTTCTGCCGATGTACTGATTGGGGCCATCAGAACAGAAGAAAAGGGGGGGCAGTACTTTATCACCGAAGACATGGTGAGGGAGATGAAACGAGGCGCAGTCATTATCGACATTTGCATCGACAGGGGCGGTTGCATTGAGACTTCCGAGCTGCGCTCCCAGCTCGATCCGGTCTTTGTAAAATATGGTGTAATTCATTACTGTGTACCCAATATTCCTTCACGTGTGGCCCGCACCGCTTCCATTGCAATTAGCAATGTCCTGGGTCCGCTACTGCTGGACATGGGAGAGGCCGGAAATATGGGGAAACACTTCAGGGAAAACATTGGCTTGCGCAATGGCGTGTATATCTACAACGGGATACTCACCCAGGAGGCCATTGGGTCGAAACTTGGTATTTCGTCCCAGGATATGGACCTTCTGATGGCTGCTTTTTAGTCGCTTTGGCATGGTGGTTTTTTTCTATCTTGGGGCATGAATTTCGCGTTGCTTGGCTTTCTGTTTTACCTGGTGCTGATCCTTGCTGTAGGCTTTATCACCTATCGGATTAATAAATCGCACAAAGATTTCTTTATTGCCGGCCGCCGCCTTAATCCCTGGGTGGTTGCCTTTTCTGAACGGGCTTCGGGAGAAAGCGCCTGGTTGTTGCTGGGCTTGCCCGGGGCTGCCTATGCGGCTGGTCTGATGGAGTTCTGGACTGCCCTGGGCTGTGTTTCAGGGATCATTTTTTACTGGTTCTTCATTGCCAGGGCACTTCGCGAGGAGACCGAACGGCTGGGGGCCATCACCCTGCCGACCTTTCTGGCGGCGCGCTTTGAAAAGGGGCAGGCCCTGATTCGCATCCTGGCCACTTTCATCATCGTTTTCTTTTTCATTTTCTACCTCTCGGCTCAGTTTAACGGGGCAGGCAAGATCCTCAACGTTACCTTTGGGCTCGACCAGCGAACGGGCATGGTGCTTGGAGCCCTGGTCATCATCTTCTATACCATGATGGGGGGTTTTTTTGCTGTGGCCTGGACAGATGTGGTGCAGGGAGTGATCATGATAGGAACGCTTGTTATTTTGCCTGTCGTGGGCCTGATCGAACTGGCCGATCTTCCGGCTGGAGGCCTCAGCGACATAGAGCTGGAGGGTGGGCAGCGTTTAGTTTCGTTTACAGCCGGAAAGACCGGGTGGGCAGCAGCGGCCATGATCATCAGTGGCCTTAGCTGGGCCCTGGGTTATATGGGACAGCCTCATCTGCTTACCAGATTTATGGCCATCCGCAAACCAGCGCAGATCAGGATTTCGCGGCGCATTGCCATTGCCTGGGTTATCCCGGCGTTTACAGGTGCACTGGTGCTGGGTCTTGTAGGAGCTTCACTCTACGGGCAGGGGGCTTTCGACGATGTGGAAAAGGTGATGCCCCAAATGGCCAACGACCTGTTGCCCCTGTGGTTGGCCGGTATTTTTGTGAGCGGTGCCATCGCAGCAATGATGTCAACAGCCGACAGCCAGCTGCTGGTTATTTCTTCTTCGCTGATCGAAGACTTCTTTCACCAGACCCTGGGGCGGGATGTGAGCGACCGGAGCCTGCTGAGGGCCAGTCGCTGGATCACCATCCTTGTAGGCCTGGTGGGGTTTGTCATTGCGCTTAGCTCCGACAAACTGATTTTCTCCATGGTTTCTTACGCCTGGGCCGGACTGGGATCATCCTTCGGACCGGTTATTCTCCTGCTGCTTACCTGGAAGAAGGTGACCCATCAGGGGGTGATAGCGGGTTTACTGACGGGCTTTATATCGACGGTGATCTGGTCGGAGTTGCCCACTCTGGATTCCATGCTGAGTGTTCGTTTTGTTTCCTGGATCCTGGCCCTGACTGCAGTCTGGCTGGTCAGTCGTTTAACCCGGGGTAGATCCTGAAAACCGATGCGATGAGACTATTCTATAACGCAGCGCTTAGCCTCTACTATCTTGTAGCTTTGCTGATCTCTCCCTGGAACAGAAAGGCCCGGCTTTGGATAGGGGGAAGAAGAGGCTGGAAGAAAGGACTGAAAAATGCCCTGGGAGACGGCCCTGTTATCTGGTTTCATTGTGCTTCGTTAGGGGAGTTTGAACAGGGTCGTCCTCTGATAGAAGCTGCCAGGGAGCGCTTTCCTGAATACCGCATCCTGCTCACCTTTTTTTCTCCTTCCGGCTATGAGAAGCGTCGCGACTATCCCGGTGCCGATTACGTCATGTATCTTCCGCTTGATAGCCGGCGGAATGCAGCATTTTTCCTCGATAAGCTCCGGATCGAGATGGCCGTTTTTATCAAATATGAGTTCTGGTTTTATTTCCTGAAGGGCCTGCAAAAACGCAAGATCCCCACTTACCTGGCCTCGGGCATCTTCAGATCGGGACAGGTCTTCTTTAAATGGTACGGATCCTGGTACCGGAGTTTTCTCCGCTGTTTTACCCATATTTTTGTACAGGACGAAGATTCAGAGTTGCTCCTGGCAGGGATTGGGCTGAAGTCCACTTCAGTAGTCGGAGATACCCGTTTCGACCGGGTGTTGAAGGTTGCAAAAACCAGCTATGAGAACCCGGCGCTGGAGGCCTTTGCCCATGGTCGGCAGCTGATCGTGGCCGGGAGTACCTGGGAGCCCGATGAGGAGATTCTGGCTCCGGTTTTTACCGGACTTCCGCAGGACCTGCTTTGGATCATTGCCCCCCATGAGCTCTCTGAAGCTCATATTCAGCGTATTTGCAGCCGTTTCTCACCTGCTGTACGTCTTTCACAGCTCGAAACAGATGTGCCCGGGGATACCCGATCCCTGGTTGTAGACAGCATAGGCCAGCTCTCCTATCTCTATCGCTTTGGTCAGTTGGCCTACATCGGGGGTGGATTTGGCCGGGGCATCCACAATGTAATTGAGGCAGCCGTCTATGGCATGCCGGTGATCTTTGGTCCCAATCACGAACGTTTCAGAGAGGCCCGGGAACTGCTTGCGTGCGGTGGAGGGTTCGCGATAAGTGACACGGCAACATTGTTATCCACCATTCATCAACAATTGACGAATCCGCATTTGTTGAAAACCTCCTCAGGAGCAGCACGTATCTACGTGAAAAACAGGGCAGGGGCGAGCACTCTCATTCTCGACGAAATGTGCAAAAATCCCGGGGTTGTTTAATCGTATCCCTTGAACATCCCGCCTGTTTTCTTCTTACCTTCCAATGTTTTAAAGCTAAGACCTATATTCGCGGCAAATTCTTAATCACGAATACCCTCATGTTGTCGATTTTTGGCAGCACATTATCTAAACTTAAAACTATGAAATCAATCAGAAAGTTTGCAATGACCCTCCTGGGACTGACACTGGCAATAACGGTCATGTCGCAGGGGACCGTTCGGGGAACAGTGCTGGATGGTGAATCCGGAGCAGCGCTGCCAGGCGCCAACATCGTGGAAAAAGGAACCACAAACGGGACCATCTCCGGTGCCGATGGAAGTTTTGAATTCAGTGCTTCCGCCCGGAGTGGTGAGCTGGTTATCTCCTTCCTTGGGTACAAATCCAGGACCTTTGCCTTTTCCGGCGATACCGACCTTGGAAAGCTTGTTCTCGATGTCGATGCCCAATCCATGGACGAGGTTGTGGTGGTTGGTTTTGGTGTAATCGACGTGGCCAAAGACAGGGAGACCCCTGTGGCTGTTTCGACCATCAAGCTGCCCGAGATTGTAGCCAAGTCGGGTAACCAGGAATTCCCCGACATTATGAAAAACACCCCTTCCGTTTATGTAGCCAGCCAGGCAGGAGGTTATGGTGATTCCCGGATCAACATCCGTGGTTTTGCCCAGGAAAACCTTGCTTTGCTTTTCAATGGTCAGCCTGTAAACGGCATGGAAGACGGGAAGGTGTACTGGTCGAACTGGCAGGGACTTTCCGAGATTGCGACTGCCATTCAGGTTCAGCGTGGTCTGGGTTCTTCAAAACTGGCCATCTCATCGGTTGGTGCCACCATCAACGTGGTTACCAAGGCGACTGACATGGTTGGAGGCGGCCGGGTTAGTGCACTCATGGGGAACGACAACTACATGAAGTATGTGGCCAGTTACTCCACCGGCCTGAACGAAAAGGGCTGGGGTGCTTCCTTCCTGCTCTCCCATTGGCAGGGTGATGGCTACAATGATGGAACCAGGGGCCAGGGCCAGACCTATTTTCTATCCATTGGTTATAAGCCTTCCGATAAGCATAAATTTAACTTCTCCGTTACCGGTGCACCGCAGTGGCACTATCAGAACTATACCAAAAAGCTGAGCGACTACGACCGCGACGGGGATGGAACGATTACCAATGCAGAGCAGCGCTATAACAGCAACTGGGGTTATCTCAACGGTGAGGTTTATTCACTGCGCGAGAACTTCTATCACAAGCCTGTGGCCAACCTGAACTGGGACTGGAACATCTCTGATAAGAGTGCCCTTTCTACCGTATTGTACGCTTCTACCGGAGCTGGTGGCGGTACAGGTGGCTATGGCCGCGGATACTATGTATTCGATGCCGATGGTCAGCTCGATTTCGACCAGATTGTAGCCAACAACAAGTCCATTGTGAATGATGGCAGCGAAGACTGGCATCGCGATGGCATGACCATTGGATCCTATGGTGACAATGCGGCCTTGCGTCGTGCTTCCATGAACCTTCACCGTTGGCTGGGTGCTGTGGTCAACTTTAATCACGAAATCAGTGAGAACCTCTCCTTCAACGTGGGTACCGACTTCCGGACCTATTATGGTGAGCACTTCCGTTTGGTGGATAACCTCTGGGGACTTGACGGTTACTGGGATGACAACTACAACGGAGCCGGCTTTCAGGGGCTCTTCCCGGGCGGACAGGTTTATACCCAGGAGCATAAAGCCAGTCCTTATATGTTTTGGACCAATCGGAACAGCATGATCGATGACAAACTCGACTATTACAACTGCGAGCGCATCTCCTATGCCGGTGCTTTTGGTCAGCTCGAATACAAGAATGACAAACTCTCTGCTTTTGTTCAGGCAGCTGTTTCAACACAGTCCTACCAGCGTTTCGATTATCACTCCTATGTGAAAGCCGACGACCAGAGCTCCGAAAAGTTAAACCATCCGGGCTACAACCTGAAGGCCGGGGCCAACTACAACCTCAATGCACACCACAATCTATTCTTTAACACCGGCTATTACAGCCGTCAGCCCTTCTTTGACGATCTCTTCCTCAACTACCTGAACATCGTGAATACCGATGTCGGAAATGAGGGTGTGCTCGGTCTGGAAGCTGGTTATGGCTACAGGAGCGAGGTGCTTGACGTTGATGTGAATGCTTACTACACCCAGTGGAGCGATCGCCAGATTCGTGATGGAGGCGACTTCGACAACGATGGTGAAAATGACGATGTGGCCCTTTTCGAGAATGTGGCTGAAAACCATACTGGTGTTGAGCTGGAATTCGATGCCCGTCCCATCCGTAACCTGAACATCCGTGGTTTTGCCTCCATCGGAAGCTGGACCTATGCAGGTGACGTGGAAGCCACCATCTGGGATGAGAACCGAAATATCATTGGCGGAGCCTCTAACACGCTCTATCTCGATGGTGTGAAGGTGGGTGATGCTGCCCAGACCAGCTTCGGTCTGCTGGCTAGCTACAGGATTGTTAAGGGCTTGTCCCTTGACCTGGACTACAGGTACTACGACAAGCTCTATGCCTCCATCGATCCTCAGAGTTTTGATACAGAAGATCATGATGGTTCACTCGAATTGCCTTCTTATGGCATTATGGACGGAGGCGTTTCCTACAAGATTTACATGAAGGACCGCCGCAGTCTGAACTTTCGCTTCAATGCCAATAACCTCCTGAACAAGCAATACATTTCACAGGCCAGCACGAACATCCATCTCCAGGATGGGGATGTTGCCTGGAATGGAATCAATACCGACAACCGGGTGTATTTCGGAAATGGTTTCACCTGGAACTTTAGCATAGCCTACAGGTTCTAAGTTCTGGAGGTTTATTAGACATTTGAAAGGCACCCGGACCAGCCGGGTGCCTTTTTATTATGGGCATGTCCTTTTCAGGGTTACGCCCCCTGGGAATCTCTATAACAACCACAATACCAGTATAATAGAAATTTTTTGTGCCGTTTTTCACAGCCCCTGAACTCATCTGCCTGACTTTAATCTACTTAGCCCGAGCGTTAATTTCTTGTTCATAAATACGGGTGGCTTATCAGCGCCCTCCTCTCGAATTCTTCATATTTTCAATTCCCGAAATTTGACTGAGCTGGTAACCCTGGATCTGAAACTGTCAAAGCAGGTTTTTTTGTGATTACAGGAGGCATGTGGTCCTTTTTATTGGTGCATGAACCCGCACCATTGAACAAGCATGTTGATAACTATTGATTGACCAGGGCACTTCTGGTGTGTAATTTCAGGTTTACCGGGTGCAAAAGGCATCGAAAAGGAAATTATTAAAGCATAAGGCATGGCAGAAAAGGCGGCATCGAAAAGAGAAATGACAGCAGTAGGTAAGACAGAACCGGGGAGGGGCGCAAAGCCCGGAAACAACAAGAAAGAGGAAAAGCAAAAGACCTACACTTTTGATGAAGCCTATAAAGCCTCATTGGACTATTTCAAGGGTGATGAACTGGCTGCCCGGGTTTGGGTGAATAAGTATGCACTGAAGGATTCCTTTGGTCATATTTATGAACAGACTCCAAATGATATGCACAGGCGTCTTGCCTCCGAGATTCATCGCATAGAGAAGCGTTATCCGAATCCCCTTTCCGAGGCCGAACTCTTCGACCTGATGAAGGAATTCAGGTACATTGTGCCTCAGGGTTCCCCCATGACGGGGATCGGAAACCATTTTCAGGTGGCCAGCCTGAGTAACTGCTTTGTAATTGGTCACGATGGCGTGGCCGATTCTTACGGTGGAATCATGAAGATCGATCAGGAGCAGGTGCAACTGATGAAGCGTCGCGGAGGCGTGGGGCACGATCTGAGTCACATCAGGCCAACCGGCAGCCCCGTCCTCAATAGCGCCCTTACATCTACCGGTGTGGTGCCCTTTATGGAGCGCTATTCAAATTCGACCCGTGAGGTGGCCCAGGATGGACGCCGTGGTGCCCTCATGCTGAGCATTTCGGTTAAGCACCCCGATGCCGAGCGTTTCATCGACGCTAAAATGGAGAGTGGGAAGGTGACCGGCGCAAATGTTTCTGTAAGGATCACAGACGAGTTTATGAAGGCGGTGGTCGAGGGCAAGAGCTTTGTTCAGCAATACCCCCTTGACGCCAAGGAGCCCCGCTATGTCAATGAAATTGATGCACGTGAGCTTTGGCAGAAGGTCGTGCACAACGCCTGGAAATCTGCCGAGCCAGGCATCCTGTTCTGGGATACAGTTACCCGTGAGTCGGTGGCAGACTGCTACAGCGATCTTGGCTTCAAGACCGTTTCTACCAATCCCTGTGGGGAGATACCGCTCTGTCCCTATGATAGTTGCCGCTTGCTGGCCATTAATCTCTACAGTTATGTGGAACAGCCTTTCACCGGGGAAGCAAGATTCAACTGGGAAAAATTCAGAAAGCATGTTGCACTGGCACAGCGCATCATGGACGACATCATTGATCTGGAGATCGAGAAGGTCGACGGCATTCTGGAAAAAATCGATTCAGATCCCGAGGATAAGGAGATCAAGCGGGTCGAAACAAAACTGTGGGAGAACATTCGCAAGAAGGCCATGGAGGGCCGTCGTACGGGTGTAGGTATTACGGCAGAGGGTGATATGCTGGCAGCACTTGGTTTGCGTTATGGTAGTGAAGATGCTGTTGACTTTTCGGTAGAGGTCCACAAAGCCCTGGCTCTTTCTGCTTACCGTTCTTCGGTGGATATGGCGAGTGAGCGCGGTGCCTTTGAGATCTACAGTTTCAACAAGGAGAAAGACAATCCCTTTATCAATCGCCTGGGCAAGGAGGATCCTTCCCTTCTCGAGGACATGAAGAAGCATGGACGAAGGAATATATCCCTGCTTACCATTGCCCCCACCGGAACCACTTCCCTGATGACCCAGACCACTTCCGGCATTGAGCCGGTATTCCTGCCAGCCTACAAGCGTCGTCGTAAGGTCAATCCGAACGATAAGGAAGCCAATATTACTTATGTGGACGAGGTGGGTGACAGCTGGGAAGAGTACAATGTATTCCACCATAATTTCCTCACCTGGCTTGAGGTCAATGGCATGGATCCCGAAGAGGTGAAGGGCTTCTCCGAGGAGGATGTGGCAGAGCTGGTAAAGCGTTCACCTTATTACAAGGCCACTTCCAACGATGTGGACTGGCTGCAGAAAGTGAAAATGCAGGGGGCCATTCAGAAATGGGTCGATCATTCCATCAGTGTTACCATTAACCTGCCTTCGGATGTGAAGGAAGAGCTGGTGGGAGACCTTTATGTGAATGCCTGGAAGAGTGGTTGCAAGGGGGTGACAGTTTACCGTGACGGATCCAGAGGCGGTGTACTTATTTCCAATGACAAGAAGAAGGAAAAGCCGGCAACTGAAATGCCCACCAAGCGCCCTGCCGAGCTTGATGCCGAGATTCTTCGCTTTAAGAACAACGACGAGGACTGGATTGCCTTTGTAGGCTTGCTCGATGGCCAGCCCTATGAGATCTTTACCGGCCGGAAAGAGGAGGATACCTTCCCCATTCCGAACAAGGTGAAAAAGGGAAAGATTCTGAAAATCAGGAATGAAGATGGCACAAAGCGTTACGACTTCCAGTATGTCGATAAGTATGGTTACCAGGTCACCATGGGGGGGCTTTCCCATCAGTTCAACAGCGAGTTCTGGAACTATGCCAAACTGATCTCCGGCGTACTGAGGCATGGCATGCCCGTTCTCGATGCTGTCAACCTGGTTTCTTCACTTCGACTCAACAACGAATCCATCAACACCTGGAGTGCGGGTGTAGTCAGGGCGCTGAAGAAGTATATTCCCGATGGAACCAAGGCCAAAACCGGCCAAAAGTGCGAGGAATGCAGCTCCGACAAGCTGATCTACCAGGAGGGTTGCCTGATCTGTACAGAGTGCGGCTCGTCCAAGTGCGGATAGGCCGTTCGGTTCCTACTCGATGAGCAGGGGCGTGGAATACCGGCTCAGGTCCTTAAATCTCAATTGAAGAATGTAATAACCTGCAGGCAGCGCAGGAAGTGTGTAGCTGCCTTCCCTTTGTTCTTGCCAGTGGGCCACTTCCCGTCCGGTTTGGTCGCAGAGCCCGATATGGCTTAAGCCGGCATCAGCTGGTTTGCGGATGCTGAAATGGCTGCTTGCGGGATTGGGGAAGACCTCTATTGCCGTAAAATGACCGGTATTGTGGCGGTCCTCGCCAAGCGGAATACCCTTCCTGAATCTGGCACTGAATTCCTGAAAATAGGCATTGGCTACCCCCTGGTCATGGACAATAAGGGTGTTTTCGTCGTTTCGCAGTTCGGCCGAATTGCTCCAGTTATGGGACCCGGTTAGCAGCAGAGGATCCTTTTCAGCCATATTCTGGTCTACGATCATGTATTTATGATGAAGCAGCCCGTCGCCCTTATGCTTCTTTACAACAATGCCTTCTTCCGCCAGCAACTGCTTTAGTACCGCTTTTCCATGTTGGTCGGAGTCATCAATAATGATCTGCACCTCGCAGCCCTTTCTTCGTGCCGCAATCAGTGCAGAGGCAATGTCCGGGCGGGTAATCAGCATAGTGGCCACATCTACCGTCGAAGTGGCACTGTTAATCGCGTGAATAATATGCGAGTTGGTGCCATCGGTCGGACTAAAATAGAGTTCTGCGGGTCTGCCACCGATGAGGAAATCGTGTGGTGTATTGTCCGTTTTATCGGGGCCGAAACGCGCATTGTCGGGATCGGGTTGGCTTCCCCCGCTGCCAAACATTTCCTCGAACTCCATGGTATAAGCCAGAGCCAGGCTCTGGTCCTGAATAACAATCACATTATTCGGGTCCACCTTGATCTGGTTTTCGGTCAGATTCGCAGAACCGGTCCAGACCAGCGGCCTGTCAGGGTCTTCCGACCTCGCATCAATCACGATAAATTTATTGTGCATGATGCCGTAATCGGGATAGAGGGCTTGAGGGCTCGCGATTTTTCCGATGGCCGAATGAAGAGATCCTACGCCCACCGGATAGCTATCTTTATTGTAAACCACCCGTACCCTTACCCCTCTGTTGTGGGCTCTGTTCAGGGCTCCTGTGATGCTGGCGAGCCGGGTGTCATTGATGTTGTAGATGGCCATGTCGATGCTCTCTTCGGCTGCTTCGATACAGGTGATGAGCTCATCGTCGAGGTTCCCGGCTACATATTCGGGTTCAAGCAAAGCGAGTGAGACACTTTCATCGATGGCCCTGTTGAAGAGTACCCTGATCTCTCCCGTTGAATTGGAGCCGGTCATGTAGGTCCCCCTGGGAGCCCAGGCGGTATCGTTTTCTCTGACCGAGAAGGCCCGGGCATAGAGCAGTTCAGAGGGTCGGAAACCATTCAGACTGATTTGGTGCGTGGTGCTGCTTCCCGGAACGCTCAACAGGCCCAGTTCCAACTCCGGGCTCCGTCCGTAAAGCAGGGCTGTGCTTCCCGCCGAGTCGGTCTCCCAGCTGAGGCTAAAACCGCCGTTGTTGATTTCCCCGCAGCTCACCAGCCCCAGGATGCGAATGCGCCCCGGGGGCTGTATATCGTACACATCGCGTGGGAGCAGCTGATATCTATCCCGATAGGCCCCCAGAGCTCCGGTAAGGTCTACAGTACCTGCAGGGATGGCCATTCCGATTAGGGGAGAGCCCTGGTCGTTGATGTAAACCTGGCCCGGTTCACCCGAGGCTTCAAAGCTGTAGGCCCTTCTGCTGAAGGTCCCGGTCGATTTAAAGCGGGCAGCTTTGACCCTGACGAGCATGCCTTCATATTCTTCCTTGAATTGAGAGGGGCTCAGTTCAAGGGGACTTGGTTCGTGGCCCGAAGAATGAATATGGAAGGAACTGACAGGATCGATTTCGAGCAGGTTCTCATAGTCCTTGAGGGTGCCGCTTACGGTAATGCTGTCGCCTCGTTTTACGTCCTTCAGCATTTCTGAATACACGGCGATGCCGGCGCTTTCGTCCTGCATGTACCTTATAGTGCCCAGCTCATCTCCGTTGCTCACGATTCCCGAGATGCTTACCTTGCTTCCAGGGTTCATTGCCCTGGCAGCCGCTATATTTTCCTGTGCATCCAGTATATGCGCAGGCTGCAGGAGCAGGACGCCGGCGCAAAAGAGCATCGTGGCCCCTGTTCTTTTCAGTTCCATCATCCTGTAAAAATAAGGAATGATTGTCTTAGACAAGTGCAGCATGGCCTACCACCCCCTTCATCGCTGATTTTACCGGCTCAGCCGGCAAAAGTAGGCTTCTTCAGGGGGTGGTGGGCCATGCTTCCTGCGGTATCTCAGGAAATAACCCCGAGTTCCTTACCGACCTTTGTAAATGCTGCGATGGCCCGATCGAGGTGTTCCCTGCTGTGTGCAGCCGACAATTGCACACGGATGCGGGCCTGGTCCCGTGGTACTACGGGGAAATAGAAACCGATTACGTAGATGCCTTCATCCAGCAGACGGGCTGCAAAATCCTGCGAAAGCCTGGCATCGTAGAGCATGACTGCACAGATTGCCGACTGGGTGGGCTTGATGTCGAAGCCGGCTGCATTCATCTTTTCGACAAAGTAATCGGTATTGCTATGGAGCCTGTCCTGCAATTCGCTGGTTTCATCCATCATGTCGAACATGCGGATGCCGGCAGCGGCCACAGCAGGCGGAATGGAGTTGGAGAAGAGGTAGGGGCGGGAACGCTGCCTGAGCATCTCAATGATCTCCTTGCGCCCGGTGGTAAAGCCACCGATTGCCCCACCGAAGGCTTTTCCAAGCGTACCTGTGATAATATCAACCTGTCCGCGCAGATCGAAGAGTTCGGTAACCCCGCGTCCGCTTTTGCCGACCACGCCGGCCGAGTGGCATTCATCCACCATGACCATGGCATCGTATTTCTCGGCAAGTGCGCAGATGCGGTCCACAGGAGCCACATTTCCATCCATGGAGAAGACCCCGTCTGTAACAATAATGCGGAAGCGCTGCTCTTGTGCGGCAATCAGCTGGGCTTCCAGGTCATCCATGTCAGCGTTCTTGTAACGGTAACGTTTCGCCTTACAGAGCCTTACCCCGTCGATGATGGAAGCGTGGTTCAGGGCATCCGAGATGATGGCATCTTCATCGCTGAGCAGGGGTTCAAAAACACCGCCGTTTGCATCGAAGCAGGCGGCATAGAGGATGGTATCCTCTGTTCCGAAGAAGGCCGCAATTTTTTGCTCGAGAGTTTTATGCAGGTCCTGGGTCCCGCAGATGAAGCGAACAGAGGACATGCCGTAGCCATGACTGTCGAGGGCATCCTTGGCTGCCTGAACAAGTTCGGGATGGTCCGACAGACCCAGGTAGTTGTTGGCGCAGAAGTTCAGGACCTTCGCGCCATTGCTAAGTTCGATCCCGGCGTTTTGCGGGGATGCGATAATGCGTTCAGACTTAAACAATCCGGCTTCTTTGATTTGTTTGAGTTCTTCCTGAAGATGCTCCTTGATTTTTCCGTACATGATCTTTTCTTTGGATTTGACCCGAAAATAGGGCATTCCACATCCCCAAAAAATGATTAAGAACAGTTATATTTAATTTCATGAGGAAGATTGTGGTACTTAGTGGCCTCTTGCTTTTGCCCATGCTCCAGGCAGAAGCCCAGGACAAAGCCATTTACAGGGCCTATGTGGAAATCAGGATGGATCAATGGCTGCAACGGATGGAGCAGATGGAGCGGTCCTGTGCCCTGAAACGTGACCGGGACGAGTGTTATGAGTTGTTGGTGGCACGCTATGGCTATGTGGCCTACTGTATTTCAGTGGGAAGGAAGAAGGATGCCCGGGAAATATGGGAAAAAGCCCTCCGACAGGCTGCCTGGATGAGCAAACGTTACAGCGACGATGCCAGGGTATTCAGTCTGCAGGGGGCCATACATGGCTATGGGGCTGTGATGGAGCCATTCAGGGCTCCCGGACACGGGAAGAGGGCCCGGGTAGCCTGCGACAAGGCCATCGCACTCGATTCGCTCGAACCCATGGCCTGGATGGAACAGGCCCACATGGCCCACCATGCCCCTCCCATTCTTGGAGGATCGAAGCCTCGGGCCATCCGTTACTATACCCGTGCAATTCAGTTGTTTGAAGACCACCCGGAGAAGCTTCCGGGAAACTGGCTCTACCTGAACTGCCTTGCTGGTCTGGCCCAGGTCTTTGAAGAGGAGGACCAGATGCAACGGGCCGGGGCCCTTTACCGAAAGATTCTTCGTATTGAGCCTGATTTTTCCTGGGTGAAGGATGATCTCTATCCGGCCTGGAAGGAAAAGCAGGGGCGCAATAGCAGCCCCTAGGCCCTCATTTTCTATCTTTGTCCAAATTTCATGTCTATGAGCTCAAATGTCAGGGTAAGATTTGCACCCAGCCCGACCGGCCCGCTTCACATCGGCGGACTCCGAACCGCACTCTTCAATTACCTATTTGCCCGTAAACTGGGCGGAAGCTTCATTCTGAGGATCGAAGATACTGATCAGACGCGTTTCGTGCCCGGGGCTGAGGACTATATCAGAGAGGCTTTAAAGTGGTGCGGGCTGGAGCCCGATGAGGGGCCCGAAAGGGGGGGTGGTTTTGGACCCTACCGCCAGTCGGAACGGAGGGCGCAATACCAGGCTTATGCCCTGGAGCTGATCGAAAAGGGGCAGGCCTACTATGCCTTCGATACCCCGGAGGAGCTTGATGCCCTGCGGAAGGACTATGAATCACGTGGCGAAACCTTCGTCTATGATGCCACAGTGAGGGAAACACTGCGCAATTCCCTGAGCCTTGAAAAGGAAGAGACTGCCCGCCTTCTCGACGAAGGACAGCCCTTTGTTATCCGCTTTCGCTTTAGTCCCGACGAAGAACTGGTAATGCAGGATCTGATCCGGGGCGAAATGGTGGTGAATACCTCCACCCTCGACGACAAGATCTTATTCAAATCGGATGGTATGCCCACCTACCATCTGGCCAACGTGGTGGACGACAACCTCATGGCCATTACCCATGTTATCAGGGGAGAGGAATGGTTGCCCTCTCTTCCCCTGCACCTTTCCCTCTACAAGGCCTTTGGCTGGGAGCACCTGATGCCCGCCTTTGCCCACCTTCCGCTGATTCTGAAACCAACCGGGAAAGGCAAGCTGAGTAAGCGTGACGGGGAGAAGGGTGGTTTTCCGGTCTTCCCTCTCGACTGGAAGGATCCCGCGACCGGAAGCCTCTCGCCCGGCTATCGTGAGGCTGGCTATGAGGCCGGGGCCCTCGTGAATCTTCTGGCCCTTCTGGGCTGGAATCCGGGGACCGAGCAGGAGCTCTTCAGTCTGGACGAACTGATTACAGCCTTTCAACTGGAAAAGGTTGGGAAGTCGGGTTCCCGTTTCGATCCTGACAAGGCCAGGTGGTTCAATCACCAGCATATTCAGGCCATGGATGAGGCAAGTCTGAGCAGGCGCTTTAAAGAGATACTGGCTGCTGCCGGCTATGAACCGGATGCTGGTCAGCTTGCCAAACTGGTTCCAATCATCAGACCCAGGATCAATTTCTTGCACGAGATTCCCGGCGAAAGCTGGTTCTTTTTTCAGGCACCGGACCAATACGATGAGGCCGTGGTGAAGAAGCGTTGGAAGGCAGGCACCCCTGAGCAGATGGAGAGTCTGGCAGCGACGCTGGAAGCCCTGGATGCTTTTGAAGCCTCCGCTATTGAGCAGGCCGTGAAAGGCCTGATTGCGCAAAAAGAATGGGGCATGGGCGCAGTGATGAATGCCTGGCGCCTGCTGCTCGTTGGCGCAGCCAAAGGACCCGGACTCTTCGACCTGGCTGCCTTTATCGGGAAGGAAGAGGTGCTGGGACGTATGCGCAGGGGCATCGCTGCCCTGGATAGCTAATGTGTGCTTACAGCACTTATTATATCAATATTCACGGCCACCATCCGCCCGGAAGGCCCGATGAATGGGTCCTGAGAAACCTGGAACCGGCCTCCTTTGGATCGGGTGAGCAGATCGATTTTCCCTGTTCTTTGGGGCTGCATCCATACAGGATAGAGAATTGCGATCCGGAAACCACGCTGAATGCCATTCGCCGGGCGGCCCCCCATCCCTCTGTTTTGGCCATTGGGGAAGCAGGCCTGGATCGCAGCCTCACAACAGATATTCATTGGCAGGAAGAGTTGCTCCTTAGGCAGTTGCGCATTGCCGAAGACTATGGACTGCCGCTGATCCTGCACGTGGTCCGCGCCTATAGCGATATGCTGCAGCTGGTAAAGGAACGAAAACCAAAGGTGCCCATGATCCTGCATGGCTACAGCGGCAGCTTGCAGATGACCCGGGAGCTGATCAGAGCTGGCTTTTATTTTTCCTTTGGCGAAGCCCTGCTGAAGGGGCATGGAAAGGCCATTGAGGCCCTCCGAATTGTGCCCGAAACCCGGCTGTTTTTTGAACGGGACGAGAGACATTTCGACCTCGTGGAGCTCTACCACTTTGCAGCTGCTCAGCGAGGCATCCCCCTTGCCAGCCTGCGAAGCCAGGTCTGCGAAAACACAGGCGCTTGTTTTAAGCGCTTCGACAAAGAGGACTAAGAAGCTTATGGAGAAAAGGCGAGCAGTAGAAGGATGGCAGGAGCGCAGCATGCAATTGCTGGGTTCTGAAGCTATGGAGAAGCTGGCCGGGGCCCGTGTCCTGGTGGCTGGTATGGGAGGAGTGGGCAGCATGGCTGCAGAGCTCATCTGTCGGAGTGGAATCGGGCATATGAGCATTGTGGATGCGGACCGGATACAGCCCGGTAACCTGAATCGCCAGCTTCCGGCTCTGCACAGTACACTGGATCGGTACAAGGCCGATGTCATGGGCCAGAGGCTCCTGGATATTAATCCCGGACTCGATCTCCGGATTCACAAAGCGTTTATCCGGGACGAAGGCATTCCGGCGATCCTGTCGGAAGGCTATGACTATGTCGTTGATGCCATCGATACCCTGTCACCGAAAATCTATCTTATCCATGAGAGCCTGAAACAGGGTTTGAAACTTGCTTCTTCTATGGGTTCGGGGGGGAAACTCGATCCCATGCAAGTGCAGATAGCCGATTTTGGGGAGACCTTTAACTGCAGACTGGCTTACATTCTGCGGAAGAAGTTGCGCAAGTTGGGTGTGTATGGAGGTTTTCCGGTGGTTTTTTCCACCGAGCAGGTTCCCAGGGAGGTAATTATTGAGGTAGAGAACGAAGCAAACAAGAAATCCACGGTCGGAACCACTGCTCATATCCCTGCAATTTTCGGTTGTATGCTGGCCTCGATTGTGGTCCGGGATCTGAGTGGAAGGGGCGATGCTTGTTGAAAAATTGCCTTCCTGTTCCGGAAAAGGGCAACTATATGGCCTGTCTTTTCGTTTAATAGTCGTGACTTTTATATAAACCAATAGTTGAAATATGAAAAAGCTGATTTTAATACTGATCGCTGTTTTTGCACTTTTCCAGATTTCTGAAGCACAGGTTTTTACTTATGGTGTCAAGGCTGGTGTGGGTTTTTCCTCCCTGACCATGGACGATATTGTCGGGATTTCAGACGGAAGTGATGTTTACGATTTGGTTACCGGGGATGGTGTGGCCGGCTACCATGTGGGGATTCAGACTCAGGTCAACCTGGCCATGCTGGTTATTCAGCCCGAGCTGTACTTTAATGCTGGTGGGGGAACCCTGAAAAAGGTGATTGATGGCGGCAGTACCGAGATTCTGAATGTGAATTTTTCGCGGGTCGATCTGCCCCTCCTGGTGGGTGTACGTTTTGGTCCCGTTCGGATCAATGCGGGTCCTGTAGGCTCCTATGTCTTGAGTGAAGAAACCGATCTGACCAGCATTCATCCCGATTTCACTTTCTTTTCGAATGCCATGACCTGGGGCTACCAGGCTGGTATCGGGTTCGATATCTTCAAGAAAATCTCTCTGGATCTGCGTTATGAGGGTTCGCTGAGCAAGATGGGCGAAAGCCTGATGGTGGGAGGCAGGGACTTTAGAATGGATGCCCGTCCCAGCCAGCTGCTTTGCACCCTGGGCCTCTGGTTCTAAATCCCGGCCGCACATTATGCAGCTACGCCGGAGTGGCGGTGGCTAAAGAATCCACTGCTTTTCCGGGGTACTTATATCCAGTACCCTAAGCCCCAGCCGACGGCCCAGTTCCAGCGCAACCTGGGTCATTTCGTCCTTCTTTCCCCGACAGATCTTAATATAGCGTTTGGGGCCGTCCACCACCAGATTTACCCGGTAGGTCCGGGTGCTTTTACCCTCTTCGGGAATGATCATGGGACCGGCGGTGGTCCTGTCACTGCTCAGCTTTATACGCACCAGGCTCACATAGGTTGGCTTTGACAGGGGCTTCCAGTTGCCTATTTTAAAGCTTAGAAACCGGTCGTAGCGAATGTAACGCATCTGGCCCGCATCGATAATAATGCCGCTGAAGGACCAGGAAAGCAGAAAGACCAGCGCGGCACAAACAAGGGCACCGATGTATGCCTTGTAGCTCAGAAACATCACAAGCATGATTGCCGGAGCAATCACTGCCACCCTGAAGTTGTATTTCTCGTAAACGAACACAGATCCGGCCTTTGGAGCCAAGATAAGAAAGTTTTATATTTAGACGAATACAACCATATGCGATGAAAAAGATAGCCTTGAGTATTCTGGCAATGATGCAGCTTTGTTCCATCCTTGCAAGTGGTTCTGTGGAGGGAGTCGAAGATGAAAAACCGATCGAATTAATCACCTATAACATCCGGCTCAATACCCCATCGGACGGGGAAAATGCCTGGCCAAACCGCCGGGCAGATGTAAGCCTGCTCTTCAGGTTTCACCGGGCCGATGTCTTTTGTGTGCAGGAGGCCCTGCCCGAACAGATGGATGATCTGGCAGGAGCCTTCCCTGACTTCAGTTATGAGGGTGTGGGACGCGACGATGGCAAGCGGGCTGGTGAGTTTTCGGCTGTTTTTTACCGTGCCGATCGTTTCAAACGTCTCGACGGAGGAACCTTCTGGCTGTCTGAAACACCGGGAGAGTGCTCCTTCGGCTGGGATGCCGTCTGCCGCCGGGTTTGCAGCTGGGTAAAGCTGGAGGACCGGCTCACAGGCAAGGCCTTCCTGGTGATGAATACCCATTTCGATCACAGGGGAGAACTGGCCCGCATCGAATCGGCCAAACTAATCTTGCAAAAGCTGGGTATTTTATCGAAGGGTGAATGCCCTGTGGTGCTTTGCGGTGATTTCAACCTGCCACCCGATTCTGAGCCTGTTGGGCTGATTAAAAGCCGTTTGCACGATGCCTTTGAGCTAAGTAAACTGCCTGCTTACGGATCGCTTGCCACCTACCATGGTTTCAGCTACGACCAGGAGCCAAAGGAACGTATCGACTATGTTTTCGTATCGGACGGGGTAGAGGTTAAACGTTATGGTGCCCTGACCGACTCACGCGACCGGCGCTTCTTTTCTGATCATCTGCCCGTCCTGGTTACGCTTTCGTTCTAAATTGCCTACTGAGACCTGTCCATCACCACTCCGACCGATTCGATGGGGCCACCCATGGGGGGGTGCATCTTTCGGACCTTCACAGTGGCACGATTGATGCCCTTCATTTCGGCGAAGAGGGTATCCAGAATCCGCTTAGCAATATTCTCCAGAAGGTTCGATTTAACCCTTTTCATTTCCTTGCGTATCAGGATGTAGGCCTGTTGGTAGTTAACAGCGTCGTTGAGATTATCGGATTCGGCAGCTGCCGACAGATCACTCTCCATTTCCAGATCGACCAGAAAACGGTTCCCCACAATCTGTTCCTCCTGGTAGTGCCCGTGAAAGGCATAAAACTCCATGTTCTCAATCAGAATCTTCCCCATAGTTGCACTGCTTTACAAATAATGATCCAAATGTAAGAATTCATTAGCTTTGGGGAAACCACAGGTTTATTGTGCGACTTGCCCTGATTTCGGACATACATGAGGATCTGGTTTCCCTGCAGAAGGCCTTAAGGCGCATCAATCGCCATGGCTATGACCTTCTTGCATGCCTGGGCGATATTTGCGGCTTCAACATACCCAATGACCGCCATGCCGGGGAGCGAAATGCCAGTGCCTGCATAGCCCTGATCCGGGAGCATTGCGATGTAGTTATCCCGGGCAACCACGATTTGCATGCTGCCAGTCGGCTTCCTTCGGATTGGAGCTTGTTCGGTTTTCCGGATAACTGGTACGAATTATCTGTGGAGGAGCGAAAGGATCTTGGAGAGGGGCGTTTGTGCTTTCATGATGCAGATCTTGATGCCGGCCTTTCCGAAGATGATCTGACCTATCTGAGGGCCCTTCCCTTTCATCATGTACTTGGGAACGGAGCAGAGCGCATTCTGCTGAGCCACTACGCCAGTCCGAACCTCTCGGGTTTTGCCAGCAGATTTTACAGCCGGGAAAAGGAATTCCGGCCTCACTTTGACTTCATGGCTGCGCATGATTGCCGATTGGCTTTCATCGGACATGGCCATACACAGGGATTCTATCGTGCCGATCGGGAGCATCTTAAGCAGTATAGATTCAGGAAGCTTTTGCTGAAGGGGGGGCCTCAGCTTATTGGTGTTCCGGCACTTACCAGACAAAGCCCTTTGCGGGGTTTTTGCATCTACGATACGGATCGGGGTCTTTTGCGGGTTCGGAGAATCTGGTGACAGGGTTATAAACCCGGTGCGCTCGTTTTTCGGCAACAAAGCACCGGAGAGCGAAGCCAGTCTGCCGGGGCCCGCCCCCGTCGTTCTGCCCGGACCGGGAAAGGTGCCTGCCGATATTCACGAGCTTCATCCCCCCGCTTGCCATTGAGTTCGGTACTGTGGAACGAAAAATGATTAATTTTATGGCTTCTCACAAAGCATATAAGATGACAGAGCGAAAAGATGACAGTCCGGGAAAGCGCCTGAACTTCATAGAGGCCATGGTGGAGGAAGACCTCCGGGAGGGCAAGAACAATGGCAGGGTGCATACCCGCTTCCCCCCGGAGCCCAATGGTTACCTGCATATCGGGCATGCCAAGGCCATTTGCATGGATTTTGGCATTGCTGAGAAATACGGTGGCAAATGCAACCTCCGTTTTGATGATACGAATCCCACGAAAGAGGATGTGGAATATGTGGATTCCATCAAGGAAGACATCCACTGGTTGGGTTTCGACTGGGACGACCGGGAATACTATGCTTCCGATTATTTTGGGAAGCTTTACGCCTTTGCCGAGGATCTGATACGGAAAGGCCTGGCCTATGTCGACGATCAGAGTTCGGAGGAAATCGCTGCCCAGAAGGGTACACCCACAGAGCCCGGACAGGAGAGTCCCTACCGCAGTCGAACCCCGGAGGAGAACCTGGATCTGTTTCATCGTATGAATGCCGGTGAATTTCCAGAAGGTAGCCGCGTGCTGCGTGCACGCATCGACATGGCATCTCCGAACATGCACATGCGTGACCCGGTGATCTATCGCATTCTTTTCCACCCCCATCACCGGACAGGGGAAGACTGGAAGGTTTATCCCATGTATGACTTTGCCCATGGGCAGTCCGACTTTTTCGAAGGCGTAACCCACTCCCTGTGTACGCTCGAATTTGAGGTGCATCGTCCCCTTTACGACTGGTTGGTCGAGCATCTGATGGAGGATGACTACCGGCCCAGACAGACCGAATTCAATCGTCTCAACCTGACCTACACGGTGCTCAGCAAGCGCCTGCTGCTCTCGTTGGTGAAGGAAGGCCGGGTCAATGGATGGGACGATCCGCGTATGCCGACCATCTGCGGGCTTAGGCGCAGGGGCTATACCCCGGAGTCGATCCGGAACTTCAACGACAGCATTGGTTATACCAAGGTGATGGCCACCAATGATGTCGGCCTTCTGGAGTATGCCGTTCGGGAAGACCTGAACAAGAAGGCCCCCAGGGTTATGGCTGTACTGGATCCCCTGAAGCTGATCATCACTAACTATCCGGAGGGAAAGGAGGAGATTCTGGAGAGCATAAACAATCCCGAGGATGAAAGCATGGGCAGCCGTCAGATTCCCTTCTCCCGGGAGATTTATATCGAGCGGGATGATTTCATGGAGGATCCCCCGAAAAAATTCTTTCGCCTGGGACCCGGGCGGGAGGTTCGTCTGAAGTCGGCCTACATCATCAAGTGTGAGGACTATAAAAAGGATGCCGATGGCCGAGTCACAGAGTTATATTGTAGCTACGATCCTGAGAGTCGCAGTGGAGGAAGCCAGGCCAAACGTAAGGTCAAAGGGACCCTGCACTGGGTGAGTATTCCCCATGCCCTGGAGGCCGAGGTTCGCCTTTACGACCGTCTCTTCAGCGATCCTGAGCCTGCAGGCCATAAGGATAGAAAACCGGAGGACTTTCTGAACGCCGATTCATTGAAGGTCATCAAGGCCTATGTGGAACCCTCGCTGAGGGGTGCAAAGGTCCTGGATCACTTTCAGTTTACCCGTCTGGGTTATTTCAATGTGGATTCCGACAGTCGTCCGGATGCGCTTGTTTTCAACCGGACAGTTACCCTCCGGGATAACTGGGCTAAGAAAGGCTAGAGGAGGAAACAGGAATAAAAGAAAGAGGGCTTGCAAATGCTGCAAGCCCTCTTATTTGATAGCTTAGCTTTGCCCTTAGCTGTGGTTGTAAACATGTACGTCCTGCTGTGGGAAGGGGATGGAAATCTTGGCATCGTCGAACTTCTTCTTGACTGCCTCGGTATAATCGAAGAATACATCCCAGTAGTCGCTGGATTTCAGCCAGACACGCAGTTTGAGGTTTACAGAGCTGTCGGCAAGGGCCTCTACCATTACGGCGGGAGGATTGTCCTTGAGGATGCGCTCGTCGCTCTGGGCCATATCCAGCAGAATCTTTTTGGCATCATCAATGCTGTCTGTATAGCCAATGCCGAAGGAGAAGTCGATCCGGCGGGTTTCCATGGCTGAATAGTTGATCAGGGCGTTGGTGGCCAGTGGAGAGTTCGGGATAATCACCTTGCGATTGTCCGGGGTAAGCAGGATGGTGGTGAAAATCTGGATTTCCTTAACTGTACCCATATAGCCCTGGGCCTCAATGAAATCACCCACCTCGTAGGGTTTGAACAGCAGGATCATGACTCCACCGGCAAAGTTTTGCAGGGTGCCCTGCAGGGCCATGCCAACGGCCAGACCGGCAGCAGCAAGTACTGCGATGAAAGAAGTCATCTCAATACCCACCATGCCCATCACAGAGATGATCAGCATGATCTTCAGCAGCACGCTGATCAGGGTTTTCAGGAAGGGAATAAGCGACTCATTGACTTTCGAGCGTCTCATCAGTCGTACGATGCCCTTGGTGATGGCCTTGATTACCATCAGACCAACGATCAGTACAAGAATGGCCAGCAGAAGCTTTACGCCGTAGATTAAGGCCAGATCATAAATCTTTTGCAATACTCCTTCTAATTTTTCCATGTTAGATTTAAGTTTAGTTAGTGTTTCGTCACCTCAAGATATGAAAATTGTTTAAATGAGCCCTTTTGGCCCGGCTTTTTGTCAATAGCCCCCTCCATCGATAATAAAAATATTTACTACTTTTGCAGCGCTAAGCGCCTCCGGGTGCTTTTCTCCGGTCGGTTGGCCGAGTGGCTAGGCACCGGTCTGCAAAACCGGCTACAGCGGTTCGACTCCGCTACCGACCTCCGAAGCCCCTTGATATTCAATATCAAGGGGCCTTTTTTCCTAACAGGTATATGCTTCGTCAGAAGTAAGATTTCTTATAAAACAAAGTGCATTTCAATACTTGAATTGAGCTACAGTTCCTGCAAAGATATCATGCTATTGTTAGATCTTTATTGAATTAAATCGTCAGAACAAAGAAAGATATAATGATTAGAAGTGTTTAAGATGCGCTTCAATTATTATTGGATTATCCTCATCTGAAGTAGTGCTCAAAACTTTCTTATAGTTCTCATCCAAATTCGAACCACCAATATTGTGAGAATGACGCCTAATAAACGCTTCTGCACTGTAATAAAAATATAATTTGTCATTTGTAACAAGAAAAGGATAGCTAAGTCCAGTTTCTTCTAAATCATTCACTAGTCCTTTTAAGACTTTACTATTACCGGAATCTTTATTATAGAGATAAATATAGCCTTTAGTTCCTTTTTGAAAAGTAAAAACAATAAAATTGTCAGTTTCTTTGAAATATGTCAATTCTGAGACACCTTTTGTTATAAGTTCCATCTTATTTTCACTGTAGGACTTGCCCTTTTCAACTTTTGATTTTGTGAAATTATTTTCACTAAAATCTATTACATAATATGGACTAAATGAATTATTAGTTACCCGATAAATCGTGTCGTTAAGACACTCTTGAAATAGAATAGCGTCCTGAAATCTGCTAAATGTGTTTCTAGGTACATACCTAAGTCTATATCTTTCATTTGTTACCGGGTGATAAGTATTCGTAATCCTTTCATCTTCAAAAATAAGGATATTGTACCTATTCGATTTTGAGATATCATCGTTCGGTTTATTGCCAGCATAAAAAATATAATAATCATCATCACCTCGATATATTTGACTGATATTGTAATTGACTTTGAAATCAGTTAAATAAGTTCCATTCTGATCGTATTTTATCATTCTTCTCTGATCACCGTCAAACACGTCAATTACACCATCATCGTTAATAAATACATCACTAATAAATAAATACTCTCCAGGTCCATTCCCCCTTTTGCCAACTTTGAACAAGAAGTTACCATCATGGTCAAATACAAGTAAGTTTTTATTAGATAACAGATATAGGACATCATCTTTAATCATTAACCTTCTTGCCGATCCAATAAGGCACTCCCGATTGGTCTCAAGTTTTATATAGTTGATTTCATGGTAGTGTTCCAATTAGTGTGTCTGGAGAGCTCTCCTTCTCAATTTAGTTTTGCATCCTAAAGTTATATTTTTTCCTTTTTCCTGATCCGATAAATTCT
>PDWJ01000796.1_pt1 | contig 102263 bp, 102 predicted proteins | sample 1430881 | NCBI WGS metagenome assembly PDWJ01 (sample SAMN01162460, study PRJNA174530) | Oral metagenome, whole genome shotgun sequencing project. | biome: Marine environment; feature: Marine mammal; material: Swab sample of the gingival sulcus; isolation source: swab sample of gingival sulcus...
GGCCGCCCGGCCGCCCCGCCAGCGCCTCAGCGCCGCCGGTGAAGGCGTATCTACGGGCGCAGACCAAAACACGCAAGAAGTTTTTTGAAGAAATATGGCTTTTTTTGGAAGCCGTCCTGAAAGTGTTTTGAAACCAATTGGTTATATGATGTGAGTTAACCGCAAACCCGCTGTACGCGGCAATGGCAGGGCAAGCGGTGGTGTGGAACACCGGTTTTGGGCGGGTCATGCCGGGTTCACATGGGGAATCGCGGGGGCGGTTCCCGGGTTTGGCCGGTTTCGTGGGGCCGATTCCGCCCCGGGTCACGCGGAATTGGCCGGCGTCGTGATGGTTTCGGGGGGAATCGCCGCTTCGGGATCGGTTTCCGTACCCCCGGAGGAAGCCCCGAATCGTGTCGGGTGAAGCGGCGCCCCCCTGGGGCCCCGCGTTGAAACTGGGAGCAGATATGTGAGCGAGAAGCAGAGCGACATTGTGGCAGTCTACCGGGGCGTTCGCGTTCCTGCTTCTCCGTTTCTCACCGAACCCCGCATCACCCGGCTCAACGAAGGGCGCTACGAGGCCGAAGAGGTGGCCGGGGCGCTGGAGGTGGTGCGGGCGGGCGACCGGGTGCTGGAACTGGGCGCCGGGCTCGGGGCGGTCGGCGCCGCCATTGCGCTCAACGCCCGGCCCGCGGCGCTGCTGTCCTTCGAGGCGAACCCCGATCTCATCCCCCATATCCGGGCGCTCCACCGGGCGAACGGGCTCGAGGGCGTCATCGAGTTGCGCAATCAGGTGCTGGTGAGCGCACCCAACCGCCCCGGGACCGTCACCTTTCACCGGCGCAGTTCTTTTCTCGGGTCATCGCTGCTGGCGCCGGAGGGCAAACCGGTGCGGCCTGTCGAGGTGGCTACGGCGGATTTCGCTGAAGTGGTGGCGGCGTTCCGGCCCGATGTGCTGGTGATGGACATCGAGGGCGGCGAGCTTGAGCTTTTGCGCCACGCGGATCTGGCCGGGTTGCATGCGGTGGTGCTGGAGTTTCACCCAAGGTTTTACGGCAAGGACGGAATGCAGAGCTGCAAGGCGGTGTTGCGACGGGCAGGGTTTCGCAAATGCGAGGGGTTTTCGAGCCGGCTGGTCTGGACCTGCACCCGGCGCGGGCACAGCGGCCCGGTCGCTGCCCTTGCGGTCGACACGCCACCGGACCCGGGGGGCGGCTGGTCGCATGAGATCGCCACGGTGGATAGCGCGATCGTGCAGGCGTCCGGGGGGGACGAGAAATTTTCGCCCGCGGGGGTGATGCGCCCCGATGGCAGCGACATGCCGGAAGCCGCCGTCTGGATCGGCAACCGTCGCAGCACCCGGCCTTTCCGGCGCCCCGAACGGGTGGCGGAAGAGATTTCCGGCACCTGGCTCTGGGGCGGGACGCTGTGGAACTATTTCGCGCATTTCATCGTCGAAAGCTCCGGAAGGCTCTGGGGGCTCGACCGCCTGCGGCCGCAACCCGACGGCATTCTTTATATTCCCCGCCGCCACTCCCGGGAAGACGGGCTCGCCGCTTTCCAGAAAGGCTTCTACGCCGCGCTCGGGATCACCCTGCCAATCCGCGTGGTGCGCGACAGCGCCCGGGTCGAACGGCTGATCGTGCCGGGGCAGGGCTTCGGGCTCGGCGCGATTTCCGCCGGAACCGCACCCTTCCGGGCGTGGATCCACGCCAATTTCGGCAAGGGCATTGCCCCTGACGGCCCCGAAAGGCTCTATATCTCGCGCAGTCTCATGGGGGCGGGCCGTGGCAGGCTCATCGGCGAGGACCGGATCGGGACGGACCTCACGCGCGAGGGCTACGAGGTCTTTCACCCGCAGAAACACGCCATCGCCACCCAGATCGCGCGTTACAAGGCGGCGAAACGGGTGGTGGCGGCGGAGGGCTCGGCGCTTCACCTTTTCGCCTTTGTCGGACGCCCGGACCAGGCGGTCGCGGTCATCCCGCGGCGGCGCTCGCGGGCGACGGCGCATCTCCTGTCGCAGCTCACAAGCTTCACCGGCACCGCGCCCACGGTGTTGAAAGTATTGCGTGAGGTCTGGCAGCCGGTCCATTCGCGGCGCAAACGTCTGGCGGCCGGGGAGCCGGACCTGCCGCTCCTGCAGGCGGGGTTGCGTGCGGCGGGGTTCATCGGCGATGGTCCGCAATGGGCACCGCTCGACAACGAGGCGGTGCGCGCGGCCCTTGGGAAGGGCTACCGGCCGACGGGCGAGACCCTGCTGCCGGATTGAGCCGGGCCCGGGCGTTTCAGGCCCGCGCCACCCGGCCAGGGCTGCGCCCTTTCGGGAGCCACCTCAGTCCGACCAGCAGCGCCAGCAGCCCGAGATACACCAGCGGTTCGAGCTGCCAGCCCTTGCGCAGCATCACGAAATGGGCCGCGCCCAGAAGTGCCGCCGGATAGACCAGCCTGTGCAGCCTGCGCCACGCCGGGCCCAGCCTGCGGATCGCGGCATTGGTCGAGGTCGCGGCCAGCGGCACGAGCAGCAGAAAGCCCGCCATGCCGACGGCGATATAGGGGCGCTTCACGACCTCGCCAAGCGCAACCCGGAGAGCGCCCACGTCAAGCACCAGCCAGACCGCGACATGGGCGGCAATGTAATAGAAGGCGAGCAGCCCCAGCATCCGGCGGAACCTCAGGAGGTTCAGCCCGGTGAAGCGTCTGAGCGGCGTGACCATGAGCCCGGCGGCAAGAAATTGCAGCCCGAGGAGCCCCAGCCGGTGTTCCAGCGCCTCGACCGGCTCGATCCCGAGCCTTCCGCTGGCCGCGAGGTAGACGTACCACAAAGGCACCGCGAGACCGGTGAGGTAGAAGGGCCAGGTGGGCAGCCTGCGGGCCGCCGCATTGAGGCGGTCTGTCACGGCCATCAGAAATATGTCTCCAGATCCATGCCCTCATAAAGATGCGCCACCTCGTCTTCGTAGCCGTTGAACATCAGGGTATCGACCTTCGGGGCGAACAGCCCGCCGCCGATCACCCGTTCGCGCGCCTGGCTCCAGCGCGGATGCGACACATTCGGGTTCACATTGCTGTAGAAGCCGTATTCGCGCGGGTTGGCCCTGTTCCAGCTGGTGGGGGGCTCGTCTTCGGTGAGGCTGATCCGCACGATCGACTTGATCGACTTGAAGCCATATTTCCACGGCACCACCAGACGCAGCGGCGCGCCGTTCTGCTTCGGCAGCGCCTCGCCATAGAGCCCGGTGGCGAGCAGGGTGAGCGGGTGCATCGCCTCGTCAAGCCGCAAGCCTTCGACATAGGGCCAGTCCAGCACCGCGCGTTTGACGCCCGGCATTTCGTCAGGGCGCAGCGCGGTTTCGAAGGCCACATAGCGGGCCTTTGACTGCACCCCCAGCCTGTCGAGCAGCCGGTTGAGCTCGAACCCGTTCCACGGGATCACCATCGACCACGCCTCGACACAGCGGAAGCGGTAGATCCGTTCCTCGATGTCGATCCCGTCGATCAGCTCCGCCAGATCGTAGGTGCCGGGCCTGTCGACCAGCCCGTCGATCTGCACCGTCCAGCCTTCGGTGGACAGCCGGTGGGCGTATCTGGCGGGATCGTCCTTGCCGGTGCCGAATTCGTAGAAATTGCAATAGCCGGAAATCTGCTCAAGGCTGTTCGGCGCGCCGCTGGCCGGCGCTTGCGCCGCCGCCGGCCCGCTGAAAGAGCGAACCCCCAGCCCGGCGGCCCCGGCGAGCCCCAGCCCCGCGGCCCCGGCCATGATCCGGCGACGGTTGATGAAGGCCGCCTTCGGCGTCACATCCGCCCGGGTCGGTTTGTTGCTCGGCTTGTGCGTGGAAACCATGCCATTCTCCTCTTCAGCCGGACGACCTTAGCCGCCGCCCCCGGAAAAGCCAAAACACGTCTTGTCACGCGGGTATCACACAAGCGCGCGCGTGGTGTAACTCGGATAGATCTCGTTCATCGGCACCGAACGCCCGTCAGGCTGAACGATGCGCACATGGCTGCGGCGCATCTGCCGCGGCTCGGGCACGCCGCAACTGTGGGCGATGGTCTCCACCTCGTCCACCAGGCTCTGCACATAATGCGCCACCCGCTCGGCCTTGTCCTCCGGCACCAGCCCCTTTTGCAGCCGGGCGTCATGGGTGGTGATTCCGGTCGGACAGGTGTTGCGGTTGCATTTCAGCGCCTGAATGCAGCCGAGCGCGAACATGAAGCCGCGCGCGGAGGTGACGAAATCGGCCCCCGCACAGATCGCCCAGGCAACATCGGCGGGGTTCACCAGCTTGCCGCTGGCGATGATGCGGATGCGTTCCGACAGCCCGCGCTGGTCGCGCAGATCGACGATCCTGGGCAGGGCCTCGCGCACCGGCATGCCGACGAGGTCGATCAGCGGCATCGGCGCCGCACCGGTGCCGCCCTCGCCACCGTCGATGGTGATGAAATCCGGCGCGCTCTCCGGGCCGCGGCGCAGCACCAGATCGAACAGCTCCGCAAACGGGTCGATCCGCCCGACCGCCGCCTTGAACCCCACCGGCTTGCCGGTGACCTCGCGCACATGGGCGATCATGTCGAGCAGATCGCCCCAGCTCTCCACCTCTTCGTGGCGGTTCGGGCTGCGGCTGGCCTCGCCCACCGGAATACCGCGAATTTCGGCGATTTCTTCCGTAACCTTGGCCCCGGGCAGGATGCCGCCCTTGCCGGGCTTGGCGCCCTGGCTCAGCTTGACCTCGAACATTTTTATCTGCGGATGACTGGCCACCTTGCGGAGTTTCTCGTCCGACAGCCCGCCCTCGGGGTCGCGCACGCCGTATTTGGCGGTGCCGATCTGGTAGACGATATCCGCGCCCCCCTGGAGGTGAAACGGCGAGACCCCGCCTTCGCCGGTGTTCATCCAGACGCCGGCCTGTTTCGCGCCCCGGCTGAGCGCCAGCACCGCCGGCCGCGACAGCGCGCCGTAGCTCATGCCCGAGATGTTGAAGAACGACGGCGCCAGATAGGGCTCGCGCGCACCGGCGCCGATCATCAGCGGTTCGGTTCTGGTGAATTCCGACCCCAGCGGCGGAAAGGCCGCGTTCATGAAGATCGTCGTCCCCGGCATGGTGATGGAGCGGGTGGAGCCGAAGGCCACGGTGTTGTCATGGCCCTCGGCGGCGCGGTAGATCCATTCGCGCTGCGCCCGGTTGAACGGCATTTCCTCGCGGTCCATGGCGAAGAAATACTGCCGGAAGAATTCGCCAAGCGAGGTGAACAGGGCACGGAACCGGCCGATCACCGGATAATTGCGCCGCACCGCATCCGCCGTCTGCACCCTGTCGATCACATAGAGCACCATGGCCAGAACGATCGCCAGGCCAATCGCGGTGACAAACGCCAGAGCCAGCCACTTCAGCCAAAACATCATGTCCATCGAACTCTCCCCGGTTTTCAGGGACTATCCTAGCCGATTGGCAGAAAAGAGCAGCAAAGATCGCTCCCCCAACCGCGAAAACCTGCCGCGAAGATCCACCGCGCAGGCCCGGCAGAAAGCGCTGGCGGCAAGGACTGGCGGGAAAAGGATCGCCGGGGTTTTCGCACGGTTTCGGCGCCGCCTTGCCGAAACCGCGGGCACCACCCGGAGAAGCTCCGCCGGCCCGCCTTTGCCCCTCTTGCAGCGGCATGAAACCGCCCGCTGCCAGCCCCGAAACCCGCGGGTCCACGCCCATTCCTGCGGATTTCACCGGCACCGGTGCACCCCGGGAGCAAAGCTGGCCAAATGACCCTGCGCAAAGACGCAAAACCAGAACCAAAACGTAAGGAGAGGATCCATGAAAATCACCAAGTTCGCGCCCGTCGCCCTCAGCCTGCTGCTCGCCGCCCCGGCCTTTGCCGAAGCGGCGAACCCGGATGCCGACGGCGACGGCGTTGTGTCGATGGAAGAATTCGTGGCCGCCTGGCCCGATCTCAAGGAAGACAGCTTCGCGCTTGTCGACACCAACAAGGACGGTACGCTCGACGCCGAAGAAATCACCGCAGCCACCGAAGCGGGGCTTCTGCCCGCGCTCGATCTCTGAGCCATCTCTGAGCCAACCGCCCCGCCGGACCACCGGCGGGGCACCCCATGCCGCCGGAGGGTTTCGCAGGCGGGCTCCGGGGCGCTTTCGGCTTCGCCCCCCTCTGCCTCGAGTAAAGCGCAACCCCGCCTGCACGACCCCGCACCCGGACCTCTGCCAACTCCCCGCCAGGAAAGCACCGCCCAGGAAAGCACCGCCATGAAAAATTCCATCACGACCGCCGCTCTGATCGCCGCCGCTTCCGGCGCCGGTTTCACCGCGGCCTTTGCACAGGACGCCATGGACGGCGACACCAACGGCGACGGGATGGTCTCGATCGCCGAGTTGAAGGCGCTCTACACCGATATGCCGGAAGAGACGCTCACCGCCGGGTTCGAACAGGTCGACATCGACCGCGACGGGCTGCTGAACGATTACGAAATCGCCCTTGCCCGGGAAGCGGGCATCTTCCCGCCCCGCGACTGAGCGCTCCGGTACGTGGCGCCAGGCCCGGGGAACGCAGACCCGCGTCTGCCCCCCGGCGCTTTCACGCGTGAACAGCCGCCGGCCCTTCGATCCCGGCCCCGGCCATCAGCCGGTCGGAATGGGTCTCGATCGCCTGTTCCACCCGTTCCATGAAATCCGCCATCTCCAGCCCCGCCTCGATCGCGGGCAGAAACTCCACCACCGCCACCCCCGGCCAGCGCATGATGCCGTGGCGTTTCCAGAACACCCCCACATTGGTGGCCGCCGGAATCACCGCCTGCCCGGTCTCGCGGTAGAGCACCCCGGTGCCGATCTTGTAGGGCCGTGTGGCCCCGGGCGCCACCCGGGTGCCCTGCGGAAAGATGATCAGCTGCCCGGGCCGCGACCGCCCCGCCTTCACCGCCGCCACCATCTGCCGGACCGCCGCGCCGCGCTTGCCCCGGTCGACGGGGATGCACCCGATCCTGCGGGCGAAGAAACCGACGATCGGCGTATGGACCAGCTGCTTTTTCATGATGAACTTCGGCCGCGGCACCGCGGAAACGATCAGGATGATGTCGAAGAAGCTCTGGTGCTTAGAGGCGATGATGACCTCGCCGGTGGGCACCTCGCCACGGATCTCGGACTTCAGCCCCACCAGAACCCGCGCCAGCCAGCGCACGAAATTGCAATAGGAATGCACCGCCCGGAAGGCACCGTCTTCGGTCAGCAGAACGGCGGGCAGCCAGGCCAGCGCCATGACCGCCATCGCGAGATACATCGCAAGGATGAACACCAGCGAGCGGAGGCCCTGAACGGCGGTTTTCATGGGCGTTCCCTCAGGGTTGCAAAGGCCGCCCGGCGGGTGGCGGCAAAGGCCACCAGGGCCGCGAGCGGCGGGATCAGCAAAGGCAGGCCCCATTCCGGCCCGGCAAAGCCGATCCCGGTCAGAAGACCCTCGCCAGCCGCGCCGGAGGGCATCAGCCACACCCCGGCCATACCGGCCAGCATGCCCCCGGTCGCGCCGAAAAAGGCGCGCAGCGTATAGCGGCGCACGAAAGCGCGGGCGATATAGCTGTCGCGCGCGCCCACAAGGCGCAGGACGCCGATCACCCTGGCATTGGCCGACAGCGCGGCGGTTGCGGCCAGCGTGATGATCGCCGCCGTGGTCGCCGCGATCAGTCCGAGCGCGACCAGACCGAAAGCCCGCATCCGGCGCGCGGCCTGCGCCAGTGGCGCGCGCCAGCGGCGATGATCGTCGAGCACCGCGCCCGGCGCTTCGCCCGCGAGCCGCGCGCCGAGCCCCGCCGCGTCATAGCCGCCGGGGCTTTCGGTGATCGCCACCAGGCGGGGCACCGGCAGGGTGTCGAGCGGCAGATCGGGGCCGAACCAGGGTTCGAGCAGCGCGCGCTGATCGTCATCCGACAGCACCCTTGCTCCGGCCACCCCCGGCGTGCTTTCCAGCACCTCCAGCACCCGCGCAAGCTGCGCCTCGACCTGCCCCGGCGGCGCCGAGACCCGCACGGTCGAGCTTTGGGCCAGCGCCGCGTCCCATTCGGCGGCGATCCGCCCGGTGGCGAGCGACAGCGCCAGCGCGAATACCGCGAGAAAGGCCATCGCCCCCGCGGCAAACACGGTCAGCCGGGCGGTGAAACCGGTCGGCGGCACCACCCGGTCGGCCTGCTTGTCGCCGGCGACGAGGCTCAGAGCGTTGCCCAGCCCGCTCACAGCCCGGCCCCCGCAAGCTGCACCCGCCGGTCCGAAATCCGCAGCACCCGGGCCTGCACCTGCGCCTTGGCCGAGCGGATCAGGTTGAGGTCATGGGTGGCGATCATGATCGTCTTGCCCATCCGGTTGAGTTCAACCATCAGCATCAGAAGCCGGAGCGACATTTCCCAGTCGACATTGCCGGTGGGCTCGTCGGCCACGATCACTTCGGGGCTCATGATGATCGCCCGGGCCAGCGCCGCGCGCTGGCGCTCGCCGCCCGAAAGCTCCGGCGGGCATGCCGCCTTCTGATCCGCCAGCCCGACCCAGGCGAGCAGATCGTCCACCTCGCCCATGTCCACCGGCCTGCCCGAAACCGTGAGCGGCAGGGCGACGTTTTCGACAAGCGACATATGGTCGAGAAACTGCTGATCCTGATGCACCACCCCGATCCGGCGGCGGGTCATCGCCATCTCGTCGCGGCTCATGTCGCGCACATCGGTTCCAAAGATTCTCACCCGTCCCTGCTGCGCGGTGAGCGCGCCATAGCACAATTTGAGAAGCGTCGTCTTGCCCGCTCCCGACGGCCCGGTGAGAAAGTGAAACGAGCCCGCCGTAAGATGCAGCGAAACTTCGCCGAGAAGCGGGGCTCCGCCATAGCCGTAGGTGACATCTTCCAACTCGATCACGCGGCAGTGTTCCCTGAGTGTTTTTTGTTTGTTCAGCACATTGGGCGCGTTCTGGCCAGGCCCGGCCACCACGCGCGCCTTCGGCCCTGATTTGTCGCGACAGTTTTGCCCCAGGGTGCGGTTTGTTGCAATCGGAGGATTGCAAAGGTTTGATTTTGGGTGTCTTCCTGCACATAATCATCCCGGGGAAGAAACGGCACGGTTCTGAAGTGCCCGTGCCGGAGGAGCGAGGTCTGGATGCGTCTGGTTTGTCCGAATTGTGGTGCGCAATACGAGGTCGACGATCGCGTCATTCCCGAAGGCGGCCGGGATGTGCAATGCTCCTCCTGCGGCGACGCCTGGTACCAGATGCCGGCCCAGGCGGAGGGTGGAGAGGGCGGAGAAGACGAACCTCCCCTCGCCGACACGGGTATCGGGCCCGATGACGTCTGGCCTGAAGACGAGATTGAAGAATTCGACAGCGACACGGAAGAGCCGGAAGACGAGCCGGAAGAGTTCGGAGACGAGCCGGAGGAGTTCGGAGAAGAACCGCAGGAGTTCGGAGAAGAACCGCAGGAAGCGGCGGCAGAAGACCCCGGAGACGAGCCCGAACCGGACCCCGAATCCGATCTCTCCCCCAACATCTCGCCGCAACCCGGGATCGACGAAAACCTGCGCGCCATCCTTCAGGAAGAGGCGGAAGCCGCAGAAGCGGCAGCGGCAGCATACGTCGCGGAGCACGAGCAGGAGCAGGAGCCCGAAGAAAGCGAAGAAGGCCCTGTTCCCGACACGCCCCCGCGCCGCCCGCTCGACGAAGACCTGCGCACGATCCTTCAGGAGGAAGCGACCCGCGAGATGGAGGCCCGCGCCGCCGAAAGCACGGCCCTCATCTCCCGGCCCACGACCATCCCCGACGGCGGACGCGCGCCAGATGCACCGGACGACGACGCCGAACCCACAATCACCGACGCGGCAACCTTTGCCGCAACCGCCAAAGCCGCCCGGCGCGATCTGTTTCCCGACATCGAAGAGATCAACTCGACCCTCGACAGCCATGGTCCCTATGGCGGCGACGAGACCGAAGACATGCCCAGGCCGCGTGGCGGTTTCAGACGCGGCTTTCTGATGACGCTTTTCATCGCGGGGCTGGCGCTGGCGCTCTACCTCCTCGCCCCACCCCTCGCCCGCGCGGTGCCGGCGCTCGAACCGGCCCTTTCGGTCTATGTCAGCGGTGTCAACTTCGCACGCGCCGCCCTCGAAACGCTCATCGGCAGTGTGACCGCAGCGATCGAAAACAGCCAATAGCGCCGTTTGATCCTTCTCGGTGCAAAACCCGCCGTGACCCGCATATATGCCAGATCCGCTTCAGTCTCGCTTCAGGGACGCGCCACCGCTGCGCTTGCCTCAAAACAGATCCAGAAGCCGCCTGAGATAGTCGCGCTCAAGCTCCGGCCGGTCGGTCTCGCCAGACCGCCTGCGCAACTCGTCCATCAGATCCTGAGCGCGGCGGTAAACATCGTCACGATCCGCCAGCGGGCCATCGTCACCCGCCGAACCGGCACCGCCGGGGGTGCGGCCAAGCGGGTCGGCGCGGAGCGAATCGCCTGATGGCCCCGCGGTTTGCTCTCCCTCGCCCGGCTCGCCCGCCTGCGCTTGCCGCCGCATCCCCTCTTCGATGCGGCGCATCCCCTCACGCAACGCTTCCATCGCCTCGGCCTGGCGATCAAGCGCCCCGGTGGTGTCGCCCTGGTCGAGCGCTTCGGCGGCCTCGTCCATCGCCCGGCCCGCCCGGTCGAGCGCATCGCGCGCGGCCTCGCCTTCGGGCGTTGCCGCCCCCGGCAGCCCCTGTTGCTGGCGGCGCAAACGCTCTTCCAGCGCGCGCTGCCGGTCGGCCAGGCGGCTGTTTTCGCCACCCTCCTCCCCACGCGCGCCCTCGCCCCCGGTCCCGGCATCGTCGCCCTGGCCGTCTTCCGGGGCGCCGCCCGATCTGCCTTCCGCTGCGCTTTCGGGCAGCCCTTCCGGCCTGCCCTGCGGGTCGTCTTCCGGGTCACCCTGGGGGGCGCCGTCTTCCCCCGGTTGCTCAGCCTGCCCGTCCGGCCTGCTGTCCTGCCCGGATCTGTCCTTTCCCGGCCGGTCGCGGCGCTGGTTCTGAAGGTTACGGAAGGCCTCGTCAGACAATCCCTGCTGCTCGCGCAGGGTTTCACCGAGCTCTTCGAGAGACCGCTGCCCCTGCCCCTGACCCTGCCGGCCGTCGCCCTCGGTCACTTTCATGTTCTCCATCATCTGCTGGAGCATATCGAGCAATTGCTGCGCCTCTTCCGTCCGGCCCTGCTGCATCAGCTCTTCGATGCGGTCCAGCATCGCCTGAAGATCGTCCTGGGTCATCTCGGTGGGCTCGCCCCGGTCGGGCTCGTCGGTGCGGTTTTCGGGCTCCCGGCTTGCAAGTTCGTCCATGTAGTCGCGCATCGCCTGCCGGTACGCGTCCATGAGTTCCTGCAACTCTTCCGGGCTCGCCCCCTGGCGCATCGCCTCGGCAAGCCGTTCGCGCGCCTGACGCAGAGCCTCAAGCGCATCGGCCAGCCTGCCATCCTCGATCTCGACCGCCAGCGCCCAGAGCGCTTCAGCCAGCGCGTCGCGCTGTTCGGTGCCGAAACCCTCGGCCTCCAGCCCGGCGATCACCGCCCGCAGAGCGAGATACTGCCCGTTGTCCGGGAAAAGATCCGCAGGCCGGTTGGCAATCGCCCGCAGCAGCCGCGCGGCACGCGGGGCATTGGCCCCGCTCCACAGAATGTCGCGCCGCTGCTCAACCAGGGCGCGGGCCAGCGGGTGCAGGAAGCGGCGCCCCGGCAGCGTGATCTCCACCGGCGCACTGGCCCCCTCCTGCCCGATGGCATCGGCGGCGGTAAAGGTGATCTCCACCGGCAGCCCGGCCCAGGGGTGTTCGGCGAGGTTCTCGACCAGCACCTCATCGATCGCCGCCCGGTCGCCGCGAAAGGGCATCGGCAAATCGACCACGACAGCGGCCCGGGGTTCGGGCTCGGCCGCCAGCCCGTGGCGGCGCTCGACCCGGGCCAGATCGAGCACGATCCCGGCGCTGCCCGAAACCACGCCATAATCGTCCTCCGCCGCAAACGGCAGGCGCATTTCGCCGTCGAGCCTGCGGGTCAGCTCGCCCGCGGCCCGGATCCGCGGCGCGGTATCGGGAATGGCGGTAATCTCCCAGCGGTCGGCGCCAATGGCGATGCTCCCGTCGCCCTCGATCCGGAACACGCGCGTCGGCTCCGGTTCCGCCGGCCCGTCGCCGCTGAAACTGTCCTCGACCCTGAGCGCACCGGGCCGCCCATAGAGGCGCAGCGTCACCTGCGCGCCGCGCGGCAGGGCGAGCGGTCCGGGCGGCAGGTCGGGAAGATAGAGCGTCGGCCTGCCGGTATAGGCGGGCGGCTCGATCCAGCCTTCCCACGCGGCGCCCGCAACCGCCGCCTCGGCGCTGCCGGGCACCAGCCGGGCAAGGTCACCGCGCTCGGTGCCCGGGCCGAACAGCAGCGCGGCGGCAAGGGCGGTCGCGGCGATCAGCCGCAACGCATAGGGGTCGGCCGCCGCGAGCCGTGGCCGGGGAGGCACGGCACGGGCGGCATCGAGCTCGGCCCCGGCACGGGCACGGTGGGCGGCCCAGACCGCGCGCGAGGCGGGGTCGTCGCGCCCCACCGCCTGGGTGTCGCTCAGCGCCGCGATCGGACGGCCCCTGAGGCTGGCATCGAGCCGGGCCAGCGCCGCCTGCCGGGTCACGGGCCGGTAACGCCGCAGACCGGCCACGAGGCCCGCGAGGGTGGCGAGCCCCAGCCCTGCCACCGAGCCCGCCGCCAGCCCGTCCGGCCAGCGGGCGGGCCCGCCCGACATCAGAACCGCGCCGAGAGCCATTGCCGCGGTGGCAAAGGGCCAGAAGGCCTCGGCCAGACGTTCCACCGCCATCCCCGCGCGCGTAAGCCGCAGGGGCCATTTCAGGCGCTTCAGCGCCGGAGGGGGAAGCTTCAGACCAGGCATGTCGGTCACAACCCTAACGCTCCCGCGCACCGCTGCCAACGCCAAGGGCACCGGACAGCGGCAAAACGGCGCTGCCCGCCGATGGCCCAGGCGGCAGAGCCATGGCGAAACCAGCCCGCCGGCAAGACCGCGCCGCCCGGCGCGCGCCCACCGGCAATCGCGTTTCCCGCTGCACCGGGCCGGTCCGCCCGCCGCCTCAGCCGCAGCAACAGGCTGGCCGCACATGCACCAGCGAAGCATCCGGGAAGCCCGGGGGCCGTCCGGGGCCGGGCTTGCCCGCCCCTCAGCACCATCGCCCACTCTTCTTCCTGGGGAAAACACTCCGGGGGTTCGGGGGCAGCGCCCCCGATAGTGCCGCCGACAACTTTCCCGGCCGGATCCTCACATCGTCTCGACGCAATGCCGCCGGAACGCCCGTTTCAGCAAGTCGAGCTCGGCACGCAGCAGGGCCATTTCGGACCTTATGTCCTCGTCGAGCGGCTGGCCCATCACCACGGTGAAACGCGCCAACTGCGCGCCGGTCGCGGCGTCGGAAATCACGAAAGCCTGGATACCTTCGCCGAGCAGGGACACCGGGATCGGCACCCGCACGAGAAACTGCCCCGCATGGCCCGGGTCCGGCGCCACACTCACCCCGTCCACCGGCCCGGAAAGATGGGTCACGGCAATCCCGGGCGGTGTCTTTGCACCGGTCAGGATCCCCTCCCAGACCCCTGCCACAATCCGCGTTCCGGTCAGTTTCATCTCGCTCATGCCGGCTCCTAGAATTCCGCCCGCGGGCGGCGTGAGAAGGTGAGATCGCGCAGGATCACCTGGTTCATCGACGGCTGCTCGAAGATCAGATCGACCCAGGCCTTTTCCACCCGCTTTTCGTTGAGTCTGGAACAGGCAAGGTCGAACTCCACGGCGATCTCCCCCTGACCGGCCGGCAATTCCTGCACCAGTTGTTCGGTGTTGGGGCCGTGGCGGATGTTGAGCCGGGCGAAAACCTCCAGCCGTCGTTCGGTCTCGATCACGGCGGTCAAGCGCAGCAGATGGCGCCGTTTCAGCCCGGACACGGCAGCTTCGGGAAACCCGACCGCCAGCGAGACAAAGGATCCGTCGAAGTTGAACACATCCATCCTGAGCCCGAAGGGAGCAATGTCGGCCTCGCGGGTATTGCGGATCTGGCGCACGGTCAGCTCCGAGAACCGGCAATCGTGGAAAAGCGTGACCTCCGAGCCGAAACGCGTCCTGGTTCCCACCGAAGCCTGCCCGGGCGGGACAATCGGGCCGCGCCAGAGCTCCGGCCGCCAGGCCCAGTCACAGTGGAGCGGCTTTGCGAAGGCATTCGAGCCGAGGCGTGGCAGGGTGAGACGTTCGTCCGCTATGAACAGAACCCGGTCGATTCGCGATCGCGTGAGCAACGCGCGGCGACGCAGCGACCTCAGGCGCGGCAATTCCATGGTCCGAGCCCGCCTGACCATGCCTTCCCAATGCCGCAGGCTCAGCCTTTGGCAAATGTGTTCGATCAGACCGGAAATGACGCTGGCCATCGGCTCGGGATTCGTCTTTGAATTGCGACTGTCGCCATTCTTAAAACGAAATGTTCGAGATGAGCAAACCGTTGCGAACAATACGACACCGCCCTGCCGCTCCCCGGACGCAGGCACAGGCACAGGCACAGGCGGACCAGACCGGACTCGTTCTGCTTCGCAACGCCCATTGCATCCGATCTCTCAAGCCGCCTTCCCCATCCGGTCGGCACCGCCACGGCGGGTTGCCTTGCCGGCAGCAGATATTCACATTTCAGTATGTCTGCTAATCCGGACTACCGGAAAACTGAAACAGGATAAAACGTCATGAAATTAATCCGTTAGACGAACTCTTCCGGCACAGGAGACACCGCGTTTACACTATGTTAACTGTTTTGCCGGGACGTTCTCCCTCCCACCCACTCAACGCTTCCCATCCTGCGCCGACCCAAAGGACCACCCATGACCGACCCCGCCTTCTGGACCCCTGCCGCCGCCCGGCCCCAGCTCTGGCGCACCGCACTCGGCATCTTCCTTGTCGCGCTCATCTGGATCGGCACCGCCTACGGCCTGATCCTGCTCGCCGCCCGGGTAAGCGGACTGTCTCCGCAGATGGTGATGGACACCACCCGCTGGGCTGGAACGGCGCTTTTCTTCCTCACCTTCATCGGCCTCCACCTCGGCCTCGCGATCGTGCTGCCGCTGCTGCACAGGCGCGGCTACACCAGCCTGTTCGGCCCCCGGGGCAGACTGAACCACCGCCACCTTCGCAATGGCGCCGCCGTGATGCTGGCAGTCGCGGGCGGGCTCTACGCGCTGATGGCAGTGGAACATCTGGTTCTGCCCGAAGGCGTCTCGCCGGCGGTGACGCGGCTGCGCCCCGCTGGCAGCTGGCTCATCAGCCTCGCCCCGGCGCTGGCGCTGATCTTCATCCAGGTCGCCGCCGAGGAAGTGCTCTTCAGGGGCTATCTGCTGCAACAACTGCGCGCCCGCGCGGCCTCGCCCCTGGTCTGGGCCCTGGCCCCTGCCCTTGTCTTCGGCGTGCTGCATTTCAACCCCGCAACCTACGGCTACGTCAACGCGAGCGCCTATGTGTTCAACGCCGCCACCGTGGGTACGCTGACTGCCTTCGTCACCCTGCGCACCGGCAATCTCGGTGCGACCATCGGGCTTCACTTCGGCAACAACGCCTCCATCGCGCTGTTCGGCATCGAAGGCGAGCTTTCGGGCTTTGCGCTCTACGGCATCGCCATGGATCCGGCCTCGGGCTACGCCACCTATTCGATCCTGACCCAGACCTTCGCCGTCGTCGCGGTCTTTGCACTCTGGTGGCGGTGGATGGCGCGGCACCGTCCGATTGCAAATCCGCCCCATGCCGCTTAACTAGAGCCGCATCAGCCTCGGGGGACCCCAATGAACTGGATCTCGAACTACGTCCGGCCACGCATCAACTCGCTGTTTTCGCGCCGCGAGATCCCGGAAAATCTGTGGATCAAATGCCCCGAATGCGGCCAGATGCTGTTTCACCGCGAGCTCGAAGACAACCAGCGCGTCTGCACCAATTGCGAGCACCACATGGCGATCGCCCCGCGCGAGCGTTTCCACCACCTGTTCGACGGCGGCATCTTCACCGAGATCGACGTGCCCGCGCCGCTGGCCGATCCGCTGCATTTCAAGGACCAGAAACGCTATCCCGACCGGATGAAGGCGTCGCAGAAAGCCACCGGCGAGCACGAGGCGATGCTGGTGGCCGAAGGCGAGATCGGGCGCACGCCGATCGTTGCCGCGGCGCAGGATTTCGCCTTCATGGGCGGCTCCATGGGGATGTATGTGGGCAATGCGATCATCGCCGCGGCCGAACGCGCGGTGGCGCTGAAACGTCCGCTGGTGCTGTTTTCGGCGGCCGGCGGCGCGCGGATGCAGGAGGGCATCCTGAGCCTGATGCAGATGCCGCGCACCACCGTGGCGGTGGAGATGCTGAAGGATGCGGGGCTTCCCTATATCGTCGTCCTCACCCACCCGACCACCGGCGGGGTGACCGCGAGCTATGCGATGCTGGGCGACGTGCATATCTCAGAGCCCAACGCGCTGATCTGTTTCGCCGGCCCCCGGGTGATCGAACAGACCATCCGCGAAAAGCTCCCCGAAGGCTTCCAGCGCGCCGAGTATCTGCTCGACCACGGCATGCTTGACCGCGTGACCCATCGCAAGGCGCTCAAGGACGAGCTGGTGACGATCCTGCGGATGATGATGCGGATGAGCCCGCCGGTGAAGGGCGACCTTCCCGCACCGGGAGAAGCCGGAGAGGCCCCCGGGGCGTGAGCACCCAAGGCTCGGATGTCATCCTCGAACGGATGATGACGCTGCATCCGAAGGTGATCGACCTCACCCTCGACCGTGTCTGGCGTCTGCTCGCCGCCCTCGACCACCCCGAACGCCGCCTGCCGCCGGTGATCCATATCGCCGGAACCAATGGCAAGGGCTCGACCCAGGCGATGATCCGCGCCGGCCTCGAAGCGGCCGGGCAGAGGGTTCATGCCTATACCTCGCCGCATCTGGCGCGGTTCCACGAACGTATCCGCCTCGCGGGCGAGTTGATCACCGAGGATCACCTCACCGAAGTGCTCGACCGTTGCGACCGCGCCAATGCCGGCGAGAGCATCACCTATTTCGAGATCACCACCGTCGCCGCGCTTCTGGCCTTTGCCGAGACCCGCGCCGACTGGACCCTGCTGGAAGTCGGCCTCGGCGGCAGGCTCGACGCCACCAATGTGATCGACCGCCCGGCGCTGACCGTGATCACCCCGGTTTCCATCGACCACACCCGGTTTCTCGGGACCACGCTCGCAGAGATCGCCGGTGAAAAGGCCGGGATCCTCAAGCGTGGCGTGCCGGTGGTGGTCGGGCCGCAGCCCGAAGCGGCGCTCGAAGTGATCGAGGCGCGGGCCGCGCGGCTCGGCGCGCCGATGCTGGTGCACGGGCAGCACTGGCATGTGAGCGAGGAGCGCGGACGGCTGGTGTTTCAGGACGAGACCGGCCTGCTCGATCTGCCGCTGCCAGCGCTCCGGGGGGCGCATCAGCTGCAGAACGCCGGCGCCGCGCTGGCGGCGCTGCGCCATCTCGGCTTCGGCGAAGCGGCCTGTGAGGCGGCGCTGCGCGATGTGCGCTGGCCCGCCCGGATGCAGCGCCTGCGCCACGGGCCGCTGGTTGACGCGGCAGGGGGGGCGGCGGGTGGGTCAGCAAACCGGCCACCAAACCAAGCAGAACTCTGGCTCGACGGCGGCCACAATCCGGCGGCGGGTCAGGCACTTGCGGCGTTGCTCGCCGAGCTTCCGCCCCGGCCGACGCATCTTGTCTGCGGCATGCTCTCCACCAAGGATGTCGCGGGCTATCTCCGCCCGCTCGCGCCCCATGCGGCAAGTCTCACCGCGGTGTCGATCCCCGGCGAGGCGGCAACGTTGCCCGCCGCTGAAACCGCTGAAATCGCGGCCGAAACCGGGCATGACGCCACCACTGCGCCGGACCCCGCCGCAGCCATCGCCGCGATCGTCGCGCGCGATCCCGCTGCGCGGATCGTGATCTGCGGTTCGCTCTACCTGGCGGGGCAAGTGCTGCGCGACAACGGCTGAGGGGCGGAAACCCGCCTACGCACCCCACGCGCGGGCCGCGACTCACATTTGCCCGACTGCTCATATTTCCGCCGGCGTCAAGCCTGCATATTGACCGGATCGGCACCAATCGGCTACACGTTAACCAAGTGAACGACCCGGGATCAAACCACGGGGCAAATGGCAACCACCTGTCGGGCAGGCAGGGTACAGGGGACTGGCTGATGATGCGGCTTGGAATCTGCGCCTTTGGGGCAGTACTACTTTCATTTTCAACGAGCCTGGCCGAAACCGCGCAAACCGCGCCCGGCCAGTCCGGTCTCATGGCGGATTTCCGGGCGGCGGAGGTGCTGGCTTCGGCAAACGGCACCTATCTGATCGGCAACGACAAGAATTCCGTGCCTTGCCCGGCTTTCTGCATGCCGAAGCGGGCAACCTCCCCCGCCGAAGCGACCGTCGGCGAACGCGATGTGCTCGCCTATACCGCCGCGATGGCGGTCAGCCGCTCGAAACTGCATCTCGACAGCCACCGCGCGACCCTTGCCCGCCTCGACAAGCTGCCCTGGTCGCCCGCGACCATGGCCACCCAACGCGAATTCCGGCCTGCGCTGGATCCGGTTCTGGCCGAACCGGTTAACGAACCCACGGAGTGACCGGCCAGGAGCACTCCGAAAAACAGGACAGGGCCGGACCGGGCGAAGCACCGCCCCGGCCCTGTCCGAAAGGTGCACCCTTCCGCCCCGGTCCCCCCACCGGGGCGGCTTTTTGTTGCGCTGCGGCGCAGGGCTGTCGCGCGGCAAGGAAAACGCCCCGACCACCGGGCCGGGGCGCTGGTGTTTGCAGGCTGGTGTTTGCAGAAGGGAACCTTCAGCCCCCGATCAGTTCGGCCATGCGCACGATCACTTCGGCCTGTTTCATCGAGGCGATGTCGATGAGCTTGCCCTTGTAGGTGGTGGCACCGAGGCCGCTGGCCTTGGCCTCTTCCATCGCGGCAAGGATCTCGCGGGCCTCGGCCACGGCTTCCGGCGAAGGGGTGAAGACCTCGTTGGCGAGTTTCACCTGTTTGGGATGGATCGCCCATTTGCCGACCATGCCAAGCGTTGCCGCGCGTTTCGAATGCGCAATATAGCCCTCGTCATCCGAAAAGTCGCCAAACGGCCCGTCGACCGGCAGCACGCCATGGGCGCGGCAGGCGGCGACAATGGCCGAGACCGCATAGTGCCATGGGTCGGCATAGTCTGTCTGACCCTCATGGGTCATGAAGTAGTTCGCCTGCGTCCCGCCGATACCGGTGGTCGCCATGCCCATCGAGGCGGCGAAATCGGCATAGCCGAGGCTCATGCCCTGCATCCGCGGGCTGGCGGCGGCGATCTCTTCCACATGGGCAATGCCCGCGGCGGTCTCGATGATGACCTCGAAGCTGATCGGTTTGGTGCGCCCCCTGGCGCGTTCGACCGCGGTGACCAGCGCATCTACCGCATAGATGTCCTGCGCATTGCCGACCATCGGGATCATGATCTGGTCGATCCGGTCGGAGCCGTTTTCGAGCAGTTCGATCACGTCCTTGTACCAGTAAGGCGTGTCCAGCCCGTTGATGCGGATGGAAAGATACTTGGTGTTCCAGTCGATGTCATGGGTGGCTTCGACGATGTTCTTGCGCGCGGTTTCCTTGTCATCCGGGGCAACGGAATCCTCAAGGTCGAGGTTGATCACATCGGCGGCCGAGGCGGCCATCTTCTCGAAGATCTGCGGCCGCGAGCCCGGGCCGAAGAGCTGGCTGCGATTCGGTCGGGCGGGAGCAGGCGGTTGCGGGCGAAACGACATGGGGCCTCCGGGGCTGGTGTGCAAGTTTGTTACGTGGATACTGTGTTGAGGGATAGATAGTTGCCGGGGCCTCGGCAAGACGAATCTCGCAGGTGCAGCACCGGCCTGCGGCGGTGCAGCATGGGGCAAGGCCGGTGGATGCCGGAACCGCATCGGGGTAGCGTCAGCGGCGAGCCCGGAGGCCAGCCCCCGCACCCCAAAGGGGGGCCAGAAGCATCACCGGGGGCCAGCCCCCGGACCCTTGGAGTATTTGACCCAGGAAAAAGGAGGCGTCATGCAACTGACGGTGACCGAAGAGCATTTCCCGCTGGCGGAGGTATTTACCATCTCGCGCGGGTCGAAGACGGAAGCGGCGGTGCTGACGGTGACGGTGGAGGACGGTGGCCTGGCCGGGCGCGGCGAATGCGTGCCTTATGCGCGCTACGGTGAAACGCTGACGTCAGCGCGCGCCGCCATCGAGGCTCTGCCAGCGCGGTTCAGCCGGGGTGAATTGCAGCACCTGTTGCCGGCCGGGGCGGCGCGCAATGCGGTGGATTGCGCGCTCTGGGATCTGGAGGCGAAGCGCGCTGGCAAGCGGGTCTGGGAGTTGGCCGGGCTTGACGAGCCGGGGCCGGAGCTTTGCACCTATACGCTGTCGCTCGCCGCACCCGACGAGATGCGGGCGAAGGCGGCGCGGGAGGCCCACCGGCCGCTGCTGAAGGTCAAGCTCGGCACCCCCGACGACATGGCGCGGCTGGAAGCGGTGCGGGCGGGGGCACCGGGGGCACGGATCATTGTCGACGCCAACGAGGGCTGGAGCGCGGAGGTCTATGCCGATCTGGCGCCGCATCTGTTGCGGCTCGGGGTGTCGCTGGTCGAACAGCCTCTGCCTGCGGGGGCGGATGACAGCCTGCGGGGGCTCGCGCGGCCGGTGCCGGTCTGTGCCGACGAATCCTGCCATGACCGGGCATCGCTCGCGGGGCTGAAAGGCAAATACGATGTGATCAACATCAAGCTCGACAAGACCGGCGGGCTGACCGAGGCGCTGGCGCTGAAACAGGCCGCGCAGGCCGGGGGCTTCGGCATCATGGTGGGCTGCATGGCCGGCTCGTCGCTGGCCATGGCGCCGGCGGTGCTGGTGGCGCAGGGGGCGATGGTCACCGATCTCGACGGGCCTTTGCTGCTGGCGCGCGACCGTGAGGTGCCGATCCGCTATGGCGAGGCGGGGATCTTTCCGCCGGAGGCGCGGCTCTGGGGCTGACCGGGGGGCTGACTGGGGCGCAAGTTTCCGGCCTCGGGCGCAAGGGACGGCTTTTTCTTTGGCCGGTTTCGCGCTACCCGGGAGACAGGAGCAGACGCCCCGCCCGGGGTCAGACCCCGCAGGCCCCAGCAAGGAGACCGCCATGAGCCGCATCGTCTACGTCAACGGAGAATATCTGCCCGAGGAGGAGGCGACGGTCTCGATCTTCGACCGCGGCTTTCTGATGGCCGACGGGGTCTATGAGGTCACCTCGGTGATCGGCGGCAAGCTGGTGGATTTCGACGGCCATGACGCCCGCCTCACCCGCTCGCTTGGCGAACTCGACATGCCCCGGCCGCTCTCGCGCGAGGCGCTGCTCGACATCCACCACGAACTGCTGGCCCGGAACGCGGTCGGCAACGGCCTGCTCTACGTCCAGATCACCCGCGGCAACCCCGGCGACCGCAGCTTCCTGTTTCCCGACCCGGACAAGATCCCCTGCACGGTGGTCGCCTTCACTCAACCGATGCCGGATCTCATCGACAACCCCGCCGCCGCCTCCGGCATCAGGGTGATCTCGCTGCCGGATCTGCGATGGCACCGGCGCGACATCAAGACGGTGCAGCTGCTCTACCCCTCCATGGGCAAGATGGCGGCGAAGGCGGCGGGCGCTGACGACGCCTGGTTCGTCGAAAACGGCAAGGTCACCGAAGGCACGTCGAACAACGCCTATATCGTCAGCGGCGGCAGGATCATCACCCGCGAATTGTCGCATGACATCCTGCACGGCATCACCCGGGCGGCGGTGCTGCGTTATGCCGCCGAAGCGCAGATGGAGGTGGAAGAACGCGCCTTCACCATCGCTGAAGCGCAAGCCGCGGACGAGGCTTTCGTGACGTCGGCGTCCACCTTCGTCACCCCGGTGGTCGAGATAGACGGCGTGGCGCTGGGCGGTGGCACGCCTGGTCCGGTGGCGAAACGGCTGCGTGAAATCTACATCGAAGAAAGCCTGAAAGCGGCGGTCTGACGTTGCAGGACGGACACAAAAGGGCCTCAAAAACGCCTTCTTTTGGCCCATGAGAAAAACACTCGGGCTTTCCCCCTTGCCAAGTGACGCTGCCTTTGACCTTTCTTGAGGTATTGGCTGCCGGAAAGCATGGGGGAAATCATGAGTAAGGGCCTGGGCGCGCTTGTCTTCGTCGCTGGGGTTGCGGGCCTCACCTATTGGGGCGCGAAATCGCACGCCGTATCCATGGAAAACCAGATCGCCGCGGCGGCCAGTGCCGTGGCGGCCAAACACATCCATCCGCTGGCGATGCGGGTGAGCGGACGCGACATTGTCGCCACCGGTATCGCCGACACTGAAGAAGACCTTGCGGCAATCCGGAAAGAGCTCGACGGGCTGCGCGGCCGCCGGGTGGTCCATACCGACGGCATCGAGGTGCTGCCGCGGGTCGACCCGTTCGAGACCGCGCTTGCGAAAGGCGCAGGTGACAGCGCGATCGAGGCCATGGGCTACGCGCCGACCGAAGCCGCAAAGGCCGCGCTGGTCACTGCCGGTGTGCCGGTCGCGGATCTGCCGCTTGCCTCCGGCGCGCCCGGTGGCTGGGGCAACGCGGTCAGCGGCGGGGCCGCGGCTCTTGGCCCCCTTGATGAGGGCGGTTTCGCGCTGACCGGCGGCACGCTGACCCTCAACGGCATCGCGGCAACCCCGGTGGAGGACGCCGCCGCGCGTGCCGCGCTGGTGGTGCCGGAGGGGTACGACAGCGTTGTTGCGATCGAGGTGATCGACCCGGGGGTGATCGACTTTTCGCTCGACTACGACGCCGACACCGGCTTCAGCCTCGCGGGCATCCTGCCACAAGGCTCCGGCACCGAAACGATCGCCGCGGCACTCGGCAGGGAGGTGAAGACGGGCGAGGTGACCGGCACCTTCGCCGAACTGCCCGGCGTCGACAGCGCGGCTGCCGCCCTTGCCAGCGGGCTTGCAAGTGTCGAGAGCCTCACCCTCCACGGCAGCAACGATGGCCTTTCCGTTTCGGCCGAAGCGCTTGCCGGGCTGGCGCCCGAAGGGGTGGCCATGGCCCTCGCCACGGCACTCGGCGACGGCGTGGCGCTGAACGTGACCGGGGCTGTCGAACAGCCCGCCGACGGCACCGAGCGGCAAAACGCCTATACCGGCCAGCGCCAGTACGCCTTTGGCGGCCGCTGGGTCGACGACCCGGGGGTGATCGACTTTTCGCTCGACTACGACGCCGACACCGGCTTCAGCCTCGCGGGCATCCTGCCGCAAGGCTCCGGCACCGAAACGATCGCCGCGGCACTCGGCAGGGAGGTGAAGGCGGGCGAGGTGACCGGTACCTTCGCCGAACTGCCCGGCGTCGACAGCGCGGCTGCCGCCCTTGCCAGCGGGCTTGCAAATGTCGAGAGCCTCACCCTTCACGGCAGCAACGATGGCCTTTCCGTTTCGGCCGAAGCGCTTGCCGGGCTGGCGCCCGAAGGGGTGGCCATGGCGCTCGCCACGGCACTCGGCGACGGCGTGGCGCTGAATGTGACCGGGGCTGTCGAACGGCCCGCCGACGGCACCGAGCGGCAAAACGCCTATACCGGCCAGCGCCAGTACGCCTTTGGCGGTCGCTGGGTCGCCCTGCCCCCGGGGTTCGAAGAACCGACCGCCGAGCTGTGCACCGAAGCCGCGATGCAGCGGGTCGCGCAAACCCCGATCCGCTATGTCACCGGCTCCGCCAAGCTCGATCCCGCTTCGATGCCGGTGCTCGACGATCTCGCCGGCATCCTCAATCTCTGCACCCGGGGGCCGGGGATGCAGGTGACCATCGGCGGCCATACCGACGCGCAGGGCGATCCGCAACGCAACTTCCTGCTGTCGAGCCAGCGCGCCCGCACCGTGAAACAGGCGCTGGAAGCCCGCGGTGTGCCGGCGGGCAAGATGATCGCCATCGGCTATGGCCAGACCAGGCCGGTTGCAACCAACGAAACCGAAGAAGGACGGGCGCATAACCGGCGCACCACCTTCGAGTGGCCCAACAACTGAGCGCGGCCAGGGAAAGGAAAAAGACATGTTTCAGGAATGGGGTTTTCTGATCAGCGAAATGCTGCTGCTGATCGTTCTTGCAGCGCTGCTGGGGCTCCTGGTGGGCTGGATCATCTGGGGCCGCCGCAGGGGCGACGCCGAGGCGGAAGCGCGGCTGCGTGCCGAGCTTGACGCCTGCAACGGCAAGGCAAGAGCCTGCGCGGGCGAGCTTGGCACCGTGAAAGCCGAGCTTGATGCCTGCCGTGGCGAGGCGCACGAAAAGGACGCGCGGATCGCCGAACTCGAAGCCCGGGTGACGCAGGCCGAAGAGCTGGCAGAGGCGGCCGAAGTTGCGGCGATGGAGGCGGCAGCGGAAGCGGTGGCGGTGGCCGAAGCGGTCGAGGCCGATCACGGTGTTCACCCGGTCCACCCGGACGGGGCCGGCGACCGCGATTTCGACGGCGACGGCGTTTTCGAAGGCGAGAACGAAGGCGTGAAGCCTACGACCCTCACCGAAGCCCGCGATGGCAAGCCCGACGATCTCAAGCAGATCAAGGGCATCGGCCCGGGGCTCGAAAAGCTCTGCAACGAACTCGGGTTTTTCCATTTCGACCAGATCGCCGCCTGGACCGCCGAAGAAGTTGCCTGGGTCGATGCCAATCTCAAGGGTTTCAAGGGCCGCGTCAGCCGCGACAACTGGGTCGATCAGGCCAAAACCCTCGCCGCCGGCGGCACCACCGACTTCGCCGACAAGGTGAAGAAGGGCGGCGTCTACGAATAGGCCTGACAGCGAATGACGTGACCGGGGCCGGCCCGCTGGCCCCACCACCACCCCCCGCCCGGTCGATCAACGGCCGGGCGGGGTCGTTTCTGGCTCAGCCCTTTGGCGGATCCGCGGGCGCCAACCGCCGCCGGGCGATCAGCGGCCCGTCGCCCTGCGCCTCGATCCGCGCAAGGGCGGCGTCGATCTCTTCATGGGCCACGGCCATATGATGCGCATTGGCGTGGATCATCCGCGCCCCGTCCACCACCATCGCCACATGGCCCTTCCAGAACAGCAGATCGCCGCGCCGGTGCGCCCCCGTCGCCGCTTCACCCAGCGTCATCTGCATGTCGCTGTCGCCCGGACAGTCCAGACCGCAGGCGTTGAGCGCCGCCTGCACAAGCCCCGAGCAATCAATCCCGTAAGCCGTATTGCCGCCCCAGAGATAAGGCGTGCCGAGGAAGCGTTCGGCAACCTCCACCGGGTCTGCCTCAAGGCTCTCCACCGGCGCGAGATGCGCCGCCGGCATCCAGGCTTCGCGGAACCAGGCGGCGTCCGGCGGGGTCTGGATGGTGAGCTTCGCCCAGGGCCCCACGACCCGCGCCACCCGGACGCGGGCGCCGAAGGACAACGGAAACACCCGCAGCGCGCGTTTGATGTCGGGCTCCTCCTGCCAGTTGGAGCGGATCGCCGAAACCCGGTGGGTGGGCGCAAGCTCCGGGAACAGGAACTCGGCAAACACCCAGCCCACATAGCCGTCGCGCGCCGCGAAGCCGAAGGCGAAGCCATCGTCGCGGTCGAGCACACAGAAACGGTCACCCTGCAACAACTCACGGATGCGCGACCCGTCCGGCGCGTCAAGCAGCGGCAGCGAGGGCGCCTCGACCTGCCGCCATTCGCCTTCGGTGAAGCGCACGCCCTCGATCTGGCCGGCGAGGGAGGCATGGGCGACGCGGCCGTTGGAGCGCAGAAGACGTTTGTCGGTCACAGCGCCAGAAGCTCCGGAAGGGCGTCAAGCAGCGCGCGTGCGCCCTGGCCAACGCCGCCTTTGGGGCGCGCCGGAGCGGCATCAGGCTGCCAGCCGTAGATGTCGAAATGCATGTAGCGCGGGCTTCGGGTCACGAAGCGTTTGAGAAACAGCGCCGCGGTGATCGACCCGGCCATGCCGCCCGCGGGGGCATTGTCGAGATCGGCAATCGCGGGCTCGATCTTCGCTTCATAGGGCGCCCAGAAGGGCATCTCCCAGACCGGATCGGCGACCCGTTTCGCCGCACGCTTCACGGCTTCGGCATCCGCCGCTTCGGTGGCATAGAACGGCACGAGGTCGGGGCCGACGGCCACCCGCGCCGCGCCGGTGAGCGTCGCCATCGACACCACGAGGTCCGGCGTTTCCTCATCGCCCAGCGCCAGCGCGTCGGCCAGCACCAGACGGCCCTCGGCATCGGTATTGTTGACCTCGACGCTGAGCCCCTTGCGGCTGGTGAGCACATCGCCCGGCCGCATCGCATTGCCGCTGACGCTGTTTTCCACCGCCGGGATCAGCACCCGGAGCCGCAGCGGCAGGCCCAGCGCCATGATCGAGCGCGCGAGCCCGAGAAGGGTCGCCGCACCGCCCATGTCCTTCTTCATCAGCCCCATCGACGCGCCGGGCTTGAGGTTGAGCCCGCCGGTGTCGAAGCAGACCCCCTTGCCGACAAGCGTCAGCGCCGGGCCGGTCTCGCCCCAACGCAGGTCGATCAGCCGCGGCGCCCGGGTCGAGGCGCGCCCGACCGCGTGCACCATGGGGAAGCCTTCCGACAGCAGATCGTCGCCCAGCGTCACCCCGATGCTGGCGCCGAACTCGCCCGCCAGCGCCTGGGCGGCGTCTTCAAGCTCATGCGGGCCCATGTCGGCCGATGAGGTGTTGATCAGGTCGCGGGTCAGCGCCTCGCTGGCGGCGATGGTCTCGAGGCGGGCGGCATCGACGCCATCGGGCGCGATCAGCTCGGCCTTCGGCGCCGTGCCCGCCTTGTAACGGGTGAAGCGGTAGCCGGCGAGCAGCCAGCCGAGGGCAAACTCCTCGAGCACCGCGCCTTCGGGCCCGGTGATCAGCCGGTAGGTTCCCGCGGGCAACCTGGTCCGGATGCCGGCGGCACCGAACCGGTTGCGGGCGCGGGTTTCATCGGTGCCGAGCCCGCCCAGAGCCACGGCCGGGGCACCGTCCGGCCCCGGCAGCACCAGCGCGCTCCCGAGCCTGCCCTTGAAGCCCGCGCTTTCGAGCCAGCTGCGCTGGGCGGGCTCAAGCTCCCCGGCCAGCGCGCCGACCCCGGATTCGTCGACAAGGATGAGCGGCAGGGCTTCGGCCCCGGAAGGTGCGAATGTAAGCGGCATGGGCATCGTCTCCGTCTGGATATGCGGCCAGCCTACAGGCCCGTTCGCCGGGGGCAAGCCCATGCGCCCGGTCTGATCAGACACTCATGTCCTGCAAATCCCAGAACGCTGCCAGCGAGCATTCGCCGATGCGTTCGAGCCGCGCCATGGCGGCGCCGAAGGCCGCCGCATCATGGCTCGATGACAGCTCCAGCACATCGCGCCCGACGCGGGCGAGCGTGGTCATGCCGATCTGCTGCGCCACCGCGATCAGGCCCCGCACCGAAAGGCGGAGATCGTCAAGCCGGCCCTCACGGTATTCCCTGTCCCCCCGCGACAGCGCAACGGCAAGGTCTTCCAACGCCTGGCTCACAACCTTGTCCGCACCGATCGCGCCCAGGCTCTGGTAGAGTACATCGAGTTGCGACCGGTCGAGACGGATGGAATCTTCATATTTCAGTTCGAGAACGGCGGTCACTGTTCCACCCCTTCATTCCCCATTTTCCCACACCGGCACCCTGCCACCAGCGTCTCAAGAAAACGTTTCCATGCAAGCGGGAAATCCTTTGCATTTCTTTCGAATTTCGCACGAAAACGCCTTGCCGCACCCGGCAGACGCAAACCCGCGCTTCAAACATGGCGCGGTTCGGCCTAGAACGCCCGAAACGATCCAACAGAGGTGCCCCATGCCCATTGCCCAGCCACTTCCCGCCAGCCTTGCCAAGCGGCATCTCGCCTGGAAAGCCGGGCGATCGTCCGAAGCCAAGGCCCGCATGAGCGCGCTTGCCGGCGCCCAGAACCCGGCGGCGATGGTGATTTCCTGCTGCGATTCCCGGGTGATCCCGACCAATCTGTTCGGCCTGGCGGAGGACGATTTCTTCGTGCAGCGCAGTGTTGCCAACCTGGTGCCGCCTTTCGGCGCGGGCGGACCGGAGCAGGGCACGGCGGCTGCGGTGCAATTTGCGCTGACGGCGCTCAAGGTGCCGCATCTGATCGTCATGGGGCATTCGAATTGCGGCGGGGTGCACGGTTATCACAGGATTGCCACCGGCAAGGCCCCGGAACTTGCCGACAGTACCAATTTCGTTGGCCGCTGGATCAGGCATCTCGCCCCCGCTTACGAAAAGCTGCGCGCGACATGCTCGGGCGATGCCTGCGCCGATGCGCTGGAAAAGGAAGGCGTGAAGATGTCGCTCGACAATCTGATGAGCTTTGACTTCGTGCGCGAGGCGGTCGAGGCCGGACGGCTCACCCTGCACGGGCTCTGGAACGACATCGGCAAGGGCGATCTGTGGTGGTATGATGCAGAGGCCGACGCGTTCAGGCTGATCGAGGCGGCTCGCTGAAGCTTTCGGCACGATAACGGCTGACCATGAGCCTTTCCGACCAGTGATCTTCCGCCAGCCCCGCCTTGCGCCTGAGCTGTTCCAGAAAGGCGCGGGGTTCCGGCAGGCTGTCCCAGATCATCGGCAGGAAGGTGGCGCAGCGGGGTCCGTCGGTGAGGATCAGCCCGTCTTCGCCGGGGCGGAGCTGGGCGAGAAGGTCGGCCCCACCGCTGAAGCATCCGACCTTTAACCAGATGAGACCGTGACAACCGCTTGCGAAACCCAACCGAGCCGTCCGAACACGCCCCGTGAAGTTGAAAAACCTGCTTTGCAAGGTCGATACCGACAATGCCAACTTCGGACATGGATGCCTCCCTATTGCTGTTGGTCATAGCCAACATGGCACATTGCGATGCCGTTGAGTGGGGGCATCCACTCCATCAGGTTTTTTGCATAACGCTCCAGGCCGGGATTGACGGGCTGTTGACAGGGCTGATGGCCGGTGGCGGCATCGGCCTGTTCATGATCGGCTCGTGGATCATGATGAACAACGCCTGTGGCAATCGTCCGTTCAGGCTGACGCGGGTCGACTGCGGCCATGCCACCATGGGTTGCGCCATCATTGGCGTGATCCTGATCTTGGTCTTGTTCTGATACGAAAAGGAGGGTTCCGCCCGGACCGGAACCCTCCTTCCACCCCACGTGCTCCCTCAGCACCACACGTGTCTCTTGAAAAAGGTCCGGCCGTCCTGGCCACATCGGAACCATAGGCGAAACAGGGGTGCGCCGCAATCATGAAATGCTGAGCCCTTTGAATCGCCGGGCGCACCGCGTATCGGGGGTCAGCCGTAGACGCTTTCCTTGTGGAAGTGTCTGGTGAGCAGGTAATAGACCACGGGGCGGTATTTGTTGCGCTCCGAGCGGCCGTAAGTCTCCATCACCGAATTGATCGCGTCCATCAGTTCCGGCCCGTCGGCGAGGCCCAGCTTCTTCATCAGGAAATTGGTCTTCACCAGCTCCAGTTCACTCGCCTGGCTGGCCGCGACCGTCCCGGCGTCGGCATTGTAGATCGACGGTCCGCAACCGATGGTGACCTTGGTGAGCAGGTCCATATCCGGCTCGACACCGCATTTGTTCTTCAGGTCATCGGCGTATCTGGCGATGAGGTCGTCTCTCTTTCCCATGTGAAATCTCCCTCTGGGTTACGGTTTCATGCCACTTTGGAAACAAGCCTACCGCACCCGCGAATCGCCGACAAAGGAAAAGTAGAGGGTACTTTTCCCCGTCAATCGGGAGCATTCCCGGCCAACATGCTTGCCCGGACGGGAAAAACCTTTCAATCCTTGCCCTGGACCCAACAAGAAGGACCAGCCCCGTGAGCTATCTCAAATCCCACCCCACCCGCGACGGCTATTTCGGCGAGTATGGCGGCGCGATGCTGCCGCCGCCGCTGGAACCGCATTTCAGGGACATCCGCGAAAGCTATGAGCGGATTTCCAAGTCGTCGGATTTCATCGCCGAGCTGCGCCATATCCGCAAGCATTTCCAGGGCCGTCCGACCCCGGTGAGCTATCTGCGCAACCTCTCCGACCTCGTCGGCGGCGCCCGGATCTATGCCAAACGCGAAGACCTCAACCACACCGGCGCCCACAAGCTCAACCATTGCATGGGCGAGGGGCTGCTCGCCAAGTTCATGGGCAAGAAGAAGCTCATGGCCGAGACGGGTGCCGGCCAGCATGGTGTGGCGCTGGCCACCGCGGCGGCCTATTTCGGGCTGGAGTGCGAGATCCACATGGGTGAGATCGACATCGAGAAGGAAGCGCCGAACGTCACCCGCATGAAGCTGCTCGGCGCGAAGGTCGTGCCGGTGGGCTTCGGCGGCCGGTCGCTGAAAGAGGCGGTCGACAGCGCCTTTGCTTCCTATGTTGAACAGGCCGACACCGCGCTCTTTGCCATCGGCTCGGTGGTAGGCCCGCACCCGTTCCCGATGATGGTGCGGGATTTCCAGCACATCATCGGCATCGAGGCGCGTGAGCAATTCTTCGACATGACCGGCGAGTTGCCCGATCTGGTTGGCGCCTGCGTCGGCGGCGGGTCCAACGCCATGGGGCTGTTCTCCGGTTTCCTCGACGAAGAAGAGGTCGCGCTTTACGGTGTCGAGCCGCTGGGCACCTCTTCGAAGCTCGGCCACCATGCCGCGACCATCACCTTCGGCGAAGATGGCGACATTCATGGTTTCCGCACCCTCGTGCTGAAGGACGAAAATGGCGAACCCGCGCCGGTGCATACCGTGGCTTCCGGCCTCGACTATCCCGGCGTCGGCCCGGAACATGCCTATCTGCACAAGACCGGCAAGGTGAATTACACCGCGGCCGACGACAAGGAAGCGCTCGACGCCTTCTACAAGCTGTCGCGCCACGAAGGCATCATCCCGGCGCTGGAAAGTGCCCATGCGGTGGCCTGGGCAATGCGCGAAGCGCCGAAGAACCCCGGCAAGTCGATCCTCATCAACCTCTCGGGGCGCGGGGACAAGGACATCGACTATGTGACCGAGACCTTCGGCTTCGGCAACGAGGGCTGACGGGGGCTGATGGCTGTGCCGGAAGAGGGTTGGCTGTGACCCTTTTCCGGCCGTTTCAGCTCTGGCGGCATTTTCATCATGAGTGTTTCCCGCTTGTCTCTGGCGCTTTCAACCGGCGCTCCCGATCTGTCCGACGGGCGGATCGCGGTGTTCGGCCCGCCGCCGGGCTACGATCTTTCCGCTCTGCCACGCGCGCGCCTGACACTCGTCAGCCACGATGCCGTGGCCACGGCGCAGTGGCAGGCGGCGGGCTACGAGACCGTCCGAACCCCGCAAGGGCGCTTCGCCGCCGCGCTGGTGGTCCTGCCCCGCGCGCGCGACGCCCAGAAGGCGTTGATCAGCGAAGCGGCGGCGCTTGCGCCCCTGGTGCTGGTGGACGGACAGAAGACCGACGGGGTCGATGCAACGCTCAAGGCGGTGAAACGCCTTGTGCCGCTGGCCGGGAGCCTGTCCAAGGCCCATGGCAAGCTGTTCTGGATCGAAGACGCCCGCTTTCCCGACTGGACGGCGCGCCCCCGTGAGATCGGCGGTTTCATCACCCGGCCCGGGGTGTTTTCCGCCGACGGGCCCGACAAGGGCTCGCTCGCGCTGGTCGAGGCCCTGCCGGGGCTCAGCGGCCGGGTGGCCGACCTCGGGACCGGATGGGGCTTTCTCGCCCGGCATATCCTCGCAAGCGGCACGGTGACGGAGCTGCATCTTGTCGAGACCGACGCCATTGCCCTCGACTGTGCCCGGGCGAACCTCCCCGACCCCCGCGCGCGGTTTCACTGGGCCGACGCCACCTGCTGGCACCCGCCCGCGCGCTTCGATGCGGTGGTGTCGAACCCGCCGTTCCATATCGGCCGCGCCGGTGACCCGGGGCTCGGCCGGGCCTTCATCACCGCCGCCGCGCGGATGCTCGCACCTTCCGGCAGCTTCTGGATGGTCGCGAACCGGCATCTGCCTTATGAGGCGGCGCTGGGCACCGCCTTTGCCGAGGTCAGCGAGACCGGTGGAAACGGCGGCTTCAAGGTGATCCATGCCCGCAAACCCCGGCAGAAGCCGGGCTGAGGCCGCAAAGGGCAATACGCACCCCTCAGGGGCATGGTTGCCCCCGGCCAGCCCGCACAACCCCCGGGCGAAACCCCGTGCAAAGGCCACACTCCCCGACCAAACCGCCCCGGGCCGCGGCAATGGGCTTCACATCGCCCGCCACGGGCATAGGCTCGGCAAGAGGGAATCAGGAGAGGCAAATGTCTTTTTCGATCACCGGCAAGACGGCCATCGTCACCGGCGCCGCCAATGGCGTCGGCCTTGCCATCGCCCGGCATTTCGCGGCTCAGGGAGCAAATGTGGTCTGCGCCGATGCCGACGAGGCGAAGCTTATCGAAGAATTCGGCCGCAATCCGGAAACCAGCGACGGCGCCGAAGGTGAGGACCGCAACGTGCGGATCCATGCGGGTGATCTGCGCACCAAACTCACGATCACCAATCTGATCGCGGCGGCGGTGGATGCCTTCGACCGGGTGGATATTCTGGTCAACGCGTCGCGCCAGATGGTCGCCTCCGATCCGCTCGACATGAAGGACAAGACGGTCGAGACGCTGCTCGACCAGAACCTGATGACCGCGCTCAGGCTGTCGCAGGCGGTGGCGAAACGCTTCATTGCGCAAGGCGAGGCGGTGGCCGACGATTCCGCCGAACCGCTGGGCGCGATCATCAACCTTTCGTCGATCGCTTCCAACCGCACCCAGCCCGGGCTGATGGCCTTTTCGATCGCCGCGGCAGCGCTGGAACAGGCCACCCGGGCGCTGGCGGTGGCACTGGCGCCCTACCGGATCCGGGTCAACGCCGTGAGCTTCGGCTCGGTGATGAGCGCGACCCTGCACGAGACCCTCCGCGAAGACCCGGCGCTGCGCGGCATGATCGTCGACGGCACCCCGCTCGGCCGCATCGCCGGCGCCTCGGAACTGGCCGAAACCGTGCGCTATCTCGCCTCCGACGGCTCCGGCTTCATGACCGGACAGGTGCTGACGGTCGATGGCGGCCGCTGTCTGGTCGACGCCGTGGGCGCCCCCGCCCATTGAGCCACCGTCTTCCCCGCGCCCCGATGGACCCGCGACCATGACCGAGCACCAGATCATCGAGGTCGACGACCGGATGCAGCAGGGCTACGCCTACCGGCTCGAAGCCCCGATGGGCGCGGAATTCGATCCCGGCTTCGCACCCGCTTACAGCCCGGCGGAAATGCTCGCCATGGGGGTGTTCGAGGGCAAATATCTCAACGATTGCCGGGCCGAGTTTCCCGCCGACTGGTATGACGGGGCAAAACTGTCAGACCGCCCGGACCCGCGGCTCAATTTCTTCGGGGTAAAGTCGCGCCAGCCGCTGTCGGTCTGGCGGCAGAAGGGCTGGATCATCGGCCCCGACCCGCGCGGCTGGTTCCAGTGGTATTGCCGCTACTACATGGGCCGCCGCCTGCCCGAAACCGACGCCGCCCAGATCAAACGCTGGCGCGCCTTCGCCCGGCACGCAGGACAAGTGCGGGCCAATTGCATGAGCGGCGATCTCTCCTGCCGCCCGCGCCAACGTCAGGCGCTGCTGCAATGGGCGCATGACGCGATGATCTGACATCAGCCGCACCCTCAGCCGCGCGGTCAGCCACGCACAGTGTCGATCATCAGCTGCACATTTTCCGGGTCGGCATCCGGGGTGATGCCGTGGCCGAGGTTGAACACATGCGGCCCCTGACGAAACGCCTCCACCACCTCGCGGGTCGCCGCCACCAGCGCCGCGCCGCCGGTCACCATATGGCCCGGCGCGAGGTTGCCCTGAACGCAGCCGTCGACCTGCACCTTCTCCGCCGCCCAGACAGGCGACACCGAATTGTCGAGCGCCACGCAATCGGCGCCGGTGGCCCGGGCAAAGCCGATATAGCGCTCCCCCGCCTCGCGCGGAAAGGCGATCACCGGCAGGCCCGGGTGGCGCGTCTTGAGTTCGGAAATGATCCGCTTCGCGGGTTCCAGCGCGTAACGGGTGAAATCCTCACCCTTCAGCGATCCGGCCCAGCTGTCGAACAGCTTCACCACCTCGGCCCCGGCCTCCACCTGCATCGACAGATAGTCAATGGTCGCCTCGGTGAGCCGCTCCATGAGCGCCTCGAACAGCGCCCGGTTTTCGGCCTTCAGCGCATGGGCCGGGCCCTGATCCTTCGTGCCCCGCCCGGCGATCATATAGGTCGCCACGGTCCAGGGCGCCCCGGCAAAGCCGATGAGTGTGGTCTCGTCGGGCAATTCGCGGGTGAGGATCCGCAAGGTCTCATAGACCGGCGCCAGATGGTCGTGGATCGCGCTTGCGGGCTTCAGCCTGTCGAAATCGCCCTGCCCGCTAATCGTCGACAGCCGCGGCCCCTCACCGGTCACGAACCACAGATCCGCCCCCAGAGCCTGCGGCAGAAGCAGAATATCGGCAAAGAGAATCGCCGCGTCGAACCCGAAGCGGCGGATCGGTTGCAGCGTCACCTCGGCGGCCAGCTCCGGGTTGTAGCACAGGCTCAGGAAATCGCCTGCCTGTGCCCGGGTGGCGCGGTATTCCGGCAGGTAGCGGCCCGCCTGACGCATCATCCAGATCGGCGGCACGGGAAGGGTTTCGCCCGCCAGGGCACGCAGGAGAAGTTTGGTCATCGTCGGTCCTTTCGCTGGCATCTGGTTCCCAAGGCCGCCCCGCATTGTCAAGCGCGGGCGGCGTGGACAGACCCGTCCGCCAGGGGTAAACCTCCCTCCCATGACGCTCGCCCTGCCCTCCCCCGCCCGGCCGCTCAAGATCGGCACCCGCGGCTCGCCGCTCGCGCTCGCACAGGCCCATGAGGCCCGCGCCCGGCTGATGGCCGCCTTCGACCTGCCCGAAACCGCCTTCGAAATCGTGGTGATCCGCACCTCCGGCGACGACGCCGCGCTGATCGCCGCCGACCGGCCGCTGAAGGAGATCGGCAACAAGGGCTTGTTCACCAAGGAGATCGAGGACCGGCTCAGCGCCGGCGGGATCGACATCGCCGTCCACTCGATGAAGGACATGCCGGTCGAACAACCCCAGGGCCTGCTGCTCGATTGTTTCCTGCCGCGCGAAAGCACGGCGGATGCTTTCGTCTCGCTGAGCTACAAGGCGGTGGCGGAGCTGCCCGAAGGCGCCACGGTCGGCACATCCTCGCTCCGCCGCAAGGCGCAACTGCTCAACCGGCGGCCGGACCTCCGCGTGGTGGAGTTCCGCGGCAACGTCCAGACCCGGCTCGGCAAGCTCCGGAACGGTCTCGCCGAGGCCACCTTTCTCGCCAGAGCCGGGCTCAACCGGCTGGGCATGACAGACGTGCCGCACAGCCCGATCGCGCCGGAGGTGATGCTGCCCGCCATCGCTCAAGGCGCCATCGGCATCGAGCGGCGCGCGGCCGACAGCGCCACCGCCGCGCTGCTCGAGGCGATCCACCACCGCGAGACCGGCCAGCGCCTCGCGGCGGAACGCAGTTTTCTGGCCGCGCTCGACGGCTCTTGCGAGACGCCAATCGCCGGGCTCGCCACCCTCGACGGCCAAAGCCTCCGGCTTCGCGGCGAAATCCTGCGCACCGATGGTTCCGAAGCGCTCGCCGAAGACATCACCGGCGCAGTGGAAGACGGCCCCGAGATCGGTCGTGACATGGCGCAGACGCTCCTTGCCCGCGCCGGCGAAGGCTTCTTCGACTGGCGCAAACCCCCGCGTCCCTGACCACGCCCTCACCAGGGCGCATTAACCTTGACGCCGCCTCAAACCGGCCTCAACCCGCGCACCACCGCCGGGCCAAGGCCCCGCGCCCCCCCCCTTTTCCTGGCAAAAATACTCGCCCCCCGGGCCCCGCTAACAGCCAAAGCCAACAGCCAAGGCCCGGGGCAGCGCGCTCAATCCGGCAGCACCTTGCCCGGGTTCATGACATTCCTCGGGTCCAGCGCCGCCTTCACCTGACGCATCACCTCCAGCGCCACCGGATCCTTGCGCCGCGCCATAGAGGCCTTTTTCGACAGCCCGATCCCGTGTTCGGCACTGAACGACCCGCCGAGCTGGCCCACCACATCCTCGACCGCTTCCATGATCGCATCATTGAGCGCCGGATCGTCGCGGGTCGGATAGACCGTATAGTGGATGTTGCCATCCCCCAGATGGGTCACGGAAATATCGGTCGCGCCGGGGTCGATCTCCGCAAGCACCGGCCGGAAGCGCTCGAAGAACGGCACCACCCCGTCGAGCGGCAGGGCGATGTCGTTCATCACATTCGGCTTGCGGGTGAGCATCACCTCCGCCGCCGCCTCGCGCAGCGCCCAGATGTCGCGCCGCTGCCCCTCCGACCGCGCAAGGGTCGCGTCCAGCAGCCGCCCGGCTTCAAGCTCTTCGCCGAGCAATTCCTCGAGCTGTTCCAGCGCCGGCGGCACGCCGTGCGGCCCGGGCTCGGCCTCGCTCCGGGCGCTGACGCCAAGCTCCAGCATCACGTTCACCTCGCCCGGCGGCACCGGCAGCCGCAATTCGGGAAACATCTCCACGATCCCGTCGACATAGGCGCGCGGCATGTATTCGAAGGCTTCCACCGCCCCCCGGGTCTCGATCTGAAGCCGGTTGAGCAGCGTAAGCGCATCACCGAGCGAAGGCAGGGTCACCCAGGCGGTCACATAGGCGCGCGGCAGCGGCACCAGTTTCAGCACCGCCGCCGTGATGATCCCGAGCGTGCCCTCGGCGCCGATCAGAAGATCGCGCAGGTCATAGCCCGAATTGTCCTTGTGCAGCGCGCTCATCAGATCGAGCACCCGCCCGTCGGGCATCACGGCCTCGATCCCCAGCACCAGCGCCCGGGTATTGCCGTAGCGCAGCACGTTGGAGCCACCGGCATTGGTCGACAGCACCCCGCCGATGGTCGCCGAACCCTTGGCGCCGAAGGTGAGCGGGAAGGTGAGGCCGTGTTCGGCGGTCGCCTCGTGGAGCCGTTCCAGCACCACCCCCGCCTCGACCCGGGCAATCCGCGAGGCCACGCCGATCTCGCGGATCGCGTTCATCCGTTCGAGCGACACCAGCACCGCCCCCGGCGCATAAGCCCCGCCGTTCACCCCGGTATTGCCGCCGATGGGCACCACCGGGGTGCGGGTCTCATGCGCCAGCGCCATCAGTGCCGAGACCTCACCGGTATTGCCGGGACGGGCGAGGCAGAGCGGTTCCGCAACGTATTTGCCGGTCCAGTCCGTCGCGACATGCGTGGTTTCTTCGCCGGTCAGCACATTGGCTTCGCCAAGGATGTCCCGCAGTTTTTCGATGATCGACATGGTTTCCCTCCCTGAGGCCGCTTTCCCGGGCGCGCGGCCTATCCGCCCTTCAACCGCTGCATCAGAAACACTTCCGCGCCTTCCGGCACCTCCGCCGAACGGTCGCCGTTGACGATCTCGCCGTCGATGGCCACCGAGACCCCCGCCTCGACAAAGGGCCGGAGCCCGGGATGCGCCGCCACGAGGGCGTCGAGCAGCGCGCCCACCGTGGCCGCCTCGACCTCGACCACGGCGCGGCCGCCGGTGAGCGGCCGCAGCCCCGACCAGAGGTTGACCTCAACCATCCGCCCGCTCGCGCAGCGCCGCCAGCACCCGCGGCGGGTTCATCGGCAGATCGGTGAGCCGCACCCCGGTGGCGGCGGCCACCGCATTGGCGATCGCCGGAAGCGGCGGGGCGATGCCGGTCTCGCCGACCCCGCGCACCCCGAACGGATGGCCCGGGTTGGGCACTTCGACGATCACCGTGTCGATCATCGGCAGATCCGAGGCGATGGGGATGCGGTAGTCGAGGAAGGAGGCGTTTTCCAGCCGCCCGTCCGCGCCATAGACATAGCCCTCGTTCAGCGCCCAGCCGATGCCCTGCGCCGCGCCGCCCTGATACTGGCCTTCCACATAATCGGGCTGGATCGCGCGGCCCGCGTCCTGCACCACGAGGTACCGCAGCACCGTCACCCGGCCGGTCTCGGGGTCGACCTCCACATCCGCCACATGGGTGCCGAAACTCGCCCCCACACCGCGCGGGAAGCCTTCCCAATGGCCGGCGATCGGCCCGCCGGTGGAAGACATTTTGCCGGCGATCTCGGCGATCTTCATCGGCGGGAATTTCCCGGCGTTGGGCCCGGCGGGCTGCGCCGCGCCGTCGACCCATTCGACCGCCTCCGGGTCGATCCCCCATTCGGCGGCGGCCCGGCGGCACATCTCGCCAATCGCCGCCTCGGCCGCGAGCACCGCCGCCTTGCCGGTGGCAAAGGTGGCGCGCGAGCCGTGGGTGGGCTCGTTGATGCCGAGCGCGCCGGTCTCCACCACATTGACCCGCACGGCCTCATAGGGAATGCCCAGGGTCTCGGCCACCATCAGCCCGATGGAGGCGCGGCCGCCGCCGATGTCGGGGGTGCCCACCGCCACCTGAGCGCCGCCATCCTCGGCAATCGCCAGCGACACGGAGGTGTCGCCGTTGTAGTTGAACCAGAACCCGGTGGCGACGCCACGCCCCTGGTTGGGGCCGAGCGGCACCGTGTAGTTTTCATGCGCCTTCGTGGCCTCCAGCACCTCGCGCAGCCCGATCCGCCTGAACTTCGGCCCATAGCTCGCCCGGTCGCCTTCTTCGACGGCATTCTTCAGGCGGATATCAATCGGATCGAGCCCAAGCTCACGGGCCATCTCGTCGATCAGGCTTTCGGCCGCAAAGGCCGCCATCGGCGCGCCCGGGGCACGGTAGGCGGCGGCCTTGGGGCGGTTGGTGAGCACGTCATAGCCCACGTGCTGCACCGCATCGAGCTTGTAGGGCGCAAAGGCGCATTGCAGCGCCTCGGCCACCGGCGAACCGGGGAAGGCCCCGCCCTGCATGCGAAATTCGGCACGCGCAGCGGTCATGGTGCCGTCGGATCTCATGCCGATCTTCACATCCATCGAGGCCGAGGCCGTCGGCCCGGTGGCGCGCAGCACCTCGGCGCGGTTCATCAACAGCTTGACCGGCTTGCCCCCGGCCTTGCGCGACAAGGCCAGCGCCAGCGGCTCCATGAACACCGTGGTCTTGCCGCCGAACCCGCCACCGATCTCCGAGGCGGTGACCCGCAACTGCGCCACGTCGAGCCCGAGCACATCGGCGCACATCTTGCGCACATACCAATGGCCCTGAGTGGTCACCCACATCTCGCCCTTGCCATCGGCGCCAAGCTGGCCGACGCAGGCCTGCGGCTCGATATAGCCCTGATGGGTGGCCTCGGTCGTGTAGCGGCGTTCGCGCACGAGATCGGCCTCGGCGAAGCCCGCCTCGACATCGCCGCGGCCAAACTCGATATACTGCACCACATTCGGCGCCATGCCCTCCGGCACCGTATCGCTGGCGCTGCCCGGACGGATCGCCGGGGCCTCCGGGGTCATCGCCGCATCGACATCGGTCACATGCGGCAGCACCTCATAGTCCACCTCGATCAGCCGCGCCGCATCCTGCGCCAGCAGCGCCGAAGTGGCGGCGACGGCGCAGACGGCATGGCCGTCATAAAGCGCCACATCCCCGGCCATGGCGTTTTCCTGGAGGTTCCAGTCCTCGCCCGTCAGCCCCTCGGGGAAGTCGGCGCGCGTCACCACCGCCTTCACCCCGTCAAGCGCCAGCGCCTTCGACGCGTCGATCGACAGGATCCGCGCATGGGCATGCGGGCTGCGCACCACCGCGCCGTAGAGCATCCCCGGCATGGCGAAATCGGCGCCGTAGCGGGCGCGGCCGGTCACCTTGTCGAGCCCGTCGGGCCGCAACACCCGCTTGCCGACCAGCTTGAACTGGGTCTGTTCCGTCATCACGCCGCCCCCCGCATCTCGGCCGCCGCGTCGAGCACCGCGCGGACGATCTTGTCATAGCCGGTGCAGCGGCAGAGATTGCCCGCGAGCCAGAACCGCACCTCTTCTTCGGTCGGGTCCGGGTTCTTCGCGAGCAGCGCCTTCGCCGCGACCAGAAAACCCGGGGTGCAGAAGCCGCATTGCAGGGCGGCATGTTCGAGGAATTTCCGCTGCAACGGGTGCAGCGCCTCGCCTTCCGCCATGCCTTCGATGGTCTCGATCCTGTGGCCCTCGGCCTCGACCCCCAGCACCAGACAGGACGACACCAGCCGCCCGTCGAGGATCACCGAACAGGCGCCGCAATCGCCGGTGCCACAACCTTCCTTGGAGCCGGTAAGGCCGAGACGATCGCGCAGCACATCGAGCAGGGTTTCGCGCGGGTCGGTCAGAAACTCAACCCGGTCGCCGTTGACATCGCAACTCACATGGACCTTGCTCATGCCGCACCTCCCTTCGCACCGGTTTCCGCCCGGGTTTTCGCGCGTTCAAACGCCACCTTGGCGACCCGCCGCGCCAGCACGCCCGCCACCTCGGTGCGGAACGCCGCGGTGCCGCGTTTGTCGCTGATCGGACGCGCCGCGGCCTGAGCGGCGGCGTCCAGCGCCTTGAGCGCGGCACCGTCGAGTGTGGTGCCCATGAGCGCGTCGGCCGCCTCCGGCACCAGAAACACCTTCGGCGCCACCGCGCCCAGCGCCACCCGCGCCGTGCGGATCACCTCGCCCTCGAGCGTGAGATTCACCGCGCAACCGACCACGGCAATGTCCATCTCGGTGCGCGGGATGAAGCGCTGATAGGCATCCGCCGCCGCCGCGCCGCGGGCGGGCAGGAGGAGCGCGGTGACCACCTCGCCTTTGGCGAGCGCCGTCCGGCCGGGCGCCACCGGCACCTCTTCGGCGCGCAACTGCCGCAAGCCTTGCAGCCCCATCACCTCGACCATCGCCCCGGCGGCCACCAGCGCGGGCACCGAATCGGCCGCGGGCGAGGCGTTGCAGAGGTTGCCGGTGAGGGTCGCGCGGCCCTGCACCTGGGTGGAGCCCACAAGCTCCATCGCCTCGACCACGCCCGGCCAGTCGGCGCAGAGCGCCTCGTGCTCGCCAAGCTCCGCCCCCGCCACCGCAACGCCGATCCGCCAGCCGCCGTCGGGCAGGCGGGTGATGTCGCGCACCCCGGGGATGTGCTTGATGTCGATGAGATCGTCGGGCGTCACCATGCCGGCGCGCATCTGCACCAGCACATCCGTGCCGCCCGCCAGAAAGCGGGTGATCCCATCCCCTGCGGCAGCGATGCGCACCGCCTCGTCAAAAGTTGCCGGTGTATGATACCGCATGACGCTCCCTCGTCATTTCGTGTCGCCCGACACTACCCATTCTCCCCCGGCTGTCGACAGGATTCTTCCGCCCGGACAGCCCCCAGGCGACAGGACCGTGGCCCCGGATCCAGACGGGGCCAGAGGGGCCAGAGGGGCCAGCCCCGGGATCATTCGTCCCATTCCTCCGGGTTCCAGACCACGAAGAACTGATACGCGGTGTAACCGGCCATGGCGAAGACCAGGGCCGCCCAGGTGTAGGTTTCATTCATGAGTTCCATCAGGGTCCACCCCGCCAGCAGCACCACGACCAGCACGCGGCGCCAAAGGGGCAGGAAGAACGGATGCCTCAGATCAAACATGCGCGTCGCCTCAAAGCCCCAGCACGTCTGCCATGTCATAGCTGCCCGGATGCCGCCCGATCCCCCAGAGCGCCGCCTTCAGCGCGCCGCGGGCAAAGATCGCGCGGTCCGACGCGATGTGGCGCAGCACCACCCGTTCCCCGGGCCCCGCGAAGATCACGTCATGCTCGCCGACGATGTCGCCCCCCCGGATCGCGGCAAAGCCGATATGTCCGGCCTCCCGCGGCCCGGTGATCCCGTCGCGTCCACGGTCGGCATGGGCCTCGAGCGGGATCCCGCGCCCCTCCGCCGCCGCTTCGCCCAGCATCAGCGCGGTGCCCGAGGGGGCGTCGACCTTGTGACGGTGATGCGCCTCGACAATCTCGATGTCGAACGCCTCGTCCAGCGCCTCGGCCACCTTGCGGGTGAGCTGCACCAGCAGGTTCACCCCGAGCGACATGTTCCCGGCGCGGATGATCGTGGCATGCCGCGCGGCGGCCTCGAGCCGGGCGATATCCTCGCCGCGAAGCCCGGTGGTGCCGATCACATGCACCGCGCGGGCCTGCGCGGAGATGCCCGCCAGCGCCACCGTGGCCGCCGGCACGGTGAAGTCGATCACCGCCTGCGCCTTGGCCATCGCTTCCAGCGGATCGTCGCCCACTGTCACCCCGAGCGGCGCGCCGCCCATGGCCTCGCCGATGTCACGTCCGATCCAGCCATGGCCGGGCCGCTCCAGCGCCCCCGCCAGCCGCGCCTTCGGGCTGTCGCTCACCAGCTTCACCAGCATCTGCCCCATCCGGCCGGAGGCCCCGTTGATCACGATCCCTGGCGTCTCGCTCATCGCATTCTCCCGTTTCCCGCCGGTGTAAGCCCTGTTGCCTGCGCGCACAATCTTGCATAGATGCCGCCTATGTCAAAACACCGCTCTCACCAGGGCGCCTCGCAGCGCCAGCTCCGCGTCGGCGAACTCATCCGCCGGACGATTTCCGAAATGCTGATGCATGGCGACGTGCATGATCCCGACCTTACCCGGCTGTCGATCACCATTTCAGAGGTGCGCGTCACCTCCGACATGCGCATCGCCACGGTTTACGTCATGCCGCTCGGCGGCGAGCACCGCGAAGAAGCCATCGCCGCGCTGGCGCGCAACAAGGGCGCGCTGCGCCACCGGGTCGGCAAGGCAACCGCGCTGAAACACACGCCCGATCTGCGCTTCATGATCGACGAGACCTTCGACCGCATGGACGAAACCCGCCGGCTGCTGGCGGAGCCGCAGGTGCGGGCGGATATCGAGAAGGGCGGGCAGGAAGAGTCCGGCGAGACGGACGGAGAGGACTGATGGGGCGCAGGAAGAAGGGCCGCGACATCCACGGCTGGCTGATCGTCGACAAGCCCGCGGGGCTGAGCTCCAACGCGGTGGTCAACAAGGTGCGCTGGGCGCTGGACGCGAGGAAGGCGGGCCATGCCGGCACGCTCGACCCGGAGGCCACCGGCGTGCTGGCGATCGCGCTCGGCGAGGCGACCAAGACCGTGCCCTATGTCACCGACGCGCTCAAGGCCTACCGCTTTACCGTGCGGCTGGGAGAGGCCACCAATACCGACGATGCCGAAGGCGAGGTGATTGCCACGTCCGACGCGCGCCCCTCCGACGACGAGATTCGCGCCGCACTCAGGGCTTTCGAGGGCGACATCATGCAGGTGCCGCCGAAGTTTTCCGCCGTGAAGATCGACGGCGAACGCGCCTACAAGCGGGCCCGCGAAGGCGAGGATTTCGAGGTCGCGGCGCGGCCGCTCTGGGTCGACGAGATCGCGCTGGCGGCGCGGCCCGATACCGACCATGCGGTGATCGAGATGATCTGTGGCAAGGGCGGCTATGTGCGCGCCGTGGCACGCGATCTCGGCGAGGCGCTGGGGTGTTACGCCCATGTGTCCGAACTGCGCCGGGTCTGGTCCGGTCCGTTCGAGGCCGACGAGGGCGTGAGCATGGATCTGGTGGAAGAGCTGGCGAAATCGCCCGAGCTGGACAGCTATCTGCGTCCGCTCGAAGAGGGGCTCGACGACCTGCCGGAGCTTAAAGCCACCCCCGAAGGCGCGACCCGGATGCGGCACGGCAATCCGGGGATGGTGCTGGCATCGAATGCCGAATATGGAGACGAGGCCTGGGCGAGCCTCGACGGCAAGGCGGTGGCCGTGGGGATCTATCGTTCCGGCGAGCTGCATCCCTCCCGGGTGTTCAATCATTGAACGGGCACTGAACCGGACTGGCGGCCCGGTCTCGGGTGGTTTCAGCCGATCGCCTGTAGCACCGGGTCGGGCACCTGCCGGGCCGCGCCGATCTCATAGGCCGCGCGCACCTGAGCTTCGGCCCGGTCGGCGGCCTCTTCGCAATCGGCATGGATCAGGCAGAGCGGATCGCCCTTCGCGACCGCGACCCCGAGGTCGAGCAGGCCGGTGATGCCGACGGCGGGGTTGATCACATCGTCGGCCCGCCGCCGTCCGCCGCCAAGTTCCACCACCGCGAGCCCGATGTCGCGCGAGCCGATGGCGCTGACATGGCCGGTATCCGGCGCCGCCACCGGACGGATGGTCTTCGCGCGGGCAAGGTAGCGCTCCGGCGCCGCGACGAAATCCGCCGGCCCCCCGAGCGCCGCCACAGACCGACCGAACACCTCCGCCGCCGCCCCGCTCTCGAGCACCTTGCGGGCGGCGGCAACCCCGGCGGCCCGGCTCTCCGCCAGCCCGCCGATCGCCAGCATCTCGCCCGCAAGCGCCAGCGTCACCGCTTCGAGCCGGGCGTCGCGGGCGCGTCCGGTGAGGAAATCCACCGCATTCGCCACTTCCAGCGCATTCCCCGCGGCCGAGGCCAGCGGCTGGTTCATGTCGGTGATCAGCGCCCGGCAGGCCAGCCCCGCCTCCCGCGCCACCCCGGTGATGCTTTCCGCCAGCGCCACCGCGTCATCAAAGCTCTCCATGAAGGCGCCATTGCCGGTCTTTACATCCATCACCAGCCCTTCGAGCCCGGCCGCGAGCTTCTTCGACAGGATCGACGCGGTGATCAGCGGGATCGATTCCACCGTCGCGGTCACGTCGCGGATGCCGTAGAACCGCTTGTCGGCCGGGGCGAGATCGGCGGTCTGGCCGATGATCGCGCAGCCGGTCTCGCGCACCACCTTGCGAAACAGCGCGTTGTCCGGTGTCGAGACATAGCCCGGGATCGCGTCCATCTTGTCGAGCGTGCCGCCGGTATGGCCGAGCCCGCGCCCGGAGATCATCGGCACATAGCCCCCGGCGGCGGCGACGATCGGCGCCAGCATCAGCGAGACATTGTCGCCCACACCGCCGGTCGAATGCTTGTCGACCACGGGCCCCGGCAGATCCCAGGCAAACACATCGCCGGAATCGCGCATTGCCAGCGTCAGCGCCGCCGCCTCCGCGTGGGTCATGCCGTTGAAGAACACCGCCATCGCGAAGGCCGCGACCTGCCCCTCGCTGGCCTCGCCAGAGGTGATCCCCGCGACCATCTGTTGCAGATCGTGGGGCGACAGGTCGCCCCCGTCGCGCTTCTGGCGAATGATTTCCTGAAACAGCATTGGCGGCCTCCCTGAAACATGTCGCGCAAACCCGGGGTACGGCTTCGCGCCTTCCGGCATGCGAAAACAAAAGGACAGAGCATGCAAGCGCGAATACGAATGCGCGTCATGCTCCGGCCATCATTTTGACCCTTTGGACAAACTCCGCAAGACCCCGGTTGTGCAAACCCCCTCTGCCCGGCATAAGCTTACCATGATTACCCGCCGTCATATCAAGGACGACGCCCCTTCCACGGCGGTCTATTCCGATTGCGAGCGCTACCGCTACGAGCTGACCCGCACCTGGAATCCCGCCGGGCGCAAGGCCTTGTTCGTGATGCTGAACCCCTCGACCGCGACCGAAGTGCAGAACGATCCCACGGTGGAGCGCTGCGAACGTCGCGCCCGGGCGCTGGGCTTCGGCGCCTTCCGGGTGACCAACATCTTTGCCTGGCGCGGCACCGATCCGCGAGAGATGCGCGCCGCGGAAGACCCTGTCGGCCCGGCCAACGATCAGGCGATCCGCGAGGGCGCGCGCTGGGCCGATCAGGTGATCTGCGCCTGGGGCACCCATGGCGAACATCTCGGCCGCGGCGCCCATGTGGAGGCGCTGCTGCGCGGCACCGGGCGGGCGCTGTTCCATCTCGGCCTCACCAAGGCCGGGCACCCGAAACATCCGCTCTATATCGGCTATGCCAAACAGCCGGAGCCCTGGGAATGAGCGCCGCGCGCGGCAACAGGAGAGAATGATGGACAGCGAATCCCCCGCAGGCCAACAGCCCCTCGACAGCAAAACGCTCTGTGACATCAGCCGGGAACTCGAAGCCCTGCGCGGCGAGGTCGTCCGTCTGAACGAACAGCGCTACTTCCGCCACGAAAGCTCGTTTCTCTGGATCGCTGCCTGGAGCCTCACGCGGGGGCTGTTCTTCGGCCTCGGCTCGGTGCTGGGCGCGTCGATCCTCGTGGCCTTCGTGGTGCAGATGCTGGCTTCGATCGACTTCATCCCGATCATCGGCGACTGGGGGCAGCAGCTGATCGAGGAGATCGAGCTCAACGTGCCGCAGAAGACGAACGGCCCGCGCTGAGACCGCTTCGCCTGAAGCCCCACCGGCCGCTCCCCGCCCCGCTACGCCCGGGATGCGCTGATATGGCGCGCTTGTCCGGCGCGTCCATTCCGGCGAGACTGCGCGTCGCAGAACGGGAGTTGCACCATGTGCCTTGGCATACCAGGACAGATTGTCGAAATTACCGATGAATCCCGCATGATGGCGCTGGCGGATGTCTCGGGTGTGCGCCGTGAGGTCAATGTCGCGCCGGTGCTTGAGGGCGACATCGCCGATCTGGTGGGCAAGTGGGTTCTGATCCATGTGGGCTTCGCCATGAGCCTGATCGACGAGGCCGAGGCCGCCGCCACGCTCGACGCCCTGCGCGAGCTCGGTGAGGCGCAGGAAGCGCTGCAACAGATGGCCGAGGCCGATGCCGCGCTGGAGGGGCTCCGGTGAAATTCGCCTCCGAATTCCGTGACCCCGCCGCCGCAAGGGCGCTGCTGGCCGCCATCGCCGCGAAGGCCGACCGGCTCGGGGCAACGCGCGCCAGACCGATCCACATCATGGAGATCTGCGGCGGCCATACCCATTCGATCTTCCGCTACGGGCTCGACAAGCTGGTGCATGAGGGTATCGAATTCATCCACGGGCCGGGCTGTCCGGTCTGCGTGTTGCCGCGCGCCCGCGTCGATGAATGCATCGAGCTGGCCGAGCGGCCGGAGGTGATCTTCACCACCTTCGGCGACGCGATGCGGGTGCCCGGCTCGGAAAAGTCTCTGTTGCAGGCCAAAGCGGCCGGGGCCGATATCCGCATGGTCTATTCGCCGCTCGACGCGCTCGAGCTTGCCCGCCGCAACCCAGGCCGCGAAGTGGTGTTCTTCGGCCTCGGCTTCGAGACCACCACCCCCTCCACCGCGCTGTCGATCCAGCAGGCCGCCCGCGAAAACCTGCGCAATTTCAGCGTCTTCTGCAATCACATCACCGTGCCCGAGCCGATCAGGGCGCTGCTCGACTATCCGCACATGCGGCTCGACGGTTTCATCGGCCCGGGCCATGTGTCGATGGTGATCGGCACGAAGCCTTACGATTTCATCGCCCGCGACTACGGCAAGCCGATCGTGGTCGCCGGGTTCGAGCCGACCGATCTGTTGCAGACGATCCTGATGATCCTCACCCAGCTTGAAGACGGCCGCGCCACGGTGGAAAACCAGTATGCCCGCGTGGTGCCGGACGAGGGCAACAAGGTGAGCCTCGCCGCGATTGCCGATGTCTACGAGCGCCGTCCGAGCTTTGAATGGCGCGGGCTTGGCGAGATCGACGCCTCCGGCCTGCGGGTGCGGCCGAAATATGCCGCTTTCGACGCCGAGGAGAAATTCGGCATCGGCTATGCGGGCCTGCGCAAACAGGTGCCCGAGGTCGAGGGCACGGATTGCGGGCTGGTGATGACCGGACGCCGGAAACCGCCGCAATGTCCGCAATTCGGCAAGGGCTGCACACCGGAAATGCCGCTCGGGGCGCTGATGGTGTCGTCCGAGGGGGCCTGTGCGGCCTATTGGCAATATGGCGGCGCGCGTGGCGCGGCAGCGGAGTAGGGTGCGGAGTAGGGTATGGCACTCAGAGACGATCGGGTCACGCTGGCCCATGGCGGCGGTGGCAAGGCGATGCGGGATCTCATCGAGGAGGTCTTCACCACCGTGTTCGAACCGCCCGGCATGGAGGATCAGGCCCGGCTTGAGGCGGAGGCGCTGGCCGAGCCCGGCGCCCGTCTGGCCTTCACCACCGACTCTTATGTGGTGACGCCGGTGGAGTTTCCCGGCGGCGATATCGGCAAGATCGCGGTGGCCGGGACGGTCAATGACCTCGCCGTCGGCGGCGCGAAGCCCTTGTGGCTGTCGGCGGCCTTCATCATCGAGGAAGGCACCGAGGTGGCGCTTCTGCGCCGGATCGTGGCGACGATGAAGGCCGAGGCCGACAAGGCCGGGGTGAAGATCGTCACCGGCGACACCAAGGTGGTCGGCCGTGACGCGGCCGATACGCTCTTTGTCACCACCGCCGGGGTCGGGGTGATCCCGCCCGGCCGCGAGATGGCGGCGGGCCGTGTGCGTCCCGGCGATGTGGCGCTCGTCAACGGGGTGCTCGGCGACCACGGCGCCACGATCCTCGCCGCCCGGGGCGATCTGGCGCTGCAATCGCCGATCAGATCCGATTGCGCGGCGCTCGGCCATCTGCTGGAGGCGGTGATCGATGCCGCCCCCGGCGCCCGTGCGGCGCGTGACCTCACCCGGGGCGGCCTTGCGTCGGCGCTGAACGAGATCGCCGGGGCGACGGGTTGCGGCATCGAGATCGACGAGACCGCGCTGCCGCTCCGCGACGAGGTGGTGGGCATGTGCGAGATCCTCGGGCTTGACCCGCTCTACCTTGCCAATGAAGGCCGCGTGGTGGTCTTTGTGCCCGAGGCCGAGGCCGGGGCGGCGCTGGCAGCGATGAGGGCCTTGCCCGAAGGCGAAGGGGCGGCGATTGTCGGGCGTGCGGTCGCGGCGCATCCGGGGCTTGTGCATATGCGCACCGCCTTCGGTGGCGCCCGGATCGTCGACATGCTGGTGGGCGAGCAATTGCCGCGGATCTGCTGACTGTGCCCGGGTGGGGCGCCCGGGTAGGCGCTGGTGGGCGTGAAGGGGCGCGAAGGGAGGTGTGAAACCGCTTGCGCCGGAGCCGGGGCGACACGATAACCCGGCCATGCGCCTTCTGCCCCTTCTTGCTCTCCTGTTGTTCGCCGCCCCCGCCCGCGCCGACAGCATCGTGGTCTTCGCCGCCGCGAGCCTCAAGACCGCGCTCGACGAGGTGGCCGCCGGGTTTACCGAGGCCACCGGCCACCAGATCGCGGCGTCCTATGCGGGCTCATCGGGGCTTGCGCGGCAGATCCTCCACGGCGCCCCGGCGGATGTGTTTCTGTCGGCCAATACCGCCTGGATGGACGAGCTCGAGGCCGCCGGCGCCCTCGCCCCCGGCACCCGCAGCGATCTGCTCGGCAATGGCCTCGTGCTGGTGGCCCATGGCGATGCCACCCCGCTCGATCTCACCGACCCGGACGCCCTTTCCCACCGTCTCGGCACCGGCCATCTGGCCATGGGTCTGGTGGAAGCGGTGCCCGCGGGGATCTACGGAAAGGCTGCACTGGAGACGCTTGGGCTCTGGGAAGGGGTGCGGCCCCAGGTGGCGCAGTCGGACAATGTGCGTGCCGCGCTGGCGCTGGTCGCCACCGGGGCGGCACCGCTCGGGATCGTCTATGCGTCTGACGCCATCGCCGAGACCCGCGTGAGCGTCGTGGCGCATTTCCCCGAGGCGAGCCATCCGCCGATCACCTATCCGGTCGCCATTGTCGAGGGCCACGACACGCCCGCCGCCCGGGCGCTGCTCGACCATCTCCGCAGCCCCGACGCCCGCGCCATCTTCGAGGCGCAGGGGTTCCGCTGGCTCGGAGGATAGCGCGTGGACTGGTTCGGCCCGGAGGAATGGCAGGCGGTCACGCTGTCCTTGCGGGTGGCGCTGGTGGCGGTGCTCGCGAGCCTGCCGTTCGGGCTGCTCACCGCCCATGCGCTGGCGCGGTGGCACTTCCCGGGGCGGGCGCTGCTCAACGGGCTGGTGCATCTGCCGCTGATCCTGCCGCCGGTGGTCACCGGCTATCTGCTGCTGCTCACCCTCGGCCCCACCGCCCCCGCCGGACGGCTCCTCGAGGCCCTCGGCCTGTCGCTGGCCTTCCGCTGGACCGGCGCAGCGCTGGCGGCGGCGGTGATGGCCTTTCCGCTGATGGTGCGCGCCATCCGGCTTTCCATCGAGGCGGTGGACCCGAAGCTCGAACAGGCCGCCGCCACCCTTGGCGCGGCGCCCATGCGTGTCTATTTCACCGTAACTCTGCCGTTGGCGCTGCCCGGCGTGGTCGCGGGGGCGGTGCTGGCCTTCGCCAAGGCGATGGGCGAATTCGGTGCGACCATCACCTTCGTCTCCAACATTCCCGGCCAGACCCGCACCCTGCCCTCGGCGATCTACGCCTTCCTTCAGGTGCCGGGCGGCGAGGCGCCGGCGCTGCGGCTGGTGGCGGTCTCGGTCTTCGTCGCGATGAGCGCGCTGGTGCTCTCCGAATGGCTGGCGCGGCGCGCGGCCCGGCGGGTGCAGGGCCAATGAGCCTCTCGGTCACCCTCCGCCACGCCCTGCCGGGGCTCACGATGGACCTGCACTTCGACGCGCCCCGGGGCGTCACCGCGCTGTTCGGCCCCTCCGGCGCGGGCAAGACCACGGTGCTGAACGCGGTCGCCGGGCTCTACCGGCCCGACGCGGCGCGGGTGGTGGTGGAAGGCGACGTGCTCTGCGACACCGAGGCGGGCATCTGGCTGCCGCCGCACCGGCGCGGGCTCGGGGTGGTGTTTCAGGAGGGCCGGCTGTTTCCGCATCTTTCGGTGGAGGCCAACCTCACCTACGGGCCGCGGATGCGGGGGCAACGCCCGGACAGGGCCGAATATGCCCGGCTGGTCGAGATGCTGGGTATCGGCGCCCTGCTCGGCCGCCGTCCTGCCGCGCTGTCGGGCGGTGAACGCCAGCGGGTGGCGATCGGCCGCGCGCTGCTGGCGCGTCCACGGCTGATGCTGTTCGACGAACCGCTCGCCGCCCTCGACAGCGCCCGCAAGGCCGAGATCCTGCCCTATCTCGAACGTATCCGCGACGAGGCGGGGGTGCCGATCCTCTATGTCAGCCATTCCGCCAGCGAGGTGGCGCGGCTCGCGACCACGGTGGTGGTGATCGAGGCGGGCAGGGTGCGGCGCGCTGGCGCGGCGGCGGAGGTGCTGGGCGACCCGGCGCTTGCACCTGCGGGTGGACGCGAAGTGGGCGCGCTGCTGGCCGCGAGGGTTGTCGCACGGCATGACGACGGGCTGACCGAGATCGACGCCGGTGGCACCCGGCTGATGCTCGCGGACACCTGGGGAGATCCGGCGCCGGGCACCCATCTGCGGCTGCGCGTCGCTGCGCATGACGTGATCCTGTCGCTGGGCGCGCCCGAGGGGCTCTCGGCGCTCAACACCCTTCCCGGCCGGGTGACCGCGCTGCATGACGAGCCGGGGGCCAGCACCGTGGTGGCGCTCGACACCCCCGCGGGGCCGCTGCTCTCGCGCATCACCCGCCGCTCTGTCAAACGGCTCGGACTTGTGCCGGGCACCCGGTGCCATGCGATCCTCAAGACGGTGGCCATCGCGCCGGAGGATATCGGACTCGGGTGAGCGGCGCGCAGCACGGGCAAGCGGCACGAAAAAGGGCGCCTTGGGAGGCGCCCTTCCGCTGGATCAGAGACTGTTTCAGAGCATGTCGCTCAAAAGTGGGCACCGGTTTTGAGCTCTTCGACATGCGACCACAAACCATAACGCACGCCGCGTGAATGCGAATGAACGAGAGGCGTGCGTCAGCCGATGATCTCGTTCAGCGTCGCCGAGGGGCGCATCACATGAGCCATCTTCGCCGGGTCGGCATGGTAATAGCCGCCGATATCGGCCGCTTCGCCCTGGGTGGATTGCAGCTCTTCGACGATCTTTGCCGCGTTGGCGATCATCGCTTCGGCCAGCGGCGCGAAGGCTTCGGCGAGACCCGCGTCCTGCGTCTGCTTCGCCATCGCTTCGGCCCAGTAGCGGGCGAACCAGAAATGCGAGGTTCGGGTGTCGTTCTGGCCGGGTTTGTATTCGGGGCTGTGGTCGTTCAGCAGCACCTGCTGGGTGGCCTCCTCGACCGCCTCGCCGAGCACCTGCCCCGCGGCGACACCGCGCGATTCTGCAAGGAACTTGAAGCTCTCGCCCAGCGCGCAGAACTCGCCCAGCGAGTCCCAGCGCAGGTGGTTCTTCTCCATCAGCTGCTGGACATGTTTCGGCGCCGAACCGCCGGCACCGGTCTCGAACAGCCCGCCGCCGTTCATCAGCTTCACGATCGAGAGCATCTTGGCGGAGGTGCCAAGCTCGAGGATCGGGAACAGATCGGTGAGGTAGTCGCGCAGCACGTTGCCGGTGATGGTGACCACATCCTTGCCTTCCTTCTGGGCGGCGAGGGTAAAGGCGGTGGCTTCGCGCGGCGCGAGGATCGGGATGTCGATCCCGGCTTCGGCCAGCGCGGGCTTCACATATCTGATCAGCTCCGCATCATGGGCGCGGTTCACGTCGAGCCAGAAGGCAGAATGGCCGGTGGCCTTGTGGCGCGCGATGCCAAGCTGGATCCAGTCGAGGATCGGCGCCTTCTTCGCGGTCGCGGAACGCCAGATGTCGCCCTTCTCCACCGCGTGTTCATGCAGCACCTCGCCGCTGTCGAGCACGATGCGAACGGTGCCGGCAGAGGGCAGTTCGAAAGTGGTCGGGTGCGAGCCGTATTCCTCGGCCTTCTGCGCCATCAGCCCGACATTCGACACCGCCCCGGCGGTGGTCACATCGAGCGCGCCATTGGCCTTGAAGAAATTGATCGTCTCGTCATAGACGCCGGCGTAGCAATTGTCGGGGATGCAGCATTTCACATCGGCCTTGGCGCCATCCGGCCCCCAGCCCTTGCCACCGGCACGGATCGCGGCGGGCATCGAGGCGTCGATGATCACATCAGAGGGCACATGCAGGTTGGTGATGCCGCGGTCCGAGTCGACCATATACATCGGCGGCTTCGCGGCCAGCGCGGCCTTCAGCCCGGCTTCGAGCGTGGCGTCGCCCGCAATGCGCTTTTCGAGGTCGCCGATGCCGTCATTGGGGTTCCAGCCGAGGGCGTCGAGCTTTGCCCCATGTTCGGCGATGAAATCCTCGAGATAGACCGAGACGAAATGGCCGAACAGGATCGGGTCGGAGACCTTCATCATCGTGGCCTTGAGGTGGACCGAGAACAGCACACCGTCTTCGGTGCTGGCGACCTCTTTCCTGATGTAGTCGCGCAGCGCCGCGGCCGAGAGGAAGGTGGCATCGACCACGGTGCCTTCTTCGTAGGTGAGGCCGTCCTTCAGCACGGTCTCGCTGCCATCGGCGGCGGTGAAGGTGATCTTCGCGCCACCGGCTTGCGCGGCGGTGATGGTGGCCGACTTCTCGTTGGCGAAGAAATCATTGCCCGGCATCGAGGCGACATGGGTCTTCGAACCGGCCTCCCAGGCGCCCATGGAATGCGGGTTGGCCCTGGCATAGGCTTTCACCGCCCTGGCGGCGCGACGGTCGGAATTGCCCTCGCGCAGCACTGGGTTCACCGCGGAGCCTTTCACCGCATCGTAACGCGCCTTGATGTCGCGCTCCGCGTCGGTGGTCGCTTCCTCCGGGTAGTCGGGCAGCGCAAAGCCCTGATCCTGAAGCTCCCTGATGGTCGCCGCGAGCTGCGGCACCGAGGCCGAGATGTTCGGCAGCTTGATGACATTGGCCTCCGCCTGTTTCACCAGTTCGCCAAGCTCGGCGAGGTCGTCGGGGCGCTTCTGGTCTGCGGGCAGCAGGTCGGCAAAGGCGGCGAGCACGCGGCCCGACAGCGAGATATCGCGGGTCTCGACATTGATGCCGGCTTTCGCGGCAAAGGCGCGCAGGATCGGCAGCAGCGAGGCGCTCGCCAGCTCCGGGGATTCGTCAACCTTGGTGTAGATGATGTCGGGGGTGTCGGTCATGGCTCGTCTTTCTCTGTGTCACATGGCCGCCCTCTGCGGCGCCTGGGTGCGGAATCGCCGATTCCGGGCATCAAGTCAAGCGAATGTGTGCAATTGTATACCGAACGCACCTTCCGGCCCGGGCACTACCGGACGCGCGTCCGGTTGTGCCCGCGATCTGCCCGATGCCCCGGAACGCATCCTGGTGCCCGGGCGTCTGGGCGTCCGGGTTACAGCGCCTCGGCAATATTGCCCGACAGATGCACCCCCGGCCGCAACAGCGGCACAAGACAGGCCTGGAAGGCGTGGTAGAGGTCGGGTTTGCCGGTGAAGATCGCCTCGCCCGGACGGCCTTCGGGCAGGATCTCCGGGTACCAGCCGCCGCGCTCATGGTCGATGAACTGCGCCGCCACCACGTCCCAGATCTTCGCGTACCAGTCCTCCGCCATCGGATCGCTGTCATGTTTCCACAGCGTCGCCGCGGCGCCGATCCCCTCGGCATTGGGCCACCAGAGCCGCAACGGCTGCAACGGCCGGTCGTCCCAGTCGAGGGTATAGACAAAACCGCCCCGCGCCCTGTCCCAGCCGGTCTCGCAGGCCCGCGCGAACAGCTCCTTTGCCGCCTGCACCATCCAGCCGTCCGCCTTGCCGGAAATGTCGTGCAACTGCACCAGCAGCCGCGCCCATTCCAGCGCATGGCCGGGGGTGGTGCCCGCGGGGCGGAACATCGGGTCGCCGCTGTAATCGCGATCCACCTGCCACAGCCGGTCGAAATGCTCCGCCACCCGCCAGCCCTCGGACCGGGCCGCCTTGTTGATGATCAGATGCGCGATCCGCTTGGCCTTCTCGATATAGGCGCGCTCGCCGGTGGCCTCGAAGGCGGCCATCAGCGCTTCGGTGGAATGCATGTTGGAATTCTGCCCGCGATAGGGGCCGGTCTCCGTCCAGTCGGCTTCAAACTCCTCCGCCATCGCGCCCGGGGCCTCCTCCCAGAACCGCGCCTCGATCACCTCCGTGACGTCGTCGAGCAGGGCTTGCGCCCGCGGATGGCCGATGTTGCGCGCCGAACTGGCGGCGAGCAACACGAAAGCATGGCCATAGGCCTGTTTGCCCGCCTGCACCGGACCTTCGGCGCTGACGCTCCAGAAATAGCCGCCGTTTTTCTTGTCGCGGAAGGCCGACCACAGAAAGTCCATGCCCTGGTCGATGCCGTCGAGCAGGCCGGGAATGCCCATCTGGGTCGCCAGCGAAAAGATGTGGACGATGCGGGTGGTGTCGTGAATGCCGAACACCTCATCCGCACCGAACATCGGCTTGCAATCATGGCCCAGCATCCGGAAACCGGCCGGGCCGCCGGTGGTGCCACGGAACAGCTTGACCAGAGTTTCGGCCTGGTTCAGCAGCCACAACCGGTGGGCGGGACGTTCCAGCAAGGCATTCATCTCGTCACCTCCCTCTGTTGGCGCGCCGGGCATCTGTGGCACACCGGTTTCCCGCCCTGTGGGGAGCCTCTGCCCGGCTCCCGAACCGGGGCCCCCACGCGCGGCACACCCCCGCGCCGGGGGGGGGGGCCATTCGCCCTCCGCAGCCGGGCTGGCGGGGTTACTTCAGACGATTGTAGGCCAGGATCCCCTTGTTGACGAGGTTGAGAATCTGGATACCCGCCACCATCGGCGCTTCCGTCACCATAACCAGATCGTCGGGGTGAATCTCGAATTCCCGCGCGGCAAACAGCCCGTCGGCCGTGGTCAGGTTCACGTTGAACACCACCTGTTGCTTCGGCGGCCCGCCGCGACCGTCTGCCCGCACCGCCGAGGCGGGATAGTCGCGCAGAATCAGAATGCCGCCCGGATCGGCCCGCGATTCGCTCAGGCCCCCCGCCATCGACAGCGCTTCCATCGCGGTGATGTGCTCGCGGTTGAACTGCACGAGCCGGTCGCCGGTCGCCCCGGCGATCACGAAACGCCGCTGGTCCTCGTCGACGATCACCTTGTCACCGCCGCGCAGGGCGATGTTGTGCACCCCGTCGGAAAGCAGCCGTTCTGCGGGAATTTCGTAGGTCTTGCCATCGCGAATCAGCCGCACCAGCGGGTTTCGCAGGTTCGTCCCGATCCCGCCACCGGCGGAGATCGCGTTGAGGATGGTGAAATTGCGAGAGGGCAACGGCACCGGCCCGGGTTTCTGCACCCCGCGCACCAGATCGACACTGTTGGTCGTGCCGGGCACCACCGTCAGCTGAACCTGCGCGGAGGGCGAAATCCGCTCGATCTCGCGCTGAACCACCTGACGCGCCGCCTGGGGCGACAGCCCGCCAAGCACCACTTCGCCCACATAGGGCACGAAGATCGTGCCGCCGGGAGAGACAACTAGATCGGCCATGTTGGTGGCCCTGGCGCCGGGGCTTGCCAGCAGTGAATTGTCCTGACTGTCCCAGATCACCAGGTTGATCCGGTCATCGGCACGCACCAGATTGGTCGGCCCGCCCCCGCCGGCGGTGAGCCACCGGTAATGCCCGCGCCAGCCGGTTGCGGGCCATTTCCGGAGCTGCCGCAGGTTGGCCTGCGTTACCTCGACGACTTCGAAAGACGGATCTTCAGCATCAGCCTGGGCCAGAATCTGGGACTGAAGCGGGGCCCCGGCCGGCAAACCGCACCCCGCAAGCCCGCTGGCGGCCAACAATACCAGCAGCATTCCGCGCAAAACCAACTGAACCTCCCGGGTAACTGGTACTCACAGGTGTGGCCTGTTTACACCGTGGCTGCAATGGGAGATACGATCAGGTGCCTTTACCATCGGAGCTTTTCCCGGAGTGCGACCCGAATGCCATAATGCCTCGTCGCGAGCGCATTGCGCCTCGAGCGGTTTCGGGGGATGACGGCGTGACTCCGGCCAAGCGCACTGCCGATCTGCTGCTGGCGATCACGATGGCGCTGCTGCTGTCGCCGCTGATCATCGGTATCGCGCTCGCCATTCTGATCACCGATGGCAGACCCGTTCTTTTCGGCCATACCAGATCGAAGACCCCGGATGAAGAGTTCACGCTGTGGAAGTTCCGCACCATGCATCCGGCCCGCAACCATCAGGACCACGGCGTGTCCGGCGGGCACAAGCGGCGGCGGATCACCCGGACGGGCGCACTCCTGCGCAAGACCCGGCTTGACGAATTGCCGCAGCTCTGGAACGTGATCCACGGCGATATTTCCTTCGTCGGCCCGCGCCCGCCCGATCCGCGCTATGTGCGGATGTTTCCCGAGCTCTATGCCGAAGTCCTGAAATCGCGTCCTGGCATCACCGGACTCGCCACGGTGGTCTACCACAAGACCGAAGACAGGCTGCTTGCCGAATGCAAGACCCCGCAGCAGACCGAAGCGGTCTATACCCGCCGCTGCGTGCCGCGGAAGGCGAAGCTCGATCTGATCTATGCCGAGAACCGCACGCTGGTCTACGATGCCGTGCTGCTGTTTCACACGGTGTTCCGCGTGTTGCCGCTCCATCTGAAGAAATGGCGCTGAGCTCCGGCGCATGCCTGCCCGCCGGAGCCGGGCTTACCGTACCGCCTGTTTCTCCACCTGGGCCATTGTCACCCGGAGTTCCAGCGAGGTCAGCATCCTTTGAAAAGCTGTGTAGCTTTCCATCGCTTCGGATGCGATTGACAGCTTGCCGTTGCGGTGCGTGATGTAAAGCCAGGGTTCGCCCTTGCCGGCATCGACCTTCAGTTCGGTAATCCCGTCATAGGAAAGCGACACCATCCGGCGACCGTCGGGCGCGGCGGGTGCGATGATCTCGCCACTGCCGAGTTCTATCGGGTGCTGGGTTTTCGCCTCGAACCGCTCGCCCTGAACCTCGCTCCAGGCGAGCCAGCCCCCCAGGGCGGCAATGCCAAGATAGACAAGCGTGGCCGGTTCCGGACCGAAATGGGTGTCACCGATCCAGATCCCCTCCGCGCTCGACATGGCGAGCCCCGCGCCACCGAGAATGACAATGGCGAAGAACAACAAGAACCAGATGCCTGTCCCGCCACCGCGCCCATACAGATAGGTTTCGTGTCCCATGGCAAACTCCGGGGCTCCATCCATGCTTCACAGTTACTCAATGAAAACGGCAACATGGTGACAGTTTTCGGCCAAGACCGTGTTCCGCCGCGCCAGGGCCTTGATCCGGCGGGGCAGGATGCCAAATGGGATAGCACTGATCGTGCCGCACCAGACCGGATTGGAAGCGCCCATGAAACCCATCGCCAGATCTTTTGCGAGATCCTTCGCCATGGCGCTCGCACTTGCGGGGGCCTGCCCGGCCATGGCCACTGCCGAAACCCGGGTGCCGGCCTCTGCTGCGGAAGTGACGCTGAGCTTCGCCCCGGTTGTCGCCGCCGCCGCGCCTTCGGTGGTCAATATCTACGCCACCCGCATGGTGGCCGAGCGCTCGTCCTCGCTGTTCGACGACCCGTTCTTCCGCCAGTTCTTCGGCGACACCGCCCCGAGCCGCACACGCAAGCGCACGGAGCTTGGGTCCGGTGTGATCGTCGGCGGCGGTCTTGTGGTCTCCAACTACCATGTCATCGAAAATGCCACCGGTATCCGCGTGGTGCTGACCGACCGGCGCGAATACGAGGGCACGCTGGTGCTTGCCGACGAAGCCGCCGACCTTGCGGTGATCCGGCTCGACGAGGCCGATGCCGCAGACCTCCCCGCACTGCCCTTCGCCGACAGTGATGCGCTGGCGGTGGGCGATCTGGTGCTTGCCATCGGCAACCCCTTCGGGGTCGGGCAGACGGTGTCGTCGGGGATCGTCTCCGGCCTGGCCCGCACCGGGCGCGGCGGTGGTGCTTATAATGGCAGCGGCTATTTCGTGCAGACCGACGCGCCGATCAACCCCGGCAATTCCGGCGGTGCGCTGGTCGACATGCGCGGCCGCCTCGTGGGCATCAACACCCAGATCGTCACCCGTTCCGGCGGTTCCAACGGCATCGGCTTCGCGGTGCCGGCCAATCTGGTTGCCCGGGTGGTCGAACAGGCCGAGGCGGGGGCCGCGAGCTTTACCCGTCCCTGGGCCGGGATCGGGGTGCAGCCGGTGGATGCGGGGATTGCCGAGGCGCTGGGGCTCGACCGGCCCACCGGGGTACTGGTGCAGGATCTGGCAGCGGACAGCCCTTTCGCGGCCGCGGGCGTGCAGCCCGGCGATCTGGTGCTGACCGTCGCGGGCCATGCGGTCAACGCGCCTGAAGAACTTGGCTTCCGCCTGTCGCTTCAGGAGATGGGCACGGAGGTGCCGGTGAGCCTGCTGCGCAAGGGGCGTGAACTCGAGGTCAGCGTCACCATGCGCGCCGCGGTCGAGGCCGATGAGGCGCTTGATGGCGGGGCGGCCTTCCGGGTCTCGGGTTCTGGCCCCTTCGACGGGCTGGTGCTCCAGGAAATCGGCCCGTCGCTGCGCGACCGCCTTGGCCTGTCGCCGGAGGCCGCCGGGGTTATCGTCGTCGGCCTCGAAAACCCGCGCAGCGGGCGCAATTTCCAGCCCGGCGACATCATCGCCGAAATCAACGGCGTGCCGATCACCGGCATGGAGGATTTCAAGGCCGTGGCCGAGGCTGCCGAGGCCGATGGCCGACGGAACTGGAGCGTGGTGATGAACCGCCGTGGCGGGCTGGTCTATCTCACGTGGCGGGGCTGAATTCTCTGCCCGATACCCGTTGACCAAGCCCCCAACCCTGCCTAACCATTGAGAAAACGGAGGTCGAGATGACGAAACATGCAAATGAAGCCATCATCGTGATCGACGTGCAGAACGACTTCTGCCCGGGCGGCGCATTGGCCGTTGAACGCGGCGATGAAGTGGTGCCCGAGATCAACCGGATCGTGCGGAATTATCCGGTGCGGGTGTTTACCCAGGACTGGCACCCCACCGGCCACAGCTCCTTTGCTTCGGCCCATCCGGGTGCCGAACCGTTTCAGACCATCGACATGCCCTACGGGCCACAGGTGCTCTGGCCCAAACATTGCGTCCAGGGCACGGACGGGGCGGATTTCCACGAAGGGCTGCATGTGGAAACCGCGCATATGATCCTGCGCAAGGGCTTCCGCTCCGAGATCGACAGCTATTCGGCCTTCTTCGAAAACGACAAGACCACCGCCACCGGGCTCGAGGGCTATCTGCGTTCGCGCGGGGTGGAAAAGGTCACGCTGGTTGGGCTGGCGACGGATTATTGCGTCGCCTGGTCGGCGCTCGATGCGGTGCGGCTTGGCTTCTCGGTCAAGGTCCGCCTCGACGCCTGCCGCGCCATCGACCTTGACGGCTCGCTCGACAAGGCGCTGGCCGGGATGGAAGCGGCGGGCGTGCAGATCGTCGGCGAGCAGGCGTAACCGGGGGCCGGGAGGCTGCGACAACGGCGCGCCGCACAGGGGATTCATCTTTTGGTAACTCTGTAACGCATTGAAAATGCGCTAGTATTCGACATATTCAAAGTCCATTATTCCGGACTATTGGAAGACCGGTATTCCGGACTACTGGTCTTCCGGTAGTCCGGAATACCGGATTCCCGAGCGGCCACCAGCGCCTCGTTCAAAGCATCCGGCAGCCCTACGGCACGATCACCAGCTTGCCGCCGATCCGCCGCGCCCCCATGTCGATCAGCGCTTCGCGCGAGCAATCGAGCGAGGTCACCTCGCCGACCACCGGGGTGATACGCCCGTCGGCCACCATCTCGAGCAATTCCACAAGCGCCTCCGGCCCTTGCGGCACCAGCAACAACCCCACCCGCCGCTCGGTGAAGCGGGTCCAGAGCGAGGCGAGGGCGGCGGCGATGACGGCGCGCATCCACCCGCCGACCATCAGATATTGCCCGCCCGGCGCCAACACCCGGCGCACCCGGCGTATCGGCCTTGTGCCGAACAGATCGAGCACCAGATCGAAGCGATCGTCCAGCGCGGTGAAATCCTCGCGCTCGAAGTCGAGCACCCGCACCGCCCCGGCCTCGCGCATCACATCCGCCTTGGCGCCGGTATCGACGCCCCAGACCTCCGCCCCCTCGGCCGCCGCAAGCTGGATCGCCAGCGGCCCCGACCCGCCACCGCCGCCGTTCACCAGCACCCGGTCGCCCGGCGCCACACGGCCGCGGATACCGGCAAGGGCAATGGCGCCCGACTGGGGCAAGGCGGCGGCGAACACATCGGAGACCCCGCCGGGCACGGGAACGAACTGCCTTTCTTTTGCCACGCAGCTTTCGGCAAAACCGCCGAAGGTGCCGAACGTGTCGGCCAGCACACGTTCGCCCGTCCTCAGCCGGGTGCAGCCCTCGCCCAGCTTGTCGACCACGCCGAGCACGTCCGACCCGAACACATGCCGCCGCGAGGCCCAGCGCGACATCCGCGCATAGAACGGCCGTCCGGTGACGAATTCCCAGTCCGAGGCATTGGCGCCGCAGGCCAGCACCCGCACCCGTACCTCGCCCGGCCCGGGCTCCGGCGCCTGGCGCACCTCGAGCGTCAGGTTCTCGCCAAAGCCGAAACCGGAACAGACCAAAGCGCGCATCGCCCCCCCTTTCACACCTTTCCGGTGCCAGAATGCGCTGTCAGGGGCCGTGCGTCCACTGCGGAGCGCAAGCTTTCGCGCTTGCACCCCCCCCACCGGCCCTGATCTAACAAAGGTGCTGCCAGGGAGGATCACATGGTCGACATCGCCACACGCGTCTACAACCATCACTGGAAGATCGACCCGATCGTGCGGTCGCTGATCGACACCGATTTCTACAAGCTTCTGATGTGCCAGTCGGTGTTCCGCAACCGTCGCGACACCCGGGTGACCTTCAGCCTGATCAACCGCACCACCACGGTGCCGCTGGCAAAGCTGATCGACGAAGGCGAGCTGCGCGAACAGCTCGACTACATCCGCGGCCTGCGTCTCAGACGCGGCGAAAGCACCTGGCTGCGCGGCAACACCTTCTATGGCAAACGACAGATGTTCCGCTCCGATTTCATGGAATGGTTCGAGGCCCTCCGGTTGCCGCCCTACCACCTCGAACGCGTCGGCGACCAATACGAGCTCACCTTCGAAGGCCGCTGGCCCGAGGTGATGCTGTGGGAGATCCCCGCGCTTTCGGTGCTGATGGAGCTGCGCTCGCGCGCGGTGCTGCACCAGATGGGCAAGTTCGAGCTTCAGGTGCTCTATGCCCGGGCGATGACCAAGCTCTGGGAAAAGATCCGGCGGCTGCGGCAGGCCGAAGGTCTGAAGGTGGCCGATTTCGGTACCCGGCGGCGGCACAGTTTCCTGTGGCAGGACTGGTGCGTGCAGGCAATGACCGAGGGGCTGGGGGAGGCTTTCGTCGGCACCTCCAACTGCCTGATCGCCAAGGAGCGCGACCTCGAGGCCATCGGCACCAATGCCCACGAATTGCCCATGGTCTATGCCGCGCTCGCGGAGGATGACGATGCCCTGCGCCGCGCCCCCTACGACGTGCTCGCCGACTGGCACGAGGAGCACGAGGGCAACCTGCGCATCATCCTGCCCGACACCTACGGCACCGAGGGTTTCCTCAGGAACGCCCCCGACTGGCTCGCCGGCTGGACCGGCATCCGGGTCGACAGCGGCGACCCGGAGGAGGGCGCCAATACCGCCATCGACTGGTGGAAATCCCGTGGCGAAGACCCGCGCGAAAAGATGGTGATCTTCTCCGACGGGCTCGACGTCGACAAGATCGCCGAGCTGCACGAAAAATTCGCCGGCCGGGTGCGGACGAGTTTCGGCTGGGGCACCCTGCTCACCAACGATTTCCGCGGCCTGACGGCGGGTGACGCGCTGGCGCCGTTTTCACTGGTCTGCAAGGCCGTTGCGGCAGACGGCAAACCGACCGTCAAGCTCTCCGACAACCCCAACAAGGCGATGGGCCCGGCGGCGGAGGTGGCGCGTTACAAACGGGTGTTCGGCGTGGGCGAACAGGTGCCACTGGAGGTGGTGGTGTGAACCGGGACCGGCGCTTGACCTACCAGGTTATAACCAGTTATAACCTTCAGACACTATAACTCCATAGAAGTTCCTAGAAGCATGGACCCAGTGCGAAACCCCTTTGCCCCGGGGGCAGGATCTCAGCCGCCCGAACTTGCCGGCCGAGACAGCATCGTCACCAGCGCCGAAACCGCGCTTCAACGCATTCTCAGAGGCCGGCACGACCGGTCTCAGATGCTTCTCGGTCTTCGGGGCACGGGAAAAACCGTGCTGCTCAACACGATCGGCAATTTGGCGGAGGATTTCGGCTATCTGACCTCGTTCATCGAGGGGCCGGAGGACAAACCGCTTACCGACCTGCTGTATCCCAGAATGCAGCAGGTGCTGCGAAAGCTCTCGCTGATCGAAAGCGCAAAGGAGAAGGCCCACAGGGCAACCCGCGCGCTTCGAAGTTTCGCCAGCGTTTTCAAGGTGAAGGTGGGGGACTTTTCGGTGTCGGTCGATCCGGAGCCCGGCATCGCCGACAGCGGCAATCTCGAATACGACCTCAGCGACATGTTTACCGCAATCGGCCAGGCCGCGAAAGCGGCGGGCAAGGGGTGGTGTCTGCTGATCGACGAAGTGCAATATCTGAAGGAACCCGAACTGGCGGCCCTGATCGTCGCCCTGCACAGGATCGGCCAGAAGCAACTGCCGGTCATGCTGTTCGGCGCGGGCCTTCCGCAACTGGCCGGTCTGTCCGGCGATGCCAAGTCCTATGCGGAAAGACTGTTCCTGTTCCAGAACGTCGGACCGCTGGATGCCGAAGCGGCCAGGCGCGCCATCGAGATGCCGATTGCCGAAGAAGAGGAAGAAATCGAAAGCGCCGCCACCGACCGCATTCTCGCGCTGACCGGGGGCTATCCCTACTTCCTTCAGGAATGGGGGTATCAGGCATGGAATGCCGCCGAGGCATCTCCGATCGACCTTGCGGATGTCGAAACGGCAACAGTGGCTGCCCTGGCCCGTCTCGACGAAGGCTTCTTTCAGGTCCGCTTCGACAGGCTGACGCCGAAGGAACGGGAATATGTGATTGCCATGTCACGGCTCGGCAAGGGGCCGTACAGATCTTCCGAGGTGGCCGAAAAGCTGGGCGAACCGCCAAACCGGCTTGGGCCCCGGCGGGCCCGGATCATCGCGAAGGGCATGATCTACAGCCCGCAATATGGCGATATTGATTTCACCGTCCCGATGTTTGACGACTATTTGCGGAGACACTGGAAGAGCCCTGACGTATAGGGCCGGGCGCTGCCCGGGCTGCCTTCCGGCTGCCTTGGTGTCACTCCTCCCCCGAAACCCGTCCCCGGAGCGCCTTCACCTCGCCGCGGACCTTCTTGGCCTTCAGCCGCCGCCGTTTCGAGCCCGGCGTCGGTTTCGTCGGCCGCCGGCGTTTCGGGGCCACCAGCGCTTGCCGCACCATTTCGGCGAGGCGTTCGGCGGCGATCTCGCGGTTGCGGGTCTGGCTCCGGGTTTCTTCGGCGCGGATCACGATGGCACCGTCGAGGGTCCATTTCCGTCCGGCGATCCGCTTCAGGCGGCGTTTCACCGCTTCGGTCAGATGCGGCGAACGGGCAGCCTCGAAGCGCAGTTCCACCGCCGTCGCCACCTTGTTGACATTCTGCCCGCCCGGCCCCGAGGCGCGGGTGAAGCTCTCGGTGAGCTCCCAGTCGGCCAGCGTGATGTTGTCACTCACCCGGATCATGATGTCTCTCTAATCCACCACGAAACCACCGCAAAACCCCCGCGTCCTTCGGGTCGAACGCGGGGGGGCGCGCATCAGACGAAATCCGGTGTCAGCCGGGCGACCAGCATCCGGAACGGCACCAGCGCCATGAGGGCCAGCGTGAGTTTCACCATCCAGTCGGCGAAGCCGAGGCTGACCCAGAGCGGCACAACCGGGCCGAAGCCGAGGAAGGGCACCGCCTCCCAGGCCCAGTTCACCGCCGCGTCCGCCTCCGGGCCAAACAGCGTGACCGAGGCCGAAAACGCGATGGTGAAGAACAGCACGGTGTCGAGCACGGACCCTGCGATGGTCGAGACCAGCGGCGCGCGCCACCAGCGGCCCTGGCGGAAGGCGTCAAACACCGCCACGTCGAGCAATTGCGCGGTGAGGAAGGCCACGCCCGAGGCCACCGCCACCCGCAGCGCCACCGCCGGATAGGTGAAGCCGTCGCCGGTGAGCATGATCTGGCTGCCGATCACCGAGCAGACGACACCGACGAGAAACCCGGCGAGCACCACCTTGCGGGCGGCGGCGGGGCCATAGACGCGGTTCATCACGTCGGTCACCAGAAAGGCGACCGGATAGGTGAGCGCGCCCCAGGTCAGCCATTGGCCGAGCAGGAATTGCACCAGAATGTTGGAGGCCACCACAACCGTGGCCATGGCGAGAACGCCGTAGAGAATACGCATATGTCTGATCCGTTTTGACAAGGTTGCGGAGACTTGTCTCTCGTGCGAGAGCGCTGCCGTTTACGCCGGGGGGCGGGGGCGGTCAAGTCATTCGGGCAGCAGTTGCTCGGCGAATCCGGTCTTCCGAAAACACCGCTGCCGCCGGAGTGAACCGCTGCCGCCCCGGGGCGTCGCGCAGGATCAGGGCGCGGCGAGCACGGAGGCGCATTGGCCCGGCAGATCGTCAAGCGTGAGCGGCTTTTTCGGCGGCGCGGGCCTGGCGTCCGGGTCGGGCGGCGGCGGGTTGAGGATACGGTCGACCCAGCCCTCGGCCTCCTTGCAGCCGTCACCCGGCGGCGGCGGCGGCTGGTCAACGCAAGCCCCGTCGCCCTTCGGGCAGGAAAGCCGGACGTGGAAATGGTAGTGATGCCCATACCAGGGCCGGATCTTGCGCAGCCATTCCCGGTTGCCGGTCTCGTGTTCGCACATCCAGACCTTGGCGCCGGGAAAGACGAAGATCCGTGCGACGCCCGGGTCCGAAGCCGCGGCCTTCAGCACCTCCATGTGGCTCTCGGTCCAGTTGTCGCCGACATAGGCACCCCTGGCCCGCCGGGTCGAGATCGAGGAGAGGTTTTCGCGTTCGGTGGCGGTGAGGTCGAGCCGTTTCGGCGGCAGCATCCAGATATCGGCGTCGAGCCCGATCTGGTGGCTGGCATGTCCCGACGACATCGGCCCGCCCCGCGGCTGGCTCATGTCGCCGATGTAGAGCCCTTCCCAGCCGGGGATCCGCGCCACCTTCGCCGACAGCCGTTTGACATAGTCGATCAGCACCGGATGGCCCCAGTTGCGGTTGCGGCTGAGGCGCATCGCCTGCCAAGTGGGGCCGGTCTCGGGCAGTTGCTCGGCCCCGGCGAGACAGCCTTTGGCGTAGCTGCCGAAGCTCTCGGATTGCTGCGCCGAGGGGGTCGCCACCGGCCCGAACAGCGCCTTTGCGGGCTCCCCGGAGGTCGACACCCGCAGTTTCGTCGCCCGTGGCAGGCCGTTGCCCTCGCCGGCGCCGCCGGACGGGCTCATGCAGCCCGTGAGCGCCAGCCCGAGTGCCAGAATGATCGCAAATCCACGCATGTCAGCCCCTTTCGCCATCGGGTTTGACCCAGACTAGCAGCAACAGCCCCAGAAGGAACAGCCCGATCAGCGGCGAGACCCCGAGCCGTGCCGAGCCGGTCATGGTGGTGACGGTGCCGATCAGTGCCGGCGCGATGAAGGCCGTGGCCCGTCCCGACAGCCCGTAGAGCCCGAAGCTCTCGGTCGGCGCCTCCGGGTCGGCATGGCGCACCATCAGCGTCCGCGAGGCGGCTTGCAGCGTGCCGCCCATGCCGCCGATCAATATGCCGCAGATGAAGAACACGATGTCGGGGAGGTTCGAGCCTTCGGCCAGCGCAATGCCGAAGATCGCCTCGCGGCTCATGAACAGCACCGTGGCCACCACCCCGGTCAGCACCAGGATCGAGACGAAAATCACCGGTTTCGGGCCGATCGCGGCGTCGATCCGGCCGCCGATCCAGGAAAACAGCGCCGAGGAAATCAGCGCCATGATGCCGAACACCCCGACCAGCGTGAGGTTCCAGTCGAGCACCAGCGCCGCATAGACGCCGCCGAAGCCATAAAGCCCGTTGAGCGCGTCGCGGTAGAACATCGAGCTGAGCAGAAACGCCCCGAGCGAGCGTTTGCGCACCACCGATTTCAGCGCGTCGCGGATGATGCCGAGGGCGGCGGCGAAGGCGATGCGTCTGCCCGTGGGCCGGTCGTGGACCCACATGAAATAGGGGATCATGAAGACCACATACCACAGCGCCGAAAACGGCCCCACGGCGCGGGTGCCCTCCCACGTGGTCGCGTCGAGCAGGCCGAAGCCCGGAGCGAGCCCGGCAAGCGTCCGTCCGCCGGGCTGTTCGACGAAGAACACCAGCATGATCGCCAGCGACACCAGCCCGCCGACATAGCCGAACGCAAAGCCCGACCCCGACACCTTGCCGATCTCGCTGTCCTCCACCAGCCCGGGCAACTGGGCGTTGACGAAGATCAGCGCGAATTCCACGCCCACCATGCCGAGCCCGAAGAAGACAAGCATCGTCCAGGCGTTGGCGCCATGGGGATCGGTGAACCAGAGCGCGGCCGAGCCGACCGCGACCATCGCCGAAAAGGCATGGACCCAGGGCCGCCTTTGCCCCGACGAATCCGCCATCGCCCCCATGACCGGCCCGCCGAAGCCGATGACAAGGCCGGTGATCGTCAGCGCCAGCGACCACAGCGCCTGCGCCTGCGCATCGGCGACGCTCTCGCCGAGCCCGGTGCTTCTGAAAAACGCCGCCGCGGCCACGGCGAAGAACGGGCCGTAGACGAAGGTCACCAGCAGGGTGTGATAGGGCTGGCTGGCCCATTCGAACCACCACCACCCCCAGATCCGCCGCTTCACCGATACCTCAGCCACGCCCATCGCCAAGCCCATGCCTCCCGTTTCGCGTGACAGAACACCAAACCTGCCCTTGCAGCAAGCCCCGGCGGCTTTCAGCGTTCCGGCGGCCAGGGCCGCTTTGCTTCCGCCGCGATCCAGGCGGCCACCCAGTCCGGCAGCTCCGGCGAGGCGGTGTCGGCGCCCATGGCCTCCAGCACCCGTTCCGGCGCCACGATGCCGTCCTTCGAGGTCACCGCCGAGCGGATCAGCGCCTGGGTGGTGCAGGTCTCGCCCTTCCACATGGTCTGGTCGACATAGATGAACCGTCCGTCATGGCCGACCCCGCGCGAGCGCATCTCCACCCGGTCGAACAGCCGGATCCGCTGGCGGTAACGCACGCTCACCCCGGCCACGGTGATCCCCCAGCCGTTTTCGCGCATCGCGCTCACCATGCCGTTGCGCCAGGCGAGCGGCATCCGGCCGAGGTCGAACAGGGTGAGCGTGCGGCCGTTGTTGAGCTCCATCCACAGATCGAGATCCCAGGGCCAGCAGATGTGAGAGCTGACATGGGTGCCCCAGACCGGCAGGCTGCCGGCCCGCGCGTGCAGGGCGAGTTCCTTGAGCATTCGAACGACTGGATACATGGGCGCCTCCGTTTGCCGTCTCCCTGCCTGCCTGCGTCGCCCCCGTCAACTGGCCCGTCAACTGGCCCGTCAACTGGCCCGTCAACTGCCGGGCCTTGCGAAGATGCCGCCAACCCCCTAGATCGCACCCAGAAACAACACCGGGAGTGCCCATGCTGTCGCCCTTCGTCGCCACGCTTTTCCAGCTTTTCATTCTGGTGCTCGGCATCGTCTGGTTCATCGTGATCGCGCATGTCGTGGTCTCCTGGCTGGTGAATTTCCAGGTGCTCAACATGCGCCAGCCGCTGGTGAGCCAGATCTGGTACGGGCTCGAACGGCTGGTCGAGCCGATGTACCGGCCGATCCGTCGCTATATGCCCGATCTCGGCGGCATCGACCTCGCGCCGCTGGTGGTGCTTGTGGTGCTGTTCTTCGTGCGCAACCTCGCCACCAATTATTATTACGCCTATGGCGGCTCGGGGTTCTGACTTGCGGGGGCCCGGCCCGCGTCAGGCCCCGCCCGGCCCCGCCTGAAATCCCCGCCTCAAGCCTCATGCCCCGCGATCTCGACCTCCTGCAATCGGTCTTCGGATACGACAGCTTCCGCCCCGGCCAGGGCGAGATCGTCGCCGCGGTGACGGCCGGGCAGAACAGTCTCGCGATCATGCCCACCGGCGGCGGCAAGTCGCTCTGCTTCCAGCTGCCGGCGCTGTTGCGCGAGGGCGTGACGCTGGTGATCTCGCCGCTGATCGCGCTGATGCGCGATCAGGTGCGTGCGCTGCGGGCGGTGGGGGTCGAGGCCGGGGCGCTCACCTCCGGCAATACCGAAGAGGAGACCGCAGAGGTCTTTGCCGGCTTGCGCGACGGTCGGCTGAAACTGCTCTACATGGCGCCCGAACGCCTCGCCTCCGGCGCCACGCTCGCCCTGTTGCGCAACCATGTCACCCTGATCGCCGTCGACGAGGCCCATTGCGTCAGCCAGTGGGGCCATGATTTCCGTCCCGATTACCTGCGCATCGGCGAGCTGCGCCGCGCCCTCGGGGTGCCGCTCGCCGCCTTCACCGCAACCGCCGATGCCGACACCCGCGCCGAGATCGTCGCCCGTCTGTTCGACGGCACCGCGCCCCAGACCTTCCTGCGCGGTTTCGACCGGCCCAACCTCCACCTTGCCTTCGCGGTGAAAGACAGGCCACGGGCGCAGATCCTCGAGTTTGCCGGGGCGCGCAAGGGGCAGTCCGGCATCGTCTACACCGCCACCCGCGCCAAGACCGAGACCCTCGCCCGGGCGCTGAGCGAGGCCGGCCACCGCGCCACCGCGTACCATGCGGGCATGGAGGCCGATGCCCGCCGCGAGGTCGAACGCCGCTTCCAGCAGGAGGACGGGCTGATCGTGGTGGCGACCGTGGCCTTCGGCATGGGTATCGACAAGCCCGACATCCGCTGGGTGGCCCATGCGGATCTGCCGAAGTCGATCGAGGCCTATTATCAGGAGATCGGCCGCGCCGGGCGCGATGGTGCACCGGCCGACACGCTGACCCTGTTCGGGCCGGACGACATCCGCCTGCGCCGCGCCCAGATCGACGAAGGCCTCGCCCCCGAAACCCATCGCGCCGCCGACCACGCCCGGCTCAACGCCCTGCTGGGCCTCGCCGAAACCCCCCATTGCCGCCGCCAGGCGCTGCTGGGCTATTTCGGCGAAACGGCCGCAGCTTGCGGCAATTGCGACACCTGCAAAAGCCCGCCCGAGACCTTCGACGGCACCATCCCGGCGATGAAGGCGCTCTCGGCGGCGCTGCGCACCGACGAATCCTTCGGTGCGGGCCACCTGATCGACATTCTCACCGGCCACGAGACCGAGCGCACCCGCGCCCGCCGCCACCACGATCTGCCCACATGGGGTGTCGGGCAGGAGCTGAGCCGGCGCGAATGGCAGGCGGTGTTCCGCCAGATGATGGGGCTCGATCTGCTGCGCCCGGACCCTTCCCGTCACGGGGCGCTCCGGGTCACCCGCAAGGCGCATCCGGTGCTTCGGGGCGAAGACCGCGTGACCTTCCGCCGCGACATCTTCCAGAAAGCAAAGAAACCGCGCCCGGCGGTGAAAATGCTGGTGTCGGAAGAAGATGCGCCGCTGCTTTCGGCGCTGAAGGCCAAACGGCGCGCGCTTGCGGAGGCGCAACGGGTGCCGGCCTATGTGGTGTTTACCGACCGGACGCTGATCGAGATGGCCGAGACCCGCCCCGCGACGCTCGACGAGATGGCGCGGATCTCGGGCGTCGGGGCGAAGAAGCTCGAGACCTACGGGCGCGTCTTCCTCGAGGTGATTGCGGGTGCCGGGGTGGCGGAGGTCCATCCGGCGCGGCGCAAGCTCGCGGGCCGCGAGGCGGGGCCGCTCTACGACCGGCTTCAGGCGGCCGCAATCGAGCTGGCCCGGGGGGCCGACGGCACCGCGAAACCGCTGTCGCTCTCCGCCTCGGCGCTGCGCCATGTGGCCGAACGGCGGCCGGGGTCGGAAGCGGAGCTCGCCCGCCTGCCGGGCATGGACGAGGCCCGCGCGCGGCGCTTCGGTCCGGCTTTCCTCGATATTCTGGCGGAGGAGGCCTGAGGCTCCCCCAACAACAGACCCGGCTTCGCACCGCGCTCTTCGCCATGCTTGCCGTGAAGGCAAGAGGTGAATGCCTCCCTGACGGATTGACCCAGGCCTATCCCGGGTCTTTTGGAACGAGAAGGAACCGTGGTCCCTCACCTTCGTTCCCGGCGGTATCGTTTGGGTTGTACAGGGCGCAGTTTTCCAGGCTCAGACAGCCGCAGCCAATGCAGCCATCCAGCCGGTCGCGCAGCCGTTCGAGCTCCGAGATGCGCGCATCCAGATCTTCGCGGATTGCGGCGGAGATTTTTGCCCAGTCGCCGGCCGTGGGAGTGCGCTTGTCGGGCAGATCATGCAGCCAGAGGCGGATCCGCGCGAGCGGAAAGCCGAGTTTCTGGGCGATCATCACGAAGGACAGGCGCCGGATGTCGGAGCGCAGAAACCGGCGCTGCCCGGAAGCCGTCCGCTCCGGCGCCACCAGCCCCTCCTCTTCGTAGTAGCGGATCGCCGAATGCGCGAGCCCGGTCCGCCGTGCCACCTGCCCGATCCCGATCTCTGCCTTGCGGTCCGCCATCACATACCCCTTGAGCTCAAGTTCACTTGAGGAATTACACGAAACCTCCATGACATCGAATCAAGGAGAAAACCATGTCCCGTCTGGAACATGTGAACATCACCGTCCGCGACCCGGCCACCACCGCAGCCTGGCTGTCCGACGTCTTCGGCTGGAAGACCCGCTGGAGTGGCAGCAGCATCCACGGAGGCACCTCCTGGCATGTGGGCGGGGCGGAGGATTATGTGGCGCTCTACACGCCGCCGACACCCACCCGGGCGACGCCGGAGAGCTATTATATCCATGGCGGGCTCAACCATGTCGGCATCGTGGTGGACGATCTCGACGCGGTGGAGGCGCGTGTAAAGGCGGCGGGGTTCGAGCCTTTCAACCACGCCGATTATGAGCCGGGACGGCGGTTCTATTTCCGCGATGGCGACGGGATCGAATGGGAGGTGGTGAGCTACCGGTGAGGCCGGCCCGGGGGGTTTTGCACCCCCGGACCCCTGCAGAGTATTTCTTCCAGGAAAAGAGGCGGTTTCGTCTCGGGGAAACAGGCGCTACCCTCCGCCGCAAGCCGCATTGGAGACCCGCATGAGCTTTACCCTCGCCACCTGGAATATCAACTCGGTCCGGCTGCGGGCCGGTCTTGTGGAACGTTTGATGCGGGAAGAGGGGCCGGATGTGCTCTGCCTTCAGGAATGCAAGAGCCCGGTGGAGAAGATGCCGCTCGAGGGGTTTGCCGCGCTTGGCTATGCCCATGTGGTCGCGCGCGGGCAGAAGGGCTACAACGGGGTTGCGATCCTGTCGAAGCTGCCGCTGGAGGACATGGGCGACATGGATTTCGCCGGGCTCGGGCAGGCGCGGCACGCGGCGGCGCGGCTGGAAAACGGCGTGGTGATTCACAATTTCTATGTGCCCGCGGGGGGCGACAAGCCCGACAGGGCGGTGAACGAGAAGTTTGGCCAGAAGCTCGACTATCTCACCGGGATGCGCGACTGGTTCCGTTCGGAGCGGTTTGAGAGGACCATTCTGGTGGGTGATCTCAACATTGCGCCGCGCGAAGACGATGTGTGGAACCACAAGCAGCTGTTGAAAGTGGTCAGCCATACGCCGGTCGAGGTGGAGCATCTGGCGGAGGTGCAGGAGGCGGGCGGCTGGGTCGACATCACCCGCAAGGACATCCCCGAGGGCGCGCTGTATTCGTGGTGGTCCTACCGGTCGCCCAACTGGGATGCGGCCGACAAGGGGCGGCGGCTCGATCATGTCTGGGCGACGGCGGATATTGCTGCGGCGGGCCATGGCAGCCGGGTGTTGCGCGACGTGCGCGGCTGGGAGAAGCCGTCGGACCATGCGCCGGTTTTTGCGACGTTCGATCTTTAGAGCAGAAATCGCTAAATCTGAATCAAAATTCTCTGCCTCTCAATCAGCATCCTGCTGATTTCGAACGTGAATTTTGATGCGCAGTGTTGCAGATTCGCGCCCGGCAATGGGCCGCGAGCACCGGCGCAAGCCCGGCGCTGACCGCCGCGCCACCGAGGAATTCACCGGTCTCGGGGCCGACTTCCTCGATCGGGGCGGGGCAGATCACCAGCACCGCGAACCCGTCGTGGCGCGCCTGCATCGGCTCGGACAGGGCGATGTCGACCAGCCCGGAAATGCCCGAGACGATGCGTTCCGGCGTCGGGTTGAAGCGGGTCTTTGCATCGTTGGTGCCAAGCATGATGATCAGCAAATCAATCGGCCCATGGCTTTCGAGGGCGATCCGGAGCCCGGTCTGGCCGTTCATGTGGGCGCCCATGAGCGGATCGTCGAACTGGGTGGTGCGCCCAGGCAGCCCCTCCTCGATCAGCGCCCAGCCCGGCCCCAGCGCCCGCGCCATCACCTGCGGCCAGCGGATCGCCGCATCATAGCGGAGGTATTCGTCGTGGTTGATGCCGGGCGGCGACCCGTGGCTGTTGGAATCGCCGAAAACCAGGAGGGTGCGTGACATCGGCTCACTCCTTCAAATGGCTCCTGACGGATGTTAGGAAGCTCAAAGCCCGAGGTAAAGTGTCGCGCGCTGGCGGGGGTTGGAGCGCCCGCGCGGCGTCTCCATATAGGGGCCAACACGAGACATGAGGAATGAGACATGCTTGAAACGGCACAACCCGGCACAGCGGGCGATCTGATCAAGGACATTACCGAAGCCACCTTCATGGAAGACGTGATCGAGGCCTCGAAAGAGGTTCCGGTGATCGTCGATTTCTGGGCGCCGTGGTGCGGCCCCTGCCGGACCCTCGGGCCCGCGCTCGAAGCGGCCGTGACCGCGGCCGGCGGCAAGGTGAAGATGGTCAAGATCAATGTCGACGAGAACCAGCAGATCTCGGCGCAATTGCGGATCCAGTCGATCCCCACGGTTTATGCGTTTTACGACGGACAGGCGGTGGACGCCTTTCAGGGCGCGCTGCCGGGGAGCGAGGTCAACGCCTTTGTCGCCAAGCTGGTGGCGATGGGCGGGGAAGGCCCGCTTGGTCAGGCGATCGCCGCCGCCGCCGAGATGATGGAGAGCGGCGAGCTTGATGGCGCGGCCCAGACCTATGCCGCGATCATCGAAGAAGACGACAAGATGGCCGCCGCCTATGCCGGACTCGCCGGGGTGAAGCTGGCTCAGGGCGATATCGACAGCGCCGAGGCGGTGCTCAACGGCGCGCCGGCCGAGATTTCCCATGCGGCCGAGATCGAAGCCGCGCATGCGAAGATCGCCCTCGCCCGGCAGGCCGAAAGCGCCGGGCCGCTCGATGAGCTGCGCGCGAAGGTCGAGGCCGACCCCACCGATCTCGATGCGCGGTTCGAGCTGGCGCAGGCGCTCCATGCCGCGGGCGAGGTCGAGGCGGCCGTCGAGGCCCTGCTCGAGATCGTCCGCCGCGATGCCGGCTGGAACGACGGCGCGGCCAAGACCCAGCTGTTCACCATCTTCGACGCGCTGGCGGCGAACGACCCGGTGGCGCTCAACGGCCGCCGCAAATTGTCGTCGCTGCTGTTCGCATGATCGCCCGGGTCGATCTCCCGGACCGGATCGCGCTGTTTCCGCTCACGGGCGCGCTGCTGCTGCCGCGCGCCCGGTTGCCGCTCAACATCTTCGAGCCGCGTTACCTCGCCATGCTCGATGATGTGCTGAAGACGCCGCAGCGGCTGATCGGGATGATCCAGCCGGTGGAGGCGTCGGGCGACCGGCTGCATGCCATCGGCTGTGCCGGCCGGGTGACGACCTTCAACGAGACCGAGGACAACCGCTACATGATCACCCTGACCGGGATCAGCCGGTTCCGGCTCGGGGCGCTCGAGAAAGGCACCACGCCCTACCTCGTGGCCGAAGCCCGTTGGGACGGGTTCGAGCGCGACCTCGGCCCCACCGAGCTCGACAGCAGCTTCGACCGCGAGCCGTTCCTCGACACGCTCGCGCGTTACCTCGATCTTGCCGAATTGCGCACCGATTGGGACAGCCTCAAGGAGGTCGACAACGAATTGCTGGTCAATTCACTGGCGATGCTGCTGCCGCTCGGCGCGGAAGAAAAACAGGCGCTGCTCGAAGCGCCATCGCTGACCACCCGGCGTGAAACCCTGGCGGGGCTGATGGAATTCGCCCTCGCCGCACAGGGCCAGGGCGGGCACGAGGACAAGATGCAATGACCGATACGCCTCAGAGACATCCGGGAGCCCAGGAGCCCCGGAACTCCGGGCGCCACGGCCCCCAGAGTTTCGACCGCCGGATGCTGGAGGCACTGCTATGCCCGCTGACACTGGCGCGCCTCGTCTATGATGCGCAACGGCAGGAACTGGTATCCGAATCGGCACGCATCGCTTTCCCGATCCGCGACGGCATCCCGATCATGCTGGTGGACGAGGCCCGCAAGATCGACGCCCACAAGATCGACGAGTGACCCACCGCCCGGGCGACCCGCGCGGCGCGGGCCGGACCTTGCCTTGTTCCGAAGCGGCCCGGGACTACAACCCGCGCTTGTCGACCTCGGCGGTGATCGAAAACGTCGCCGTGGGGTATTTCTTGCCGGTTTCGATCTCGCCGAGAATCACCGTGGTCTGTGACCCGGTGTCATCGGTAACGATCCATTGCCGAAGCTCCACCGGACCGCCGGTGAACATCATCTGGATATTGCCGTATTCCGGATGTTCCGGATCCTGCGCGGTAACGATCGTGGCCGTGCCGTCATAGCTGTGGCCCACCACCATCCCCGAGCGCCCGAGATCCACCTCGCGCGCGAGGATCAGATTGAGCGGGGTCTTTTTCAGCGGATATTGTTCGGGGCCGGTGTTGGACTTCGCATCAAACACCGCAAGCTGCTGGCCGCCGGCGATCACCAGCGTTTCTTCCGGCGGGTTGTATTCGAACCGCGCCCGGCCGGGGCGCTGCACCTTGATCAGCCCGGTGGAGATCGTCTGATCGGCATTGATCTGGGTGAACTCCGCCTCGAAGGTCGTCAGCCCGTTGAGATAGCGCGAAATCTCCGCGAGCGAGAGCTGTTGGGCACTGGCGGGCCAGGCGGTCAGCGCCAGAACGGCGGCGAGGATACGGAACATGGTCATGGCACCTTACTTGGGGTCTGTTGCGGGCAAGTCCAGCCTGCCCGCCATCAATGTCGCCCATATGGCCCGCGTTAGGCCATATCACGCCTGTTCGGGCACCAGAATCTCGCGCTTGCCCACATGGTTCGAGGCGCTCACCAGCCCTTCGTCTTCCATCCGCTCCACCAGCCGCGCGGCCTTGTTGTAGCCGATGCCGAGCTTGCGCTGGATATAGGAGGTCGAGCATTTCCGGTCCTTGATGACGATCGCCACCGCCTGATCGTAAAGCGCGTCTTCGGCATTGGTGTTGCCGCCGGTGTCGAGCCCGAGCACCGCGTCGATATCCGCGGCCCTGTCGCTGTCGGGCCCCTCGACCACGCCCGAGACATAATCCGGCGCGCCGAAGCTCTTGAGGTAGGACACGATCTCCTCGACCTCCTCATCCGACACGAAGGGCCCGTGCACCCGTTTCAGCCGTCCGCCACCGGCCATGTAGAGCATGTCGCCCATGCCGAGCAGCTGTTCGGCGCCCTGCTCGCCGAGGATGGTGCGGCTGTCGACCTTGGAGGTCACCTGGAAGGAAATCCGGGTCGGGAAGTTGGCCTTGATCGTGCCGGTGATGACATCGACCGAGGGGCGCTGGGTGGCCATGATCAGATGGATCCCCGAGGCCCGCGCCATCTGCGCCAGCCGCTGGATCGCCGCCTCGATCTCCTTGCCCGCGACCATCATGAGGTCGGCCATCTCGTCGACCACGACGACGATATAGGGCAGTTTCTCGGGCGCGAATTCCTCGGTTTCGAACACCGGCTCGCCGCTTTCCTCGTCGAACCCGGTCTGCACCGTGCGCGAGAACATCTCGCCCTTGCCGAGCGCTTCCGCCACCCGGCCGTTGTAGCCCTCGATGTTGCGCACGCCCATCTTCGACATCTTGCGGTAGCGCTCTTCCATCTCGCCGACGACCCATTTCAGCGCCACCACGGCCTTTTTCGGGTCGGTCACCACCGGCGACAGCAGATGCGGGATGCCGTCATAGACACTGAGTTCGAGCATCTTCGGGTCGATCATGATCAGCCGGCATTCGTCCGGGCCGAGCCGGTAGAGCAGCGACAGGATCATGGTGTTGATCGCCACCGACTTGCCGGAGCCGGTGGTGCCCGCGATCAGCAGGTGCGGCATCTTGGCGAGGTTGGCCACCACCGGCCCGCCGCCGATATCCTTGCCCAGCGCCAGCGGCAGCACCATGCCGGTGTCGCCGAAATCCCGCGCCGAGAGGATCTCGCGCAGCACCACCTTTTCGCGGTGGGCATTGGGCAGTTCGATGCCGATGACGCTGCGCCCGGGCACCGTCGACACCCGCGCCGACAGCGCCGACATCGAACGGGCGATGTCATCGGCCAGCCCGATCACCCGGCTCGCCTTGAGGCCGGGCGCCGGCTCGAGCTCATACATCGTCACCACCGGGCCGGGCCGGACCGAAACGATCTCGCCCTTGACGCCGTAATCATCGAGCACCGTCTCCAGCATCCGCGCGTTTTCTTCCAGCGCCTCGTCGGAGAGATGATGCCGCTCCACCGAGGCCGGGTCGGCCAGCAGCCCAAGCGGCGGCAATTCGTAGGCCGCTTCCTGGTCGCCGAAATTGAGGCTCGGCTGGGCTTCGGCGATGGCACGGGTGGATTTCGCCGCGCGGCGCCGGCTGTGCTGAACCACCGGTTCGGGCTCCGGCGCGGGGGGCAGGCTCATTTCACGCGGTGCAGGCGGCATTTCCGGCTGATGCGGGGCTTCGGCAGAGAAACCGGCTCCGGCATCGGGCTCCCACAGCGCATCTTCCGCCACGGGCGTTTCGTCGCGCTGAACCGGCGGCTCGTGGCGAAACACGTCTGCCGGCGCGCCGCCAATCCGGCTGCGCGCGGCGGCACGGGCCACGGCCGCCGAAACCGCTGAAACCGGTGCCGCGGGTTCCTCGGCAGGGCCGGCTACAGGCGCCGTGCGCGCGCGCAGGGCGTTTGCAATCTTTGCGCTGATCCGCTCGGAACAGCCGTCACTCCCGTCCGGCACGACCGCTTCCGCGCAAGGCTCCGCCGGTTCGTTCGCCCGCCGGGCAAGGCCGACACGGGCCAGCAGCCCGGGGCGCTGGGGCTCGCCAGCGGACGTGCGGCTCATTGGCGGCTCTTCATGAACTGCCCGGCGCGCCTTGAGCGGCGGCGGCGCGGCAAACCCCGGGCCTTCTTCTTCGGCGCGGGCGGCCCGTTCTGCCTTGCGTTCCGCAGCCCGCGCTTTCAGGGCCTCCGCGCCCGTTGCGGCGCCAAGCGCCGCGCGGCGCGCGGCCCCGCGCACACCATGCCCGAGAAACGACATCAGCCCGGCATAGAGCAGCACCGTGCCGCCGGTCATGTAACGCAGCGCCGTGTCGAGCTCGCGCCGGTCCACCCCGAGCGCAAAGCCGCCCGCTGCCAGGGTTGCGAAAAAGAACACCACGGCCAGCAGCTTGAGACCCAGCGCGCTGCTTACCGGCAGGATCGCCATAAGCGCCCCGAGAAAGGTATCGCCAAACAGCCCGCCGAGCCCGAAGGTCAGGTTCCAGCCGGGAACCGGATCGAGCGTGGAGGCATAGGCCGCGCCAAGTGCGATCGGGATCGGCACGAACAGCGCCCGGGGAAGCGCGCGGTCTTCGCCAAAATGGGCCACAAGGCGCAAGCCCCAGACGCCAAGCGCCACCACGATACCCCAGGCCGCCTTGCCGATGATCACCGCCAGAGGTGAGGCAATGGCCGCACCGACGGAGCCGAGCAGATTGTGGGTCGGCCCTTCGCCGGCGGCCATCATGCCCGGATCGTCCGGGCTGTAAGACCCGATCAGCAGTGCAAACGCCACGGCAAGCGCCAGCAGAGCCAGCCCGATGAGCTCCTTGCCGCGGCGCTCGATCAGCGCCTGGGTGGTGCTGTCAAAGATGGGGGCCCGCCCTCTCGCCTGATAAGCCATGTGGTCCTCGTCAATCAGTTGAACAGCACACGCCGGATTTCTCCCAGCGCGGCTTCGGTTTCGTCTTTCGGGCCGACCAATGCGACCCGGATATAGCCTTTTGCGGGGTTTTCACCGTCCACATCGCGCGCCAGATAGGCCCCGGGCAAAACCCGGACCCCGGTTTCGGTCCACAGCCTGAGCGCGGCCTGTTCGCCGTTTGCAACCGGCAGCCAGAGGAAAAACCCCGCCTGCACAGGCCGGTACCCCGTGACATCGTGGAACACCGCATCGGAAATCCGGTATTTCTCGCGGTAGAGCGCGCGGTTTGCCGCGACATGGGCTTCATCGGCCCAGGCGCGTTCGGCCACCCGTTGCAGCGGAAGGGGCAGCGGCGCGCCGGCAAAGGCGCGCAATTGCGCGATCCGGGCGAGGCATTGCGGCCCGCCGGCAACAAACCCGGAACGCAGGCCGGGCAGGTTCGAGCGTTTCGACAGGGAATGGAAGACCACCACCCTTTCGGGATCGGCCCCGCCTTCGGCGGCAACCTCAAGCGCACCGGGGGGCGGGGTTTCGCGATAGATCTCGCTGTAGCATTCGTCGGCAAAAACACGAAAATCGTATTGCTCCGCCAGCGCGATCACCCCGGCCCAGTATTCGCGGCTGGCGACCGCGCCTTGCGGGTTCGAGGGCGAACACAGATAGGCGGCAGCGGTCCGGTTCAGAATGCTTTTGGGCAACGCACTGAAATCGGGCAGAAATCCGGTCGCGGCGGTGGCGGGCACAAACACCGGCTCGGCGCCCACCGCCTGTGCGGCCACTGCATAGACCTGATAGAACGGGTTGGGGATCAGCACCGCCGGACGCTGGCCGCGAACGGTTTCAGGGATCAGCGCGGGGCCGATGTTGAAAAGGGCTTCGCGGGTGCCGTTGACCGGCATGATCTGGCTGTCGGGATCGGTGCTGACGCCATAGCGGCGCCTGAGCCAGGCGGAAATTGCCGCGCGCAACTCCGGGGTGCCGTCATTTGGCGGATAGCGGCTGAAACCGGCCAGGTTTTCGGCGACGATCTCACCGACGAACCCCGGCATCGGATGGCGCGGCTCGCCGATGGTCATCTGCACCACCGGTCCGCCCGGCGCATATGCGTCGAGCAGCCGCCTGAGACGCGGAAACGCGTATTCGGGTAGCCCTGAGAACCGCTCGGGGAACGTCATTGCCTTGCTGCTGCCTCTGTGTTCCGGGATCGTGATCGCCCCGTTCCCCTCCAGCATAGCCGCAGCGCGCGCGGGGGTCCAGAAAAACGCGTCCCCGGTCCGCCCGCTTGTTGCGCTCAGGCAAGTGCCGCTTCGACCGCCGAACCGATGCGCAGCAGTTTTTCTTCCCCGAAAGGCGCGCCAAGAAACATGATGCCGGTGGAGGCCACCCCCGTCGGCAGCGTCAGCGCCGCCGAACCCATCAGATTGCCAATCCGGGTGTTGCGCAAGGCGAGCAGGTTTTCGGTCACGTAATAGTCGTGATCGTGCATCAGCCGGCTGGCATCGGGCGGCCGGCTGGCGGCGGTTGGCAGGATCACCGCATCGTATCCGGCCACAAGGCTCTGAAACTCGCGCCGGATTTCCTGAAGCCGTTTCCACGCCGCAATGCAGTCCACCGCGCTGAACCGGCCCCCCGCGCGGAACCGTTCGAGGATCGGCGCATACATCCGCCCCGGGTGCGCTTCGATCACCTCGCGCCAGATTGCATAGGCCTCCGAGGTGAACAGCATCGCCGACATCGCGAGCGCTTCGTCGATGATGTCGAGCGAACCGCGCTCCACCCCGGCACCCGCATCCATCATCCGCCCGACGGCATGGTCGAACCCCGCCCGCGGCGTTTGGCGGACATCCCTGAGCCCGTTCGCGAGGATCAGAAACCGCGCCCCGCGCAGGTTTGCCCCTTCAAGGTCGGCCGGCCGTGCCCGGCCTTCGAGCGCCGCCAGCATCAGTGCCGCATCTTCCACGTTGCGGCAAAGCGGCCCCACCGTGTCGAAACTGGCCACCAGCGGCACCACGCCCTCGAGGCTGAGCCGGCCGGAGGTGGTCTTGAGGCCGACGAGATCGTTCCAGGCGGCGGGCAGCCGCACGGAGCCGCCGGTGTCAGACCCGATCCCCGCCGCCGCGAGACCGAAGGCCACCGAGGCCGCCGCGCCAGACGAGGATCCGCCCGAAACCGCAGCGTGATCGTTCACGCAAGGTGGCGAGGCGGTTACCGGGTTGAGGCCAAGCCCGGAAAACGCCAGCTCCGACATATGCGTCTTGCCAAGTCCGACCAGACCCATGCCCTGGCCGTTGTCGACCACCTCGGCATTGTGCTCGGGCACACGGCCCTTCAGCAGTGCCGATCCTGCTTCGGTCGCAACGCCTGCGGTGTCGAACAGGTCTTTCCAGCTGACCGGTACACCGTCGACAAGGCTGAAGCGGGTGCCATTCTTCGCCCGCATCGCCGCCGCTTTGGCCTGGGCCAGCGCGGTTTCTTCGGTGAGGCGCGCATAGATCCGGTCCGAGAACCCGTGGTTCCGGATCGCTTCGAGATAGCCACCCACCAGCGCCACCGGATCAATGTCGCCCTCGCCGATCCCGCGCCCGAGATCGCCCGCACTCATCCAGAGCCAGTCCGTGCCCATGTTCGCCTCCAGTCTGGCGCGACGGTATCCGCGCTGGCCGACAGGAACAATGGCGTTTCGCCGGGGTCAGCGCAGCCCGCAGAACCGCAGCTGGGTGTCGTACATCACCGCGCGCGCGCCCACCTCGTCGGAAATCCTCAGAAGCCAGGGTTTTGCCTTGTGGCTGCCGCGCAGATAGCCGGCGCGGCCATCGTGATAGGCAAGGTACTGGTTGCGTGCGTCGTTGCGCGGAATGCCGGTTTCGCGCTCGGTCTGGGCCATGTACCAGCCCATGAAATCGGTCGCGTGATGAATCCTGTCGCGTTTTGCCATCCGGCCGCCGCGTTGCTGCTGGTATTCGGCCCAGGTCGCGTCGAGCGCCTGAGCGTAGCCATAGGCCGAACTCTGACGCCCCATCGGGATGATCCCGAGGACGTATTTCATCGGCGTCCGGTTGTTGCCGATGAATTTCGACTCCTGGTAGATGATCGCCATTTGCACCGGCACCGGGATCTGCCACTCGCGCTCGGTGGCTTCCATGGCCTTGAGGTATTTCGGTCGCTCACGCACGATGGAACAGGCGTCGTCGAGGTTGCGCGGCGCCCGGAAGTCATTGCCGCCACCTCCGCAGGAGGCAGCAAGAAGACAAAGTGCGATCGTGCGAAGAAGTCTGCTCAATTGCCCCTCGCATCATTTGATTGTTTGCGGGCACTCTAGCGGAAAGCGTCCCGCAAGGAAATGGTTTTGGGCGGCAGCGGTGGAAATATGATCGCTGTACCATTTGCCACGCCTCTGGTCTGACAGCGGACCCGCAGGGGTCGCGTCACTGTCAGGAACACGGGCACAATCTGTTTCCTTCAAACTTCTGCCCATTGCATGGACAGCCAAAGGGTCTCACACTACTAAGAGCTTGGGTGGCGGGAAGACATGCTGAAGACACGTGCAAAATATCATCTGGGACAGATCGTAAGACATCGGAAACACCCGTTTCGGGGTGTGGTTTTCGATGTCGACGCGATGTTTTCGAACACCGACGAATGGTACGAGGCGATTCCGGAGGACAGTCGGCCTTCGAAGGATCAGCCGTTTTACCATCTCCTGGCGGAAAACGACCAGAGCTACTATGTAGCCTATGTATCGGAACAGAATCTGGTCGCGGATTATTCCGGGGAGCCGGTCAATCACCCCGATCTTGACGAATTGTTCGGTGATTTCGAAGACGGACAATACCCGCTTCATTTTCAGATGAACTGATCAACCGGCTGATCACCCGGGCTACAACGGGGGGCAACGGGCGCCGACCGGGTCTCACCCAAAAGGTATGATCCTGCGGCGAACTGTTCCGACCCTGCCAGGCCTCATTCCCGGAACCTGCCCGCCCGGAACCTGCCCGCCCGGAATCTGCCCGGAGCGGGACGCGTGAATCCGGCGGAGCATTCGGCGCATCCGCCAATCCTCTGGGCCAATCCTCTGGCGCAAGCTCCAACCGGCATCCGGTCGTCGCTCCACCGTCTCACATGGCCCAAAGCCACACGGCCAGAAAGCCGCATTTGTGCCTCGGTGCCACGAACTGGGTGGGGGCTGTTAATCGCGGCACCGAGGGAAGCCTATGCAGCTACAAATCCTGTATCACTCCGCTTTCTGTCCCTCATTGGGACTCAAACGGGCATTTTCAAGGCATTTTGGATCCGGCCCCCTCATGACGAAAGCCGCGCATCCAGCGCGATGCGGAAGGTCAATTCGTTACCCGTGCCAGTCCGGGCATAGCTGAGATCCTGCGTCAGTTCCCGAATCAGAAACCAGCCGAACCCGCCCTCGGGCAGGTCGTCCGCCATGGCGTCGAGATCATGCGCCCGGCCTTCTGGCATATCTCCCCCCGGCATCGGCAACCCCTTGTCGCGCACCGAAAAGGCGAGCGCCCTCTCCTCGCGAACCACCTCGAGCTCGACAATCCCGCCCCCATCCCCGGCATAGGCATGTTCGACCACATTGTTGAGCACCTCCGCCAAAACGATCTCCACCACATCGGCAAGCACCGCCGCGACCGGCATCTCACCAAGGGCGGCCATTGCCGTCTTGAGCGCCTGCCGCACCGAGGCGGGATCGGCCGGCAACCACAGCTTCAGCCCTTGCGGGCTCAAGGCAGCCTGTACGCTTCGGTTGTCGTTTGGGTTTCCCATAAAGGCAAATGCCCTATCCCGCTTCGGCAAACTGTGCCGCAACGTCGCCGGCACTCGCGTGAATGGTGAATACGCTGTCCATCCGCGTCAGCTTGAAAACCTTTTCGACCGTCGGCGAAAGCCCGGCAAGCTCCAGCCGCCGCCCGGGGGCGGCCTGCTTGTAGGCGGCGACCAGAGCGCCGAGGCCAGACGAATCGAGAAACCCGACCCGCGAAAGGTCGAGCAGCAACCTTGGGGGCGCGTCATCGGTCAACTCGCGCATCCTGTCCTTGAACTGGATCGCCACCGTGGCGTCGATCCGGTCTTCCTGCGCCTTGATCACGCGCAGATCGCCAATATCTTCGAAACTGAGCTCCATATCCCTCTCCTGAGCTGGGCGGGTTGGCCGCAGCTTACATGCCGAGGCTTACCATTCCGTAACCGCCGGTTGAGGCCCGCCCCTCTCGCCGCCAGGCTCAGACGGCTTTCACGCGCCTGAACTGCGCATCCTGAGTGAGGACTCTGCACAATGCTGAAAGGATCCTGTCTCTGCGGCGATGTCACCTTCACGGTCACCGGAACCCCGTTCGACCCCGCCGCCTGCCATTGCAGCCAGTGCCGCAAGATGTCGGGCCATGTCTGGGCGGCCGCGGTGGTGGCCGAAGAGGGGATCGAGATCGCAGGCCCGGTGCGCTGGTTCCAGTCGAGCGCACGCGCCCGGCGCGGCTTCTGTCCGCGCTGCGGGTCGTCACTGTTCTGGCAGGAAACGGGCTCCGGCAACATGGATTTCGCCCTCGGCGCGGTGGACGGCCCGACACATATGCATCTCGGCCGGCATATCTTTACCGAGTCGAAGGGCGATTATTACGACATCGCCGCAACCGAACCGCAACAGGAGGGTGAGGGTGAGCCTCCGACTTGACCCTGCCACGATCTTCACCTTTCCCGGCGCCGGCATTCTGCTGAACCTCCTGCCGGGCCGGACGGGATGTTCGCCATCGCGTCGGGGGTGAACGGCGGGCCCCGGGCCGGTGTCGCCCTGCACCTCCTGCTGGACTGAGGGCCCCGCTTCTGCGAGACCGCCCCCATGAGTGCCGAAGACTATGCCCCGCCGCAGGATCCGCTGCGCATCATCCATCAGGACCACGAATTGCTGGTGGTCGACAAGCCCGCCGGGCTGTTGAGCGTGCCCGGCAAGGGCGCGCATCTGGCCGATTGCCTGCTGGCGCGGGTGCAGGAGGTGTTTCCCGAGGCGCTGCTGGTCCACCGGCTCGACCGCGACACCTCCGGGGTGATGGTCTTTGCGCTCAGCCCCCATGCCCAGCGCCACCTCGGGCTGCAATTCGAACGGCGGCACATGAAGAAGGTCTATGTGGCACGGGTCTGGGGGGAGATCGCGGAAAAGACCGGGACGGTCGATCTGCCGCTGATCGTCGACTGGCCCAACCGGCCATTGCAGCATGTGAATTTCGAGACCGGCAAGCCCGCGCAGACCGATTGGCGCGTGGTGCGGGTGGAAGACGGCACCACAAGGGTGCGGCTCTACCCCCACACCGGCCGGTCGCATCAGCTCAGGGTTCATATGCTGGAGATCGGCCACCCGATCCTTGGCGATCCGTTCTATGCCAAGGGCCCGGCGCGTGACTTCCCGCGGCTGATGCTCCATGCCGAAAGCCTGCGCCTGCGGCACCCGGATGGGGGCAAAGGCCTCACCTTCTCGGCCAAATGCCCGTTCTGAACGGGCATTTTCCGCTGGAACAGAGACTGAACCCGCTCTGATCCGCCAAGGCCTGCCCACCCCGGGGCGGACAGGCTCTTTCCTTCAAAGCGTTACTTGCCCGCCGCTTTCGCCGCCGCAAAAGCCTCGGTCAGCACCTCGCGGTCACCGATATGGTTGGCGAGGATCAGCACCAGACGGGCATTGAGCGCGTCACTTTCCTGCTTGGTCAGACCCTCATGGGCCTCGATCAGCTCGGCATAGAAATCGTCCGCGCCGGGGATGTTTGCCGTGAGTGTAAGCTTGGACATGGGATCATTCCTTGCCGGTGGCGCGGCGGATCGCGAAACGGACCTGCGCCTCGTTGTATTCGGGGAAGCGGGCGGCGACATGCTGGTCGGGGCGGATCAGATAGACCGCCGAAGGCGCCTCGCCGAGGTAGCGCGCGGCCAGCGCGCCGGTGGGATCATCGGAGGCCGAAAGCGCGAGCCGGCTGGCAACCACGCCGCCTTCCTCGATCGCGTCTTCCGCCTCCGCGTCGATGGTGAGCAGGGTGAACCCACCGCCGAGCTTGTCGAGCAGGAAGCCTTCGCCCAGCGGCGCATCCGGGCAGGGCGAGCCGGGACGGCTGCGCGCCGGCCCGCCTTCGAGCGCATCGGGCGTGTTCAGCGGCGAGCCGTCATAGGTGCAGGGCACCGACAGCCGGCCGGAATTCACCAGCGGCCGGGCGAAACCGTAGTCCTCCGAGAGGTCCAGCACCGCATCGCGGAACACCCGGCTGATCTCCGATTTCGGGGTGATGAAATCGGTGGAGCGGGTGGAATTGAGAATGTTTTCCTCGGCGCCGTAAACCCGCTCGGCATCATAGCTGTCGAGCAGGCTTTCGGGCGCCTTGCCGTCGATGATGAGCTTGAGCTTCCACGCGAGGTTGTCGACATCCTGAAGCCCGGAATTTGCCCCCCGTGCACCGAAAGGCGAGACCTGATGCGCCGAATCTCCGGCGAAGATCACCCGGCCGTCGTGGAATGTTTCCATCCGGCGGCACTGGAAGGTGTAGATCGACGACCATTCGAGCTCGTAGTCGATCTCCTGCCCGAGCATCGCCCTGAGGCGCCTGTCGATGTTTTCCGGCTTCAGCTCCTCCTCGCGGTCGATGTCCCAGCCGAGCTGGAAGTCGATCCGCCAGACATTGTCGGGCTGCTTGTGCAACAGCGCCGACTGGCCGCGGTTGAACGGCGGGTCGAACCAGAACCAGCGTTCGGTCGGAAATTCAGCCTCCATGATCACGTCGGCGATCAGGAAATTGTCTTCGAACACCTTGCCGACGAAGTCGAGATTGGCCATCCGCCGGGTCGGAGATCCGGCACCGTCGCAGGCGACCAGCCAGTCGGCATGAAGCCCATAGGGCCCTTCCGGGGTCTCGATCTCGAGGCGGACGTGATCTTCGTGCGCGCCGACCGCGGCGACCTTGTTGCCGCCACGCAGCTCGACCGGCTTGCCCTCTTTCTGCAACTCGCGGATGCGCTCCACCAGATATTCTTCGAAGTAGTATTGCTGGAGGTTGATGAAGGCCGGGAAGCGGTGACCGTCTTCGGGCAGCAGGTTGAACTCATAGACCTGGCGTTCGTCGAAGAAGACCTTGCCGATGTTCCACTCGACCCCCTTCTCGACCATCCGCGTGCCACAGCCGAGCCGTTCGAGGATCTCCAGCGGACGTTTGGCGTAGCACACCGCGCGCGACCCGAAGGAGACCTTTTCGTTGTCGTCCAGCACCACCACCGGCACATCGGCCTGGGCGAGGTCGATCGCGAGGCCGAGGCCGACCGGACCGGCGCCGATGATCGCCACCGGATGGCGGACCGGGTCGAGCGCGTCCTGGTCCGGGCTGCGTTCATACGGGTAAAGGGGGACTTCGAAAATCTTGTTCATTGCGGGTCTCCGGTAGCTGGCGGGAAAGCTGGCGCCGCCGGATGCGGGGCGGCACGGTTTGATCTGGAGCGGAGCGGAGTTTGTCGCGGGCCCCGGCCCCCGTTTCACATGCAACGGGGACCGGAAGCCGCAATGACCGCTCAGCCCTGAAGCTGTTCCCACATCTCGAGGTCGCGCTGGGCGGTCCAGATGCGCGGGGTGTCGATGCCGCGGGCCTCGTCATAGGCGCGCGCCACGTTGAAGGGCAGGCAATGCTCATAGATCGCAAAGTCGGCGAATTTCGGGTCGCAGGCGGCCCGTACCGCGTCCCAGGCCTCCTTGAGCGAGCCGCCACGGGCCGCGACCCTCGCCGCCGGAAGGTAGGTACTGTTGACGAAATCGCGGGTTTTCTCGATCGCGGCGTTGACCATTTCCTTGCCGACCAGCGCATTGCCCCGTCCGGGGGCGATGGCATCCACGTCGAACCACTTGATGTTGTCGAGCGTGTCGCCCCAATCGTTGAAATGGCCGTCGCCGCAATAGCAGGCGGAGTGATATTCGACGATGTCGCCGGTGAACATCACGTTCTGGTCCGGCACATGAACCACGATGTCGCCCGCCGTATGGGCGCGGCCGAGATGCATCAGGTCGATCCGGCGATTGCCGAGATAGACGCTCATCGTGTCCGAAAACGTCGTGGTCGGCCAGGTGAGGCCGGGGATGCTCTCGTGCCCTTCGAACAGCCGCGGGAAGCGCTGGAATTCGCTCTCCCAATCCTCCTTGCCGCGCTCGACCACCATGGCGCGCGCGGTGTCGGACATGATGACCTGGCCCGCCCCGAAGGCCGAGGCGCCGAGCACGCGCACGGCGTGGTAATGGGTCAGCACCACATGGGAGATCGGCTTGTCGGTCACTTCGCGGACCTTCCCGATCACCTTGTTTGCCAGCCGGGGCGTTGCCTGCGCCTCGACAATCATCACGCTGTCATCACCAATGATCACGCCCGAATTCGGATCGCCCTCAGCGGTAAAGGCGTAAATCCCTTCGCCCACCTCCGTGAAGCTGATCTTCTTTTCCGTCATGTCGCCCTGAGAGGCGAATGCCTTGGCCATGGGTCATTCCTCCAGGATTTCGACCAGAGCGGGCAGGTAGTCCTGCTGGCGCTTCTGGATCACCGGCAGGAATTCGGCCATGAAGTTCTGGTAGAACGGCTGCATCTTGCGCATCACCGAGGCACCTTCGGGCGAGGAGTAGAACTCGATCAGCGCCTTGAGCTCACCGGCGGTGAAGTGTTCGGCCATGCCCTCGATCATCTTTTCGGTGAGTTCGGGGCGCAGCGAAGCCATCATCTCACCCATCACGTCGCCGACCCTTTTGAGCTGGTCGTCGCTGATCTCATACCCGGGCGGAAGGCCAAGGCGGAACTGTTCGGCAAGGGCCGCAGGCGAGAACAGGTCGTCGAACATCAGCTGAACGTCCGGGATCTCGGCATATTGCCGGGCGAGCGCGGTGGTGTCCTCTGCCAGGGCAGGGGCGGTGAAGGCCATCGGGGCCGCAAGGGCGGCGGCGAGCAGAAGGTGTTTCATTGGTCTCTCCTGATTGAAAAACGTGGAGTGAGATGGATGGGTTCAGCGTTTGAACGGGTCGGCGGCGGCGGGCTGGATGGTGCCGGTGCAGGGACCGAAACCGATCTGGTAGCCGTCGCCTTTGGCGGCGCCATGGAGCGCGAGGGTGTCGCCGTCTTCGAGGAAGGCGCGGGTCTCGCCGCTGTCGAGGGTGAGCGGTTCCTTGCCGCCCCAGCTGAGCTCCAGAAGCGAGCCGCGCGCGGATTTCTCCGGGCCGGAGATCGTGCCGGAGCCGAGCAGATCGCCGACATTCATCGGGCAGCCGCTGGTGGTGTGGTGGGTCAGCTGCTGGGCGGCGGAGTAATACATCTCGCGGTAATTGGTCCGCGAAATACTGGTCGGCGCCTTGCCTTCGGGCGCCAGCGTCACCTCGAGGTCGATGTCATAGAGCCCCGGGGTCTTCTCCTCAAGATAGGGCAGAAGCGCGCGTTCGCGCGGCGGGATCGCCACCCGGAAGGGCTCGAGCGCTGCCTTGGGGACGATCCAGGGGCTGATGGTCGTGGCCGTGGCCTTGGCCTGGAACGGCCCGAGCGGCTGGTATTCCCAGGCCTGAATGTCACGCGCCGACCAGTCGTTGAGCAGCACATAGCCGAAGATCATCGCCTCGGCCTCTTCCACCGAGACCGGGCCTTGCGAGGCCTGGCCGACAATGGCGCCCATCTCCAGCTCGAGGTCGAAGCGCTTGCAGGGCGCGAACACCGGAAGCTCGGCGTCGGGCGCCTTCAGCTGGCCCCACGGCCGGGTCACCGGGGTGCCCGAGACCACCACCGAGGAGGCGCGGCCGTTATAGCCGATCGGGATCGACAGCCAGTTGGGCGGCAGCGCATTTTCGGGGCCGCGGAACATCGTGCCGACATTCATCGCATGGTGCTTGCCGGCGTAGAAATCGGTGTATTCCCGCACCCTCAGCGGCATGTGCAGCGTGGCTTCGGCCATCGGCACCGAATAGGTGCAGAGCGCTTCCTGATCGGCCTCTCTGGCGGTTTCGGCGAGCATCTCCGTGAGCCGGGCGCGGTAGGCGGCCCAGACCTTCGGCCCGAGCTCCATGAAGTCGTTCCAGAAGGCCGCGTCGAGCACGTCGGCATCGGGATCGGCGCGCAACACGCCCGCGGCTTCCAGCCCGGTGGCGTCGAGGATGCGGTTGCCGATGGCGATACCGCAGCGCAGATCGCTGTCGCCCACGGAAAAGACGCCATAGGGCAGGTTATTGAGCGGGAAGGGCGTGTCAGGGCTGTTGGCACTGTCAAGCCAGGATTTCATCAGCGGCATGGTCATGTCCTCGGATCGGCGGCCGGTGGGGCCACGTAGTGATGGCTGTCTGGGCGGAAGCTCATTTCACGCCCGGGGTGCCGTCGAATTTCTTGTCGAGCCCGTCCCAGCAATCGATGTATTCGTCCTGCAACGGCGCTTCCCTGGCAGCGAAACGTGTCAGGTGCTGCGGGAACCGGGTCTCGAACATGAACGACATGGTATTGTCCAGCTTGTGCGGCACAAGCTCTTCGTTCGACGCGGCGTTGAAGGCCGGCTCGTCGGGCCCGTGCGGCAGCATCATGTTGTGGAGGCTCACCCCGCCGGGCACGAAACCTTCGGGCTTGGCGTCATATTGGCCATAGATATTGCCCATCAGCTCCGACATCAGGTTCTTGTGGTACCACGGCGGACGGAAGCTGTGCTCGGCCACCATCCAGCGTTCACGGAACAGCACGAAGTCGATATTGGCGGTGCCTTCCTCGCCCGAAGGCGCGGTGAGCACGGTGAAGATCGACGGGTCGGGGTGGTCGAACAGGATCGCGCCGACCGGCGAATAGGTGGTGAGGTCGTATTTCACCGGCACGTAATTGCCGTGCCAGGCGACCACATCGAGCGGCGAATGGCCGATCTTCGTGACATGGAACTGGCCGCACCATTTCACCGTCACCGTCGAGGGCACTTCACGGTCTTCGAAAGCGGCCACGGGGGTGAGGAAATCGCGCGGATTGGCGAGGCAGTTGGCACCGATCGGGCCGCGCGAAGGCAGATCGAACTTCTGGCCGTAATTCTCGCAGACGAAGCCGCGCGCCGGCCCCTCGACCACCTCGGCGCGGAACACCATGCCGCGCGGGATGATGGCAATCTCCTTCGGCGCGAGGTCGATCGTGCCAAGCTCGGTATGGAAGCGCAACAGCCCTTCCTGCGGCACCACCAGCAGCTCCGAATCGGCAGAGAAGAAATAATCGTCCTCCATCGTGGTGTTGGCGAGATAGATATGCGTGGCCATGCCCACCTGCGTGTTCACATCGCCCGCCGTGGTCATGCTGCGCATGCCGGTGACGAAGGTGAGCGCCTCGTCGGAATGCGGCACCGGGTTCCAGCGATACTGGCCGAGCGAGATCACGTCGGGGTCGACATCCGGGGCCGAGCGCCAGTAGGGCATGTCGATCTTCTCGAACCGGCCGGTATGTTTCACCGAAGGCCGGATGCGGTAGCACCAGGTGCGTTCGTTCTGGCCGCGCGGCGCGGTGAAGGCGGTGCCGGACAGCTGTTCGGCATAGAGGCCGTAATTGCATTTCTGCGGCGAGTTCTGCCCGCGGGGCAGAGCCTCCGGCAGGGCTTCGGTTTCGAAATCGTTGCCAAATCCGGGCATGTATCCGGGCGTAACCCCGACGCTCGGGGCACGGGTCATTTCGCGGGTCATGACGTTTTTCCTCATGGTGCTGCGCCCTGTCGCAGGCGCTGGAGCGGGGCGCGTTCGTCGGCACTCGCACCTGGTGCTCTATCCTTTTGTTTTCGCGTGCCGAAACGCGCAAAACAGATACCGTCTTCTGCGCGACATGCCTTTGGTATCGTTGTAGGCGCAACGACGTCAAGGAAAAGCATGGCACCCGGCGCGTGCCGCAGCGGCGGCCTCACAGGGGCCCCATTGGGGCCTCACCGGGCCGGCCCGGCGGAAATCTGCCGCTCAATGTGCATTGAGGATCGTGGTCGCGTAGCGTCTGAGAAACACAAGCCCCGTCGCCATGGATACCAGCGCAAAGCCCAGGACATAGGGCACCGACACATATTGCGGATCGTAGGTGCTAAACACCCCGGCCCGCATCAGCCCGGTGATATGCACCAGCGGGTTGAACCACAGCAGATCCGCAATTCCCTCCGGCAGGTCTTCCATCGTGTAGAATATGGCGGAAGCGAGCAGCAGCGGGCGGTTGACGAGGCCGTAAACCGTGTTCCAGATCGGCCAGAGCCCGATCAGCAGCGCATTGAGCACACCCACGCCAAGCCCCAGGAAAGACGCAAGGCACATTGCCTCGACCATAGGCCCGAGGTCGATCATCGTGCTGACATCGGCAATCTGGATCATGCCCCACATGATCAGGATCGTATTGAGAACGCTGGTCAAAAAGTTCAGGATGAACCGCGCCAGGATCGCATCGAGCCATGTGACGACCGGAAATTTCAGCAGCCCCTGAGCATAGGGCAGGGCGCGGGTCACAACGATTTCCAGATCGCGGTACTGGTTGAAGGCCAGAAGGCCGCTTGCATAAAACAGGATGAAGCTGTTGCCGAGCGGCGGGTTGCGCGTGATCAGCGAGAAGCCGAAGGCGAGCACCGCGATCATTGACACCGGCTCCACGATCGCCCAGATGTACCCGCCCGGTGTGCGGCCGTATCTGGTGGACATCTCCCGCAGCATCAGAGCCAGAATGACCCGTGTTGTCGCCAGCATGTTGTTTCTGCGCCTCGCCGGGCCGGCGACCGGCTCCAGCGCGGGCAAGACCTGCGTTGTCGCGTTCCCGGGCTCGATCGGCTTCAAGCTGCGCTCCATATGGCTGGCGTTACGAATGGCGATTATGTAAGACAGCCGGGCGGAATTCAAACCCGAACACGAAAGGCGCGCAGGTGTCAAAACAAGCAGGACACGCGGTCAAGGACGGAGCGGGTGTTGCAGGACAGCCCGGCAACGAGCGTCCGACATCTGCGAACAACAAGCCCGGCGGACCTGGCGGACCCAACAAGCCCGGTGGACCCGGCGGACAGGGCGGCCCCAACAAGCCTGGCGGGCCCAACAAGCCCGGTGGACCCGGCGGACAGGGCGGCCCCAACAAACCTGGCGGACCGGGCGGACAAGGCGGGCCCAACAAGCCCGGCGGACAGGGCGGACCCAACAAACCCGGCGGGCCCGGTGCACCAAAAGTGATCGAAATCCGCCCGATGGCGGCCGAAGCCCGGATGCAATCGCGTCACTGGGGCTTGTTCGGCGCTTTTCTGCTCATGGTCGTCTTGCCGCTTTCCGGCATGAGCTACTACCTTTTCGCTGTGGCCTATGACCAATACGCCTCTACCGCTGGTTTCGCGATCCGCAAGGAAGACACGACCTCGCCCGCGGGGCTCATGGGCGGGCTGACCCAGTTCATGGGCGGCGGCGATTCCGAAGCGGATATGCTCTACGCGGTTATTCAGGGCCAGGATATGGTGAAAACGCTCGACGAGCGTCTCGACCTCAACGCCCATTATACCGCGCCCTATGCAACCGATCCGGTCTTTGCGCTCGAACCCGGCGGCACGATCGAAGACCTGGTGAAATACTGGTCCCGGGTGGTGAAAGTGTCATACGACCAGCGGACCGGGCTTATCAACCTGCATGTGCAGGCATTCAGCCCCGAAATGGCGCACCGGATTGCCTCCGAGATTATCGCCGAGAGCCAGTTGCTGGTGAACGAGCTCAATGCCACCGCCCGCAACGATGTGCTGCAATATGCTGAACAGGATCTCGCCGATGCCGTCCTGCGCCTGAAGGAAACCCGCGAAGCGCTTGCGCGTTTCCGGAGCCGCACCCAGATCGTCGATCCGCAAAGCGATCTTCAGGGGCGGATGGGGGTGCTCGCAAGCCTTCAGCAGCAACTGGCCCAGGCGCTGATCGAACACGACCTTCTGATTGCGGAATCCCGCGTCGACGATCCGCGTGCCGTCACGGCCGCCCGCCGCATCGAGGTCATCCGCGAGCGCATCCGGGAAGAACGCGGGACCATCGCCGAAGAAGAAGCCGTTGAAGGCACCGAGAGCTATCCCGAGTTGCTTGCCGAATACGAGGGCCTCATGGTCGACAGCGAGTATTCCCAGGGAGCCTACAGCGCCGCCCTGGCCGCGCTCGACCTCGCCCGCGCCAATGCTGCCCGGAAAAGCCGCTACCTCGCCGTCTATCTGAAACCGACGATCCCGGAACAGGCGGAATATCCCCGGCGCGGCATGATCCTGGGCCTTGCCGGTCTGTTTCTCGCGTTTCTCTGGATGATTTCATCGCTGATGTTTTACGCCCTGCGCGACCGGAAATAGCCGGCCTTCCGATGATCCGCTTCGAGAACGTCACAAAGAGTTTCTGGGTGAACGGCCGCCGCATGACGGTGATCGACAACCTCAGCTTCACGCTGCCTTCCGGAAAGGCTCTGGCGCTGCTCGGCCGCAATGGTGCGGGGAAAACCACACTCCTGAGAATGGTGGCGGGCATCATGTCGCCGGATCGCGGGCGGATCACGTCCGACGGGTCGATTTCCTGGCCCGTCGGGCTGGCCGGTGCGGTTCATGGCGAGATGACCGGGGCGCAAAACGTTCGTTTTGTTGCGCGTATTTACGGCGTGGACACCAACATGCTGGTCGATTTCGTGAGCGATTTCGCCGAGCTCGGACGCCATTTCTACATGCCGGTGCGCAGCTATTCCTCGGGGATGCGTTCGCGCCTGCTGTTCGGCAGTGCCATGGGTATCCGGTTCGATACCTACCTGATCGACGAGGTCACCGCCGTTGGCGATGCTGCGTTCAAGCGGAAATCGAAAGCGGTGTTTCGCGAACGCGTCAGATCCGCCGGCGCGGTGATGGTCAGCCACAATCTGGGCGAACTCAGGGAATTCTGCGATTCCGCCATCATTCTCGAAAACGGTCGTGTAAGCTATTACGACGATGTGGGCGACGCGATCGAGGTCCACAAGCGCCATATGCAGGCCTGACCCCGCCCTTCGCTTCCGAATTCCGGTCTTTCCGGTAGGGCACATGGCGCGCGCGGAGGAAACCGCCGTAGCCCGCCCTGCCCCGGGTTATTCCGGGAATTCGATTTCCGGAGAAAAGCGGTATCCGGCCAGAAGCGCACGGTATATCCTGAAACGCAGGGAGACCGGAATCCGGGCAGCTTTCATTTTCCTGTATACAAATACGGCATAAGACAGAAAGCCGAAATGGCCTTCGTCCCGCAGGCGGCGCGAGGCCTGATTCCGCACGCCATACCTGTGCTTCCAGAGGTTTGCTGGCGTAAGGTTTGCAAGCGTGGCCCCCTCATTCCGTTCGGTATCGTGAACGACCACGGAGTTGAGGCAAAACAGGCCGGGATGATCCCGTGACAGGCGCAAAGTATATTCCACGTCATCGTGCCAGATGAAATAGTCGCGGATCGGCAACCCGTATTCGGCGACCGCCCACCGGGGCAGAAGAACCGACACGAACGAACAGGTGTTGACCAGAAGAACATCAAGCTCGGGGCTGAACCAGCGGGGGAAATCCCAGGCCGGTGCGGGGGTATTCATATGGCTGAGGCTGCCATCGGTCCAGTTGACACGGGAACAGGCAAAAGGCGCCCGGCGGCCGCTTGTCCGTTCAAAAGCGGCCAGCATGTTTTCGAGACCAGCGATCGCATCGCCGGCGGGGTAGGCGTCGTCATCCGAAATCCAGAACAGATCGTGACCGTCTTCATAGGCCAGGCGAATGCCCGTGTTGAACCCGCCCGCCCCGCCAGTATTGGTGTCAAGCCGCCGGTAGCGGATACGCGGGTCGTCAAGACCGGCCATGACGTCAGGGGTATCGTCGGTCGAGGCGTTGTCTATCACATAGATCGTGTCAGGGGCGCGGGTCTGGGTGAGAAGAGCGGCAAGCGTCTTTTGGAGTTTTTGTGCGCGGTTACAGGTAACGACAACCGCGGCGAGCGATCTGGCCGGAGCTGAATCTGTTGCACTCATGGCGAGCCTCCCGGTCATGCCCGTATTGGCGAAAGCCGGAGAACGCCGGCACTGGCCCGACCCGTAAATCCGCGTCCTGTGTTTTGCAAGCGACAGCGGCGGGCGGTTAACCAGCCTTTCGGAAAATGCGGGATTCTGGAGGGAATTAAGACCACCTTAAGGGGAAGGCGCTACACCGGCGCTCGGGTGAAATGAGAGGTGGTGGGATGAGCGCACAGGAAACTGCGCCCGTCATCATCAAGAAGGTGAAAAAGGGTGGTGGCGAAGGTCACCACGGCGGGGCCTGGAAAGTGGCCTATGCCGATTTCGTAACCGCCATGATGGCCTTCTTCATGTTGATGTGGCTTATGAATGCAACAACCGAAACCCAGCGCAAGGGTATTGCGGATTATTTCTCGCCGACGATTCCGGTCGTGAGAATCTCCGGCGGAGGAGATGGCAGTTTCGGCGGCGACTCGGTGTTTACCGAACAGACCTTGTCTCACACCGGGGCCGGTGGTGTGCCGGACATCGCGAAAGATGCCGGGTCAGACGATGAGGCAGATACGCCGGCCGACGGTCCGGGTCTTGAAGAGGTGGAGGAATTGCTGTCCGGCAATTCCGGTGAAAGCATGGTGAGCGATCTCGCCCAGCGTCATATCATGACCGAGCTGACCGACGAAGGCCTGGTGATTTCGATATTCGACACCCGCGACGAGCCCCTGTTCAAAACCGGAACCGCCAGTCCGACCGAACTGACCCTCGATATCGTCGACATGCTGACGGAGGTGTTTTCGCTTGTGTCCAACGGGATTGCTGTCGAGGCCCATGTGGCAGCGCAACCCGTGGTGGTGGCTGAGAACGAAAACTGGAAACTCTCCGCCGAACGTGCCGATACCATGCGCCGGTTGCTTGAAGACGCAGGCGTGCCAGCGGAGCGGGTGCGGCGCGTAACAGGGCATGCCGATCGCCGTCCGGCGGTCGCCAACCCGATGGCAGTGCGCAACAATCAGATCGAAATGATCCTGCTTCGTGCGAAGCGCTGACAATGGCGGAGGTTGGTGTGGGAAAACCGGGAAGAATTTTGGCTGTTAGCGGGATGTTAAGGGCCAGCGCGTATCCCGGGGGAAACCAAGGGTGCAGCAGAAAGGTGCAAGCATGACGATTTCTTCCTCGCTCAGCGCGGGCGTGGCCGGGCTCAATGCCAATGCCACACGGCTGGCAACGATTTCCGACAATATCGCCAACTCCTCAACCTATGGCTACAAAAGAGCCACCGCCGATTTCGAATCACTTGTGATCGGGGGGATCGCCGGAGCGGGCACCTATTCCGCAGGTGGCGTACGCGCGACGACCCAGCGTCTGATCGACGAAAGAGGGCCGCTGATCTCCACCTCCAACCCGATGGACATCGCCATTTCAGGGCGGGGAATGCTCCCGGTGACACAGGAGGCATTTCTGGGGTACCCTGGTGAAGACAGGCCGATGATGGTCACAACGACGGGTTCGTTCCGAACCGACGAGAATGGCTATCTTCTGTCGGAAACCGGCATGGCGCTGCTCGGCTGGCCGGCCGATGCGGATGGTGTGGTGGCGACCTATCCCCGCGACACCGTGACGGCGCTTGAGCCGGTTCGGGTCCAGGTCAACCAGCAGGCCGGCGACCCGACCACGCGGATGAACCTTGGCGTCAACCTGCCGGCGATCGACACCCATGCCGGCGCTTCCGGCGATTCGCTGCCTCTGTCGATCGAGTATTTCGGCAACCTGGGCACGTCGGAAAACCTTGGCGTGACCTTCAAACCCACCGTTCCTGACCCCGGTGATCCGCCATCGAACACCTGGACGATGACAATCACCGATTCCGCGTCGAATGGCGCGACCATCGGCGAATATACACTGGTCTTCGACGACAGCAGGGCCAACGGCGGTACCCTGGCTTCGGTGACGGTGGTGTCGGGCGGCACTTACGATCCGGCCAGCGGCGTGCTGTCGCTGGATGTGGCCGGCGGGCCGCTCGCCGTCACGATCGGCACGGTGGGCGACCCGAACGGTCTCACACAGCTTTCTGACAACTTCGCCCCCACGTCTATCACCAAGGACGGTTCTCCGGTCGGCAACCTGACTTCCGTGGAGATTGACGTGAACGGCTTCGTCACGGCAACCTACGACACCGGTTTCACCCGGGTGATCTACCAGGTTCCGCTGGTGGATGTTCCGAACCCCAATGGGCTGATCTCGCAATCGAACCAGACCTACAAGATCTCGCCGAACTCCGGTTCGTTCTTTCTGTGGGATGCCGGAGAGGGGCCGACGGGTGAAGTGATCGGTTTCACCCGTGAAGGTTCGAAGACCGATGTCGCGGGAGAGTTGACCAATCTGATCCAGACCCAGCGGGCCTATTCGTCCAACGCCAAGGTTATCCAGACTGTCGATGAGATGTTGCAGGAGACCACCAACATCAAACGCTGATCCGGGTGGGGCCCAGGAGTAAAACATGACTATCACCAGCTCTTTGTCCAATGCTCTTTCCGGCCTGACCGCCGCGTCCCGCGCGGCGGAGCTGGTGTCCTCGAACGTAGCCAATGCACAGACCGAAGGTTATGGCCGGCGCGAGATCGTGCTCGCGTCGCACCGGTTGGGCGGCGTAAACGTCGTCGGGGTTCGGCGCGAAGTCGATATGACCGTCGTTCAGGAAAGGCGGCAGGCCGATGCCTCGGTCGGCTACAACGGCACGATCGCCGAGTTTTACGCCGGGCTTGAACGCAGCCTCGGCACCCCGGATGAACCGAACTCGCTGTCGGGCCGGATGGCCGCTCTGGAATCGGCGCTCATCGAAGCCCAGTCGCGCCCTGACAACGCCGCACGCCTCGCTGCGGTACGCAACGCGGCAGCAGACCTTGCGGGCAAGCTCAATATGGCGTCCGATGCGGTACAAAACGCCCGGATGCGGGCAGATTCCGCCATTGCGGCGCAGGTGAAAAGCCTTGGCGCCGGTCTCGAACGCATCCAGAATCTGAACTACAAGATCAGGGAGGCCGAAGCGCTTGGTCAGGATCCGTCGTCTTTCATGGACCTGCGCCAACAGACCGTCGATGAAATCGCCTCAATTGTTCCGTTGAAGCAGGCCAACCGCGAAGGCGGCCAGATTGCGCTCTACACACCAGGCGGGGCCATTCTTCTCGATGGAAAGGCCGCCGCGCTTGGCTTTACCGGGGTCGGGATGATCGTCCCCGAAATGTCAAAGCAAAGCGGCGCTTTGTCGGGGCTTTCCATCAACGGCACCGAAGTGCGCACTGATGGCGACCGCAGCCAGATCCATGGCGGGTCACTCGCGGCGCTTTTCAAACTGCGTGACGAGTTGGCAACCAACGCTCAATCCCGCCTCGATGCGGTCGCCCGCGACCTGATCGAACGTTTCGAGGCTCCGGGCGTCGACCCAACGCTGTCACCGGGCGAACCCGGCTTGTTTACCGATGCCGGTGCCGCGCTCGACACCTCCACAGAGCTCGGGCTGTCGTCACGGATTTCGCTGAACGCAATGGCTGACCCCAGCCAGGGCGGCGAATTGTGGCGGCTGCGGGACGGCCTTGGTGCGGCAACCCAGGGGGATGTGGGAAATACAACCCTGCTTCATGCCCTGAACACGGCCCTGACAGCCGAACGGGCCGCCAATTCCGGCGACTTTTCCGGTGTTTTCCGGTCAGCTTCAGGCCTTGCTGGCGATCTTCTTTCCAGGGTGGGAATGGAACGCACCGCCGCCGAGGGACAACAGGCCCACGCCGTTGCTCAACAAGACAGCCTCACGCTGATGGAACTCGAAACCGGCGTCGATACCGATCACGAAATGCAAAAGCTCATGTTGATCGAACAGGCCTTTGCGGCCAACGCCAAGGTCATTTCCACCGTGGACGCAATGCTTCAGGCAATCATGGATATTTGACGATGACCGCACTCTCCATCGGCGATCTTGCATATACGTTCCAGATCCGGAGGCATACAACGGGGTTGAAAGCCGATCTGACCCGGCTTGGCAACGAGCTGGCAACAGGCCGCAAAACCGATCTCGGGACATCTCTGGCGGGCGATTTCGGCCCTTACGCCGGGATCGAACGCGCCTTGCGTGTTGTAACCGCCTGCACCACTGCCAACACCGAGGCGGCGACCATGTTTGATGCGTCACAGCTTGCACTCGAAAACATCCAGTCCATGGGCCAGGATATCGTGCCAGCGCTACTTGCGGCATCTTCGTCCCGCGACATTGCCCTGATCGGCGCAACCGCAGAGGACGCCCGGCACAAGTTTTCGGCGATCGTATCGTCGCTCAATACCTCGGTAGCAAACCGCACACTTTTTGGCGGTTCTGCTACAGACCGGCCCGCGCTTGCCGGTGGTGAGGAGATGCTGTCGGCTCTGGTGCTGGCCACGACCGGCGAAACCACCGCCGACGGGATCGTGGCTGCGGTCGATGCCTGGTTCGACGACGCCGGAGGTGGGTTTGAAACGAGCGCCTATCTTGGCTCGTCGAACGACATGGGGCCACTGATCATCGCCGAAGACGAAACAGTATCGGTCAATATCCGAGCCGACAGCCAGGCCGTGCGTGACACGCTCAAGGGCTACGCGCTTGCTGCCCTGATCGCCAAGGGGGCGCTTGACGGGAATATCGAAGAGCAGGCCGATCTGATCTCCACAGCATCGAGCAGGATGCTGGCTGCCGATGACGATCTTACCGATATGAGAGCGCAGGTCGGAAGCGTCCAGGCTCGTATCGAAGACGCCCAGGCAAGAAATGCTGCAGAAACGGCGGCTTACGATCTCGCCCGGAGCAAATTGGTCGGAGTCGACCCCTATCAGACGGCGACCGAGTTGCAGGCCGTCTATTCTCAGATCGAAACGCTCTATACCGTAACGGCCCGGATTGCCGGCCTCAGTTTCACGGATTACATGCGATGACCCGGATTCCCACGTTGCTGACAGCCATTCTCATGGTTCTCCTCACGGCCGGGGCGGCCAGTGCCAACCTGATCCGGGTGAAGGATCTGGTGGAGTTTGATGGCGTGCGGGGCAACGACCTTGTCGGCTATGGCCTTGTCGTCGGCCTCAACGGTACCGGCGACGGGATCCGAAATGCGCCGTTTACCGAAGACATCATGTCGAATATTCTCGAACGGCTCGGTGTGAACATCACCGGCGAACAATTCCGGCCCAAAAACGTTGCCGCGGTTTTTGTAACGGCGGAGCTTCCGCCATTTGGTCGGGCCGGATCCACCATCGACGTCACGGTTTCGGCGATCGGCGATGCCAAGAGCCTGTTGGGCGGAACCCTCGTGATGACCCCGCTCAATGCGGCCGATGGCGAAATCTATGCTGTCGCCCAGGGCACGGTGATCGCCGGAGGCGCTTCGGCAGAAGGTGACGGAGGCGGCGTAGTTCAGGGAGTCCCGACTTCGGGGGCAATTCCCTCGGGCGCGAGGATCGAGCGGGAGATCGAGTTTGATTTTACCCAGCTCAAGTCTATCCGTCTGGCACTGCGCGATCCTGATTTCACGACCGCTGGGCGAATCGAAACTGCGATCAACCGGCACTATGGAAAGACAGTCTCCCGGATGCTCGATGGAGGAACCGTAGTGCTCGACATCGCCGCTACCGGAGCGCCAAGCCCAGCGCATGCGCTGGGCCAAGTCGAAAATATCGGGGTTGAGCCTGAGCGCAAGGCGCGCGTCGTGGTGGACCAGCGCTCAGGTACGATCGTTCTGGGAGATGACGTGCGGATCAGCCGGGTCGCAGTAAGCCAGGGCAACCTGACTTTGCGGATCGAGGAGAAACCGATGGTCGTTTCCCCGAACCCTTTCACTGATGCAGCCCCAATTGTCATTCCCAGAACAGATGCAAGCATCACAGAAGAGCCCGGGCCCGGTCTGGCGGAGGTAGCAGGGGGGACTTCCCTTGCTGAGGTGATCGCAGGCCTGAATGCGTTGGGCGTTTCGCCACGTGACATGATCGACATTCTGAAAAGCATCAAGGCAGCAGGCGCGCTACACGCGGAATTCATTGTTCGCTGACATGGGTAGTGTCTGATCCAGCTCCTGTTTTGCCGGACAAATGGTCGGCTTCGATTCTTGCCCTGATGAACTCGTGAAGCGCCCGACCTATAGAGCGTTTGACGAAATACCTGACACAAGAAGCATCACCTAAAGCGCTTCCATCTTACGTTGAATCGCGCGGGGTTCACATTTGGTCTGATTTCTGATTCATCCTGTTCAGGAGGATCAGTTCATGCCCAACCCGC